>Ga0222421_100516_pt1 | contig 11193 bp, 9 predicted proteins | sample 3A1ome_2_FD_182473 | JGI IMG/M metagenome (GOLD analysis project Ga0222421, IMG submission 182473) | Enriched microbial communities from leaf-cutter ant dump, University of Wisconsin, Madison, United States - 3A150A (version 2) | ecosystem: Environmental > Terrestrial > Nest > Insects nest > Nest... | reverse complement strand
CTCGGTGGCCCATGCCTTGGTCTCGGGGGGCTGAGCGCTCAGTGGCGACTCGTCAGAGCTTGTATTCGAAGCTGACCGAGAATTGGCGGGGCGCGCCGTAGATGGCGCCGTATTGCACGGTGCGCAGGTATTTCTCGTCGGTGAGGTTGTCGACGTTGAGGCGCACGGTGGCGTCCCGGGTCAGCTCGTAGGCGGCGAAGCTGTTGACGAGCAGGTAGGCGTCCTGCCGCGCGCCGCCGTTTTTGACGATGTCGGACTGCCAGCGCAGGCCCGCGCCGAACTTGAGCTTGGGCAGCCCCGGCAGGCGGGTGTCGGCGCGCAGGCTGACGATGGTGCGGGGAACCCATTCGTAGATGTCGCTGCCGTCCGGACCGGTGAGCTCCATGCGGGTGAAGCCGGCGGTCAGGTTGGTGTGAGGGCCCACGCGGCCGGTGACCTCCAGCTCGAAGCCGCGCGATTTCACGTCCTTGGGCTCGTAGTAGGATTGCTGGGCGACCGGATCGAAGCCGGCTTCGGTGGCGAGGCCCTTCTGCCGGGCGTCGAAGACGGCGACGGTCGTCAACAGGCGGCGTTGCAGCCACTCGGCCTTGAGGCCGACCTCGGCGTTGACGCCCTTCATCGGGGCGAGGAAGCGCCCGTTGACGTCGCGCTGGTCCTGCGCCTGGAAGATGTCGGAGTAGGAGGCGTAGGCGAGGAGGTTGGAGGTGAGATCGTAGGTGAGGCCGGCGTAGGGGCTGACTTTTCTGGTGGTTTCGTCGTCGAGGTTGACGCCGCCGCCGTAGATCGAGGTGCCGTCGCGCTTGAGGTTGATGGCGTTGAGGCCGGCGATGCCCTTCAGGCGGTCCGTGAGGGCGAGGCGCGTGGCGGCGTAGAAGCGGGTGAGCTGCTGGTCGCCGTCGGAGCCGACCGAGGTCGCGCCCCAGACGGGCTCGGCATAGATGTCGCCGGCATAGGGGAAGGCCGGGAGGACCGCGCTGGGGGAGCTGACGATGGAGTAGTATTCGGAATAGGTGCTCTGTCTCGAGAGGCTGAGGCCGGCGATCGCTTCGTGGCGGCGGCCGAAGGCGTTGAAGTGGCCGTTCAGGTTGGCGTCGACGATGTCGCTGCGAGAGTCGGAATCGCTGCGGTAGGGCCAGCCGAGCAGGCCGGTGTTGTCGTCGTTGAGCGTGCCGGTGAGCGAATAGGCGTAGAAGAGTTTGACGGCTTCGTCGCCGGTGCGGTGGTTGTAGGTGAGCTTGGCCTCCCAGTCGGGGGAGAGGGTGTGCGCATATTCGATGAAGGCGTTGACGGAGCGCAGCGCCCACCGGGTCCAGTCCTGCGAGGGCGAGGCGGAAGAGTCGAATTCGAGCTGGGTGCCGTCGGCCCGCAGGAGGGTGAGCGAACCCCACATGGGCGAGCGCTGCAGGGAGTCGGTGTAGGTGAAGCCCGCCGTGAGCACGCCGGCCGGGCCGATCTGGCCTTCGACCACGCCATAGACGGTGGTGCGGCGATCGTGCAGCGCGCGCAGGTAGGAATCCTTGTCTTCGTGCGCGACGACCAGGCGGGCGGCCCAGGAGCCGGAGGCGGTGAGGACCTTGTTGTAGTCGAGGGCGGCGCGCTTGAGATCGTGCGAGCCGGCGCGGACGAGGATCTCGCCGCCGTCGTGATTGGTGGGCCGCTTGCGGACGTAGTTGATGGTGCCGGAGGCGTTGCCCACGCCGGTGAGGAGTCCGTTGGCGCCGCGGATCAGTTCGATGCGGTCGAAGAGGTAGGTGTCTTCCTGACCGACGACGAGACCCCAGTCGTTGGTCATGCCCAGGCCGTCCACCTGGGTCAGCATGATGTCGAAGCCGCGCGAGCTGTAGGAGGTGCGGTTGGTTTCCCACGCATCGACGGTGAGGCCGGTGGCCAGGCGCAGCGCCTCGTTGGTGTCGGTCGTGGCGAAGTCGCGCATGGTCTCCTGGTCGATCGTGCTGATCGACTGGGGGGTCTCCTTGATGGTCAGCGGCAGATTGGTCGCGCCTTTGGACGTGCGGTGCTCGCGCTTGGCGGTGACGTCGAACTTGTCGAGCGTCACCGGAGAATCGTCCGGCGCGGTCTGTGCGCGAGCGATGACGGCGAGCGCGAGGAGCGCGGCGCCGAAGCGGAGGAGTCTGGGCTGAGGAGCAGCAGTGTAGTTCATGGCAAATGAGGTCAAAGGAGACGGCACTCAGGCGGTGATGCCGGAGGCTTCAGGGCTGAAAAGGCTGCGCAGCCGCTCTCGGGCGATCGTGAGCGTCCGACGGGTGGCGAGGATCCGCTCCGTGACGGGATCGCCGGCGATGAGGAGCTGCGGTTCGCGCAGGTCCTGGAGCGCGGCGGCGATGGCGTCCTGGGCGGCGACCTGCATCTCGCGATCGGCGGCCCAGACTGCGGGCGAGTCCGGCGCAGCGAGCGTCTCAAGGACGAACTCGGCGAGGAAGTGCGGCTGGTGCCGGCGGTAGAGTTCCGCGCCGAAACGGAAGAAGCGCCGGGCGAACGGCTGGAGCGGGCGGTTCTCGCCCGTGTCCCAGCGGCGGACGAGCGCGAGGCCGGATTCGATCGTGTCGCTGGCTTCGCCGACGAGATCCGGCGCGCAGGCCCCGGCCAGCAATCCGCCGAGCGCCATCGCGTGCGCCCGCCGGGCCATCAATCCGAGTTCGGCCCAGAGCGGCTCGGCGTTTTCCGCCGGCGCGGCGAGATCGAGGGCCTCGCGCGCGGCGGCGCGGGCGGATCCGAGCCGGCCGGGCTCGTCGCTCGCGACGAGCGTATCCGCGAGATTGATGAGCGCGCCCGCGAGATTGGCCCTGGCGGCGGATTCGCCGGCGGCGGACGAGATGGGGCGCAGCAGCCCGATGGCGGTGCGGAAGGAATGGAGCGCAGCGGCGAGGCGCGCGGGATCGGCGAACCGCTGGAGCGCGTGGCCGCGGTTGAGCCAGGCGGCGCCGAGGTGGTTGCGCAGCGCCGGATCGGCGGCGAACGGCAGGGCGCCGAGGAGCGCGATCGCGGCGTCGTAGGCGGCGACGGCTTCGAGGAGCGGGGCGGCGCCGGCCTGGCGCTGGAGGACGTTGCCGCGATTCATCCAGGCGAGCGCGAGCAGGCGCCGCGGTCCGGGGCCGTCCGGCGCGGCGGACAGCAGTGCGCGGGCGGCGTCGTAGTGCCGCAGGGCGTCGGCGGGTGCGCCGGACGCCTCGGCGTCGCGGCCGCGCTGCAGGAGCGCGGCCGCGGCGGATGCTGCCGCCTCCGCGTTCATGCGGGGGAAGGTTTTCCGCCCGCCGCCGGCCTGGCGCTTGCCTCGTGAACTTTAACCATCGGTGAGGAGCCCCAGGGAACGGACGGCGGCGGGAAGAAAGGGGGAGGGCAGGGAATCCGCGGCATCGGGACGGCGGATACGTTTACATCTCCGCCCACTGGCGGAGGAGGTTGTGGTAGACGCCGGTGAGCTGGACGACGCCGGGATGGCCGGGGACGTCGGCGCCGAGCCGCTGGAGGCCGACGTCGAGATCGAAGAGGAGCGAGCGGCGGCCGTCGTCGCGCACCATGCTCTGCAGCCAGAAGAACGAGCAGAGCCGCGTGCCGCGGGTGACGGGCGTGACGTGGTGCAGGCTCGTCGACGGGTAGAGGATGAGGTGGCCGGCGGGGAGCTTCACGCGCTTGGCGCCGTAGGTGTCCTCGATGACGAGTTCGCCGCCGTCGTAGTCCTCGGGGCCGGCGAAGAAGAACGTGCACGAGACGTCGGTGCGGAGCCGGTGGGGCGTGCCGGGGACCTGGCGGATGGAGCCGTCGACGTGCGTGCCGAACTGCTGGCCGCCGGTGTAGCGGTTGAACATCGGCGGGAGGATGTGCAGCGGCAGGGCGGCGGAGAGGAAGAGCGGATTCTGGCCGAGCGCGCGCAGCAGCATCTCGCCCACCTGGCGGGCGGCGGGATGTTCGGCGGGGATCTGCTGGTTGTCCTTCACGCGCGCGCCCTGGTGGCCGGCGGTGACCTTGCCGTCGACCCACTCGGCGGATTCGAGGAGGGCGCGCGCCTCGGCGAGCTGCGCGGCGGGAAGAACGTCGGGAATGGCGAGAATCATGAGCGGAAGACGAGGGGCGGGATGCGAAGGGCGGGTGCGCCGGCGTCAGAAGCTGAGCGTGGCGGAGGCGAGGACGGTGCGGCCGGCGCCGGGGATGACATGGCCGCCGTAGCCGCGGTCGATGTAGCGCTCGTCGGCGAGGTTGCTGACGTTGACGCGGAGCGTGAGGTGCCGGTTGACCTCGTAGGAGGCCATGGCGTTGAAGAGCCAGTAGCGCGTGCCGGCGCCCTGCGCTGGCGCGGGGGCGGTCGCCGTCGGCAGCGCGTAGAAATAGCCGTCGGTGAACTGGGCGCCGGCGCCGAGGGTGAAGCCGTGCGGGAGGCGGTAAGTCGTCCAGAGATTGGCGGTCTGCTTCGGGACGTATTGGAGTGCGGCATCGGTCTGCACGGCGACGCCGGAGGTGTCGACGGTGCCGTCCATGTAGGCGTATCCGCCGAAGACGGACCAGTCGTCGGTCAGGCGGCCGGAGAGGCCGAGTTCGGCGCCGTCGACTCGCTGTTCGCCGGCGAGGACGGTGTTGCCGGCGGAGTCGGTCGTCTTCGCGTTGGTCTTTTCGGTGCGGAAGAGGGCGGCGGTGGCGGCGAGCCGACCGCCGAGGAAATCCCATTTGGCGCCGACCTCGGCGCTGGTGCTTTTCTCGGGGGCGAGGCTGGCGCTGGTGGTGCCGGAGCCGGCGAGCGCGAGGCCCTGGCCGGCGTCGGCGGACGGGTTGAACGACGTGCCGTAGCCGGCGTAGAGGCTGCCGGCGGGCGCGGGCTTGAAGACGAGGCCGGCGCGCCAGCTCAGCATGTCGTCGGTGCGGTCGTAGTGCTGCACCGGCGTGCCGGCACTGGTGGCGGGGACGGATTCGTAGGCGACGTCGAAACGCTCCCAGCGGGCGCCGCCGGACAGCTCCCAGCGCGGGGCGAGTTGCAGCGTGTCGAAGGCGTAAACGGCGCCGGAATCGGCGACGGCGTGGGTGGAGGCGCCGGTGGCGACGATGTCGGGGGTGTAGGCGTCGTCGGGGTTGGGATGATAGAGATCGGTGACCGGCGGGCGGCCGTTGGCGTAGGTGTCGGTCTTGCCGAAGCTCTTCTGGTCCTCGCGCGAAACCTCGAGGCCGGCGGTGACGGCGTGGCGGATCGCGCCGGTGGCGAACCGGGCGGTGAGGTTGGTCTGGTTGGCGAGAATCTGGTCGCGGCGGTCCTGATACTTCGTGTCGGTGCGGCGGATCTGGGCCTGCGTGGCGTCGTAGCCGGGGTCGGTCGCGGCATTGGCGGCGGTGGCGGCGCGGGGTGGCGTGACGACGGCGTCGCGGGTGTTGCGGCCGTAGCGGGCGGTATTGCGCAGCGAGACGTCGGGATTGAAAACGTGTTCGGCGATTGCGGAGACCGCATCGGTCTCGATCTTCTCGTAATCGCGGGAGCGCAGGCCGTAGAAATTGGACCAGTCGAGGTCCTCGATCGTCTTCCCCTCGGCGAGGGCGACGGCGGGCAGCGTGCCGGGCAGGCCGTAGTCGGGGATGTTGTCCTGGGACAGATGCGAGTAGGCGAGCGTGAGGGACGTCGGCGTGCCGAGGCCGAGGGCGAGCGACGGGGCGACGCCCCAGCTCTTGTTTTCCACGACATCGCGGCCGGCGACGCCGGCGTCGGTCCAAACGGCGTTGAGGCGCAGGGCGGTGCCCTTGATGGGGCTGGCGGCGAGTTCCTGATTGGTGTCGAGCGTGGCGCGGCGGTAGTCGGCGGAACCGGCGGTGGCGGTGAGCTGGGTGGCGTCGCCGAGGTGGGGCTTTTTCGTGACGAGGTTGACGGAACCGCCGGTGGAGCCGCGGCCCGACGTGGCGGACGACGGGCCCTTGGCGATCTCGACCTGTTCGGTGTTGAACGTGTCGCGGGCGAGGACGCCCGGATCGCGGACGCCGTCGATGAAGACATCGTTGCGGGCGCCGAAGCCGCGGATGAAGAGATTGTCGCCCGGGGCGTTGCCGCCCTCGCCGGCCTGGAAAGTGATGCCGGGGGTGTTGCGGAGGACATCGCGCAGGGATGTGGCCGCCTGCTCCGTGTAGACGCTGCTCGGGATCACGACGACCGTCTGCGGCGTGTCGCGGAGCGGCTGGGTGAATTTCGGCGACGAGAGCCGGTCGGCCTTATGGTCCTCGACCACATAACTATCCAGCTTGGTCGTCTCGGTGCGGGAGCCCTCGCCGGCGTCGGCACTGTCGGCACGGGCGAGGCTGCCGGCGCCTTGGGCGACACAGACGGCGGCCAGGGCCGCGAGCGCCTTGGGCGCGGTGGGGAGGAGTTCGGTGAGGGAAGAGGAAACGTTCACGAGTGGAAGGAAGGCGTGGGTGTGTGGGTGGTTTTGAAGTAGAGACCTAGTCTCAGTGCAAGCGGAATTATGAGACGAGATCTCAATCTCACGTAAATGGACATTTGACGCATCCCGAAGGGAGGGCTTTATGGCCTTATGTCCGATGTTCTTAGCGTGAATCTGGGCGAGCGCGGTTACCCGATCCGCTTCGGCGGAAATTTAACGGCAGTCGTGCGCGCGAAGGTGGACGAATTGATGGCGGGCGGCCGCATGGTCGTGGTGTTGACGGACCGGCATGTCGCGGACGCGCAGGGGCCGGCGCTCGCGGCGATGTTTGGCGGGAGTCCGCGGCTGATCGTGGACGCCGGGGAAGGCGCGAAGTCGCTCGGCGTGTTCGGTCAGGTGCTGGATTTTCTGGCGGAGCGGAAGGTGGACCGCAGCGGCGTGCTGTTCGCGGTCGGCGGCGGCGTGATCGGCGACCTCGGCGGTTTCGCGGCGGCGGCGTGGCTGCGCGGCATCGATTTCTTTCAGGTGCCGACGACGCTGCTCGCAATGGTCGACAGCTCGGTCGGCGGGAAAACGGGCATCAACATCGCCGCCGGCAAGAATCTCGTCGGAGCGTTTCACCAGCCGCGCGGCGTGTTCATCGCGACGGAACTGCTGGCGACGCTGCCGCCGCGGGAATTCGCCGCGGGCATGGCGGAGGTGATCAAGACCGGCTTGCTCGGCGACGCGGATCTTTTTGCCGAACTCGAGCGCGTGCCGCTCGCCGCGACGAGCCCGGCGCTGGCCGGCGTGATCCGGCGCTGCTGTGCGCTGAAGGCGGGCGTCGTCGCGGCCGACGAACGCGAACTGGCGAAGGACGGCGGCCGCGCGCTGCTGAATCTCGGGCACACGTTCGGCCATGCGATCGAGCAGGTGGCCGGCTACGGCACCTATCTGCACGGCGAGGCCGTTGCGGTCGGGCTCTGCGCCGCGGCGCGGCTTTCGTCGAAACTCGGTCATCTCCCGGCGGCGGACGTCGCGCGGGTGGAGGCGGTCGTCGCCGCGCAGACGCTGCCGGTGCGGCTGCGCTCTCCGCTGGCGTGGACGGCGCTGGCAGCCGCGATGGCGCGCGACAAGAAAGTCCGCGGCGGCCTGCCTCGCTTCGTGGTCCTGAAACGTCTCGGCGAAGCGGCGACGCAGGTCGGCATCGCGCCGGCGCTGGTCGAGGAAAGTTTCCGCGAGGTGGGCGCGGTGTGACGCGCGCCTGCGCGCCCACGGTGCGAAGAGGCCGGTTTCCCGTCCGGGAAGGCGGATAGGCGGCGGCGCTCCGCCGCGCGGACCGATGCCGGTCGGCGGCGACAGCTCGATCCCGGCGATCCGGATGACCTGCGGAAACTCGGCGGACGGGAGCTCCGGTTCGCGGGTCGCGGCCGTCCGCTGCGCCTGGGCGGAAGTGGCGGAGCGGGGGGCTGGGGAGAATTAAGCGCTTTCGTTCCGGGGCGTTTCCGGGGTAAATTCCGCACATGTCCGCCATCGACGAAGGCATTGTCCGGGAGTATTTCGAACAAAACGGCTTTCTCGTCCGTCAGGTGCGCAAGTATCAGGTCATGGCGCGCCGCAAGAGCGGCGACGAGGAGATCGACCTGCTCGTCTACAATCCGGCGTGGGAGCGCGGCGCGCGCCGGCCGGACTTCTTTCTCTTCTCGACGGAGCTGCCCTTCATCCACCGCGCGGTCGTATCCGTGAAACCGTGGCACACGAACGTGTTCTCCCCCGCGATGCTGAAGAGCAGCCCGGAGATCTTCCGTTTCCTCGAGGAAAACGTGCTGAAGGAAGCGACGCGCCTCTTCCCGGCCGCGATGCCGGAGGACCACGACGCGGGCATCACGAAGATCCTCGTGCTGCCGAGCCTGCCGACGGCGGAGCCGTTTCGCACGCAGAGCGTGGAGCTGCTCAAGCAGGCGGGCGTCGACGCCATCATCTCCTTCCGCTCGATGCTGCTCGATCTGCTGGACAAAATCGAAGTGAACCAAAACTACACCAAGAGCGACACGCTCCAGGTCATGCGAATCCTCAAAAACTACGATCTGCTGAAAGACGCGCAGCTCGACATGTTCCCCGACCGCGCCGCGGCCGCGGCCCGCCGGACGAAAGCCTGACGCGATGGCCACCTCGATTCATCCCACCGCGCTCGTGGAACCGGGCGCGCAACTCGGCGCCGACTGCGAGATCCGCGCCGGCGCGATCGTGACGCGGCACTGCGTGCTCGGCGATCGCGTGATCGTGCATCCCTACGCCGTCGTCGGCGGCGAGCCGCAGGACCTGAAGTTCGACGCGGCCACGCCCACCGGCGTGCGCATCGGCGCGGGCACGGTCCTGCGCGAGCACGTGACGATCAACCGCTCGACGCGCGCGGGCGCGTTCACCGAGGTCGGCGCGGGCTGCTTCATCATGGCGGCGGCGCACATCGCGCACGACTGCGTGGTCGGCGACCAGGTCGTGATCGCCAACGCGGTGCTGCTCGCGGGCCACGTGCACGTCGGATCCGGGGCGTTTCTCGGCGGCAACGCGGTCTTCCACCAGTTCGGCCGCGTCGGCGAGGCCGCGATGATCAGTGGCGGCTCGCGCATGGCGCAGGACGTGCCGCCGTTCGCGATGGCCGCGGAGCGCAACGAGGTGATCGGGCTCAACCTCGTGGGTTTGAAGCGGCGCGGCTTCAGCCGGGCGACGATCGCGGAGCTGAAGACGGCGTTCCGCGAGGTGTATTTCACGGCGGGCAACATCCGCACGATCGCGGCGGAGGCGCTGGCGTCGGGGCGCTACGCGAGCGAGGAGGCGCGGCGTTTCCTCGCGTTCTTCACCACCGGCAAGCGCGGTTTCGCGCGAGCGCGGGCGGCCGGCGCGGAGGATTCCGATGCCGGCTAGGCTCGCCTTTACCTGCGGCGATCCCGCGGGCGTCGGTCCCGAGATCATCGCCGCGTGGCTCGCGGAGCATCCCGGCGAGGCGCGCGACGTCGCGGTCGTCGGCCCGGAGCGCTGGCTCGAGACGCTCGATCCCGCGGTGGAAAAGATCGCGGTGGGCGCCGGGGGATTCGCGGCCGAGCCGGGCCGGCCCGGGCCCGAGGGCGCCCGCGTGGCGTGGGCGGCGATGGAGCGGGCCGCGGCGGGCTGCCGCGACGGCGTGTTTTCCGGCGTCGTGACCGGGCCGGTGAGCAAGGCGGAGTTGTCGAAAGTTGGATACGCGTTTCCCGGGCAGACGGAGTTTTTCGCCGCGCGCTGGGGCGGCGAGCCGGTGATGGCGTTCTGCGGCGGCCGGCTGCGCGTGGTGCTTGCGACGTGGCACGTGCCGCTCCACGAGGTCCCGAAGCGCCTCGGCCCGCATCTCCTGCGGCGGACGGTGATCGCGGCCGACGCGCTCGCGCGCTCCGAGGGCGTCGCGGCGCCGCGCATCGGCGTGTGCGGGCTCAACCCCCATGCGGGCGAGGGCGGGCTGCTCGGCCGCGAGGAGCGCGACCTGATCGATCCCGTGCTCGATCACCTGCGGCCGGAGTTTCCGGGGCTGTCGTCCTGCCAGCCGGGCGACACGCTTTTCGCGCGGATGCTGCGCGGCGAGTTCGACGTGGTGATCGCGCAGTATCACGACCAGGGACTCGCGCCGCTGAAGGCGATCGATTTCGACGAGGCGGTGAACGTCACGCTCGGCCTGCCCCACGTGCGCACGAGTCCGGACCACGGGACGGCCTTCGGCCTCGCCGGGCAGGGCCGGGCGCGCGGCACGAGCTTCGCCCACGCGGTCACGGTGGCGCGCCGGCTGATCGACCAGCGCGCCCTGGCGCCGCGATCGACGCGAGGGTGAACGCGGCCGCGCCGGTCCGGAATCCGTCGCCGGCGAGGCGGCGCTTGATAAACGCGCCTTCCGCGCGATAGTCCGCCCTCGCCCGATGCCCGACTCCACCACGATTGCGCCGCCCGCTCCGCCGACCGCCCTGCCCGAGGGCGTGCGCGAGGGGAACGAAAACCTCGTCCGCCTCACCGAGGCGGCCGGCGCCAAGGTCCGAGCGCTCATCGCGCGCGACCGGCAGGGCGGCTACCTGCGCATCGCGATCAGCGGCGGCGGCTGCAACGGCCTGAGCTACAAGCTCAAGTTCGTGCCGGAGCCGAGGCGCGGCGACATCCTCGTGCGCACCGCGGGGGCGGCTGTGATCGTCGACAGCAAGAGCGCGCTCTACCTGAAAGGCACGCACCTCGACTATTCCGCGGCGCTGGTCGCGGGCGGTTTCAAGTTCTCGAACCCCAACGCCAAGGCGAGCTGCTCCTGCGGGGAAAGTTTCAGCGTGTAGCGTTTTCCCGCCGGCTGCATTTCCTGCCGCCCCCTGTCAATTAGGGATTGTCATTGCCGCGGTTACCGGCGAAATGCCCCACCGACCCAGTTCATCCGACCTACTCACTATTGATGGCCAATTCGTTTCCTTCCGCCGCAGGCGGCAACCGCCCCGGTCAGTATCAGCGCCGCAACACGGATCCGTATGCGGCCATCCGCCGTAACCACCGCATCAAGGTCCCCCAGGTGCGCGTCATTTCCCCGGAGGGGAAGCAGCTCGGCGTGCTCGACACCGCCAAGGCCGTCAATCTCGCCCTCGAAGTCGGACTCGATCTCGTCGAGGTCGCGCCGAACGCCACGCCGCCGGTGTGCCGCATCATGGACTTCGGCAAATACGTCTACGAGGAGCAGAAGAAGCACTCCCACTCGAAGGCGACCGCGAGCAAGATCAAGGAGATCGAGTTCAGCGCGCGCATCGCGGACGGCGATTTCTTCACGAAGCTCCGCCACGCCGAACAGTTTCTC
>Ga0222421_100513_pt1 | contig 11228 bp, 9 predicted proteins | sample 3A1ome_2_FD_182473 | JGI IMG/M metagenome (GOLD analysis project Ga0222421, IMG submission 182473) | Enriched microbial communities from leaf-cutter ant dump, University of Wisconsin, Madison, United States - 3A150A (version 2) | ecosystem: Environmental > Terrestrial > Nest > Insects nest > Nest... | reverse complement strand
CCTGGCGCGCATGCTGGAGCACGAGGGCATCCCGTACATGGCTCTGGACCTGGACCCCGACCGCGTGCGCCAGGCCGCCGCCGCCGGCGATTCGGTGGTGTACGGCGACGCCACGCGGCTGCAGGCGCTGATGGCCGCGGGCCTGGTGCGCGCCAGCGCCGTGGCCATCACCTACATCGACGTGCCGGCCGCGCTGAAGGTGCTGGCCAACACGCGCTCGCACGCGCCCCAGGTGCCCGTGGTGGTGCGCACGCAGGACGACCAGTACCTCAACAAGCTGCAGGCCGCGGGCGCCACCGAGGTGGTGCCGGAGGCCATCGAGGGTTCGCTGATGCTGGCCAGCCATGCGCTGGCGCTGGTGGGCGTGCCCATGCGCCGCGTGCTGCGCCTGGTGCAGGACCAGCGCGACGCGCGCTACAACCTACTGCGCGGCTACTTCCACGGCGCGGACGACGACACCGTGGCCGAGCGCGACCAGGAGCGCCTGTCCACCCTGAACCTGCCGCCCGAGGCCACGGCCCTGGGTCAGAGCCTGGGGCAGCTCGCGCTGCCCGCCATGGGCGTGCGCGTGGTGAACCTGCGGCGCGGCGACGGCCACATCAGCTCCGCCGTGGACGAGGCGCTGCTGGCCGCCGGGGACACGCTGGTGCTGTCGGGACACCCCACGGCCCTGGCCCTGGCGGAAGACAAGCTGCTGCGGGGGTAGCAAGGGGCATCCCCCTGAGCGGCTGCGCCGCTTCCCCCTTCTCTCGGCTTCGCCGGGAAGGGGGACGACGCCAGTGGCCTGGCCAAGCCAGTTCCACGGCGCCTCTGGCCTGGGCTGCGCCAGTTGCCCGGGTCAGCGTCCTGATTTTAATGAAATGCGGCTCCAGCGCTTGTCCAGCAAGCGCAAGCAGCTATGCTTTCGGTAGTGACCTAAAGAAACTCGGCCGGTTTCGGCCGGCTGAACAGGTAGCCCTGGAAGCGCTTGCAGCCGTTGCGCAGCAGGAAGGCGTGCTGGCCTTCGGTCTCCACGCCCTCGGCCACCACGTCCAGCCCCAGGCTGTGGGCCAGGGTGATGATGGTGCAGGCGATGGTCGCGTCGTTGGGGTCGGTGAGCACGTCGCGCACGAAGCTCTGGTCGATCTTGAGCTGGTCCAGCGGCAGGCGCTTGAGGTAGCTGAGCGACGAGTAGCCGGTGCCGAAGTCGTCCAGCGAGAAGCCCACGCCCAGGTTGCGCAGCGCCTGCATCTTGAGGATGCTGTCCTCCACGTCCTGCAGCAGCAGGCTTTCGGTCAGTTCCAGCTTGAGCTGGCGCGGGTCCGCGCCGCAATCGCGCAACACGCCGAGCACCTCCTGCACGAAGTCCGCCTGGCGGAACTGCTGCGCGCTCACGTTCACGGCCACGCTCCAGCCGGCGGTGCGCGGCGCCGCCGACCACTGCGCCAGCTGGGTGCCGGCCATGGCCAGCACCTGCCGGCCCAGCGGCAGGATCAGCCCCGTCTGCTCGGCCAGCGGGATGAAGTCGCCGGGCGGCACCATGCCGCGCTGCGGGTGGTTCCAGCGCACCAGGGCCTCGGCGCCCAGCACCTGGCCCGCCTCGTCCACCACGGGCTGGTAGTGCAGCACGAACTCGTTGCGCAGCAGGCCCTGGCGCATGTCGCCCTCCAGCGCCGAGCGCGCGGAGGCCGCCTCCTGCATGGCGGGGTCGAAGAAGCACAGCGTGTTGCGCCCCTGCGCCTTTGCCTGGTACATGGCCAGGTCGGCGCGCTTGAGCAGTTCCTGCGCGGGCAGCTGCACGTCGCGGAACAGCGCGATGCCGATGCTGGGCGTGCTGTGCACCTCGCTGTCCTGCACCACGTAGGGCTGGTTCAGCGCCGCCAGCACCTTCTGCGCCACCACCTCGGCCTCGGTCGCGGCCTCGTGCGGCTGGGCGTGCAGGCCCTGGATCACCACCACGAACTCGTCGCCCCCCAGGCGCGCCACGGTGTCGCTGGCACGCACGCTGGCGTGCACGCGCGTGCCCACCTGCACCAGCAGCCGGTCGCCCCACTCGTGGCCCAGGGTGTCGTTGACGCCCTTGAAGTTGTCGAGGTCCAGGAACAGCAGCGCGCCGTGACAGCCTTCGCGCGCGCAGGCGGTGACGGCACGCTCCAGCCGGTCCATCAGCAGCCGGCGGTTGGGCAGGCCGGTGAGCTCGTCGTAGAAGGCCAGGCGCTGGATCTCCGCCTCGGCCAGCTTGCGCTCGGTGATGTCGCGCGCCACGCCGCGGTAGCCGGTGAAGCGCCCCTCCGCGTCGAAGATGGGTTCCCCGCTGACCGAGACCCAGACGGATTCGCCGGTTTCGGTGAGCCGCTGCATCTCGAAGTCGTGGAAGACCTCGTGCGCCTCCAGCAGCCGGCGGTGCTCGCGCCACTGCCCCTCGCTCACGTAGGTGTTGGGCAGCTCCCAGCGCGTGCGGCCGTAGTGCATCTCGTCGGGCACGCCGGCCTCGCGGTAGGGGTTGCCGTCCAGGCGCACGAAGCGGAACTGCGCGTCCTGCTCCCAGTACCAGTCGGACGAGAGCTGCGTCAGGCTGCGCCAGCGGGCCTCGCTCAGGCGCAGGGCCTCCAGCGTGCTCAGGTAGTCGGTGACGTCGGTGAAGGTGCGCACGCGCCCGCCCGGCTCCAGGGCGCGCGTGCGCACCTCGATGTAGCGGCCCGCGCGGGTGCGCCGGACGTAGACGTCCGGCATGGTGAGCTGGTCCCCATGGGCGGCATATTCCGACGCCACGTAGTTGCGCGCCACCAGGTCGATGAGCTGGAACTCGGGGCCGAAATCGCCCCGCTCGGTCTGGAAACGCACCACGTCTTCGACGCGGGGCTGGGTGGCCAGCAGCGATTCCGGCAGCTCCAGCAGCTCCAGGTACCGGCGGTTGTAGACGCGGATGCGGCCCTCGGCGTCCACGTTGGAAATGCCTTGCGACACGCTCGCCAGCGTGCCCTCCAGCGCACGGGTCTGCTCGGCCAGGAGCGCGCTGGTGCGGGCCAGCTCGGCCTCAACCGCGCTGCGCGCCAGTTCGGCGCGCCGGGCCGTCTCCAGCTGGCCCACGGTGTTCAGCAGGGGCTGCAGGAACTGCACGTCGGCCGGCGCGTAGCCCTGTTCGCGGTTGGCCAGGCCGATCATGGCCACCAGCTCGCCCGCCGCGTGGACGGGCAGGCCCAGGTAGCTCCGCAGCGGCGGGTGGGCCTGCGGCGCGCCGGCATCCCTGGCGTCGCGCCGGCCCGCGTCGTTGTCGATGACCGGCTCGCCCGACACCAGCACAGCGCCCACCAGCGACCGGGGGTCGTCGAACACCATACCCTCCTCCGCATGCTGGGCATAGCGCGCCCGCGCGGCGGCGTCCCAGCCCACGTCGTTCATGGCATGCACGCGCAGGTAGGGGTGGCCGTCCGGCGCATGCTGCACCTGGCCCACCAGGCCGAAGGCGCTCTGCGTGAGCGACATGAGTTCTTCGAGCAGCCCCTCGAACGCCGCCCGGGGCCCGCTGCTGGCGATGAACATCGCCTGCGCGCGCGAGATGGCCTGCAGCAGGCGGTGCTGCCGCGCCAGCATGGCCTCGGCCGCGCGCCGCGCCCGGATGCTGGTGCTGCGTTCGAGCACCGCGTCGATCTGGGCGGGCAGGGTCAGCAGGTAGTCGAGCGCGGGGTCCTGCACCGCGAAGTCGTCGAAGCCGTAGCGCATGGCCTGGGCGGCGTGGGTCTCCGCGCCCGCGCGCACGATGATCATGGCCGGCACGCCGTCGAGCAGCTGCAGCAGGTCGAAGGCCGACCCGTCCACCGTGCGCTGGGCCGCCAGCACGATGTCCGGCGCATGGCCCTGCAGCTGCGCACGCGCATCGGCCAGCGACGCCGCCACGTCCACCCGCCAGCCCGACCAGGGGTCGGCCAGCGCATCCACCACCGCCTGGGCGTGGTGGTGGTCGCTTTCAATCAGCAGGATGGAGATGGGCATGGGCCGATCCGCGGTCGTAACGGCAATGAAACATTATGGGGGCGCGGCTGCTGCTTACACTCCAGCACTTTCCATCGCATTTACCCTTTCCCATGCAGGCACTCAGCGTCAACGAATACCTTCGGCAGCACATCCGCACCGTGCCCGACTGGCCCGCGCCCGGCGTGCAGTTCCGGGACATCACGCCGCTGCTGCAGGACCCCAAGGTCTTCCGGGTGCTGATCGACGCCTTCGTGCACCGCTACATGGACAAGGCGCTGCGCCCCGACGTGGTGGCGGGGCTGGATGCGCGCGGCTTCATCCTGGGCGCCGTGGTGGCCTACGAGCTGAACGTGGGCTTCGTGCCCATCCGCAAGAAAGGCAAGCTGCCCTTCACCACGGTCGAGGAGACCTACGAGCTGGAATACGGCAGCGCCACCGTGGAGCTGCACACCGATGCCGTGAAGGCGGGTGACCGCGTGCTACTGATCGACGACCTCATCGCCACCGGCGGCACCATGATGGCCGGCCGCAAGCTGCTGGAAAAGCTGGGCGCCACGGTGACGGAGGGCGCGGCCATCGTGGACCTGCCGGAGCTCGGCGGGTCGCAGCGCCTGCGCGAATCCGGCCTGCCGCTCTACACCCTGGTGGATTTCGCGGGGCACTGAGCCGGAGCGCCGGCCCCCCCGGCTCAGTTCAGCTCGCCGTATTGCGTGCTGCTGAGGTCGGGCGCGGGGCCGTCGGCGCCGGGCATCTCGGTGTCCTCGAAGCCGGTGGGGTGCGAAGGCGGCAGCAGCGGGCCGGAGCGCACCGGCACGCCGGGCCGGGCCGCCGCCACGGGGGCGGTCGCGGTGCCGGCGGCGTTGGCCAGGGCGCGCTTGAAGGCGGCCACCTCGTCGGCCTCGATGGGTTCGTAGCGCGGCGCCGGGCGGGCCGGTGTTGCGGCGGCGGGGGCCAGCGGCGCTGGTGCGGTCACCGGGGCGCGCAGGGGCGCGGCAGGCGCGGGCATGGCGGCAGGGCGCGTGGCGGGCGCGGCCACGGGGGCCGCAGCCACCGGGGCCGGCCGGCGGAGCAGGGGCGTGGTGGCCTGCAGCGAGGCGCCCTGCGGCGCAACGCCCTTTTGCGGAATGCCCACCGCCACGTGGTCGTTGATGCGCCAGTACACGGCCGTCACCACGATGTCATAGCGGGTCTTGGCGGTCTGGGCGATCAGAGCCTCGATCTCCGACAGGCGCACCGTCTCGCCGCCGTATTCGCGGGCCAGGTCCATCATCACCAGGAACTGCCGGCCGCGTTGGTCCAGCGACAGCACCTTGAACTTGTAGCTGGCCGAGAGCACGCCGGCGCGCACCATGGCATCGCGCACCACGGTGTACAGCAGCTCGCGGCGCTCCATGCGCTCGTTCTTGCGGTTGGCCGCGTGCTCGGGTGGCAGCGGCTCCACCAACGGCTTGCCCTGGCGGCCGGGCGCGAGCGGCACGGTGGCGTCGGCATTGAGCAAGCCCGACGGTTCGGCGGCGGAACGGGGCTTGGCGGGGGCGGATTTGCGGCTGAACCAGCTGAACAGGGACATGGCTTGCTTTCTCTACAGAGGGCCCGCAGGCCATCGAAATCGAGTGTAACGCGATGTATACCGGATGCCGCCCCACTGGCGCCCGGCACGCTGTAACAGTCCCGGCGTCTGTCAGGTGGCCGCAACGCGGCGGCGGCGGTTGCCCAGGCGCTTGGCCAGCACGGCGCCGGCAGCCATGGCCAGCCCCAGGGCGATGGCGGGCTGGCGGTTGGTCAGTTCGGTGAAGCGCAGCGCGGGCAGGCTCCACAGCTTGGACGGCGCGCTGGCCTGCACGGTGGCGCTGCGGGCACGGTGGGAGAAGAAGGCGCCTTCGCCCACCACCGAGCCCGGCCCGACGATGGCCAGGCGCAGGCGTTCCTTTTCGTCCTGGTAGTGCACGCTCAGGCTGCCGCTTTCCACGAGGAACAGCGTGCGGTCGGTGGAGCCCTGGGTGAACAGCACCTGGCCCGCGGGCATGACCACGGGCAGCAGGTAGGACGAGAGCACTTCCCACTGCGCCGCGCTCAGCGGATTGGTCATGCTGTCGTCGGCGCTGGCCTGGGCGATGGCATCGATCAGGCCTTGCAGATCGACCTTGGGAGCGAGGGGCGAGGAAACGTTCATGGTGGAGCGAAGCTACCCTTGTTACAGGTGGCGCACAAGCGCTGTTTACGTCCGTTTACAACATAGGCGACGAGCGGCGGCCTGCGCGTTTCGGCCGGGCGCGGGCCGGTCACTTGCCGATGCAGAAGCTCGAAAAGATGACGCCCAGCAGGTCGTCCGAGCTGAACTCGCCCGTGATCTCGTTGAGCGCGTTCTGCGCCAGCCGCAGCTCCTCGGCCAGCAGGTCGAGCGCCGGGCCGCGGGCCTGGAGCTGGCCGGCGGCTTCCTGCAGGTGGGCGTCCACGGCCTGCAGGGCCTGCACGTGCCGGGCGCGGGCGGTGTAGACCCCTTCGGGTGCGGACTGCCAGCCCGCCACGTCCAGCAGCACGCGCCGCAGGCCGTCCAGCCCCTCGCCGGTGCGGGCCGACAGGCGCACGCCGTCTTCTGGCGCTGCAGCCTCGGGGGCGCGGTCAAGCTTGTTCCAGACGTGGATCACCGGGATGTGCGGCGGCAGCCTGGCGGCTATTGAAGCGTCGGCCTCGGCGTATTCCGGCGCCTCGGTGCGCGTGAGGTCGTGCAGGAAGAGCACGGCATCGGCCGCCGCGATGGCGTCCCAGGCGCGGGCGATGCCGATTTGTTCGACCTCGTCGCTGCTGTCGCGCAGGCCGGCGGTGTCGATGATGTGCAGCGGCACGCCCTCGATCTGGATGGTCTGCTGCACCTTGTCGCGCGTGGTGCCGGCGATGGGGGTGACGATGGCCAGCTCGGCCCCGGCCAGGGCGTTGAGCAGCGAGCTCTTGCCCGCGTTGGGCTGGCCCGCGATGACGACCTTGATGCCCTCGCGCAGCAGGGCGCCCTGGCGCGTGCGCTGCATCACGCGCGCGAGCTGCTGCTGCAGCGCGGACAACTGCCCCCAGGCGTCGGCCTTCTGCAGGAAGTCGATCTCTTCCTCCGGGAAGTCCAGCGTGGCCTCGACCAGCATGCGCAGGTGGATGAGCGCGTCGCGCAGGCCGTGGATCTCGGCCGAGAAGGCGCCCGTGAGCGAGCGGCTGGCGCTGCGCGCGGCCGTCTCGGTGCTGGCGTCGATCAGGTCGGCGATGGCCTCGGCCTGGGCCAGGTCGATCTTGTCGTTGAGGAAGGCGCGCTCGGTGAATTCGCCGGGCTGCGCCAGGCGCAGGCCGGGCAGCACGCCCTGTGCAGCGGCCTCCAGGCAACGCGCCAGCAGCAGCTGCAGCACCACGGGGCCGCCGTGGGCCTGCAGCTCCAGCACGTCTTCGCCGGTGTAGCTGTGCGGCGCGGGGAAGTGCAGCGCCAGGCCCTGGTCGATGGGCTGGCCCTGGGCGTCGTTGAAGGGCAGGTAGGTGGCCTCGCGCGGGCGCAGCGTGCGGCCCAGCAGCGCCTGGACGAGTGGGCCGAGCCCCTTGCCCGAGATGCGCACGATGCCCACGCCGCCGCGCCCCGGGGCGGTGGCGATGGCGGCGATGGGGTCGGCGTGGCGGGGGAGCATGCTCTGTTTTCAGGAGCTGGTTGCGCTTGTCATTCCTATGTTTTAGATAGTTTTATATCTGAGAACAAGGAGTATCAAGCGCAAGCAGCTCCCATTTCAGTAGCGTCCCTGTTACTTGAACTTGGGGAGGTTGAACTGCGGCGGCACGCCCATGCGGGTGTTGATGATCCACTGCTGGGCGATGGACAGGATGTTGTTCGTCAGCCAGTACAGCACCAGGCCGGCCGGGAAGAAGAAGAACATCACGCTGAAGATCAGCGGCATGAACCACATCATCTTGGCCTGCATCGGATCGGGCGGCGCGGGGTTCAGCGCGGTCTGCAGCAGCGAGCTGGCGGTCATCAGCAGGGGCAGGATGAAGAACGGGTCGGGCGTGGAGAGGTCGTGGATCCAGCCGATCCAGGGCGCGTTGCGCATTTCCACGCTGGACAGCAGCACCCAGTACAGCGCGATGAACACGGGGATCTGGATCATGATGGGGAAGCACCCGCCCATGGGGTTGACCTTCTCCTCGCGGTAGATGCGCATCATCTCCTGCTGCATCTGCTGCGGCTTGTCCTTGAGGCGCTCGCGCATTTCCATGATGCGCGGGTTGATGGCCTTCATCTTGGCCATGCTGGCGTAGGCCTTGGCGTTGAGCCAGTAGAACGCGATCTTGAGCAGCAGCACCAGGGCCACGATGGACCAGCCCCAGTTACCCAGCAGCTTGTGCAGCTGGTCCAGCAGCCAGTACAGCGGCTTGGACAGGATGGTGAGCCAGCCGTAGTCCTTGACCAGTTCCAGGCCGGGGTACAGCTTTTCCATCATGGTCTCGACCTGCGGGCCGGCGAACAGGCGCGCGTCGATGGTCTTCGACTGGCCGGGCTCGATGCTGCCCAGCGAGGTCAGCAGGCCCACGGAGTACAGGTTGGTGTCGACCTTGCGCACGAAGGGCTCGCGCTGCGTGCCGTCGGCCAGCAGCCAGGCGGTGGCGAAGTAGTGCTGCACCATGGCCACGTAGCCGTTGGGCGAATCCTTGGGGATGTCGACCTTGCCGTTCTCGATGTCCTTGAACTCGATCTTCTGGTACTTCTTGGCCTCGGTGTAGACCGCCGGGCCGGTGAAGGTGGAATAGAACGACGATTCGCCCGGCGGCTTGTTGCCGTCGCGCACGAGCTGCAGGTAGAGCTGGGGCGACACGGGCGCGGTGCCGGTGTTGACCACCTCGTGCTTCACGGCGATGTCGTAGGCGCCGCGCTGGATGGTCCAGGTCTTGGCCAGCTTCACGCCGCCCAGGTCGGGCGACTCGAAGCGGATGCTGATGGCGCTCTCGCCGTCCTTGAGCTCGCGCGGGCCGGGCACCACGGCCATCGCGGTCTTGTGGGTGGGGAAGCTGCCGCCGATCAAGCCCGTCTGCGCCACGTAGACGCGCTGCGCGCTCTCGTCGAGCAGCAGGAAGTTGCGCTGCTTGTCGGCCATGTCGGCGTGCTTGAGCAGCTCGGCATGGGTGAGCGAGCCGCCTTCGCTGTCGAAGGTCAGGCGGTACAGGTCCGTCGTCACCTGCACCCGCTCGCGCGCGGCGGGCGCCGCGGCCACGGCCGCCGGCTGGCCCGGCACGGCCGAAGCGCCCTGCGCCGCGGCCGCTGGCGCCGCCGTGGGCGCCGGAACGCTCGCGGCACCCGTGGCGCCGGACGCCGCGCCCGTGGCGGCCGTCGCCGTCACCGTGGGGGTGGCGGAGGGAAAGAAGGTGGCCTTGTGCCCGTTGTGCAGCTGCCACTTGTCCCACAGCAGAACCATGGAAAAGCCAAAAATCACCCACAGGATGGTGCGGCGAATGTCGTTCATGAAGACTTCTTTGGTGAGGATGGTTGGGTGTTGGAATCAGGGGCGAACCGCGAGAACAGCCGCAGATCCTGCGGCACCGGGTCGTGGCCCCCGTCGCACCAGGGGTGGCAGCGTACCAGCCTGCGCAGCGTGAGGTAGCTGCCCTTTGCTGCGCCGTGCCGCTCCAGCGCCTGTAGCGAATAGGCCGAGCAGGTCGGCTCGAAGCGGCAGGCCGAACCCAGCCAGGGGCTCAGGAACAGGCGGTAGCCCTTGACCACGCCGATGAGCAGGCGCTGCATCATGGCGCGCTGGCCCTCGCAGCCGCGCTGGCGGCCCGGCTGAAAAGCTGCTGCAACTCCGTGCGCACGGCCAGCTTGAGCGGCTCTGACGTGGCGCTGACGAACTGCTTGCGGTCAAAGGCCGTGCGCAGCCGCACCACATGTGCGGACAAGGGGGCGGCCTGCGCAAGCTGTGCCTCATATCCCGCGCCCACGGCATAGATCTGCCGCTTGATGGTGTTGCGCGTCACGGCGCGGCGCGCCCAGCGCTTGGGCACCATGGCACCCAGCCACACACCGCCCAGCGAAAACAGGGCCTGCGGCTCTGAGGAGCCGGGCCCTGGGGGGGGAGCGTCCGCCAGCAGCAGGCGGTGCAGCGCGAAATGCGCCGTGCGGGAGACGATGCCCCCGGCCATCGCGGCCTGGAACTGCGGGCGTGTTTTCAGCCGGAGCATGCCAGCCAGCGAAAACCGCGCAGCTCTCGCGGCCTCAGACGGCCAGGCGCTTGCGGCCCTTGGCGCGCCGTGCGTTGATGACGGCGCGGCCGCCCTTGGTCTTCATGCGCACGAGGAAACCGTGGGTGCGCGCGCGGCGGGTCTTGGAGGGTTGGTAGGTACGCTTCATGATGCTATTCCTTGAGGTTCAGTGCGGGCCGCCCACGCACTTCAGATTTCACTTAAATTCCCGGGCGGCCCCGTCAATCACCCTGAACACATTCAGGGAAACCCGCAATTATCGCAGGCTCGATTCAAGCTGGCAATGCCCCCGGGCTGCACGGCCCTTTAGGGGCACCCCGCCAAATTGTGGATAACTCCTTGACAAGCTACAATCCGCCGCCCAGCACCGTTCCTCCTATCCACAACAAGAATCCCCCTGAAATGACCGAGGAACCCTCCCGCAGCCCCCAGCATGCACCCGGCGCCGATGCCGGGCAGGGCCTGTGGCAAGCCTGCGTAGAGCAACTGGCGCAAGACCTGCCCGAACAGCAGTTCAACACCTGGATCAAGCCCCTCATCGCCCAGGTGGCCGAGGACTTCTCCAAGGTCACGCTGCTCGTGGGCAACCGCTTCAAGCTCGACTGGATCCGGGCCCAGTACGCCGGCCGCATCGCCGCGCTGCTCGAAGGCCTGTACGGCCAGCCCGTCACGCTGGAGTTAGCGCTTGCTCAGCGCGAATCCGTCGCCCGCACTTATGTCCGCCCTGCTGCGGCCGAGGCCTCCGCGCCCGCAGCCGCCGCGGAAGCGCCCGTGGGCAGCGCAGAGGAAGCGCCCGCCGGCGCCTTCCGCAACCGGCTCAACGCGGCCCTCACCTTCGAGACGCTGGTGGAGGGCACGGCCAACCGCATGGCGCGCTCGGCCGCGATGCACGTGGCGGGCACGCCGGGGCATTTGTACAACCCCTTGTTCATCTACGGCGGCGTGGGCCTGGGCAAGACCCACCTGGTGCATGCCGTGGGCAACCGCCTGCTGCAGGACAAGCCCGACGCCAAAGTTCTCTACATCCATGCCGAGCAGTTCGTCTCGGATGTGGTTAA
>Ga0222421_100510_pt1 | contig 11294 bp, 5 predicted proteins | sample 3A1ome_2_FD_182473 | JGI IMG/M metagenome (GOLD analysis project Ga0222421, IMG submission 182473) | Enriched microbial communities from leaf-cutter ant dump, University of Wisconsin, Madison, United States - 3A150A (version 2) | ecosystem: Environmental > Terrestrial > Nest > Insects nest > Nest... | reverse complement strand
CATCCGCTGGCCCGGCGGCTGTTTCGCCGACGAGTATCACTGGATGGACGGCATCGGCCCGCGCGAGAAGCGCCCGGCCATGATCAACACCAACTGGGGCGGCGTCACCGAGGACAATTCCTTCGGCACGCACGAGTTTCTCGATCTCTGCGAACTGCTCGGCACCGAGCCCTACATCTGCGGCAATGTCGGCAGCGGCACCGTGAAGGAGATGATGGACTGGGTCGAATACATGACCTCCGACGCCAACTCCCCGCTCGCCAACCTCCGCCGCAAGAACGGCCGCGACAAGCCGTGGAAGGTGAAATATTTCTCCATCGGCAACGAAACCTGGGGCTGCGGCGGCAACATGCGGCCCGAGTTCTACGCCGACGAATTCCGCCGGTATAACGCCTTCATCAAGGACTACCCGGGCAACAAGCTCTACCGCATCGCCAGCGGCGCCAATTCCGACGACTATCGCTGGACGGAGGTGCTGCTCGAGCAGACCAAGACCTGGCAGGGGCGGCCGCTCATGGACGCGGTCTCGCTGCACTACTACACGATCCCGACCGGAGAGTGGACCGCCAAGGGTTCCGCCACGCAGTTCGCCGAGGACCAGTGGTTTTCCACCATCAAGAGCACGCTGCGCATGGAGGAACTGGTCGCGAAGCATTCCGCCGTCATGGATCGCTACGATCCCGAGAAGAAGGTCGCCCTCCTCGTCGACGAATGGGGCATCTGGACCGACGTCGAGCCGGGCACGAATCCCGGATTTCTCTTCCAGCAAAACACGATGCGCGACGCCGTCGTGGCCGCGGTCAACCTCCACATCTTCCAGCGCCACGCCGACCGCGTGACCATGTCCAACATCGCCCAGATGATCAACGTGCTCCAGGCGATGATCCTCACCGACGGCCCGCGCATGGTGCGCACGCCGACCTACTGGGTGTTCGAGATGTTCAAGGTCCACCAGGGCGGCACCGTGCTGCCGCTCGACCTCGCGACGCCCGACTACGCCTTCAACGGCCAGACGGTCCCCGCCGTATCCGGCTCCGCCACACGCGCCGCCGGCGGCGGCCCGATCCACCTGTCGCTCGCCAACGCCGACCCGCACCGCGCCATCGAGGTCTCATGCGCCCTGGCCGGCGTCTCGCCCACCGGCGTGTCCGGCCGCGTGCTCACCGCGCCCGACATGACCGCGCACAACACCTTCGACGCGCCCGACACGGTGAAGCCTGTCGCGTTCGACGGCGCCCGCCTCGCCGCCGGCAGGCTCACCGTCACGCTGCCGCCGAAATCGGTGGTCGTGCTCGAGCTGCGCTGAGCGCGCGTCGATCGACGAAGAACGAAAGACCAAAACCCAGGCGGCTGTTCGCCGCACCCGCGCTCAACGCGGAAAAGCAGAAAGCACCCGGCGCCCCGCGCCCGGGTGCTTTCTTTTTCTCCAGCCCCAGAACTGTCGTCTCCGCACGCTTCCGCAAATCCCGCGTTTCAGCATCCGCATCCGCCCGTTCGAATCGGCCGTCGTCAGCGGCCATCAGCGTGCCTCAGCGGTTGACTCCGATCCGCGACGAACCGGCGGGACGGCCTGCAAAAGAGCACCGTGACGACCGGCGCTCAGGCACCGACGGCATTCACTCCCTCGAAACGCAGCGCGACCTGTCCCGCCGCGCGCGACTCCGCAAGCGCGACCGAAAAACGCGCCTCCCAGTCGTTCTGGTCCTGCACGTCCATCAGCATTTGCGCGACGCGCCACTCGTCCGCGCCGCTCTCCGCCGCCCAATGCGTGTGCTTCGCGGCGCGCCCCTCCGGATCGAGCCGGAAGCGCTCCCGCGCCTCGAAATACGCGCGAAACGCATCCTCGATCTTCCGCGGGACCGCGGCGTCCGCGCCGGCCAGCCGCGCCGCCGCCGCCTCCCAGTCGCGCGCCGCCACGTCCTGCAGGAAGCCCAGCAGCGCCGTGCGGACGAGCCGGCGAAACGCCGCCGCATCCCGCGTGACGTCGAAGACCGACGGACGCGCCGGTTTGTCCGCCGCATCCGCCGCCACGAACTCCGGATTGCGCAGCCGCTCCCATTCCTCGAGCAGGCTCGAGTCGATGCCGCGGATCAGTTCGCGGAAATACTCCTCCATCTCGACGACCGGTTCCGTCTTCGCGCTCTCCGGCACCGTCTGCGAAAGCACCTTCCACACTTGGGAAAGATGCCGCAGCAGCAGGCCTTCCGAGCGTTCCAGCCCGTAGTCGCGCACGTAGTCCGCGAAGGACAGGTAATGCTCGAACATCTCGCGCGCGATCGACTTCGGGCGGACGTTTTCCTTGCCGATCCACGGATGCGCCGCGGCGAAGGCGTTGAACGAATCGTAGAGAAACGCGCGCAGCGGCTTCGGATGCTCGATCTCCTCGAGCTTCTCCATCCGCTCCTCGTAGGGCACGTCCGCGGCCTTCAGTTCCGCGAGTTTCTCCGTCTTCAATTTGTCGACCTGCCGCCGGAGGATCTGGTCCGGATCCTCGACGATCGCCTCGCACAGCGTGAGCACGTCGAACGGATAATCCGGCGACTCGCGGTCGAGCAGCGGCAGCGTGTCAATCAGGTAAAGCGAGAGCGCCTGGTGCAGCGAGAAGTCCTCCTGCAGCTCGATGTTCACGCGCAGCTTGCGGCCCGAGGGCTGCGGCGTGATCCACTCGACGATCTTCCGGTCCAGCAGCGCGCGAAACAGCTGCCACGCGCGCCGGCGCAGCGCCTTCTTCTTGTGCGGCGTCTCGTGGCAGTCCGCGATGAGCTGGCGCATCGCGCGGCAGCCGTCGCCGTCGCGCCCGAGCACGAGCAGCAGCATGCCGTGCGTCACGTCGAAGCGCGACTGGAGCTGCTCGGGCGGCGCCGCCATCAGGCGCTCGAAGGTCTTCGTGTCCCAGCCGACCGCGCCCTCCGGCGCGCGCTGCTTCACGAGTTTCCTCTGCTTCTTCGGATCGCCCGCCGCGCGCTCCTCCGCGCGCTTGTTCTCGATGATGTAGTCCGGCGCCTGCACGACGACCGTGCCCTGGTCGTCGTAGCCCTTGCGCCCGGCGCGGCCCGCGATCTGGCGGAAGTCGCGCACGGCGAGGATCGCCGCCTTCTGCCCGTCGTATTTCCAGAGCTGCGTGAAGAGGACGGTGCGGATCGGCACGTTGATGCCGACGCCGAGCGTATCCGTGCCGCAGATCAGCTTGAGCAGGCCCTTCTGCGCGAGCTGTTCCACGAGGATCCGGTATTTCGGCAGCAGGCCCGCATGGTGCACGCCGATGCCGTGCCGCAGCCAGCGCTTGATGTCCTTGCCGTAGGGACTGTTGAACTTCACGCCTTCGAGCGCCTCCTGGAGGGCCGCCTTCTCCTCCTTCGAACAGACGGCGAGGCTCATCAGATCCTGCGCCGCCTCGCTCGCCGCGCGCTGCGTGAAATACACGAGATACACCGGCGCCTGCTTCGCTTCGAGCAGCGCCGCGATGCGCTCCGCCAGCGGCGTCTCCGAATACTCGAACGCCAGCGGCACCGGCCGGCGGTCGCTGCGCACGGTCACACTCGGCGCGCCGGTCAGCCGCGTCATCTCCTTCTCGAAAAACTCCGTCGCCCCGAGCGTCGCCGACATCAGCAGGAAGCGCGCGCGCGGCATCGTGAGCAGCGGCACCTGCCAGGCGTAGCCGCGCTCCGGGTCCGAGTAATAGTGAAACTCGTCCATGATCACGGCGCGGATGTCGCTCTCCGTGCCGCGGTGGAGCGCGATGTTGGCCAGGATCTCCGCGGTGCAGCAGAGCACCGGCGCCTGCGGGTTCACGCTGGCGTCGCCCGTCATCATGCCGACGTTTTCCGGACCGAAGTCGCGGCAGAGCGACAGGAATTTCTCGTTCACCAGCGCCTTGATCGGGCAGGTGTAGACGGAGCGCTCGCCGGCACAGAGCGCCCGGAAATGAAACGCCGCCGCCACGAGCGACTTGCCGGAGCCGGTCGGCGTGTTGAGGACGACGTTGCGGCCCGCGAAGAGTTCGAGGATCGCCTCCTCCTGCTCCGCGTAGAGCGAAAGTCCGCGCGCGGCGATCGCGGTCAGGAAGCGGTCGAGCACCGCGTCGGCATCGGCGCCGGGAAGCAGGGGCGCCAGCGGCGCGGGAGTGGAAGGGATCGTCGTCAAGGGTGCGACCGCGAGCAAGCGGCACGACTCCGCGCGCGGCAAAAAGAAAAAGCCGGCCTCGCGGCCGGCTCGGGTGAAACGGGACCGATCCCGCCCGCTCATTCGCGGCGCGAGAGCAGGTAGAGCAGGTTGAGCAGCGCGCTCACGAAGGCCGCCACGTAGGTCAGCGCCGCGGCGTTAAGCGTCTGGTTCACGCCCGGCATCTCGTCGCGGTCGAGGATGCCGAGCTCGACGAGCTGCACCTTCGCGCGGCGGCTGGCGTCGAACTCGACGGGCAGCGTCACGAGCTGGAAGAGCGAGAGCACCGCGTAGCAGATGATCGCGATGTCGAGCACGATGCCGGTCAGCCCGCGGATGAAGAACCAGCTCGCGAGGATGATGAACGGCAGGATGCTCGAGACGATCTGCGTCGCCGGCACGAGCGCCATGCGCAGGTGGAGCATCGAGTAGCCGACCTTGTGCTGGATCGCGTGGCCGGCCTCGTGCGCCGCGACGCCCAGCGCCGCCAGGCTCGTGCCGCGGTAGTTTTCCGAGGAGAGCACGAGGCGCTTGTGCATCGGGTCGTAGTGGTCGGTCAGGTGGCCGTCCGTCTCGGTGATCTCGACGTCGTCGATGCCCGCGTGCGCCATCACCGCCGCGGCGGCCTCGCGGCCGGTGATGCGGCCGCGCGACGGGATCTTCGCGTTCTTGTTGTAGGCGCTCGACACGCGGAACTGCGCATAAAGCGCGAAGATCAGCACCGCGATGAAGAGGAGCATGAAGACTCCCGGGGAGAGATAAACAAAGGCGAGGAAGGAGGTCATGATGGAATTGTGACTTGAAATGCTTGCGTTGGTTTCGCCGCCGGCAAGGCCGGAGTGCCCGACAGCTTATGCAAGCGTCCGCATTTTCCAGTGAAAATCCCCGCTTTGGAAACGCCGGCGACCGTTCCACGAGGCGCACGCCGCTTCTTCGGCGAATGCGCGGCGCGGCATCATCGGCGTCCGCCGCCGGACCGGTCGCGGGCGGGCACTACCCCGCGAGTCCGCTGCGCACGAGGAGGGCGTTGAGATCCGGATCGCGGCCCATGAAGCCGCGGAAGAGCATCGCCGGATCGGCGGCGTTGCCGCGGCTGAGGATGTGCTCGACGAACTGCGCGCCGACGGCGGCGCTGAACAATCCCTCGCGCTTGAACCGCGTGAACGCGTCCGCCTCGAGCACCTCGGCCCATTTGTAGGAATAGTAGCCGGCCGCGTAGCCGACCGGGTCGGAAAAGATGTGCGTGAAGCGTTTCACGATCGTCAGCGCCGGCGGCTCCGTCGGCACGAGGCAGTCGACCACGATCGCCCGCGCGCGCGCCTCCAGGTCCGCCTCGCCGGCGAACTCCGCCGTGCGCAGATGCAGCACGAGGTCCATCTTCGCGAACGCGAGCTGCCGCATCGTCACCGTCGCCGAGCGGAAATTTTTCGCCGCGACCATCTTTTGGAAAACATCCTCCGGGATCGCCGCGCCCGTCTCGAAATGCCGCGCGAAGAGATCGAGGCTTTCGCGCTCCCAGCACCAGTTTTCCATGATCTGCGACGGCAGTTCGACGAAGTCCCACGCGACGTTCACGCCGTTGAGCGACTTGATCTCCACCTCGCCCAGCAGGTGGTGCAGCAGATGGCCGAACTCGTGGAAGATCGTCTCGACCTCGCGGTGTGTGAGCAGCGCCGGCCGGTCCGCCGCGGGCGGCGTGAGATTGCCGCAGATCAGGCCGAGGTGCGGCGCGCGCGCGCCGTCCGGCTGCGGTCCGCCGGTGATCAGATAGTTCATCCAGGCGCCGCCGCGCTTCGACTCGCGCGGATGCCAGTCGGCGTAGAAGGACCCGACGTGCCGGCCGCGCGCGTCGTGGACCTCGTAGAACTTCACCTCGGGATGCCACGTCTCGACCTCGCCCGCCGGCCGCTCCGCGATGCGCAGGCCGAAGACTTTTCCCGCCAGCGCGAACAATCCCGCGATCACGCGGTCGACCGGAAAATACGAACGCAGCACCTCCTCGTCGAAATCGTAGCGCTCGCGCCGCAGTTTCTCCGCCCAATACGCCAGCTCCCACGGCGCCAGGCGCGCGACGCCCGCACCGGTCCGCCGCGCCTTGAACTCCTCGAGTTCCCGCGTCTCGCGCGCGAACGCCGCCGCCGCCCGTCCCTGCAGATCCTCGAGAAACGCCAGCGCGTGCGCGCCGGATTTCGCCATGCGGCGCTCGAGCACGAGATCGGCGAAATGCGGCTTGCCCAGCAGCGCCGCCTTCTCCGCGCGCAGCGCCAGGATCCGGCCGATCAGCGCGGTGTTGTCGTGCGGCTCCTTCGCGCCGACGGCGATCGCGGCCGTCCACAGCTCGCGGCGCAGGTCCGCGTCGTCGAGATACGTCATGAACGGCTCCTGCGACGGCTGGTGCAGTGTGAACCGCCAGCCGGCGAGCCCCTTCGCCTCCGCGCTGCGCCGCGCGGCGGCCTTCGCATGCGCGGGCAGGCCGGCGAGCCGCGCCTCGTCGGTCACGACGAGCTGCCAGGCGTTCGTCGCGTCGAGCACGTTTTCCGAATACTTCTGCGTGAGCTGCGCGAGTTCGGTCTGCAGCGTCTCGAGCCGCGCGCGCCGGTCCGGGGGCAGGTCCGCGCCCGCCTGCCGGAAATCGGCCGCGGTCTCGTCGACGAATCTCCGGTGGATGCCGGTCAGCGCCTGCGCGGCCGGCGTGGCCGCAAACGCCTTCAGCCGCGCCCAGAGCGCGGCGTTGAGCGGGATGCGGGCGTAGAAGGCGGAGACGTCCGGCAGCAGCGCGTTGTGCGCCTCGCGGAGCCCCGGCGAATCGGCGACCGACTGGAGATGCGTGACCTTGCCCCAGGCGAGCGTGAGTTCCTCGGTCGCGTGCTCCAGGGCGAGAAACGTGTTCGCGTAGGTCAGCGTATCCAGGTCGCGGGTCGCGATCGCATCGACCGCCGCCTGCGCCCGCGCCAGCGCCGTCCTGATCGCCGGCGCGATCTGCTCGGGAGCCAGTTGCGACCAGCGGATGTGAAAGGCGGGAGCGAGAAAAGGATTCGTGTCGGCCATGCGGACCGCCAAGAGAACCGTGTCGCGGGGCGCGCGCAAGTCTCCGCGCCGCGAACCGCTGCGCCTCCGCTCCGGCGGCGGCGCAACGCGGTCAGAACGAGAAATGAAACGGATCCGATCCGTTGCGCTGGTTGCGATCGAGCGCGTCGATCGCCGACATCTCGGACTGGCTCAGGCGGAAATCGAACACGCCGGCGTTTTCCGCGATGCGCTCCGGCCGCACCGACTTCGGGATCGTCACCACGCCCTGCTGCAGGTCCCACCGGAGGACGACCTGCGCGACGGTCCTCCCGTGCCGGCGTGCGATGGCGGTCAGCGCCGGGTCGGCGAGCAGCGGCCCCGCCTGCATCAACGGGCTCCACGCCTCGACGACGATCCCGCGGGCGCGGCAGAACGCCACCAGCGGCCGGCTCTGCAGGTAGGGATGATACTCGATCTGGTTGACCGCCGGCGCGATCTCCGCGGCCGCGAGCAGTTCCTCGAGGTGCGGTATCATGTAATTGCTGACACCGATGGCGCGGATCCGGCCGGCGCGCTGGAGTTTCTCGAGCACGCGCCACGAGGAGACCATCCGGCCCGCGATCGGCCAGTGCAGGAGGTAGAGATCCACGTAGTCGAGCCCGAGCCGCGCCAGGCTTTCGTCGAACGCCGCCTCGACACGGTCGCGGCGCATGTCGTCGTTCCACACCTTGGTCGTGACGAAGATCTCCTCGCGCCGCAGCCCCGACGCCCGCAGCGCCTGGCCGACGCCGCGCTCGTTGCGATAGATGCTCGCCGTGTCGATGCTGCGATAACCGAGGTCCAGCGCCGCCCGCACCGCTTTTTCCGTGGACGCATCGTCGGGCATCTGGAAAACGCCGAGTCCGAGCCAGGGCATCGGCCCGCCATGATTGAGCGGCACGGTGGCCTTCAGTCCCGCCGCAACGCTCGGAAACGTGTCCTGCAGGACATGATGCCTCATCACCGGGATGCTGCGGGCCGTAGGCCCGCCGTCAAATCCGCGCGCCACGTCGACCGTCTTCTCACGGATTTTTCGCACACTCCACGCGCAGTGCCAGCGCGCCGAGAATCGCGCCCGCGGCGAAGCCCGCGCCATGGGCGAGCACGTCGACCGCGGGCCCGCCTGCGCCATGCAGGCCGAGCACGGTGAGGCCCGCCGCCAGCGGCACGAAAAACGCCCGCCCGCGATGCGGATGCCGCGTCCCAAGCGCACGGCGGACGGCGCGGCCCGTCAGCAGGCCGACCGCCGCAAAGACGGCCGTCGAGGCGCCGATCGACGCATGCGGATCCGGATGATTCGCCGCCGCCACCGCGAGGTTGCCGGCGACGGCCGCGAGGCCGATGAGCGACCAGCCGCGGACGCGTCCGAACGTGGACAGCACGGCCGCGAACACGAGCAGGCCGCCGAGGAGATTCGACGCGAGATGCGAGGCGTCGACGTGCAAAAAGAGCGCCGTGAACGCCCGCCACACTTCGCCGCGATCGTAGATCGCCACCGCATCGACCGCGCCCGCCGCGACCCACGCGGGATGAACACTCTGCCCGGAAAACACCGCCACGACGGCGAGTGCCCAGAGCAGCGGCGTCAGCAGGTCGAGCCGCGCCGCGGGCACCATGCGTTCCGGCTCCGGCGGCCAGTCGACGCTCTCGCGGTCGAAGCGCGCGAGCTGGTCGCGCAGCGCCTCCGCCGCCTCCGGCGCGACGAGGAGGCGATAGCCTTCATCCGCGGGCACGAGCCAATACGGCTGCCCGAGCGCAAGCGCAACGAGACCGTGATCAAAACCCGCGGACGCGGAACGATAGCGCCCCACTTCGGCGAGATCCGCCGGCGGCAATTCCTCCGGCGCCACCGCAGCGGGGGCAAGGTCGGCGACGGGCGGCATCATGAAGCGAAACCTAGCCGCAACCTTTCGCGTCGCAACCTCAGTGCGGGCGGCACGGAGCGTTCGCCGTCACCTGCGATTTCCGCCTAAAACAGCGGCGACCGGCACGACGGGCGAATCCCGCCCATCGTGCCGTTTGCCGCGGAATCGAGCAATTATTCCGCCGGCAGTTTCGCCGCTCCGGGAGCGATGAAGTGCACGGCGAAGCCGAACAGATCCGTCCACTCGTCGATCGTCTTCGAGACGGGCGTCGTGCCGCTCGAGCCGCCGTGGCCGGCGTTGGACTCGATGCGGATGAGCGCGGGACGCGCGCCGCCGGCGACCGCGGCCTGCAGCGCCGCGGCGTATTTATACGAGTGCGCCGGATACACGCGGTCGTCGTGGTCGCCGGTGGTCACGAGCACCGCCGGATACGCGGCGCCGGTCCTGAGGTTGTGCAGCGGCGAGTAGGCGCGCAGATAGGCGAAGCCCTCGGGCGTGTCGCTGTTGCCGTAGTCGGCGGCCCACGCGGCGCCGACGGTGAATTTGTGGAAGCGCAGCATGTCCATGACGCCGACCTGCGGAAACGCCACCGCCCCGAGATCGGGCCGCTGGTTGATCACCGCGCCGATGAGCAGTCCGCCGTTGGAGCGCCCCTGCAGGACAAGCCGGTCGCGCGCGGTGTAGCGTTGCGCGACGAGCCAGTCGGCCGCGGCGATGTAGTCGTCGAACACCGCCTGCTTCCGCTCTTTCGTGCCGGCGAGATGCCAGGCCTCGCCGTATTCGCCGCCACCGCGCAGGGTCGCCTGCGCGTAGACGCCGCCGAGTTCGAGCCACACCAGCGGCGGCACGGAGAACTGCGGATGCAGGGAAACGTTGAAACCGCCGTAGCCGTAGAGCCACGCGGGCGCGGAACCGTCGAGCGGCAGGTCCTTCCGGTGCGTGACGAACATCGGGATGCGCGTGCCGTCCTTCGACGGGACCCACACCTGCTTCGTCTCGTAGCGCGCGGCGTCGAAGGCCACCTGCGCCGCCTGGAAGACGGTGCCGCGGCCCGCCGCGAGATCGTGGCGGAAGATCGCCGGCGCGGTGAGGAACGACGAGAAACCGTAGAACAGTTCCGTATCCTCCGCGCGGCCGCTCACGCCCGTGACGGTCCCGATGCCGGGCAGCGCGATCTCGCCCTGCGGCGCGCCATCGGCGCCGAAGACGAGGAGCCGGCTCTGCACGTCGCGCATCGCCGTGATCACGAAACGTCCGCCGGCAAACGTCACGTCGTCGATGTTGTCCGCCGACTCGGGCACGAGCGGGCGCCAGGCCGACGGCGCGGGCGCGGCGAGATCGATCGCCACGATCCGGCCGCGCGGCGCATCCTTGTTCGTCAGCACATAGAAGGTCGCGCCGCGGTTGCCGACGACCGAGTAGTTGGCGTCGAAGGCGTCGCAGAGCTTCACGACCGGCCCGTCGAACACGGGCTTCGCGGGATCGACGAGGTCGCGATAGTAGAGCGCGTTTTGCGTGCGGCCGTTCTGCTCGATGGTGAAGACGAGATAGCGACCGTCGTCGGTCAGGTGCGGATCGATCTGCCACTCCGGCTGGTCCGGCAGTTCGAACACGAGCGTGTCCTCGCCCTGCGCCGTGCCGGCGCGGTGGAAATACACGCGCCGGTTCACGAGCTTGCCGAAGAGTTTGTCGCCCTTCGCCACCTCGGGATAGCGGCTGTAGAGGAAGCCCGCGCTGTCCTGCGTCCACTGGATGTCGGAAAACTTCACCCAGCGGACGGGTTCGCCGACCTCGCGGCCGGTGGCGAGGTCGAGCAGGTGGATTTCCTGCCAGTCGGAGCCGGCGGTGAGGAGCGCATAGGCGAGCCAGCGGCCGTCGCGGGAGGCGGCGAACCGGCCGAGCGCCACGGTGCCGTCGGCCGCCAGGAGATTGGGATCGACGACCGCGCGCGGCGGCGAGGTCAGCGTGTCCTGCACGTAAAGCACGGCCTGGTTCTGCAGGCCGTCGTTCTTCGTGTAGAAATACCGCCCGCCCTGGCGCTCGGGCAGGCCGTAGCGCGCGTAGTTCCACAGCCGGGTGAGCCGCTGGCGGATCGGGCCGCGCTCCGGGATCTGCGCCAGCGTCGCGGCGGTGAGCGCGCGCTCGGCGGCGATCCAGGTCTTCGTCGCGGGCGCATCGATCTCCTCGAGCCAGCGATAGGGATCGGCCACCGTCTGGCCG
>Ga0222421_100508_pt1 | contig 11346 bp, 10 predicted proteins | sample 3A1ome_2_FD_182473 | JGI IMG/M metagenome (GOLD analysis project Ga0222421, IMG submission 182473) | Enriched microbial communities from leaf-cutter ant dump, University of Wisconsin, Madison, United States - 3A150A (version 2) | ecosystem: Environmental > Terrestrial > Nest > Insects nest > Nest... | reverse complement strand
GTGGCGGTGCGGCGGGAGGAGGCGCAGCGCGGCGCCGGCCCCTCGAAGGTGGAGGAGCTGGTGAAGGGCCTCAACCCGGACGACATGACGCCGCGCGAGGCGCTCGACGCGCTCTATGCGCTGAAGAAAGAACTTGGCAACCGCTAGCCGCTAGGGTCCTGTCCTCGCGTGCTGAAAGGGTCTATAGGCATGCGAACCGAACGGGCGGTGGACGACAAGCGGGACGCGGGCCGGCATCCGATGGAAAAGAAGCTCCTGGCGCCGGCCGAATCCGGCCTTCTCGACGTTTCGGCGCTGCGCGCCCGCTGCGAATTCATCGCCAGCACCAATGCCGATTACCGCGACCGGATGCGCCGCGAGCTCCTCACCGAGTTCAAGAAGGTCAATGCCGCCGGCCGCGAGCGCGCCCGCGAGCTGCTTTTCGAGGACGGCAGCGGCCTGCAATGCGCCGCGCGCATCTCCTGGCTGCAGGACCAGCTCATCTCGGTCCTGCACGATTTCACGCTCAACCACGTCTTCAGCGCCGGTCAGGCCCCGCCCGCCGCGCGCATCACGGTCACGGCCGTCGGCGGCTACGGCCGCGGCACGCTGGCGCCGGGCTCGGACATCGACCTGCTGTTCCTGCTGCCGGAAAAGCCGGCCGCCTGGAGCGAGCCGGCCATCGAGTTCATGCTCTATATCCTGTGGGATATCGGCTTCAAGGTCGGCCACGCCACGCGCAACCTGGAGGAATGCATCCAGCTTTCCAAGGGTGACATGACGATCCGCACGGCGATCCTCGAGGCGCGCTATATCAGCGGTTCGGCCGCGCTGTTCGAGGAGCTCGGGCTGCGCTTCGACCGGGAGATCATGCGCGGCACCGGCCCGCAGTTCATCGCCGCCAAGCTTGCCGAGCGCGACGAGCGCCACCGCAAGGCGGGCGACACGCGCTATCTCGTCGAGCCGAACGTCAAGGAAGGCAAGGGCGGGCTGCGCGACCTGCACACGCTGTTCTGGATCGCCAAGTATTTCTACCATATCCGCGACCCGGCCGAGCTGGTGAAGCTCGGCGTCCTGTCGCGGCAGGAATACAAGCTCTTCCGCAAGGCGGACGATTTCCTCTGGGCCGTGCGCTGCCACATGCATTTCCTGACGGGCAAGGCGGAGGAGCGGCTTTCCTTCGACATCCAGCGCGAGATCGCCGAATGCCTCGGCTACCAGCCGCATCCGGGCCTTTCCGCCGTCGAGCGCTTCATGAAGCACTATTTCCTCGTGGCGAAGGACGTCGGGGACCTGACGCGCATCTTCTGCGCCACGCTGGAAGACCAGCAGGCCAAGGAGGCCCCCGGCCTCACCGCCGTCATCAGCCGCTTCACCCGCCGCACCCGCAAGATCGCCGGTACGCTGGATTTCCTCGAAGACCGCGGCCGCATCACCATCGCCGACCCGGACGTCTTCAAGCGCGATCCGGTGAACCTCATCCGCCTCTTCCACATCGCCGACATCAACAATCTGGAATTCCACCCCGACGCGCTGAAGCAGGTGACGCGCTCGCTCAAGCTCATCAACGGGGCGCTGCGCGAGAACGAGGAGGCGAACCGGCTCTTCCTCTCCGTCCTCACCTCGCCGCGCGACCCGGCGCTCATCCTGCGCCGCATGAACGAGTCGGGCGTGCTCGGCCGCTTCATCCCCGATTTCGGCAAGATCGTCGCGATGATGCAGTTCAACATGTATCATCACTATACGGTCGACGAGCACCTGATCCGTTCCGTCGGCATCCTCTCCGATATCGACCAGGGCCGCGAGAAGGAGGCCCATCCCCTGAGCTACCAGATCATGCCGGGCATCGAGGACCGCATCCCGCTCTATGTCGCGGTGCTGCTGCACGATATCGCCAAGGGCCGGCCGGAGGATCATTCCGTGGCAGGCGCCAGGGTCGCGCGAAAGCTCTGCCCGCGCTTCGGGCTCACGCCGAAGCAGACGGAGCTGGTCGTCTGGCTGATCGAGGAGCACCTGACCATGTCCATGGTCGCCCAGACCCGCGACCTCAACGACCGCAAGACCATCGTCGACTTCGCCGAGAAGGTGCAGTCGATGGAGCGGCTGAAGATGCTGCTGGTGCTGACGGTCTGCGACATCCGCGCCGTGGGTCCCGGCGTGTGGAACGGCTGGAAGGGCCAGCTCCTGCGCACGCTCTACTACGAGACGGAGCTTCTGATTTCCGGCGGCTTTTCCGAGCTGTCGCGCAGGGAGCGCGCACAGGCCGCGCGCGACACGCTCTCGGCGGCGCTACCCGCCGACTGGAGCCAGAAGGACCGCAAGACCTATACCAAGCTGCACTACGATCCCTACCTCCTCACGGTCTCGCTGGAGGACCAGGTGCGCCATGCCGTCTTCATCCGCGAGGCGGACCGGGCGCGCCAGACGCTGGCGACCATGGTGCGCACCCATTCCTTCCACGCCATCACCGAAATCACGGTGCTCTCGCCCGACCATCCGCGCCTCCTGACGGTGATCGCCGGGGCCTGCGCGGCGGCGGGCGCCAACATCGTCGACGCGCAGATCTTCACGACCTCCGACGGGCGCGCGCTCGACACGATTCTCGTCAACCGCGAGTTCCCCAACGATGCGGACGAGATGCGCCGCGCCGGCACCATCGGCCGCATGATCGAGGACGTGCTCGCCGGCCGCAAGCGCCTGCCGGAGGTGATCGCCAACCGCACGAAGGGCCGCAAGCGCAGCCGCGCCTTCACCGTCTCGCCGGCCGTGACCATTTCTAACACGCTGTCGAACAAGTTCACCGTCATCGAGATCGAGTGCCTTGACCGGCCTGGCCTTTTGTCGGAAGTGACCGCCGTGCTTTCGGACCTCTCGCTCGACATCGCCTCGGCCCATATCACCACCTTCGGCGAGAAGGTCATCGACACGTTCTACGTCACCGACCTCGTCGGCCAGAAGGTCACCGCCGAGAACCGGCAGGCCAATATCGTCGCGCGGCTGAAGGCCGTCATGGCGGACGAGGGGGACGAGGCGCGCGACCGCATGCCGCCCGGCATGATCGCGCCCGCTCCCGCCACGCCGAAAAGGATCAGGGCAGAACAATGAGTCTCGTCAAGAAATTCGTGACGGTGGGCGGCGCCACGCTCGGCAGCCGCGTGCTCGGCTTCGCGCGCGAGACGCTGATGGCCGCGGCGCTCGGCACCGGGCCGATGGCCGACGCCTTCTACGCTGCCTTCCGCTTCCCGAACCTCTTCCGCCGCCTCTTCGCCGAGGGCGCGTTCAACGCCGCTTTCGTGCCGCTCTTCGCCAAGGAGATCGAGGCCGGCGGGCTCGACGGGGCCAAGCGCTTCTCCGAGGAGGTCTTCGGCGTCCTCTTCACCGTGCTCTTCATGCTGACGGTGGCGATGGAATTCGCCATGCCGCTCATCGTCTCCTGGATCATCGCACCGGGCTTCGTGGGGGATGCGGAAAAGTTCGACGTGACGGTCAAGCTCGCCATCGTCATGTTCCCCTATCTCATGTGCATGTCGCTGACGGCGATGCTGTCCGGCATGCTGAACTCGCTGCACCACTATTTTGCCGCCGCCGTCGCGCCGGTCTTCCTCAACTTCGTGCTGATCGGCGCGCTCGGCTACGGCCTCTGGCAGGGCGCCTCGCCGCTTGAGACGGCCTGGTATCTCTCCTGGGGGGTGCTCGCGGCCGGCCTCCTGCAGATGGCCGTCCTCTATGCGGGCGTGCGCTATGCCGGCATGCGCATCGGCTTCCGCCGCCCGCGCATGACGGACAATGTCCGCCGGCTGCTCTGGCTCGCCCTGCCGGCGGCCGTCACCGGCGGCATCACCCAGATCAACCAGCTCATCGGCCAGATGATCGCCTCCACCAAGGACGGCGCCATCGCCGCCCTGCAATATGCCGACCGCGTCTACCAGTTGCCGCTCGGCGTCGTCGGCATCGCCGTCGGCGTGGTGCTCTTGCCCGAGCTTGCCCGCGCGCTGAAATCCGGCCACGAGCGCGAGGCGGGCAACCTGCAGAACCGCTCGCTGGAATTCGTGCTGTTCCTGACGCTGCCGGCCGCCGGCGCTCTCTGGGTCATTTCGGACGAGATCGTCCGCGTCCTCTACGAGCGCGGCGCCTTCAGCCCTCAGACCACCTCCGTCGTCGCCGGCACGCTCGCCATCTACGGCCTCGGCCTTCCCGGCTTCGTGATGATCAAGGCGCTCAACCCCGGCTTCTTCGCCCGCGAGGATACCAAGACGCCGATGCGCATCACGCTCGTCTCGGTCGTCGTCAACTGCATCCTTGCCGTCACGCTCTTTCCGATCTTCCACGAGCGCGGCATCGCCACCGCCGAGGCCGTTTCGGGCTGGCTGACGGCGCTGATGCTCTTCGTCACGCTCGCCCGCCGCGGCCACTGGCCGCTGGAAAAGGCGCTCCTGTGGCGCATCGTGCGCCTGCTGATCGCGACGCTCGTCATGGCGGTCTCGCTCGAATACGCCTCCGGCTACCTCGCCGGCCGCCTCGCGCACGGCTCGCCGATCTACGAGCAGGTCTTCGCCCTCGGCCTCCTGGTCGCCTTCGCCATGGCCGTCTATTTCTCCGTCGCCTTCCTCATCGGCGGCGCTGACCTCGGCATGATCCGGCGCAACCTGAAGCGCAAGGCGAAGCCCGAGGCCGCGCCCGCGGAAAGCTCCGCCGAATAGGCATGGTCCTCAGCGCGCGGTGAGCCGCGCGCGCCGGGTGAGGTGCGCGAGCCCCCGGCAATAGTGCCAGGTGCGCCGCGGCCCCACGTCGACATGCACGATGCCGTTGCAATAGGTGCCGATGCCGCCGATGGCCGGCGCCGAGCGCGCCGCCGCGACGACCCGCTTCACCGGGACGCCGGGCACGCGGATATCGGCCGCAAGGCATTTGCGGTGATAGGATCCGCGCCGCCCGTTCGAGCGATGGCCGGACGTGACGAGCAGCCGCCGGCCGACCTGCCGGCCGATATGGGCGAGAACCGCCCGCAGCCTGCCCGGGAAGCATCGGTGCCGCACGCGCGGCGTCTGGATGGTGTAGACGTTCGCCACCGCCCCCTTGTCTGTCCGGGAGGCGTGTTTGCGGCCTGCGCTCGTCTCCGTCGCGAGCAGCGATGTCAGCGCGACGACGCAGGCAAGCAGGATGGAACCGTTCTTGCGCACGGGGTCATCTCCGTTCCGTGCCCCTTCGTCACAAAACGGCCGACGGGATCGGCCTCCCCTCAATCCCCGCCGGGAAGGAACGACCGGAAAGTGTCATTTATAAGGATCGCCTTGTGCAGTGCGCCGCGCGGGCGCCCTCTTGATCGGGGCCCCGGCGGCGTGCATAAGCGCCACGTATTTTTCTACGCAGTTCCGGCCGGAAAGCCGCCTTGCCGGTTTCCGGGAACTGCGCGTGCAACAGGGACCAGGCCCTCCACCCGCCTGAAGGAAACACCGTCATGAGCGCATTCAAGCCTCTCGTCTTCTCCGGCGTCCAGCCGACCGGCAACCTCCACCTCGGCAACTATCTCGGCGCGATCCGCAAGTTCGTGGCGCTGCAGGACGACAACGACTGCATCTACTGCGTCGTCGACCTGCACGCGCTGACCGCCCAGCTCGTGCACGAGGACATGCGGAACCAGATCCGCTCCATCGCGGCCGCCTTCATCGCCTCCGGCATCGACCCGAAGAAGCACATCGTCTTCAACCAGTCCGCCGTGCCGCAGCATTCCGAGCTCGCCTGGATCTTCAACTGCGTGGCGCGCATCGGCTGGATGGAGCGCATGACCCAGTTCAAGGACAAGGCCGGCGGCAAGAATGCCGAGCAGGTCTCGCTCGGGCTTCTCGCCTATCCGAGCCTGATGGCCGCCGACATCCTCGTCTACCGCGCGACCCACGTCCCGGTCGGCGACGACCAGAAGCAGCACCTGGAGCTGACGCGCGACATCGCGCAGAAGTTCAACATCGACTTCGGCGACCATATCCGCAAGGCCGGCACGGGCGTCGACATCGTCGTCGGCGAGGAGCCGGTGCATGCCTATTTCCCGATGGTCGAGCCCCTGATCGGCGGCCCGGCGCCGCGCGTCATGTCGCTCCGCGACGGCACGAAGAAGATGTCGAAGTCGGACGCCTCTGACCTTTCGCGCATCAACCTCCTCGACGACGCCGACACGATCTCCAAGAAGATCCGCAAGGCCAAGACCGACCCGGACGCCCTGCCGAGCGAAGCCGAAGGCCTCAAGGGCCGCCCCGAGGCGGAAAACCTCGTCGGCATCTATGCGGCCCTGTCGGACAGGACGAAGGCCGATGTCCTTTCCGAGTTCGGCGGCCAGCAGTTCTCGGTCTTCAAGCCGGCGCTGATCGAGCTTGCCGTCAACGTCCTCTCGCCGATCACCGACGAGATGCGCCGCCTGATGGACGACACCAGCCACATCGACGCGATCCTTAGGGACGGCGGCGAAAGGGCGCGGGCGCGGGCGGAAAAAACCATGAAGGAAGTTCGCGACATCATCGGTTTTGTGCAGTAAGGTCGCCGCGTTCAGACCTTGCACGAGGGGGCCGCATGGTTTCTCGACGACTTTCCCGCCTTGAGGGCCACCGCCGCAAGTTCCTGGCGGTGATCGACGACACGCCGGAATGCCAGCGTGCCGCCCACTATGCGGGAATGCGCGCGAAGAATTCCAACGGCGGCGTCGTCCTGCTCTACGTGATCGCCAACCGCGATTTCCAGCAATGGCTGGGCGTGGAGGAGATCATGCGGGCCGAGGCGCGCGAGGAGGCCGAGGCGGTGCTCGCCAAGGCCTCGCAGGCGCTGCGCGAGGCCATCGGCATCGAGCCGGAAATGGTGATCCGCGAAGGCGTCGCGAGCGAGGAGATCAACGGGCTGATCGAGGACGACCAGGACGTGGCGATCCTCGTGCTGGCCGCCGGTTCCGCCAAGGAGGGACCGGGCCAGCCGCGCGCAGGCCTTCCCCATTCCCGTGACGGTCATTCCCGATTCGCTCAGCGACGAGGAACTCGACGCGCTCAGTTGACGGCGCGCTATTGAAGAGAAGCCGGCAAAGGCTTATCTTCTTTTGAATTGTTCTAAATATTCCGGCCGATCGGCGAGCGCCCGGCCGCACGGAGAGAAAGATGTTCATCCAGACCGAAGCGACACCGAACCCGTCGACCCTGAAGTTCCTGCCGGGCAAGGTCGTGCTGGAGAACGGCACGGCCGAATTCCGCGACGAGACGGAGGCGCGCGCCGCCTCGCCGCTCGCCGCCCGGCTCTTCTCCATTCCCGGCGTCAAGGGCGTGTTCCTCGGCTACGATTTCATCACCGTCACCAAGGACGGCGCCGACTGGCAGCACATGAAGCCGGCCATCCTCGGCAACATCATGGAACACTTCATGTCCGGCCAGCCGATCATCGCCAGCGGTGCGCTCGGCGGCGACGAGCCGGACGGCGAGTTCTTCGACGAGGGCGACGAGACGATCGTCGCCACGATCAAGGAACTGCTCGACACGCGCGTGCGCCCGGCCGTGGCTCAGGACGGCGGCGACATCACCTTCAAGGGCTTCCGCGACGGCGTCGTCTACCTCAACATGAAGGGCGCCTGCTCGGGCTGCCCGTCCTCCACCGCGACGCTCAAGCACGGCGTGCAGAACCTCCTTCGCCATTTCGTACCGGAAGTGCAGGAAGTTGAAGCCATCATGTAAGGTCCGCCCCGCGGCGGACGGGTGCCCGGCATGATCGTCCTTGCGATCGATACCGCCGGCATGGGCTGCTACGCGGCGCTCTACGATTCCGACACGGATACCGTCCTCGGCTCTGCCGGCGCCGATATCGGCCGCGGCCATGCCGAGCGGCTGATGGAATTCGTCGACGGCGCGCTTGCCGCGGCCGGCCTCGACCTGCCGTCCGTCGAACGCGTCGCCGTCACCGTCGGCCCGGGCTCCTTCACCGGCATCCGCGTCGGCGTCGCCGCCGCGCGCGGCCTTGCGCTGGCGCTCGGCATTCCGGCCGTCGGCGTCTCCTCGCTCGCAGCGCTTGCCGCCGACCGGCAGGCGGGCGAGCGCCTTCTGGTGGCGATGGATGCCAAGCGTGACGAGGTCTACTGGCAGGCTTTCGCGGCCGACGGGCAGGCCCTGTCACCGCCCGCACTTGCCAGTCTCGAAGAGGCGCGCGGCATTGTCGCCGCCCACGACGGCGCCCTTGCCGGCTCGGCCGCCGCGCTTTTGCGCGCGGAAGCGCCGCAGGAGACGGACGGCGTTTCCATCGCGACGGTCGCCCGCCTCGGCGCGCGCCTCGATCCGCAGGGCCATCTGCCCCGGCCGCTCTACCTGCGCGGCCCGGATGCCAAGCCGCAGGCGGGTTTCGCGATCCGGAGAGTGTGAATGTCCTTCACCGACTATTTCGCCCGCAAGCCCGTCTTCGATATCTTCCCGCTTCAGACCGACGACGCCGGCATCGCCGCGACGCTGCATCACGCGCGGTTTTCCCGGCCGTGGAACGACGGCGAGTTCCATTCCCTGCTGTCCCAGCCGCCGGTCTACGGCTTTCTCGCGCTGCGTCAGGGCATTCCCGGCCGCGCGGCGGGTGGCTTCGTGCTGGCGCGCGCGGCGGCCGGCGAGGCGGAGATCCTGACCATCGGCGTCGACGAGCGCTTTTCGCGCGCCGGCCTCGGCTGGCGGCTGATGCTGGCGGCGCTGCAGGAGGCGAAGATGCGCGGGGCGGAGGATATCTTCCTCGAGGTCGACGATGGCAATGCGGCCGCGCGCGGGCTTTATGCCAAGCTCGGCTTTGCCAAGGTCGGCGAGCGCAAGGCCTATTACGCAGCGGCGGACGGCAGCCGGTCCACGGCGCTTGTCATGCGGCGCGATCTTCGCTAGTCCCCTTCGGGGGCTGAACGAACGAGGGCCGGTCGTATGGCGGATGTCGAGAAATCGCTGGAAGAGCTTTGTGTCGAGCGCGGCATGCGCATGACGGAGCAGCGCCGGGTGATCGCCCGCGTGCTGGAATCCTCCGCCGACCATCCGGACGTGGAAGAACTCTACCGCCGCTCCTCCGCCGTCGATGCGCGCATCTCCATCTCCACCGTCTACCGCACGGTGAAACTCTTCGAGGATGCCGGCATCATCGAGCGCCACGATTTCCGCGACGGCCGCTCGCGCTACGAGACCGTGCCGGACGAGCACCACGACCACCTGATCGACCTGAAGACCGGCCAGGTCATCGAATTCCACTCGCCGGAAATCGAGGCCCTGCAGGAGCGCATCGCCCGCGAGCACGGCTTCCGCCTCGTCGACCACCGCCTGGAGCTCTACGGTGTTCCGCTCAAGGAGGGCGAGTGAGGCGGGTTTCGGCCAATGGCGCTGGGGTAGCGACGTCGCAGCACCCCCCTCTGGCCTGCCGGCCATCTCCCCCTCAAGGGGGGAGATCGGATGGAGCGCCGCTTCGCTCCTCTTCGACGTTGCGATTCGAGCAGGGGTCTAGCCTCTTGCCGATCTCCCCCCTTGAGGGGGAGATGGCCGGCAGGCCAGAGGGGGGTAGCCCCGCGGCACGGATCCAAGCCTTCTCCCCGGTGCCCGCGTGATCGCCTGGCTGCGCATCGCCTTCGGCTTCACCGTCCTCTTCGCGGTGACCCTCGTCCTCCTGCCGGTCCAGCTTGTCGGCCTGCGCTTCGACCTCAAGATCCGCCGCCGCCTGCCGCGCCTGTGGCACCGCGTCGCCTGCCGTGTGCTGGGGCTGAAGGTGCGCGTGCACGGCACGCCGGAGCCGCGCCGCCCGCTGCTCATCGCCGCCAACCATGCCTCCTGGAAGGACATCATGGTGCTCGGCTCGATTGCCGACGTCGTCTATATCGCGAAAGCCGAGGTGCGGGGCTGGCCGGTCTTCGGCATCCTCGCCCGGCTGCAGGCGACGATCTTCGTCGAGCGCGAGCAGCGCCGCAAGACCGGCGACCAGGTGGACGAGATCGCCCGCCGCCTGACGGACGGCGAGATCGTCGTGCTCTTTCCGGAAGGAACGACCTCGGACGGAAACCGCCTGCTGGAGATCAAGACCTCGCTCTTCGGCGCCGCCGCCTCCGCCATTCCGCATGCGCCGGAAGGCGTCGTGCATATCCAGCCCGTCTCCATCGCCTATACGGGCCTGCACGGCATGGCGATGGGCCGCTACCACCGGCCGCTTGCCGCCTGGCCGGGCGATATCGAGCTCCTGCCGCACCTCCTCGGCGTCGCCCGCGAGGGGGCGGTCGACGTCGACGTCGATTTCGGCGAGCGTGTCGATTATACGCGCCAGAGCAACCGCAAGGACGTCAGCCGCACCGTCGAGGCGCGCATCCGTGCTATGCTCGGCACGCGGCTGCGCGGCAGATAGAGCTTCAATTCCGAGGGCTTTTCCACTATGGAAAGCGCCATGAGCCAGCAACCGCTTTCCACGCCAAACACCCGCAAGGTCTTCGTCAAGACCTACGGCTGCCAGATGAACGTCTACGACAGCGAGCGCATGACGGATGCGCTGTCGAAGGACGGCTATCAGGCGACGGACGTGCTGGAAGAGGCCGACCTCGTCCTTCTCAACACCTGTCACATCCGCGAGAAGGCGGCCGAGAAGGTCTATTCCGAGCTCGGGCGCCTGCGCGAGATGAAGAAGGCGCGGGCCAAGGACGGCCGCGAGATGACCATCGGCGTCACCGGCTGCGTCGCGCAGGCCGAGGGCAAGGAGATCCTGCGCCGCGCGCCCGCCGTCGATCTGGTGGTGGGCCCGCAGACCTATCACCGCCTTCCCGAAGCCCTTCGCCGCGCCAAGGACGGCGAGCGGGTCGTCGAGACGGACTACGCCATCGAGGACAAGTTCGAGCACCTGCCCGCGCCGGAAAGGGCAAGGACGCGTGCGCGCGGCGTCACCGCCTTCCTGACCGTGCAGGAGGGCTGCGACAAGTTCTGCACCTTCTGCGTGGTGCCCTATACGCGCGGCTCGGAAGTCTCCCGTCCCGTCTCGCAGATCCTCGCCGAGGCCGAGCGCCTCGTCGAAGGGGGCGTGCGCGAGATCACCCTGCTCGGCCAGAACGTCAACGCCTGGCATGGCCTCGGCCCGGACGGCACGGAATGGGGCCTCGGCGACCTCCTCCACCGCCTCGCAGAGATCGATGGCCTCGCGCGCCTGCGCTACACGACCAGCCATCCGCGCGACATGGACGACCGGCTGATCGAGGCGCACCGCGACCTGCCGAAGCTGATGCCCTACCTGCACCTGCCGGTGCAGGCCGGCTCCGACCGCATCCTGAAGGCCATGAACCGGCGCCATACGGCGGCCGAATACATCGCCCTCATCGAGCGCATCCGCGCCGTCCAGCCGGAGCTGGCCATTTCCGGCGATTTC
>Ga0222421_100505_pt1 | contig 11384 bp, 15 predicted proteins | sample 3A1ome_2_FD_182473 | JGI IMG/M metagenome (GOLD analysis project Ga0222421, IMG submission 182473) | Enriched microbial communities from leaf-cutter ant dump, University of Wisconsin, Madison, United States - 3A150A (version 2) | ecosystem: Environmental > Terrestrial > Nest > Insects nest > Nest... | reverse complement strand
AGGCGCTCGGGGGCCTGCTGATGGGCACCATCGTCACCGGCCTGTTCGTCGCCATCAGCATGTGCACCGGCGGCGGCGCGTGGGACAACGCCAAGAAGTACATCGAGGACGGCCACCATGGCGGCAAGGGCAGCGACGCGCACAAGGCCGCCGTGACGGGCGACACCGTGGGCGATCCGTACAAGGACACGGCCGGCCCGGCCATCAACCCGCTGATCAAGATCATCAACATCGTGGCGCTGCTGGTGGTGCCGCTGGTGGTCAAGTTCCACGGGGGTTGAAGGACCGCAAGGAGAAGGCAAAAAGGGGCTTCGGGCCCCTTTTTGCCGCGTACGATGGCGGGCAACGGTATTTCCCTGAAAAATGGCCTCGAACCCTACCGCTCCACCCGCCCCCTCCGCCGCGCTCCAGCAAGCCATTGGCGGCGTACTGGCCGATGCCAAGCACCTGATGGAGCGCATCGTCGAGGCCACCCGCCTGTCCCTGCAGGTGCGGGAGAACCAGGCCCGCACGGCGGGCGAACACCAGGCCATGCTCGAAGCGCGGCAGCAGCTCACGCGGCTGGCTTACGTGATGGGCGACCGCTACCCCGAGGCGCTGCGCAAGGCGCTGGACAAGGAGGCCGGGCAGCGGGAGACCTCCTCCACGCGCTCGCTGTTCACCATCCATTTCGACGAGCTCGAACTGATGGACGAGACGCAGGTCAGCGAAAGCGTGGAACGCGCCCGCGCCCGCCAGATCCTGGCCTCGGCCGTGGAAGGCCCGCTGGCCGACTTCGACGCCCTGGTGAGCGCCGCCCAGGGCCTGCCCAAGGTGCTGCCCGAGAACAACCCCCTGCGCCCCGAAATCTTCCTGCAGGCGCTGCAGACCGTGGTGTCGCAGATGCAGGCCAGCGAGCAGGTGCGGCACGACTGGATGGGCCACATGGCCCAGGCGCTGGGCGGCGAGCTGCGCACGCTCTACACCACGCTGACCGGGCGCCTCAAGCAGGGCGGCGTGCGGCCCGTGGGCTATGCCATGCGCCAGGCCGACGGCCAGTACGTCTACGTGGCGCAGGCCGAGGGCGGCGCGTCTCCCGGCTTCGCCGCCGAAGCGGACCTGCCCGCCGCCCCGGGCGCCGCCGACCCGCTGCTCACGCTCGACCGCCTGCGGCGCCTGCTGCTGGGCGAGTTCACCGAGGCGCCCCCGCCCGCAGCACCGGCGCAGGCGGCAGAGGCCACGGACGAAACCTTCGCCGAACGCTTCGCGCGCGAGTTCGAGGCCCCGGGCGCCCTCCCCGCCATCGACGCGCCCGCCACCGACTTCGCCATGACAGTGCCCGCCGCCTTCGAGGCGCTGCAGGAGATGAACCAGGTCGGCCGCATGATGGAGCGCCTGGGCAGCCAGCCGCAGCCCGCCCAGCGCCAGCACGCCGGCAAGCTCGCGCAGGCGCTGAGCATGGAGGTGGTGGCGCTGATGGTGGACAACATCGCGCGCGACGAGCGCCTGCTGTGGCCCGTGCAGCAGTTCGTGCGGGCGCTGGAGCCCGCCCTGCTGCAGCTCGCGCTGGCCGACCCGCGCTTCTTCAGCGACAAGGAGCACCCCGCGCGCCGCCTGCTGCAGGAGATCACCGACCGCAGCCTGGCCTTCGACAGCACCGAGGCGCCCGGCTTCCAGGGCTACATGCGCGCGCTGATGAAGGTGGCCGGGCCGCTGTCCACGGCCACCATCGAGGGGGCCGACGATTTCGAGCACGTATTGCAGCAGCTGCAGGCCACCTGGGCCGAGAGCGAACAGGCGCGCAAGCGCGAGCGCCTGCGCGCCATCGAGGCGCTGCAGCACGCCGAGCAGCGCCACCTGCTGGCGGCCAAGATCTCGCGCGACGTGTGGCTGCTGCCTCAGATCGGCGACGTGCCCAACGAGATCTCGCGCTTCCTCATCGGCCCCTGGGCCCAGGTGCTGGCCGAGGCGCAGCTCACCGATAAGACCGGCAGCCCCGACCCGGGCCGCTACCGCGAGCTGGTGGATGCCCTGATCTGGAGCGCCCAGCCCCGGCTGACCCGCATGAACACCGGCCGGCTCGCGCGCCTGCTGCCCAAGCTCCTGCCCATGCTGCGCGAAGGCCTGGCCACCATCGGCTACCCCGCCGCCAAGACCGAGGCCTTCTTCGACCTGCTCATGCAGCTGCACCAGCAGGCCTTCAAGCCCGGGCCCGGCGCCGCCCCGGCGCCAGCCCAGCCCGCCAGCCCGGCCCCTGCCGCATCGCCGGCCCTGCCCGCCGACGAGGAGCCGTGGGTCGCGCCGTCCGAAGCCAAGGAATCGGGCTACATGGAATCCTCGCTGGCCCCCGAGTCCGAGGCGGCGCAGAGCAGCGCCCCCGCGCCCATCGCAAGCGACGCGCCCACCCAGCCGCCGCTGGCCGTCGGCACCTGGGTGAACCTGCTCGTGGGCGGCGACCAGTGGGAGCGCACCCAGCTGTCCTGGATCGGCCCGCACGGCACCATGTTCCTGTTCACCAGCGCCTCGGGCCGCACGCAGTCGATGACGCTGCGGCTGGTCGAGCGGCTCATCCAGCAAGGCGCCATGCACGTGCTGACGCAGCAGACCGTGGTGGACGGCGCCCTGGACGCCGTGGCCCAGGCCGCCATGCGCAACAGCGTGGACAGCCAGCTAGGGGATTGCTCCTGAATCAGTAGCTGCCAGCGCTTTCTGCATAACGGCTATAGGTCAATCTGATACCCATTCAGCGATGAAGCTTCACACCGCCGCCGCCGTCCTCATCCTGTTCGCCTCACACCTGCCCGGCACCGCCCAGGCGGACACCGCCCCGCCACCTGCCCACGTGGCCGCCTGCGGCCTGGAATTCGACCTGCCCGCGGGCTACAAGGTCACGCGCCCCAAGCGCGACGGCAGTCCTCAGGACGGTGCCTCCTGCGACTTCGACATCGTCCAGGCCCGGCCCGCGCCGCCCCAGCGCGGCGAATGCAAGGGCAGGGAAGACGGCGGCCAGCCGCCCTACAACGTATGCGACTGGATGATCGCCGCAGGCCCCGCCACCCCCAGCGTGCGGGTGGTGCGCGCACCGCCGGGCCGCAAGCCCGTGCTCAGTGCCTTCGCGCCCGGCGACGACGGCCGCTGGACGGTGAGCAACGCGCAAGCCGGAGACCAGCCCGCCGAGTCCTTCATCTTCCATGGCAAGCCCGCGTGGAGGGGCGAAACCATCGTGCGCGGCTACTGGTATCGCCAGCGCGTCAAGCACTTCAACGGCATCTACGCAGGCTCCTTCGGCGGCGACGTGACCCTGGTGCAATTCGCGCCCAGCCTGTTCGTCGAGCTGCAAGACCCTCCACAAGATGAAGGCGGAAACTGCACCACCTTCTGCGCCAGCCTGCGCCTGGGCTCACGCACGCAGGACCTGCCGTGACATGACCGCCACCGCCAGCACCCAGCGCATCAGCGCCCTGCTCGCCCGCCTGCACGATCTGGCGCAGCGCGACGACCTCGCCGAAGTCGCCTGGTGCGGCCCCAGCACCGAACAGGCCATCGCCGCCGTCGAACACGCGCTGGGCGTGCGCATCACCGGCTCGTTCCGCGACTTCATCCTGCGCACCGGCGGCGGCGGGCTGGACCTGTTCCCCATCTCCACCATCCCTGCGGACGCGCCGCTGAACGGGCGCGGCACGGTGCATGGCGACACGCTGTACTGGCGGCACGACGCAGGCGGCACACCGCTGCCACCGCACCTTGTCGTCATCCAGCGCGACGCGGACGACAACGAGCCGTTCTGCCTGGACACCTCGCGCGTCGTCGGCGGCGAAAACCCCGTGGTCCTGTTCTACCCCAGCTCGCGCAGCGGCCATGTGGACCGCATCGCGCCCGGCTTTCTCGACTTCTACGAGGACTACCTCGCTCCCAACTTCGGCGGAGAGGCCGAATGACCTTCCCCCACCACCTGCTCGCCGCCACCACCGCCCGCTGCCAGCCGCGCAGCGGCCCCACGAGGCAGCCCGCCATCACCATCGCGCTGCAGCCCTTCCTGCTGGACGGTCAGGCCGTGGACACCTGTATCCGCCTCGACACCATCGCGCTCGACCTGGACGACCCGCGCGCCCAGGCCCGGCGCACCCACCGCTTCCCCGTCAACCCCGAGCCCGGCTACATCGACGGCAGCATGTACCTGCTGCACCGCCACGTGCCGCTGGACGTGGCCGAACTCGCCTTCGGCACGCCCGGCGAGCACACCCTGCCCGCGCGGCTGGCGGGCATGCTGGCCTTTTCCGCCGCGGGCATCGCCGACTGGCCCGACACGCCACTGGACCTGGCCTTCGCACTGGAGCTGCCGCCCACCCCCGCGCAGCTCGACACCGCCATCGCCCAGGCCATCGCCGCCACCGGCGCGCGCAGCGCCCGCGACGCGGGGCGCGCCATGGCCTGGCTGGTGCGCCAACACCCCGGCTGGGACGACCGCGCCGCACTGCACGCCCGCCTGTGCCAGCACCTGGCATGACACCCCTCGTCTTCACCCCCGCCCCCGCCAGCCCTTCGGAACCCCGCCTGGGCGGCGGCGCGCTGATCGGCGGCGTGTCCGACTGGCCGCACGGCCCCACGGGCCGCCCGCTGGTACTGGCCGCATCGCTGCCCGCCGCCTTCCTGGCCGAGCACGCGGGCATCGCCATCGGCGCAGGCCGCATCGCCTCGGTCTTCACCACCTACGCGCCGGGCACCTACTTCCTCGACGAGATCACCTACCACAGCGACCCGGCCGAGCTGGCGCTGCTGCGCCGGGGCACCACGCAGGTGCTGGTGCATGCGGCCGGTACCCTGGTGCGGGGCACGCTGGAGCTGCCCGCGCACGGCATCCAAACGCAGGCCGACAGCGGCGATGCGCGCTCCTTCATCGGCGGCACGCCGCAATGGCTGCAAAACGAAGACCTGGCGCTGGACGGCCTGGCCTTCGCAGCGCAGATCGACGGCGGCAACCTGCCCGCGCCGCTGCGCGACCTGTTCTATCTGGCCGACGGCGTGGGCTACCTGTTCCTGCCGGAGCACGCAGCCGAAGGCATCGACCGCAGCGGACTGTTCTTCGTGCAGGTGACGTGATGGAACTGCCTGACGACGTACATGGACACCCGCGCCACGTCCGCGACTTCACCCAGGCCATGGCAACACCGCACCAGGAATCCACCGCGCATGATCGACGCTGAACAACTGCAATCCCTCGGCCTGCCCCCTGACGCCGCCGAACGCGCCGCGCAGGCCCTGCAAGGCGGCGACCTGCGCGGCTACGTGCACGAACTGCTGCTGCATGGCCTGTGGAACGAGGTGATCGACGAAGCCCAGCCCCAGCCCGAGTGGATCGCCCGGTGGCAGCAACTGGCCGCCAGCGGCTTCCCCATCATCGACACCGCCGCACTGCAACGCCTGCTGGACGCGGGCGTCAACGTGCACGACCTGACCGGCGTGGTGCGTTCGGCGCAAATCCTCGCCCTCTACAACACCGCACAGCGACTGGACTACCCCGCGCTGGGCCTGGGCTGGGACCTGCCCGACGCCGCCACGCCGCACCTGGCCTGCGGCAGCGCGGCCGGTGACGGCACGCAGCGCCTGCACGCACTCGCACCCTGCCTGCTGCAAAGCGACCCCGCCGGGCGCTTTGGCGAACCGCAGCCGCTGGCGCTGCGCCAATGGCAATCGCTGCCCGAAGGTGTGCGCGGCGACATCCGCACGCTGCTACACGAAGGCCGCAAGGCACAGGCGGCCGCGCTGTGGAAAGAGCACGTGGGCGGCGCGCTGCGCGCCTGCCTGGAGGCCATGGAGAAGCTGAATGATTACGTATAAAACAGGCTCCAGCGCCTGTCCATCAAGCGCAAGCAGCTATTATTCCGAGAGCAAATCACCGGCATCCGCATAGCGCACGCCCCCGCCGCCAAAGCCGCTGCGCGGTTCGTAGTGCGCCCAGATTTCGCCCCAGCCATACACGCCCACCGGGCTGCCGCGCGCGGCCAGCCAGTCGCGCAGGGCGCGGGCACGCTGGCGCTCCTTGCGCTCGCTCCAGTGGTCCCAACTGCTGCCGTACAAGGCATCGTCGTCGTGCCATAAATGGCATTCGGCCAGCAGGCCGTGGCGGAACATCAGGTCCACACCCAGGCGCAGCCCGCCATCCACCCACGGATGCAGGCGGTACGTGGCCCAGCCGTCACGCGGCTCGCTGCGTTTTTCGGCCAGCGCCGCATAGCCGCCCGCAAGCTGGGCGGATGCCAGCCCGCGCGCAATGCGCAGGCCCTGGGGGTGCAGCAGTTCAAACGGGGCGGACATGGCAATCAAGGTGCGCATAATTTTGCATGCCCCAGCCACCCCTGGCGCATACGGGCAACCGCGCGAAATCCTCGCGCACGAGTTTGATAAATCCAAATAAAAATTGCCTCCAGCGCCCGTTGCATAAGCGCTACCAGCTATATTTTCAAGAGCAAAATACCGCCATGCAGACCTATACCATCGAAGAAGTCATGACCGGCAGCGACGACGGCCTGCTGTGGCTGAGCCTGGGCTTTGCCTCGGCGCACGACCCGCTGGACGTGCTGCACATCGCCTGCGGCGCAGTGCTGACGGGCGATGCCGAAGCCGACGCGCTGTACCTGGAGCGCACGGACCAAAGCCTAGCCTGCACCGGCCAGGTGCTGCAACTGCAGGCAGAAAAAGACCGCATCGACCTGCACCTGACACCCGCAGGCGCTGCCGCACTGCAACTGGCCGAGCACACGCGCTTTCACTTCAGCGCCCAACCCGCGCTGCACGCGCAGGCGCTGGCGCAACTGGCGCGCATGGCCGGTGCCGGGCAGGGCTGCATTTCTATCAGCGCACTCGCATCCGGATCACGCCCTTGCGATGAGTAGCCCGGGGCGCTGCGTATAGTCTTCCTGGGCGATGAAATAGAGGTAGCCTGCACTGCGCACGACACAGTCAACGATGTTGTAGCCATGAAAATTCTTGCGAAATTCTGCCGTCGTTATCATGAGTTTCCTTCTCCGCGCGTTGCCTGATCTGTGCAGCCCGTGGTCTTGCTGCGCCAAACCCTGCGACAGAAGCCTTTGATCGAAGCCATGCGAGACTTTCTGCGCATCGACCATGACAATCCCACCCAGCCCCAGCTTTGACGTGGCGGCGGAGCAGGCCGTCGATAGCGATCAAGCTGACCCAAGTTGAGCGACATCCCATGACCACGCCACCCCTGCTCACCCTGCGCCAAATCCTGCGCCAGCCCGACGCCCACGCAGGCTGGCTGTACCTGAAACCGGGCGCATGGACGCTGGACACGCAAGGCTTCTTCTACGACGCCGACCTGGATCTATCGCCAGAAGACGAGGCTGCCGCGCGCGCCGCGCTCGATGCCGCAGGCTGGCAATGCGCGGTGAGCCGCGAGGACATCGAGGACGCCATCGCCAACACCAAGGACCAGCTCGAAGCGCCCACCGAAGCCGATCTGCTGCAAGCCGTGCGCCATTTCTTCGACCACGATGCCTTCATGGAGTGGCCTGAATGAGCGCCCTGCAGCGCGAGACGATGCGCTCAAGGCGGCATCGGGCGCGAACTTCTGTATTTCAGAGTCTTTGGCCAGGTGCCAGGGCAGCGGCATCCCACTCGAACACCGTCCCGGTAGAACGCGACACGGCAAACCAGCCCACCAGGCTGCTCCCTACCCAATCCGGATGGGCTCCAGGCGGCGAAGGATGTTTGGCGCGCAGCGCAAAGACGAAATAGCGGCCACGGCCTTCGCCCGCTGCCGGTTCGCAGCGGTATTCGCTGGCGCCGTGGCGTGGCGATTGCTGTTGCGCAACCGCAGCCTTGAGGCGGGCGCAGGCGGACGCATGCGAAATGGCCGGGCCAGAAGCCAGCACTGGCGCGCAGCACACCAGCGCCAGGCAGGCCGGGAGGGTTCGGATGGCAAATTGCATGGTTGTCCTGGGTCTGCGCTTGGAGAGTCCTCCGGGAAAAAATTTCGATGGAAATTGCCTCTAGCGCTTTCCCAGAAAGCGCCATAAGCTATTATAAATATAGCATTCACTGCGCGCCCGGCACCTGCTTCAGCCGCCCGGACAGATAGCCCTTGCCGCGCCAATGCGCCAGCGCAAAGCCGTCGTCGCGGTTGGGCGGCTCGCCCGCGAGCAGTTGCGCATTCGCCCGCACCAGGTTCCGCTCGGCCGTGTCGAAAAAGCGCGCGGCCCGGCCCAGGCTCGCCGCGTCGCCCACGTAGCTGAGGCAGACCCGGTCCTGGTCCTCGCCCGGCTTGTGGTCGATGCGCACGCACTCCGATCCGTCCAGATGGCGTTGCAGTTCGAAGAAGTAGTGCCCCACCTCGCCGCCGCGGCCCGCCGCCTCCGCGGACACGCGCAGCAGGGCGGGCATGGGCTCGCCGTCGAACGGCGCTCCGTCCTGCCGGAAGGCGCAATAGACGCTACCGGCCCACAGGCCGTTGCGGTCGTCGTCGTAGAAATCGTCGTAGGGCTCGGCCAGCGGCAGGGCCAGCAGGGCGCGCAGCCGGGCCGGGTCGATCAGCGTGCGCGCATGCGCATAGGCGCTGGCGCCGTCGAGCAGTTGGTTCCAGCCTTGCTGGATGAGCGGGGCGAACGGCCCGGTGCCGAGGCTGTCCAGCGGATGCCATTCGGTGTCGGCGCCGGTCATGCTGCGGGCCTTAGCGGCGATGCGCCATGCGCGGCCCTGGGCGCCGCGCAGCCGGGCCCACAGGCCGCGCCGGGGCGGCTCGGCACCGACCCGGATGCTGACGGCCTTTTCGCTCCCGTCCTGGAAATAGACCGTGCGTAACGGATGCGGCTCGCCGTCGTCCTGGTCGGCGCTGGCGCGGCAGAACAGCTCGCCGGCCCAGAATTCGTACCGGCGCGCCAGGCCGGGCTTCACGGCCTCGGGCAGCAGGGCCGGGGCGGTCAGCCGCTCGATGTTGGCGATGGTGAGCTGCCTGTCGGGAAAGAGGGACGCCATGGCGGGCGGGGCGGCCGGAGCGTCCAGCCGGTCGAGGCGGACCACGGCCCGGCCCGCCTCGAAGTGCTCGCGCATCTTTTCGCGCCAGAGGATGGGGCCGTCCTCGCCATCGAGGATGCAGTCGGGCACGAAGATGTCCTGCAGCACCCGGCCGTCCAGGTCGCACCAGTCGCCCACTTCGTCCCACTGGCTGATGCGGCGGCGCGCCTGGATCGCGCCCGCCACTTCCAGGTGGTATTCCTCGGTGTCCGCCAGCACGGCGGCGCTGGCGTTGCCTTGGACCTTCAGCGTGCCGTGGTTGTAGTCGCCCCAGCACAGCTCGGCCACCGCGAGGTCGCCGGTGACGTAGATCTCCTGCCCGCCCACGACCATGTTGCGCGCGGACAGGTTGCCCAGCACGACGAGGCCGCAGGCGCCGTCGGTATCCTGGCTGTAGATGTGGCCGTCCACCGCCAGATCGCCCTCGACGAGGATCAGCAGGGGCGTTTCGTCCGGGCCCGCCGGCTGGCCCAGGTCGAGCGCAGGCAGGCGCAGGCTGCTCGGGTGGTACAGCACGTCCTCGTCCTCGAACTCGCCCTGGTGGCGCTTGTCGCGCCAGCGGGCCCAGCAGTCGTGCGGAAGTTTTTCACGAATCTCCGAGAATTTCATGCGCCGGCAGGGAAAGCTTGTCATAGATTCACGCCTCTTTACGATCACATGCTGCCAGAACCACGGCCATGAAACTGCTGATCACCCTCTGCTGCCTTGTCTTCACCGGAGCCCCCGCCATGGCCAGCGCCTTCCAGCCCGTCACGCGCCTGGCCTGCCCGGGCGGCGAATTCATCGCCGATGCCCGCCCCTGGGGCGAGAACGAGGCCGGCAGCTCGCAGCGCGAAATGCGCTACCGCTACCGGGGCGTGGTGCTGCAAGCCATCGGCTACGAGGCGCACTACAAGAACCTCGACCCGTGGCTGCGCCAGGGCAGCCCGCGCATCTACAACCTGGGCCTGAACCTGGACACCAGCGGCGCCAGCAGGACGCACGGCTACGACCAGGGCGACACGCTGTACCTGCCGCCCGAATCGTTCACGCAGGCCGAGGTGGAAGACCTGTTCGACTGCCTGGGCCAGCACCACGCCGCGCTGCGCCGCGACTTCGAGAACGCTCAGATCACCAGCAGCACCTTCCTGGGCCTGATGAAGACACGCACCGGCACCCACCGCAACGGCGTGGCGCGGCTGGTGCACGCGGCCGCGCCGATCACCGCCATCTACGACGGCGGCGTGCTGCTGATCGTGGTGGAGCGCGGCGGCCGCGTGCTGCTGCACACCGACTTCACCGCCAACAACCCTGCCGAATCGGCCGTCTGGGGCGAGGTGCTGACCGATGCAGGCCAGCGCCCGCTGCTGCGCGTGCTGCGCCAGGTGTCCATCTACGGCCAGCGCCGCGACGGCAGCGACTTTCTGACCGCGCCGCAATGGCGCACCGGGCGGCGCTTGCAGGATGATTTCCGCATCGAATGGAAGTAGCCAGGAACCGCATGCTCCCCGACGCTGCACAAGGCGTTCTACAACCAGCAGCGGCAACAGCGCGGACTGGAGCCCGTGGAATGACGCCGCAAGCGCCGCAGCAGCGCGGGCACCCCATTACTGACTCCATCGCGGGCCTGCTGCTGTGCATTGCCGCCCCCGCCGCACATGCCGCCTGCCTGTGGGGCCGGCCCGCGCTGGCCGACGAGTTCGCGCAATCCACCGTCGTCGTGGCGCAGGTGCGCACGGCGCGCAACGTGCAGGACGACCCGGACGACCCCGCAGGCATCAGCGCCACGCTGTACCGCCTGGCCGTGCGCGAACGCCTGCGCGGCACGCCGCCGCGTGGGCTGGAGCTGCGCTCGGACAACACCTCCAGCCGCTTTCCGATGGAGCGCGGGCCGCGCTACCTGCTGTTCGTCCAAACGGCGCGGGATGGCACGCACTACGTCGATGCCTGCGGACACTCGGGTACGCTGCCGCAGGCGAGCGAGGCGCTCACGCAGGCCCGCCAGCTGGCAAGAAAACGCCCATGACGCCTGCCATGCCCACGGCCATCCGCCAGTTCGTCGAGGCCGCCATCGTCTCCGGCGACATGGCCCTGCCCTTCCACTCCAACCGCGCAAACAGCGAAGGCGCATCCGCATGAACACACACCATGGATTCTCACCAGCGCAGATGGATGAGCTGCGCACGCACGGCATCGAGCTTTTCGCGGGCCGCGTGATCTTCGACGCGCAGCCGCCCATGGCCGAGGCGGACATCGCCGCCGTGCAGGCCCAATGCCGTGGCCCGCTGCCGCCGGGCCTGCTGGCGCTGTGGCGACAGACGGCAGGCGGGCGGCTGGCCTACGACCTGGATGTCGCCATGCGCACCGCAAATGGCGAACGCATCGAGGCCATC
>Ga0222421_100504_pt1 | contig 11400 bp, 14 predicted proteins | sample 3A1ome_2_FD_182473 | JGI IMG/M metagenome (GOLD analysis project Ga0222421, IMG submission 182473) | Enriched microbial communities from leaf-cutter ant dump, University of Wisconsin, Madison, United States - 3A150A (version 2) | ecosystem: Environmental > Terrestrial > Nest > Insects nest > Nest... | reverse complement strand
CGTCGTGAAGATGGAGCCCAGGAACAGCCAGGAACCGTGGCCGCGGCTGACCAGGTTGGTGTGCTTGCCCTGCCAGCCGAGCCCGGCCGCCTCGGCCAGCGGCTTTTCCATCACCGGGGCGGTGTCGACGAACACCTTCACGTCGCCGCCGGCGCGGGCGACCAGCCTGCCGGCGATCTCCTTCAGCCGGCCCTTCATCACCTCGTGGTAGTCGCGGTTTCGCGCATAGACCGAGATGGCGCCGCGCTCCGGCCGCGAGAGGATTTCGCGCGGGTCGCCGTCCGGCCCGTAGTTCATGGCCAGCACGACGATCGAGCGCACTTCGGGCCACAGCGTCGAAGGGTCCGCGCGCCGCGCCAGCGTCTCGGCGATCCAGTCCATCGATCCGTGGAAGCCGTCGGCGACGAACTGGGCGAGCCGGGCCGGTGCCTGCGGGATGGCGTCCGGCCGGGTGACGGCGACGGCATCGAAGCCGGCCGCGCGCGCCTCCCGGTCGATCAGGTCGCGAAGGCGCCTGGGATCAGAAATCGAGGTCCGCATAATGCGACACCGGGGAAAGGCCGCGCACCCGGTCGGCCAGCAGCGGCCGGAAGGACGGCCGCGACTTCACCCGCGTATACCAGTCGCGCGCCGCGGCATGCTCGCGCCAGTCGATCTCGCCGAGATAGTCGAGCACCGAGATCGTCGCCGCTGCCGCGAGGTCGGCATAGGTGAGTCGGGCGCCGGCAAGCCAGGGGCGCGTGCCGGCCAGCCAGTTGGTGTATTTCATGTGCTGGCGGATGTTGGCGCGGGCGGCGCGGATGGCGGTCGAATCGGGCGAGCCGCCGCCGACTTCGGGCGGCATGTGCGGTTTCAGCACCCGCTCGCGCACCAGATGGCGGGTCACCTCGCTCTCGGCCTTGGCCAGATACCAGTCCGTCAGCCGGCGGATCTCGGCGCGTTCCAGCGGGCCTTCGACGAACAGGCGGCGGTCGCGCTTGAGCACGCCGCGCGTCTCGTCGAGATACTCGGCGATCACCTGCGCGCCGACGATCGGCACGTCGCCCTCGGCTAGCAGGATGGGCAGGCTGCCGGCGGGATTGAGCGCCAGGAACTCCTTGCGCCGCGTCCACGGCTTCTCCTCGATCAGCGCCAATTCCTCGCCGTATTCGCCGAAGGCGAGGCGAACGAACCGGCAGGAGGCGAACATGGGATGGTGAAAAAGCGTCAGCATGATACCGCGATTGACATGCGCTCTGGCGAATCGCCCGCGGCATCGCTAAAGCTTTGCCGCGGCGGTCGGGGCCGGCAAGGGTGCAGCGACCTATAGGGTGGTTCCCGCGCCGTGACAAGCAACGCCTTATCCGGCGCCTCGCGCAGTCCGGAGCCGAACGCCGAGGATTGCCGTGGACACGCAGACCCTGATCGAAGCCGTGCTGCTCGGACTGCTGGAGGGCCTGACCGAGTTCATCCCGGTCTCGTCCACCGGCCATATCCTGCTCGCCGGCCATTTCCTCGGCTTCAACTCCACAGGCAAGGTGTTCGAGGTGTTGATCCAGCTCGGCGCCATCCTGGCGATCCTCGGCGTCTATGCCGGCCGCTTCGGGGCCTTCCTGAAGCGCCCCGACGCCTTCGCACGACTGGTCGACGTCGCCGTCGGCGTGCTGGCCAGCCTGATCTGGCTGGGCGGCTGCGCCTGGGAGCTTCTCGTCTCGGCGCTGAAGCGCAAGCGGCCGAACCTGTTTTTGCCGCCGGAGCGCTCGCCGGACCCGGCGGTCCGGATGATGGTCACCGTCGTCCTCGCGTTCCTGCCGGCGGCGGTGATCGGCGTGATCCTGCACGATTTCATCAAGACCGTGCTGTTCGAGACGCCGAAGCTGATCTGCATCATGCTCATCCTCGGCGGCATCGTGCTTTTGTGGGTCGACCGACTGGACCTAAAGCCGCGCGTGCACGACGCCAGCGAGTTCTCGGTGCCGCTGGCGCTCAAGATCGGCCTGTTCCAGTGCCTGGCCATGATCCCCGGCACCTCGCGTTCGGGCGCCACCATCGTCGGCTCGATGCTGATGGGCGTGGACAAGCGCGCGGCGGCGGAATTCTCCTTCTTCCTCGCCATCCCGACGATGCTCGGGGCCTTCACGCTCGATCTCGTCAAGAACCGCCACCTGCTGTCGGCGGCCGATTTCCCCGTCATCGCGGTCGGCTTCATCGCCGCCCTCATCACGGCGTTCATCGTGGTTCGCAGTCTGCTCGGATACGTCTCGCGCCACGGCTACGCGCTGTTCGGCTGGTGGCGGCTGGTGGTCGGCGTGGCGGGGCTGGCCGCGCTGTTCATCTGGGGGTGAGCGACCGGATCGCGGAGCGAACCCACCGTGCCGGCGAGACGATGAAAGGCTGCGGACACCCTCAGCCGCGGCGCCGGAAGGACGAAGAAAGACCTCAAGCCTCGGCGTTGCCGGCGGTCTTGCCGCGCTGGAACTGGCCGGCGGCGCGGAAGCGCCACAGATAGCTCGGCAGGATGGTGCCCAGCGCCTGCGGCTGGATGCCGAGGCCGGCGAGCGAGCGCCCCTCCTTGTCCGCTGCCGCCGACACGACATTGTGCTCGCGAAGCTGCGCCACCTGGTCGCGGGTGAGCAGCGGATTGGGCAGCAGGCCGAGGATCGAGGCCTGGAGCCCCGCCAGCCACCACGGCACCGGCACCAAGAGGCGCTTGCGGTCGACGACGGCGAGCAGTTCCTCCATGCACTGGCGGAAGGTGAACACCTGCGGCCCGCCAAGCTCGTAGATGCGGCCGCCCTGGACCGCGCCGTCCACCGAGCGCGCGACCGCCTCGGCGACGTCGACAACATAGACCGGCTGGAATTTCGTTTCGCCGCCGCCGATCAGCGGCAGGACCGGCGAGAAGCGCGCCATGTTGGCGAAGCGGTTGAAGAATTCGTCCTCCGGGCCGAAATTGATCGACGGCCGGTAGACGACGGCATCGGGAAGCGTCTCCAGCACCGCCCTCTCGCCCAGCGCCTTGCTGCGCTGATAGGCGGAGGCCGACTGGATGTCGGCGCCGAGCGCCGAGACATGCGTCATGCCGGCACCGACGGCGCGTGCGGCCTCGGCCACGGCGCGGGCGCCGAAGGTGTGGACGGCGCCGAAGCGCTGCCGGCCGCTCTCGTGCAGGATGCCGACGAGGTTGACGACATGGGCGGCGCCCCGGACCGCGTGATCCACCGACCAGCGCACCCGCACATTGGCCTGAACCGGCTGGATCTGGCCGACATTGCCGAGGGGCTGCAGATGGCCGGCGAGGTCGGGCCGGCGGCAGGGAACGCGCACGAGGTAGCCGCGTCGGGCCAGCGCGCGAACGACATGCCGGCCGACGAAGCCCGAGCCGCCGAAGACGACGACCAGCGGGGGTGTTTGCAGGATTTCGGTCATGGCTGGCTCCGGCGCGACAGGTTCGAGGCGTGGCTCGCCCGTTTCATAGTCTGTTTCGCGGCGAAGGCAAATAGGCTTGGACGGCGACCGGCGGCGACCTCCTCCGCGCCGCCGTGGACCTCCGGCGGGCGATGCGGAACCGGGCCTTCGCGGTCCGGAATCCGGCGGAACGGACAGGCGCGATGGCCGGCGCCGCCCTTACGGGCGAAGCACAGATGCATCCACCGCCCTCTGGAGGCGGCAGGGCAGTTGCGGTAAGGCTTGCCCATGACGGACATGCAGCGCTCGCCCGACTTGCAGCAGAGCCACGGCCTCAGGCTCAACACGCTCATCAGGCTGCGCTGGCTCGCCATCGTCGGCCAGAGCGCCACCGTCATCGTCGTCGCCTACTGGCTGGATTTTCCGCTGCCGGTCAGCCTGTGCTTCGCGCTGATCGCCTGCTCGGCCTGGCTCAACCTGGTGCTCGCCTTCCGCTTTCCCGCCGCGCATCGGCTGAAACCGCTGGCGGCGATGGGCATCCTCGTCTTCGACGCGCTGCAGCTCGCCGGCCTGCTCTACATGACCGGCGGCCTCACCAATCCCTTCTCGCTGCTGATGAGCGTGCCGGTCGTCATCTCGGCCACCTCGCTGCCGATCCGCCTCACCGCCTTCCTCGGCACCCTGGTCATGGTGCTGGCCACCCTGCTGGTCTTCTTCCACCTGCCGCTGCCCTGGCACGAGGGCGCGCCGCTCGCCATGCCCTTCGTCTATGTCGCCGGCATGTGGATGGCGGTGTTCTCCTCCATCGCCTTCACCGCCATCTACGCCTTCCGGGTCGCGCAGGAGGCGCGCCTGCTCGCCAATGCGCTCGCCGCCACCGAGCTGGTGCTGCAGCGCGAACAGCACCTGTCGGCGCTGGACGGCCTGGCGGCGGCGGCGGCGCACGAACTCGGCACGCCGCTCGCCACCATCACGCTGGTGTCGCGCGAGATGGAAAAGGCGCTCGGCGACGACCCGAAATACCGCGACGACGTGACCCTGCTGCGCTCGCAGAGCGAGCGCTGCCGCGAGATCCTGAAGCGGCTGACCAGCCTGTCGAGCGCCGGCGAGGAGCATCTCGCCCGGCTGCCGCTGACCTCGCTGGTCGAGGAGGTGACGGCGCCGCACCGCGACTTCGGCATCGCGATCCGGCTGCAGGCGGAAGACAGCGTCGGGCCGGAGCCGGTCGGCCGGCGCAATCCCGGCGTCCTCTACGGCCTCGGCAACCTGGTGGAGAATGCGGTGGATTTCGCCCGCGAGGCCGTCACCGTGCGCTGGAGCTGGAACGACGAGCGCGTCACCTTCACCGTCGTCGACGACGGCTCCGGCTTTCCGCCCGAGATCCTCGACCGCATCGGCGAACCCTACATGTCGACGCGTTCGGGCGCGGAAAAGGGCGGCGGCGGGCTGGGGCTGGGGCTGTTCATCGCCAAGACCCTGCTGGAGCGCTCCGGCGCAACGTTAGAGTTCCGCAATTCCGGCGGCATCGGCGAGGGGGCGGTGGCGCATGTCGCCTGGCCGCGCGCCGCCTTCCTCAACCCGGAAGCAGCGGCCGACGCCATGTTCGACATCGCCTGAGCCGTGTGGACGGTTGGAGATCGGGGACGTTCACGCCCAGCCCGTCATTCCGGGCCGCGCAGCGGAACCCCGGAATGAGGGGAACGAGGGTGGCCGATCGCCCTTATGTGAACCTGACCGTCCACACGACCCAGTGCCTGGACCGGCCTGCCGCAACGACCTGGCGCAGGCGCAGGTTGGACATTCCGGCCGCGCGGTTATATCTGCGTCATGAAAGACAAGGGGTCGACATCATGAGCGGCGAAGAAGCCAACAGCGCAGCCCTGATCGGCGAGGATGCCTCGCTGCTGATCGTCGAGGACGACAAGCCGTTCCTGACGCGGCTGGCGCGCGCCATGGAGGCGCGCGGCTTCACCGTGGAAACGGCCGAGAGCGTCGAGGAGGCGGTCGCCAAGGCGCGCGCCAACCCGCCGGCCTATGCGGTGGTGGACATGCGGCTGGGCGACGGCAACGGCCTGGACGTGGTGGCGGCGATCCGCGAGAAGCGCGAGGATGCGCGTACCATCATCCTGACCGGCTACGGCAATATCGCCACCGCCGTGACGGCGGTGAAGCTCGGCGCCGTCGACTATCTGTCCAAGCCGGCCGACGCCGACGACGTCTTCGCCGCGCTGACCCGCGGCTCGGGCGAGCGCGCCGCACCGCCGGAAAACCCGATGTCGGCCGACCGCGTGCGCTGGGAGCATATCCAGCGCGTCTACGAGATGTGCGACCGCAACGTCTCGGAGACGGCACGCCGCCTCAACATGCACCGGCGCACCCTGCAGCGCATCCTCGCCAAGCGCGCGCCGCGGTGAAGGAAGGAAGCTGCCTTCTCCCCGTTCACGGGGCGAGGGAACGGTCGCGCTATTCGCTCTCCCCCTCGATCGCCGCCACCGGCACGCCGGCAAGCTCGGCGGCCAGCAGGCGGGCGGCGCCGGCGCGCGCGATCCGCAGCATCAGCGCCTTGCGCGTGGCGGCGGCGATGCGATGTTCGGGCGCCTCGCGCATCACCTCCGCACCGTAGCCGTCGGAGAGGATGAAGCCGCATTCGTCGGGAAAGACGGCGGCCGGCACGCCGGGATGGGTGGCGAAGAAGAAACGGTCGCAGTGCAGCCGGTAGTCCGGCCATTTGCGGTCGACGCGGAAATCCTCGATCGAGGATTTTATCTCGATGATCCAGATGTCGCCCTGGCGGGTGAGCGCGACGAGGTCGGCGCGCCGGCCCGTCGCCAGCGACAGTTCCGGCAACACATGCGCGCCCATCTGCGAAAGCAGCCGCTGCACGCCGCGCCGCACCAGCATGGCGCGCTCCGACTGGCGGCCGTCGATCAGCGGGTTCTGGAGGGCAGGCGAGACGATGGGCATGGCCCAGTATGGCCGATTCTGTTCACGGTTTGAACCCGTAGCGGCGGAATTCGGGCCTGCCGACGTCTACAGCACGAGCGCGGCCATGATCATGGCGATAGCAAGCAGAAGGATGCCGAGGAAAAAGGTGACGTCAGCCGCGACATTCTGCCAGCGGTTTGCATCGTCGTTGCGAATGGCCAGGTAGGATGTGGCGATGCTCGTCAGGAAGAAGGCGGCGGCGAGCCAGGCGGCCTCGTCGGCAAAGGACTGCTCGTTGGAATTGGTGAATTTCAGCGCGCCGATCAGCACGAAGCAGATGCCGAGCAGGTTCGATGCCGCGTTGAGGATGTGAGGATGGCGGTGCATTGGCAGGCATTCCATGACGGGCCGCCATCCAAGGAAGCAATTCCGGCAGGCTGATGGAGGTTTTGCGCCGCCTTTGCGGCGCGCATTCATGGCTCGCAGCAATCGGCCTCGCCCGCGATCTCCTCCAGGATCGGGCAGTCCGGCCGGTCGTCGCCGTGGCAGGCATGGATCAGCGTTTGCAGCGTCGCGCGCATCGATTGCAGCTCGCGCAGCTTCTCCTCGATCGCCGCGACATGCGCCGAGGCGATGGCGCGCACGTCCTGGCTGGCGCGCGAGCGGTCCTGGTAGAGCGCCATCAACTGGCGGCAATCGTCGATGGAGAAGCCGAGGTTGCGCGCCCGTTTCAGGAACGCCAGGCGGTGGATGTCGTCGGCCGAATAGTCACGGTAGCCGTTGCCGGCGCGCGCCGGATCGATCAGGCCGATCTCCTCGTAATAGCGGATGGTCTTGGCCGGCAGGCCCGAGCGGCCGGCGGCGTCGCCGATGTTCATGACAGACCTCGTTGCCTGCCCCTTCCCGCAACCCTGCGGGAGTGGCCATTGATTTTGCTCACGAATCCGTGAGCGCCTGTTGCCGAAATGCCATAGTGCCGGTCTTACCGGCACAGACGGAGAGGTATGAAGCCAACACGCGCTTGGCAAGCAAAAGAAATGCCAGCATGAATGCCGACAGGCGGCTCGAATCGGGCCGAGAGGGATTTTCGAGGCGGGGCGACGGGTTCTCATGTGGGTGAAGTCGATCATTCTTGCTGCCGCGCTGTCGGCCTTCATGGCCGGGTGCAGCACGGTCGGGCTCGGCCCGCTGCAGGTGTTCACCAACGACTACGGCGCCCGGACCGACGCCGGCTACCAGCTTCCGCGCATCCCAATCGAGAAGGTTCCCACCAAGTACCGCCGCCAGATCGTCCGCTACGAGACCGACGAGAAGCCTGGCACCATCATCGTCGACACCAACCAGAAATTCCTCTACCTGGTCATGGCCGACAGCAGGGCGATGCGCTACGGCATCGGCGTCGGCCGCGAGGGCTTCGAATGGCACGGCACGGCCCGCATCGCGCTCAAGCGCGAATGGCCGACCTGGACGCCGCCCAAGGAAATGATCCGTCGCCAGCCGGAGCTGGCCAAGTGGGCGAACGGCATGCCGCCCGGCCTCACCAATCCGCTCGGCGCGCGCGCCATGTACCTGTTCAACAAGAAGGGCGATTCCGGCTACCGGCTGCACGGCAGCCCGGAGTGGAATTCCATCGGCCACGCCATGTCGTCGGGCTGCATCCGGCTGATGAACCAGGACATCATCGACCTCTACGACCGCGCCGAGGTCGGCGCCAAGGTCATCGTGATGTAGCGGAAGCCGGCAGGCGGCATCTCGCCGGCACAAAAGTTTCGTACGCGGACCGTCTCGGCAACACGGACGTCCCAACGGAGACCGGGCCTCAAAGGCCCGGTTTTTGTTTTCGGGCAGGGAGCGGAGCGCGGCCTATGCCACCTGCTCCACGTGCTCGACCTCGGGCACGAAATGCCTGAGCAGGTTCTGGATGCCGTGCTTGAGCGTCGCGGTGGACGACGGACAGCCGGCGCAGGCGCCCTTCATGTGCAGGAAGACGGTGCCCTTCTCGTAGCCGCGGAAGGTGATGTCGCCGCCGTCCTGGGCGACAGCCGGACGCACACGGGTGTCGAGCAGCTCCTTGATGGTGACGACGATCTCCTCGTCCTCCTTGTCGTAGAACTCCTCGCCGTGCTCCTCGACGCCGGCCGGCGCGCCGGAGGCCATCACCGGCTGGCCGGACATGAAATGCTCCATGATGGCGCCGAGGATGGCGGGCTTGAGGTGCTGCCAGTCCGGGCCGTCCTTGGTGACGGTAATGAAATCGTAGCCGAAGAAGACGCCGGTGACGCCGGGAATGGAGAACAGCCGCGCCGCCAGCGGCGAGGCCTCCGAGGCGGTCGCCGCGTCGCGGAAATCGGCGGTACCGTCGCGCAGCACCTCCTTGCCGGGCAGGAACTTCAGCGTCGCCGGATTGGGGGTCGATTCGGTCTGGATGAACATCGCCGTCTCCGCGCCCGTCTGGGGCGATACAGTTTGGAATAATTCTAAATAGACCCGATCAGGTACCGGTTCAAGCGAAACAAGCGGCCAACCGCCAAGCCGCATATAGGTGCCCGCGTTCCGTCAGGCCAGATTGTCGAGGTCCTCGTCGGACAGATTCTGCGGCACCACGGTGACGGGGATGGGGAAGGCCGCGCCCTTGCCGGCCACCGAAGTGACCAGCGGTCCCGGCCCCTCCTTGCCAGCGCCGGCTGCAAGCACCAGGATGGCGATGTCCTGGTCCTCCTCGATCAGCTTATGGATCTCCTCCACCGGCTTGCCCTCGCGCACCACCAGTTCCGGCTCGATACCGAGCGAGGTGCGGATCTTGGCGGCGTGGGCGTCGAGCGCGGCGCGGGCGGTGGCGGTCGCCTCCTCGCGCATGATCTTCTCGACACCCAGCCAGTGCTGGAAGTCGTCCGGCTCGATGACGTAGAGCAGCACCAGAACGCCGCCGGTGCTCTTGGCGCGTCTCGAGGCGTAGGCGACGGCGCGCTCGCATTCCGGCGTCGCATCGACGATCGACAGGAACTTGCGGCGGTGCCCGGCTTGGCGGCTGAGGCGTTTGGAAACCATCTTATCCGTGAGAAAAGGTGTGGAGCAGCCGCAATCTGCCACCCGCGCCGGCCGGCGGCAAGCGGGTGGCTGTCGGCATGGCGTGCGGAAGGCAGGACAGCGGCCGTCAGTCCTGGACCAAGCCGATGATGTCGCGCACCGTCTTCATCGTCGCCTCGGCCAGCGCGCCGGCGCGTTCGCCGCCGTCCTTCAGCACGGCGTCGACATAGGCGGTGTCGGCCATGATGCGACGCATCTCGGCCGCCACCGGGGCAAGCTTTTCCACCGCGAGATCGGCCAGCGCCGGCTTGAAGGCGGAGAACTGCTGGCCGCCGAATTCCTTCAGCACCTCTTCCTTCGACATGTCGGCCAGCCCGGCATAGATGCCGACGAGGTTCTTCGCCTCGGGGCGGCTTTCCAGCCCGGCGACTTCGCTCGGCAGCGCGTCGGGATCGGTCTTGGCCTTCTTGATCTTCTTCGAGATGGCGTCGGCGTCGTCGGTGAGGTTGATGCGCGACAGGTCCGACGGGTCCGACTTCGACATCTTCTTGGAGCCGTCGCGCAGGCTCATGATGCGCGCCGCCGGTCCGCCGATCACCGGCTCGGTGAGCGGGAAGAAGCCGTTGACCGTCTCGTCGCCGACCTGCATCTCGACGCCGACGCCGAGGTCGGCGATGCGGCCGGAGAAGTCGTTGTTGAACTTCTGGGCGATATCGCGCGTCAGTTCCAGATGCTGCTTCTGGTCCTCGCCGACCGGCACGTGGGTGGCACGGTAGACGAGGATGTCGGCGGCCATCAGGCTCGGATAGGCGAGCAGGCCGAGCGAGGCGTTCTCGCGGTCCTTGCCGGCCTTGTCCTTGAACTGCGTCATGCGGTTCATCCAGCCGATGCGCGCCACGCAGTTGAATATCCAGGCGAGTTCGGCGTGCTGCTTGACCCGGCTCTGGTTGAAGACGATGTGCTTCTTCGGATCGATGCCGGAAGCGAGGAAGGCGGCGGTGATCTGCCGCGTCTGGTCGGCGAGGTCGTCATAGACCATCTGCGCGGTCAGCGAATGCAGGTCGACGACGCAATAGATGCAGTCGTAATCGTCCTGCAATGCGACGAACTTCCTGATGGCGCCGAGATAGTTGCCGAGGTGGAGGTTGCCGGTGGGCTGGACGCCCGAGAAGACGAGCTGCCGGAACGGCGAAATTTTATCGGTCATTTCATGCTTCCTTGGCTTGTGGAGGGCCGTTTCGCACGCGGCGAAATTTCGGACGCGCGGCTTATGAACCAAGTCGCGGGGTCAGGCAAGGGGTCTTGTTGATCCATATAACGTTATGCGTTATGGTCTGCCATGATTCTGAACTTCGCGGACGCGGAAACGGAGAAAATCTGGGCCGGCCTGCGGAGCCGCAGGTTGCCGTCGGATATTCAGGATAAGAGCCTGATGAACTGCGCTTGCTCAATGCCGCACGGCGGCTGGAGGACTTGCGCATCCCGCCCCGCAACCGCCTGGAAGCGCTCAAAGGCGACCGCAAGGGGCAGCATTCGATCAGAATAAACGGCCAATGGCGCATCGCCTTTGTATGGACCGACGGAGGACCGGCTGATGTCGAAATCGTCGATTATCATTGACGAGAGTCTGCACAACACCCATGCCGGGGAAATCCTGCTTGCGGAATTCCTGGAACCCATGGCGCTCAGCCAGAACGCGCTGGCGCGCGCGATCGGCGTTCCGCCGCGCCGCATCAACGAGATCGTGCTTGGCAAACGGGCGGTGACGGCCGACACGGACCTGCGACTGGCCCGCTATTTCGGTCTCAGCGACGGTTTCTTTCTTCGGTTGCAGCAGGATTTTGACCTGATGGAGCAGAAACGCCGCATCGCGCCGGACCTGGAGAAAATCCGGCCGCGCGCGGCCTGATCAGTCCGCTTCCGGCTCCCCGACGATGCGCTTGCCGCCGCCCCGCTTCATGTTCCGGCGGATCATGCCGACGTCGGCGCCGCCGGTGGCGAAGGCGAGCGCGAAGTAGAGGACGGCACCGGCCCCCGACAGCAGTGCCAGCGTCGCAGCCC
>Ga0222421_100503_pt1 | contig 11430 bp, 8 predicted proteins | sample 3A1ome_2_FD_182473 | JGI IMG/M metagenome (GOLD analysis project Ga0222421, IMG submission 182473) | Enriched microbial communities from leaf-cutter ant dump, University of Wisconsin, Madison, United States - 3A150A (version 2) | ecosystem: Environmental > Terrestrial > Nest > Insects nest > Nest... | reverse complement strand
CTCGCAGTCCGCAGTCCGCAGTCCGCAGTCCGCAGATTATACATCAAATCCGCGTCAAAACCAATACCAGCAAGCACAAATAGCTCCTGAAATAGTAGCAAGTTTCCTGACCCGCTGCCTCTTCAGCATGTTCGCTGAAGACATTGGATTGCTGCCAGAAGGCTCCTTCCTGCACCTGCTGCAAACCCACCGCGACGACCCCGCCACGCTTCGCGACATGCTCCGCGCACTCTGGGAAAAAATGGACACGGGCGGCTTCTGCGCCGTGGTGGCCAAGAAGGTGCGCCACTTCAACGGCAAGCTCTTCAAAGGCGCGGGCGAAGACGGCTACAGCCTGCTTCTCACCCCCGGCCAGATCGACCTGCTCATCGAAGCCGCCCGCGCCAACTGGCGCGAGGTAGAGCCCGCCATCTTCGGCACCCTGCTGGAGCGCGCCCTCGACCCTGCCGAGCGCCACGCCCTGGGCGCGCATTACACGCCCCGCGCCTACGTCGAGCGGCTGGTGCTGCCCACCGTGATGGAACCCCTGCGCGCCGATTGGGCCAATGCCCAGGCCGCGGCGCTGGTGCTGGCGCACGAAGCGGCACAACTCGAAGGCAAAGCCGCAGAGGCCAAGCTGGCCGAGGCCCGCGCCGAGGTATACAAATTCCACCGCCAGCTCTGCACCACCCGCGTGCTCGACCCGGCATGCGGCAGCGCAAATTTCCTCTATGTAACGCTCGAACACCTCAAGCGCCTGGAGGGCGAAGTCGTCAACCAGCTCGAAGCCCTGGGCCACACGCAAGACCAGCTTGGTTTCGAGGGCGAAACCGTGACTCTGCAACAGTTACGCGGCATCGAACTGAACGAACGCGCCGCCGCGCTGGCCGAACTGGTACTGTGGATCGGCTACCTGCAATGGCATATCCGCAGCCGGGGCCACGCCAGCGTGGCCGAGCCCGTGGTGCACAACTACGGCAACATCGAATGCCGCGACGCCGTGCTGGCGTGGGATGCCCGTCAGCCCGCGCTCAATGAAACGGGCGAGCCCCTCACCCGCTGGGATGGCCGCACGTTCAAGACGCACCCCGTCACCGGCGAACCCGTGCCCGACGAAGCCGCCCAGGTGCCGCAATGGCGCTACACCGGCGCACGCAAGGCCGAATGGCCGCAAGCGGATTTCATCGTGGGCAACCCGCCGTTCATTGGCGCGGCCACCATGCGCGCCGCGTTGGGCGACGGCTACGTGCAAGCCCTGCGCGGCGCATGGCCCGACGTGCCCGAGAGCGCCGATTTCGTGATGTTCTGGTGGCACCACGCGGCACAGCAGGTAGCGGCGGGGCAGGTGCGCCGCCTAGGCCTCATCACCACCAACAGCCTGCGCCAGACCTTCAACCGCCGCGTGGTGCAGACGGCGCTAGGCAGCGGCACGCACCTGCACATGGCGATCCCCGACCACCCCTGGGTGGATAGCGCCAACGGCGCTGCCGTACGGATTGCCATGACCGTGCTGGCACCCGCCGCGAACGAGGGACAGTTGCTGGCCGTGACGGGCGAACAGGCCGGCGAATTTGGCGAGATGGCTGTGACGCTGGCGGAGCAGCGGGGGCTGATTCATGCGGACTTGCGCGTGGGGGCGAATGTGGCAGCAGCCCAGCCCTTGCAGGCGATGCAAGGCATCACATTCCGGGGCGTCACGTTGATGGGCGCGGGCTTTTGGGTTGACAACGGCGACCGCCTTATCTCCGACGAGCCAGACGCCGTGAAACCGATCTTGAACGGTCGTGACCTCACTGAAAAACCGAGGCAGATGCACGCCATTGATTTCAACGGCCTCGACCAAGACGAAGCGCGTGATCGCTTCCCCCATTGCTATCAAAGAGTGCTAATGGGCGTAAAGCCAGAAAGGGATCAGTCACAGCGCGAGAGCTACCGCAAACGATGGTGGCTGTTTGCTGAAACACGTCCAGCCATGCGCCAAGCATTGGCGGGACTGAAACGGTACATCGCAAGCCCTATGACAGCCAAGCACAGAACCTTTCAATTCGTACCTACCAACGTACTGGCAGACCAGGGTCTTGTGGTCATTGCGAGCGAAGACTCGTTTTGTCTAGGATTGCTGTCCAGCCATATCCATGTCACATGGGCATTGACAAGTGGCGGCACGCTAGAAGACCGTCCTCGCTACAACAACTCCCGCTGCTTCGAGACCTTCCCCTTCCCCACCGAAGACACCGGCCTCACCCCCGTCCTGCGCGACCGCATCGCCCACCTCGCCGAGCAGATCGACGCCCACCGCAAGCGCGTGCTCGCCGCCGAAACCGCTCTCACCCTCACCGGCCTCTACAACGTGCTGGCCGCGCTGCGCGAAGGCCGCCCCCTCACCGCCAAGGAGAAAACCACCCACGCCCAGGGCCTGGTCGGCGTTCTGCGCGAGCTGCACGACGAGCTGGACACCGCAGTCCTCGCCGCCTACGGCCTCCCTGCCCAGGCGGACGCCGCCGCCATCCTCACGCACCTCGTCCACCTCAACACCCAGCGCGCCACGGAGGAAGCCCAAGGCCATGTGCGCTGGCTGCGCCCTGCCTTCCAGAATCCACAAAATTCACATCAAAAACAGGAGCTACTCGCGCAGAGAGAGCAAGTGCCAGAGGCCGATTTTGATATTGAAAAATCACTATCAAAACAGGAGCAAAAATCCAGTACCCAGCCTTGGCCGGCCACGCTGCCCGAACAGGTGCGCGCCGTGGCCGCCGTGCTGGCGCACAGCCCTGCGCCGCTCACCCTGCCCGCCATCGAATCGCGCTTCAAAGGCCGTGGCCCCTGGAAGCGCGGCCTGCCCACGCTGCTGCAAACGCTGGAAGCCTTGGGCCGCGCCCATGCCGCCGCAGCCAGCAATGGGCAAGCCGCCTGGCGTGGATAGAAGATTTCTGCGCGGCGCTATACCGGGGCCGAAGCCGCGCCGAGCCGCTGCGACAGCGCCTGCGCCGCCTCGCGCAGGTGCCGTGCCGCCGGGCTGTGCAGCCCCGTCTTCAGCGTCGCGCTCGGCCCGATGGCGGCCAGGCACAGCACCAGTTGCCCGAAGCCGTCGAACACCGGCGCGGCCAGCGCGCTGATGCCGGGCAGGAGCTGGTCCGCCACCGTGCTGATGCGGTGCGTGCGCACGGCTTCCAGTTCGGCGGCGAAGGCCGGCTCCTCCAGCGCGCCCGCGAAGCCTTCCGCCGCCAGCGCCGCCGCCACGCGCCCCTGCGGGCCGAAGGCCGCGAACACCTTGCCCGTGGCCGTGTGCCGCACCGAGGCCGTGGTGCCGTGGCGCATGGCCACGTACACGGTGGTGGGGCCTTCCTCCACGCGGATGATGGTGGGGCCGCTGTCGCCCCAGACCGATGCCGACACGGTGGTGCCGATGCGCTGCGCCAGCGCGGGCAGCTCGGCGATGGCCAAGCGCACCGGGTCCACCTGCTGCAGGCTGATCAGCCCGAGCTGCATGGCCAGCGGGCCCAGGCCGTAGTGGCCGCTCACGGTGTCCTGCTCGATGAGGCCGAGCTTGCCGAAGCTCACGAGGTAGGGGTGCGCCTTGGCGGCCGTCATGTCCGCCGCGCGCGCCAGGTCCTTGAGCGCCATGCGCCGGCCGGTGCGCGCCAGCACCTTGAGCAGTTGCCCGCCCACCTCCACGCTCTGGATGCCGCGCGGCGTGCGCGCGTTGTCTTCGTCGGCGGGGGATGAGAGGTCGGGCAGGGTGGTGGACATGGGCCGATTGTCCATGCGTTGGGGCTCTGCCCGGCCCTTCGGGTTTGTACTTAACCTAATGAATTAGACATTGGCGAACTTTTTGCCTACCATGTCAAAATTCCGTTTAGATAAATTCATTCGTCATTAACGAATCCCCACCATGACCAAGACCTTCGCCTCCGCCGCCGACCTCGAAGTGAAAAAGGTGAGCTTCGACAAGCTCTCCGAGCATGCCTACGCCTACACGGCCGAGGGCGACCCCAACACCGGCATCATCATCGGCGACGACGCGGTGATGGTGATCGACACCCAGGCCACGCCGGTGATGGCGCAGGACGTGATCCGCCGCATCCGCGAGGTGACGGACAAGCCCATCCGGTACGTGCTGCTCTCGCACTACCACGCGGTGCGCGTGCTGGGCGCGAGCGCCTATGGCGCCGAGCACATCATCGCCAGCGAGGACACGCGCGACCTCATCGTGGAACGCGGCCAGTTCGACAAGGACAGCGAGATCGGCCGCTTTCCGCGCCTGTTCCAGAATGTCGAAAGCGTGCCCGACGGCCTGACCTGGCCGACCATGACCTTCAACAGGAAGATGACGCTGTGGCTGGGCAAGCTCGAGGTGCAGATCCTGCAGCTGGGCCGGGGCCACACCAAGGGCGACACCGTGGCCTGGCTGCCGCAGGAGAAGATCCTCTTCAGCGGCGACCTCGTGGAGTTCGACGCCACGCCGTACGCGGGCGACGCGTACTTCCAGGATTGGCCGCAGACCCTGGACAACATCGCCGCCCTGCAGCCCGAGAAGCTCGTGCCCGGCCGCGGCGCCGCGCTGCAGACGCCCGCGCAGGTGCAGGCCGGGCTGGCCGGCACGCGCGCCTTCATCAGCGACCTGTACGCCAGCGTGAAAGAGGGTGCGGCCCGCGGCGAGGACCTGCGCAAGGTCTATGAAAGCACCTTCGCGAAATTGCAGCCCCAGTACGGCCAGTGGGTCATCTTCAACCATTGCATGCCCTTCGACGTGACCCGCGCCTACGACGAGGCCACGCAATACCCCGATCCACGCATCTGGACCGCCGAGCGCGACATCCAGATGTGGAAGGCCCTGGAAGGCTGAGGCAGGCAACACCCCCCTGAGCCGCTGCGCGGCTTCCCCCCGCTCTCGCGCTACGCGCGGGCAGGGGGACGCAGCCGGTGCGGCGGGGCGGCCCTTGCACGGCTGCTCCCGCCCAGGCCGCGCCAGTTTCGCAGACACAAGACATGGCCCACACACCCTAGGCAGGACACCATGAATCCACGAGACATCCCCCCCGCCGCATTCCACGCCAGCGGCGCCGAGGTGCAGGCCCTCGAATTCGGCTACGTGCGCTCACCCGACCAGGACGGCGCCGCGCCCACGCGGCACCCCGTCGTCATCGTCGGCGCGGGCCCCGTGGGGCTGTCGCTGGCCATCGACCTGGCCCAGCGCGGCCAGCGCGTGGTCGTGCTGGACAACGACCACAAGCTCTCCATCGGCTCGCGCGCCATCTGCTTTTCCAAACGCACGCTGGAGATCTGGGACCGCCTGGGCGTGGGCCAGCGCATGGTGGACAAGGGCGTGTCGTGGAACGTGGGCAAGGTGTTCCTCAAGGACGCGCAGCTCTACGAGTTCAACCTGCTGCCGGAGGAAGGCCACGAGCGCCCCGCCTTCATCAACCTGCAGCAGTACTACGCCGAGGCCTACCTCGTGGAGCGCGCGCTGCAGTTGCCCGGCATCGACATCCGCTGGCACAGCAAGGTCACGGCCGTGGCGCCGCGCGCCGACGGCGCGCTGCTCACCATCAACACGCCGGACGGCCCTTACCAGATCGACGCGCAATGGGTGGCTGCCTGCGACGGCTCGCGCTCGCCGGTGCGGCAGATGCTGGGGCTGGAAAGCAAGGGCCGCATCTTCCAGGACCGCTTCCTGATCGCCGACGTGCGGCTGCGCGGCGACGCGGACTTTCCCACCGAGCGCTGGTTCTGGTTCGACCCGCCCTTCCACCCCGGCCAGAGCGTGCTGCTGCACCGCCAGCCCGACAACGTCTGGCGCATCGACTTCCAGCTCGGCTGGGATGCCGACCCCGAGGAAGAAAAGAAGCCCGAGAACATCCTCCCGCGCGTGAAGGCACTGCTGGGCGCCGACGCGCAGTTCGACCTGGATTGGGCCAGCGTCTACACCTTCGCCTGCCTGCGCATGGACAGCTTCGTGCACGGCCGCGTGGTCTTCGCGGGCGACAGCGCGCACGGCGTCTCGCCCTTCGGTGCACGCGGCGCCAACAGCGGCGTGCAGGACGCCGAGAACCTGGCCTGGAAGCTCCACTGGGTGCTCACGGGCCGCGCAGGCCCCGCGCTGCTGGCCACCTACGGGCCGGAGCGCGAATACGCGGCCGACGAGAACCTGCGCAACTCCACGCGCGCCACCGACTTCATCACGCCCAAGAGCGAGGTGAGCCGCCTGTTCCGCGACGCGGTGCTGCACCTGGCGCGCGACCACGCCTTCGCGCGCCGCATCGTCAACAGCGGGCGGCTGTCCGTGCCCGCCACGCTCAGCGACTCGCCGTTGAACACGCCCGACGCCGATCGCTTCGCGGGCACGCTGGCGCCCGGTGCCGTGCTGCCCGACGCGCCGCTCGCCCGGCAGGGCCGCTCCACCTGGCTGCTGCGCGAGCTGGGGCCGGACTTCACGCTGCTGGTCTTCGGCCCGGCCCCTGCCTGGGCCGCCGCCCTGCCCCAGGTGCACGTGCTGCAGATGGGCGTGGATGTACAGGACACGCAAGGCCTGGCCGCGCAGCGGCTGGACGGACAGGCCGGCACCGCCTACCTGGTGCGGCCCGACCAGCACGTGTGCGCACGCTGGCGCACGCCGACCGAAGCCGCCGTGCGCGCAGCACTGGCCCGCGCCACGGCCCACGAGGAAACCCGCCCATGCTGAACACCCAACCCCACCTGCAGGCCTGCGACGACTTCTACGAAGCGCTGATCGCCGCGCACCAGGGCCTGTCCGCGCCCGAAAGCCATGCCATGAACGCGCGGCTGGTCCTGCTGCTGGCCAACCACATCGGCGACCATGCCGCGCTGCTGCACGCGCTGGAGCTGGCGCGCGGCACCGCGCCGCAGGGCACGGCCGAGCGCCAGTCCATCACGCCGGTGGCGCCCACGCACACGGCAGCCTGACGCGGCCTTACTTGGTGAACTTGCCGTCGCGCCCCATCATCAGCAGGTCCACGAACCTGCCGGAGCTGTGCTGGCTGGCGGACAGCTCCACGGGGTAGCCGCCCAGGTTCACGTTCCGCATCGATTCCATGGCCTGCACCAGGCCCGCGCGGGTGGGTTTGGCGCCGGCGCGCTGCAGCGCTTCCACGAGGAAGCGGGCGGAGATGTAGCCCTCCATCTGGCTGAACGTGAACTCGGTAACGCCCTTGGCCTTGGCCAGCGCCTGGAATTCGCGCGTGATAGGCATGCTCATGTTCCACGGCGACGGCACCACCTGGGACACCACCACGCCCCGGGCGCGCTCGCCCAGTGCCTGCACGAGCTGCGCATTGCTGATGACCGACAGCATGTAGAAGGTGCTCTTGTGGCCGGCTGCCAGGTAGGCGTCCACGAAGTCCACGCTGGGCTTGCCGGCGCTGATCACCACGATGGCCTGCGGCGTCTGCTTGGCCACTACTTCCACGGCGGCGGCCATCTTCGAGCCGTCCACCTCCAGCGGCGCCTGGGCCACCAGGGCCACGTTGTGGGCCTTCACGGATTTCTCGACCGAGGCCAGCCCGCCCGTGCCGAAGGGGTTGTTCAGGTACACCGCCGCGATCCGCGAGATGCCCACCGAGGCCAGCTGCTTCACCGTGGCGTCCAGCTCGGCCGCATAGCCCGCCTTGATGTTGAAGACGTAGCGGCTGCTGGCCTGGCGCAGGCCGTCCGCCCCCGTGAAGGGCGCGATGAACGGCACGCCGCGCTCCTCGGCGATCGCCAGCCCCGCCAGCGCCGGCGGGGTGCCGGCGTACTGGAACAGCGCCAGCACCTTCTCTTCGTCGATCAGCTTGCGGGTGTTCTCGGCCGCCTTCTTGGGGTCGTAGGCATCGTCGAGGGCCACCACGCGGATCTTGCGGCCGCGCACGCCGCCTGCGGCATTGACCTGGTCGAAGTAGAGGCTGGCCCCCTGGCGCACCTCGCTGGTGAGCGCAGCCAGCGGGCCGCTGAGCTGGCACGACTGGCCAATGACGATCTCGGTGTCCGTCACGCCCGCGCTGTCCTGCGCCCTGGCCGGGCTGCCCGCGAGGCCCAGGGCCAACGCGGCGGACGCGCCAAAGGTGGGGAGATGGGATAGGAAGAACCGGATTCCTGCTCGCATGGTGTCTGTCTCCTGGGTCGTTGGGTTCTGCAAGGCGCACAAAGCCCTCCGGTGCCGCGCACGGCCTGCGGAAATGGAGGGGGTTAAGAATGGAACGTGCCGCGCGCTGCGCGGCACGCGCAAGGGTCAGGCGGCGGTGGCTTCTGCGGCCCCCGTCTGCGCCGCGCCGCCGATGCCGAGGTAGGTATCGATGATGCGGCGGTCGCTGAGCAGGTCCTGTGCGGGGCCCGACAGCGCGACGGCTCCCATCTCCAGCACGTAGGCGCGGTCCGCCACGCGCAGGGCCGCACGCGCGTTCTGCTCCACCAGCAGCACGGAGACGCCGAGCGAGCGCAGCGAAGAGACCACCTGCAGCACCTCGCGCACGATCAGCGGGGCCAGGCCCAGCGAGGGCTCGTCCAGCATCAGCAGGCGCGGGCGGGCCATGAGGGCGCGGCCGATGGCCAGCATCTGCCGCTCGCCGCCGGAGAGCGTGGACGCGAGTTGCGCCCGGCGCTCGCGCAGCCGGGGGAAGATGCCGAACACCTCCTGCATGCGCTGCGCCTGGTCGCGCTGGCCGCGCCGCCAGCGCGAGAAGCCGCCGAGCTGCAGGTTGTCCTCCACCGACATCTCGCCGAACAGTTCGCGCTTTTCGGGTACCAGCGCCACGCCCTGCGCCACCATGGCCTCGACGCTGGCGCGCGCGATGCGGCTACCCGCGAAAGCGATGGTGCCGCTGGCCGGCAGCAGCCCCATGGCCGCGCACAGCAGCGTGGTCTTGCCCGCGCCGTTGGGGCCGATGACGGTGACGATCTCGCCCTCCTCTACGGTCAGGCCCACCTTGTGCACGGCCTCCACCGGGCCGTAGGACACGCTCAGGTCCTCCAGCTGCAGCAGCGCGGTCATGGCGCGGCCTCCGCGGGCGGCAGGTCGTCGCCGCCGCCCAGATAGGCGTCCAGCACGCGCTGGTCGCGCTGCACCTGCTGCGGCGTGCCCCGGGAGATCACGCAGCCGAATTCCAGCACCGTGATGCGGTCCGCCAGGTTCATCACAAACTCCATGTCGTGTTCCACCACCAGAATGCCCAGGCCTTCCGCGCGCAACTGGCGCAGCAGGTCGGCCAGGGCGCGCTTTTCCAGGTGCCGCAGGCCGGCCGCAGGCTCGTCGAGCAGCAGCAGCGCGGGCTGGCCCGCCAGGGCGCGGGCGATTTCCACGATGCGCTGCTGCCCCAGGGCCAGCGAGGCGGCGGGCATGTCGGCATAGGGGCCCAGGCCGCAGCGCTCGATCTGACGGCGCGCCTCGACCAGTAGGGCGGCTTCCTCGGCGCGGTCCAGGCGCAGCATGGAGGCGATCCAGCCCCGGCGGGCGCGCTGGTGCGCGCCCAGTGCCACGTTCTCGACCACGCTGCGCTGCCCCAGCAGGCGCACGTGCTGGAAGGTGCGCGCCAGGCCCAGGCGGGCGAAGGTGCGCGAGGGGCGGCGCAGCATGGCCTGGTCCATCAGGCGGACCTCGCCTTCCGTCGCGTCGTCCACGCCCGAGATCATGTTGAAGAAGGTGCTCTTGCCCGCGCCGTTGGGGCCGATGAGGGCATGCACCTCGCCGGCCTTCACATCCATGGACACGGCGTTGTTGGCCACCAGGCCGCCGAAGCGCTTGGTCACGCCCTGCGCCTGCAGCAGCACCGTGCCGGGGGCCGGCAGCGTGCGCTGCGCGAGCGGCGCGGCCTCGCGCACGGCGCGCGGGGCGTCGCGGCGCAGCCAGCGCTCGCCCAGGCGCTGCAGCGTGGGCCACAGGCCGTCGGCGAAGCGCTGCAGCACCAGCACCATCAGCAGGCCGAAGACGATGATCTCGAAGTTGCCGCTGCTGCCCAGCAGCGAGGGCAGGATGTCCTGCAGCTTCTCCTTGAGCAGCGTGATCAGCGCGGCGCCCAGCACCGCGCCCCACAGGTGGCCGGCGCCGCCCACCACGGCCATGAACAGGTATTCGATGCCGATGTTGAGGTTGAACGGCGTCGGGCTGACGAAGCGCTGGAGGTGGGCGTAGAGCCAGCCGGAGACGGCCGCCAGCAGCGCCGCCAGCACGAAGAGCTTGATGCGGTAGTGCGCCGTGTCCACGCCCATGGACTCGGCCATCACCCGCCCGCCCTTGAGCGCGCGGATGGCGCGGCCCTCGCGCGAGTCGAGCAGGTTGTGCAGCAGCCACAGCGCGGCCAGCAGCACGGCCCAGATCAGCACGCCAATGGCGCGCGGCGAGGCCAGCGACACGTCGCCCAGCATCAGGGGCGGCACGCCGGTGATGCCCGTCTGCCCGCCCAGGAACTGCATGTTGCCGAACAGGTAGTACAGGGAGAGGCCCCAGGCGATGGTGCACAGCGGCAGGTAGTGGCCCGACAGCTTGAGCGTGACCGCCCCCAGCCCCCAGGCCACCGCGAAGGTCAGCACCAGGCCGAGTGCCAGCCCCGCCCACGGCAGGCCCGCCATGCCCACCAGGGCGCTGAGTGCCTGCACGGACGCGGGCGCGGTGCAGACCCAGGCCGTGGCGTAGGCGCCGATGCCGACGAACGCGGCCTGGCCGAACGAGGTCATGCCGCCCACGCCGGTCAGCATGACCAGCCCGGCGGCCACGATGGCGTACAGGCCGATGTAGCAGAGCATGACGACCGTGAAGTCCGGCAGCCAGTTCCAGGCCAGCGCCAGCAGGGCCACGCCCGCCAGCGTGAGCTGGGTGCGCGTGACGATGCCGCGCTGTACCGCCTGCGCGGGCACGGCGGCGGAAGGGTTGTGGGAAGGCGCGCTCATTCGTCCTCCTCCACGTGGCGGCTGTTCAGCGAACGCCACCACAGCACCGGAACAATCAGCGTGAACACCAGAACCTCCTTGTATGCGCTGGCCCAGAACGAGGCAAACGCTTCGAGCTGCCCGACCAGCAGCGCGCCGGCCAGCGCCAGCGGATAGCTGGCCAGCCCGCCGACGATGGCGGCCACGAAGCCCTTGAGCCCGATCAGGAAGCCGGTGTCGTAGTAGACCGTGGTGAGCGGCGCGATGAGCAGGCCCGAGACCGCGCCGATCAGCGCGGCCAGCGCGAAGCTCACGTCGCCGGACAGCTCGGTGGGAATGCCCATGAGCCGCGCGCCCACGCGGTTGATGGCCGTGGCGCGCAGGGCCTTGCCCACCATGGAGCGGCCGAAGAACAGGAACAGCAGGACCACCAGCGCCAGCGTGGTGCCCAGCACCACCAGCGACTGGCCGGACACGGGAATGCCGCCCAGGTCGAAGCGCGCGTCCGAGAACGGCGGCGTGCGCGAGCCCTCGGCGCCGAAGAACAGCAGCCCCAGCCCCACCAGCACGCCGTGCAGGGCCACCGAGACGATG
>Ga0222421_100500_pt1 | contig 11505 bp, 6 predicted proteins | sample 3A1ome_2_FD_182473 | JGI IMG/M metagenome (GOLD analysis project Ga0222421, IMG submission 182473) | Enriched microbial communities from leaf-cutter ant dump, University of Wisconsin, Madison, United States - 3A150A (version 2) | ecosystem: Environmental > Terrestrial > Nest > Insects nest > Nest... | reverse complement strand
CGGCGCGAGGCTCGGCCGCACGTCGCCCACGCGGTATTCGCCGGTGGTGAAGAGCCGGTGGAGGATGTCGTTCTGGTTCGTGGCGACCTTGAAGCCGCGGATCGGCACGCCCATCTGCTGGAGCAGCCAGCCCGCGAGCACGTTGCCGAAGTTGCCCGTCGGCACGACGAACTCCGCCTCGGCGCGCTCGCCCTCCGGCAGCCGCAGCCAGGCGTGGAGATAGTAGACGCACTGGGCGAGGACGCGCGCGAGGTTGATGGAGTTGACGGCGGAGAGCCGGTGCCGCGTGCGGAAATCCTGGTCGCCGAAGATCTCCTTTAACGCGGACTGCGCGTCGTCGAACGTGCCGTCGACCGCGAGCGCGAAGACGTTGTCCGCGCCGGTGCAGGCCATCTGCCGCTCCTGCAGCGGCGACACGCGGCCGTCGGGATAGAGGATGAAGATCGCGGTGCCCGGCTTGCCGAGCAGGCCGTGGATCGCGGCGGCGCCGGTGTCGCCGGATGTGGCGCCGAGGACGTTGATCGTCTCGCCGCGGACCGCGCACTGGTGTTCGTAGAGATTGCCGAGGAGCTGGAGCGCGAAATCCTTGAACGCGAGCGTGGGCCCGTGCCAGAGCTCGAGCACGTGCAGCTTCGGGCCGAGCCGGCGCAGCGGCGCGATGTCGGGATGCGAGAACGTCGTGTAGGATTTCGCGACGATCGCGCGCAGCGTCTCCGGCGGGAGGTCGGTCGCGAAGACGCGCAGGAACTCGAAGCAGAGATCGGCGTAGCGCAGGCCCGCGAAGCGCCGCAGGTCGGCGGAGAAATCCGGCAGCGTCTCCGGCAGAAACAGGCCGCCGTCGGGCGCGAGCCCGGTCGCGACCGCGTCGGAAAATCCGAGCGGGGGAGTCTGCCCGCGGGTGGAGAGGAACTTCATCGTGCGCTTTCCCGTTTTCATTCCCGCTCCCTTTTCCCGCGGTGCCCGGGATGAACCGGGCGAAAGCGGAAGGGAGAACGAGGAATAAAAACGACCGCCGGGATCAGGCCTGGTTGAGCGCGAACGCGGCGTGCACGAGGCGCGCGGCCTCGTCCGCCTTGTCCTTGGCGATCACGACCGAGATCTTGATCTCCGACGTGCTGATGAGCTCGAGGTTGATGGAGGCCTCGGCGAGCGTCTGGAAGAGCGTCGCAGCCACGCCGGAATGAGTCTTCATGCCGACGCCCACCACCGAAAGCTTGGCGATGGCCTCGTCGAAGGTCGCCGCGCCGCCCACGTCCTTGAGCGCGGGCTCGAGCGCCTTCACGGCCTTGTCCTTCTCCGTGAGCGGGACGGTGAACGTGAGGTTGGCGACGCCGCCGCGGCCGACGTTCTGCACGATCATGTCGACGTTGATGTTCGCGTTGGCCAGGGCCCGGAACACCTTGGCGGCCGTGCCGGGCTTGTCCGCGATGTTGCTAACGACGACCTTGGCCTGGTCCTTGTCGACGGCGACGCCGCGGACGACGACCTTTTCCATGTAGGCGACTTCCTGTTTCACGATGGTTCCTGGGTTGTGGTTAAAGGAGGAGCGGACTTCGAAGACGACGCCGTATTTGGCGGCGAACTCGACCGAGCGCGTCTGCATGACCTTCGAGCCGAGCGAGGCGAGCTCGAGCATCTCGTCGTAGCTGATCTCGGCGAGCTTCCGCGCATCCTTCACGACGCGCGGGTCGGCGGTGTAGACGCCGTCGACGTCGGTGTAGATCTCGCACTTGTCGGCGTGGATCGCCGCGGCCAGCGCGATGGCGGTGAGGTCGGAGCCGCCGCGGCCGAGCGTGGTCGTCTGGCCGTCGTCGTTGGTGCCCTGGAAGCCGGCCACGATGATGACCTTGCCGGCCTCGAGATCCCGCTCGAGCGCCCGGGCGTTGATGCCCTTGATCTTCGCCTTCGTGTGCACCGTGTCGGTGCTGATGCCGGCCTGCGCGCCGGTGTAGCTCACGGCCGGGATGCCGATGGCGTGCAGCGCCATCGCGGTGAGCGCGATCGTCTCCTGCTCGCCGACGGCGAGCAACTGGTCCATCTCGCGCTCGCTCGGCAGCGGGTTGAGGGCTTTGGCGCGCGCGATGAGCTCGTTGGTCACGCCCGCACGAGCGGAGACGACGACGACGAGCTCATGGCCGTCGGCGCGGACGGCCTTGATGCGCTGGGCGACATTCTTGATCCGGTCGGTGTCGCCGACCGAGGTGCCGCCGTATTTCTGGACGATGCGTGACATGGGGAAGGACGAAGGGGCTGAAGGAGGGAGAACGTATCCGTTTTCTCAGTCGCCGAATCCGGCGATGCGCAGCAGCAGCGGCGACTCGAGGACGATCGAGAGCTTCCGCAGCCGGGCGAGCGTAAGCTGGATCGCGCGCTCGTTGCTCTCGTGGGTCGTGAGCACGAGCGAGGCGGCGTCGGGCCGCTCGGCGCGGTTCTGGATGACGCTGGCGATGGAGACCTGCTGGTCGGCCATGACCGTCGCGACCTTCGCGAGGACGCCGGGGCGGTCCTTGACCGTGAGGCGCAGGTAGTAGCGGCCGCGGATCCGCTCGGGCGGGGCGAGCTTCACCGGATGCGTCGTGGGCGCGCGCGGCGCGCCCTTGCGGGCGGTGACGAAGGCGCGGCGGTCGTTCTTCAGCAGCCCGACCGCGTCGACGATGTCGCTGATCACGGCGCTGGACGTGGCGTCCTGGCCGGCGCCGCGGCCGATGTAGAGCGTGGTGCCGACGACATCGCCCTTGACCGACACGGCGTTGAAGACGCCGCTGACGTTGGCCACGACGTGGCTCGCGGGCAGCAGCGTCGGGTGCACGCGCACACTGAGCTCGTCGGTCGCGAAGTCGCGGGCGATGACGGCGAGCAGCTTGATGCCGTAGCCGAACGCCTCCGCGTGGTGGAAATCCGCGGGCGTGAGCCGGTCGATGCCCTCGACGATCATCTGGTCGGGCTTCACCCAGACCCCGTGCGCGAGATAGGTCAGCACCGCGGCCTTGTGCGCGGCGTCCCAGCCGCCGACGTCGAGCGACTCGTCGGCCTCGGCGTAGCCGAGCCGCTTCGCCTCGGCGAGCACGCCGGCATATGGGATATCGTGATCCTCCATCTGCGTGAGGATGTAATTGCAGGTGCCGTTGAGGATGCCGTAGATCAGCGGGAAACGGTTCGCGACGAGGCCCTCGCGCAGCGCCTTGATGATCGGGATGCCGCCGGCGACGCTGGCCTCGAAGAGGAAATGCCCGCCGTGGGCGCGCGCCATCTCGAAGATCTCCGCGCCGTGGGCGCAGATCAGCGCCTTGTTGGCGGAGACGACGACCTTGCCGAGGGCGAGCGCGGCGAGCGTCACGTCGCGGGCGATGCCGGTGCCGCCCATCAGCTCGCAGACGATGTCGATCGACGGATCGGTGGCGACCTTGAGTGGATCGGTGGTGATCTTGCGCGCGGGAATCGCGATCCCGCGCTTCTTCTTCGCGTCGCGCACGGCGGCCATCGCGAGCTCGAGCTGCACGCCGAGGCGCGATTCGAGCTCGGCGCGCGAATGCTCGAAATGTTTCCACACTCCCTGGCCGACCGTGCCGAAACCGCACAGGCCGATGCGAATGACAGTGGGTCCGTTCATGAGGGCGGCGCGCCGGGGGCTTTCCGGGCGAATTTGTTCTCGGTGCCGTTGAGCAGGCGGCCGATGTTGGCGCGGTGCCGCAGGAGCACGAGCAGCGCGATCACGCCCGTCAGCCCGAACAGCAGCGGCGGCAGATGGAGAAAAAAGCCGGCCACGGGCAGCGAGACGGCCGCGAGGATCGAGGCCAGCGAGACGTAGCGCGAGCTGTAGAACGTCGCCAGCCACACGATCAGGGCGATGACGAGCGCCAACGGCATCAGCACGACCAGGCCGCCGACGGATGTGGCCACGCCCTTGCCGCCGCGGAATTTCGTGAAGCACGAGAAACTGTGCCCGAACAGGGCGCCGATCAGGCCGGCGACGCCGAGAGCGACCCAGCCGTGCCCGACAACCACGGCGTGGACGGAGAGAAAGGCGTAGTCGACATTCACCGTCGCGCTCGAATCGGTCAGCGCCAGCACCGCCCAGCCGGTCGCGAGCGCGCCCTTGAGCGCATCGAGGGTGAAGACGAGATTGCCGGGACCCTTGCCGAGGCAGCGGCGGACATTGGTCGCGCCGGGATTCCTGCTCCCGACCTCGAAGATGTTCACGCCCTTCGCCCGCGCCACGAGGTATCCGAAGGGCAATGACCCCAGCAGGTAACCGACGAGGGCAGCGACGAGAAGGAGCAGAAGCATGAGATCAGGATGCAGGCACGCGCAGGCCGGCGGCGAGCGAATCCCGCGAAGCCGGCGGACAGGCGCGTGCCGGAGATGCGATCACAGCTGGACGAACTTCGCCTGCTTGATGGCGGCGTGCCCCTTGATGATCTTGCGCGCGTCGGCGCTCGGCTCGGTGTCGACGCGGACGACCATGTAGGCGGTGCCGCCCGGCGTGAGGCGGCTGAGCGACATGTCGGCGATGTTGACCTTGTCGCGGCCGAGGATCGTGCCGACCTCGCCCACCATGCCGGGCTGGTCGAGATTCTCGAGGACGAGCAGCTTGCCCTCGGCGGCGACCTCGACCTCGCGGCCGTTGATGCTGACGATGCGGGGCTGGTTGCCCTTGCCGCTGAACGTGCCCGACGCCGAAAACGTCTCGTCGGCGGGCGTCACGGCCTGCACGCGGATCAACTCGGTGTAGCCGCAGTCGTCGGTCGACTTGACGACCTCGACGCGCACGCCGAGGCGCTCGAGCAGGACGGGCGCGTTGACGAAATTGACCGACTCGCCGCTGATGCGCCGGAGGAAACCGCGCTGGATGGAGCGCGTGACGGCGTTGGCGTCGAGGTCGACGATCTTGCCCCAATACGTGATGCGGAGCGTGGCGATCTGCGCCGGGGCGATCTGCTGCACGAGCGTGCCGAGCTTCGCGCCGAGATCGAGATACGGCCCGAGGACCTTCACGGCCGCGGCGTCGATCGAGGGGACGTTGACGGCGTTGCGGATCACGCCGCCGTTGAGGACGTCGGCGATCTGCTCGGCGATCTCGATGCCGACGGATTCCTGGGCCTCGGCGGTCGAGGCGCCGAGGTGCGGCGTGAGGACGACGTTGGGCAGCGCGCGGAACTCGCTGTCCTTGGCGAGCGGCTCGTCCTCGTAGACGTCGAGGCCGGCGGCGGCGACCTTGCCGGACTTCAGCGCGGCGAGGAGCGCGGTCTCCTTGATGATGCCGCCGCGGGCGCAGTTGAAGATGCGCAGGCCCTTCCTGCACTTCTCGAAGGCGGCCTCGTCGATCATGTATTTCGTGTCGTCGGTCAAAGGCATGTGGACCGTGATGTAGTCCGACTGCCGGAGGAGATCGTCGAGCGTCACGGCCTCGACCTGCATGGCCTTGGCGCGGCTCGGGGCGAGATACGGATCGTAGGCGAGCACGCGCATGCCGAACGCCTGCGCGCGCTTCGCGACCTCGCCGCCGATGCGGCCGAGGCCGACGATGCCGAGGGTCTTGCGGAAAAGCTCGATGCCCGAGAAGCTCTTGCGGTCCCACTGGCCGGCCTTCATCGAGGCGGCCGCCTGGGGCACGGGACGCGCGCCGCACAGCAGATGGGTGAACGTGAGCTCGGCGGTGGCGATGGTGTTGCCCGCCGGCGTATTCATGACGACGACACCGCGCTCGGTGGCGGCCTCGACATCGACATTGTCCACGCCGACGCCGGCGCGGCCGACGACCTTGAGCAGCGGCGCGGCCGCGAACACAGCGGCGGTGATCTTCGTCTCCGAGCGGACGGCGATGGCGTGCACGTCCTTCACCAGCTCGAGCACCTTCTCCGGAGAAGAGCCGTAGGCCTCGATGACTTCGATGCCCGGCTGCTGGCGCAGATAGGCGACTCCCTTGGGTGAGATCTTGTCGGCGACGAGGACTTTCATTGTGGGAAAATGGCCTTAACGGAACAAGCCGCGCCTCCGCCTAGCAAGGAAAACGTTTGGGTTATGACAACGCCTGCACCCGGGGCGAAAGCGGGGCGCTGTGCCGGTGCGGACCGCGCCTTCGCCGCCCGCGCCGGCCCGTTTTTACGGACCGCGCGGGAAATGGTGAAATCCGGATCTGATGGAAACGAAACCCGGCGTTCCGTCCGTCGCGCCAGGACGCAGGCGCTCCGACTCCCGCAAGCTCATCGCAAGTCCGGAGTCGCGGGCGGAGGCGGTCGTTTCACCCGGATCGCTCGCCGAATCGCAGCTTGCGAGCGCATCCCGGACCGGCGCAAAAAAGGCCCGCTCCGAAGAACGGGCCTCGCGCTGCGGGATCAAATCCAAGCGCAGGCCGGCGTGAAGGCGGCGGTGGAAAGACCGCCGCCAGCGCTCACTCCTCGCTTTGCAGGCTGGCGACGACGCTGAAGTCCTCGAGCGTCGTCGTGTCGCCCTTCACGGCGCCGCCCGCGGCGATCTCCTTCAGGATGCGGCGCATGATTTTCCCGCTGCGCGTCTTCGGCAGCGCCGCCGCGAAGCGGATGCTGTCGGGCTTCGCGAGCGAACCGATTTCGCGGCCGACGTGGTTGCGCAGCTCCTCCTTGAGCGCGTCGCTCGTCTCGACGCCGGCCTTCAACGTCACGAACACGACCAGCGCCTGGCCCTTGAACTCGTCGGGCCGGCCGACGGCCGCGGCCTCGGCGACCTTCGGATGCGACACGAGCGCGCTCTCGACCTCGGCGGTGCCGATGCGGTGGCCGGAGACGTTGAGCACATCGTCGATGCGCCCGACGATCCAGAAATAGCCGTCCTCGTCCTGCCGCGCGCCGTCGCCCGTGAAGTAGTAATGCGGATGCGTGGGGAATTCGCTGAAGTAGGCTTTCTTGTAGCGTTCGTCGTCGCCCCAGAGCGTGCGCAGCATCGAGGGCCACGGCTGCGTGACCACGAGCTTGCCGCCGCTGTTGCGCGGGACCTCGCGGCCCCGGTCGTCGACGACCTTCGCCGCGACGCCGAAGAACGGCCGCGTGGCCGAGCCCGGTTTGCACGGCGTGACGCCCGGGAGCGGCGCGATCATGATCGCGCCCGTCTCCGTCTGCCACCACGTGTCCACGATCGGGCAGCGTTTCTTGCCGATCATGGTGTGATACCACATCCACGCCTCGGGATTGATCGGCTCGCCGACGGAGCCGAGGAGGCGCAGCGAGTCGAGCCGGTGGCGGAGCACGTAGTTGTCGCCCCAGCGCATGAACGCGCGGATGGCGGTCGGCGCCGTATACAGAATCGTGAGACCGTGGCGGTCGATCATCTGCCAGAAACGGTCCGGCTCGGGCTGGTTCGGCGCGCCCTCGTAGAGGAAGATCGTGGCGCCGTTGGCCAGCAGGCCGTAGACGACGTAGCTGTGGCCCGTGATCCAGCCGATGTCGGCGGAGCAGAAGTAGCGGTCGTTTTCCTTGAGATCGAAGATGTAGTGGGAACTCAACTTCGCGCCGAGCAGGTAGCCGGCCGAGGTGTGGAGGACGCCCTTCGGCTTGCCCGTCGAGCCGCTGGTGTAGAGGATGAAGAGCGGATGCTCGGCGTCGAAGGCCTTCGCCTGGTGCGTATTCGGCGCGCCCAGCCACGCCTCCTTCCACCAGACGTCGCGACCCTCGACCATGTTCACCTCGTTGCCGCAGCGCTTGACGACCATGACGGTGTGGACGGACGGCGCGCCCTCGAGCGCCTTGTCGACGCTGGCCTTGAGCTCGACGACCTTGCCGCGCCGCCAGCCGCCGTCGGCGGTGATGACGAGCTTGGCCTGGCAGTCGTTGATGCGGTCCTTGATCGCCTCGCTGGAGAAGCCGCCGAAGATGACGGTGTGGATCGCGCCGACGCGCGCGCAGGCGAGCATCGCCATCACGGCCTCGGGGATCATCGGCATGTAGATCGCGACGCGATCGCCCGCGCCGATGCCCATGTTCTCGAAGATGTGCGCGAGCCGGCAGACGTGGAAATGCAGCTGCTTGTAGGTGATCGTGCGGACGTCGCCCGGCTCGCCCTCGAAAATCAGCGCGGCCTTGTTTTCGCGGGCGGTGCCGAGGTGGCGGTCGAGACAGTTCTCGGAGACGTTGAGCTTGCCGCCGACGAACCATTTCGCGCGCGGCGGCTTCCAATCGAGGACCTTCCGAAACGGCTTCCGCCAGACGAGATGCTCCTTCGCCTGCCGCTCCCAGAATTTTTCTGGGGAGTTGACAGACTCCGCGTAGAGCTTTTTGTAAGTCGCATCGCTCCCAAGGTTGGCTTGGGCTTTGAACTCGGCCGAAGGCCTGAACAACCGGTGTTCCCGGGAAACTGAGGTAATCGTCTGATCTGGCACGTTGTGTCGGGGTTGTGGGGTTAGGAAACGCGAATCGCGGCTCTTATTCTCCCGATAAGTTCGAGCGTCAAGCGCCGGAGCGTCGCTACACACATCCGTATGGAAAAAAAATCTGCGTCCGCTCCGGCGGACATCCTCGCTCCCGTCCCGACCGCGTCCCCCGCCCCCGTCCTCACGACCGAAAATGGCGCGGCGCCGGCCGCTCCCGTCGCGCCCGCTCCGGCGCCGGTCGAGACGATCCGCGTCGAAGGCGTCCTCGACATCGATGTGCAGCGCGGCGGCAACGGCCAGCTCCTCGACCTGAGCAAGGGCGGCAAGCGCCGGCCCTCCGATCCCTTCGTGCCGAAGGAGCTGATCCGCCGCTTCAAGCTGCGCACCGGCTCGATGATCGGCGGCACGGCGTTCCCGCCCGACGGCCGCTTCCCCAATCCGAAGATGCGCTTCATCGAGACGGTCGACGGCGTCGCCCTCGAGGAACGCCGCGCGAAGTTCGACTTCACCGCGCTCACCACGATCTCGCCGAATCAGCATCTCAAGATGGAGATGAAGGACGGCCGCATGACCACGCGCGCGGTCGACCTCTTTTGCCCGATCGGCAAGGGCACCCGCGGCCTCATCGTCGCCCCGCCGCGCACCGGCAAGACCACCCTGCTCCGCGACATGGCCCTCGGCGTCTTGGAAAACAATCCCGAGTGCCACGTCATGATCCTCCTCGTCGACGAGCGCCCGGAGGAGGTCACCGACTTCCGCCGCAGCGTGCCCGCCGAGATCTGGGCCTCGTCCAACGACGAGCAGATCGAGAATCACATCCGCATCGCCGACCTCTGCATCGAGCGCGCGAAGCGCCTCGTCGAGACCGGCCGGGATGTCGTCCTCTTCGTCGACTCGATCACGCGGCTCTCCCGCGCGCACAACACCGCCCGCAATTCCGGCCGCACCGGCTCCGGCGGCCTCGATGTCCGCGCCCTCGAGAAACCCCGCCAGCTCTTCGCCACCGCGCGCAAGACCGAGGAGGCCGGCTCGCTCACCATCATCGCCAGCGTGCTCATCGAAACCGGCAGCCGCATGGACGACGTCATTTTCCAGGAATTCAAGGGCACCGGCAACATGGAGCTCGTCCTCGACCGCAAGTGCGCCGAGATGCGCCTCTGGCCCGCGATCAACGTGGCCGCCAGTGGCACCCGCAAGGAAGAACTCTTGATCGATGCGAAGACGCTCGACGGCATCCATTTCTTCCGCCGCGCGCTCGTGCAGCAGAAGATCGAGGAAGCCACCGAGACGATGATCGCGCGGCTCTCGAAGACGAAGACCAACGCCGAATTTCTCAAGCTGATCGCGCGCTGACCCGCGCGCGAAAGCGCAGTCGCCGCGCCGCCGGCAACGCGGCCTCCCGATTTCCGCCGACCGCTTCGTCGCGGAGAGCGCAAACGATCCCGCCGGATCGGCGCAACGAATCGTCGCGACGGTCAACCGGCACCTCGCGCACATCGAATGCCGAACCGTGGCGAACGGGATCCGCGAAAACCCGGAGCGCGCCGCGCGATGCGAACGTGCCGTCTGCGCTTTGCGAACACGCGTCGAGTGCGTCCAGCGCGATGAGCGCACCGAACCCGATGCCTGTGACGAGCATGACAAGAGTGACGAGCGTGATGAGCATCGCGCGAAATGCCCTGCGCTCGCGCCCGATGCGGCGGCTTCGTTTCATTTTTACGCAATCGTCATAATCTCGGACGTCGGCCCGAAAAACGTCCCGAACGCAGTCCGGAAAACGGAGATCGGAAATCGCTGCCCGATTCAGGCATGTGCGCGCGATACGTCCGGCTTTCGCACGCTGCGCGCCTTTCCTTTTTCCTCTCGACCACGCTCGCCCACTCCGGCGTCATCCGACGGGAAAGCACGGAGCCTGCCTGCGAAGCATCGGCGTGTCGGCGCTCGCCACCGTTTCGTTTCAGCCGCCGAATCTCCCGAGATTCATGCCGCCCGGTGGAGTGCCCGGCGGAGTGATCACCGGTCGATTTTCCTCCGATGTCGAAGATTCCACCGGGCCGGCGAATCCTTTCGCCGCGGCCAACGTTGGATCATCCATAAACTTCCCTCTTGCCGGCGCGGAAATCTCCTGAGATTCATCTGTCTCTTTCGCGCCCGGCGCGCGTTCATTTTCGATCCTACGCCAAACACACCGCATGCATAGTTTCTCCGAGCAATGTCTCGATATGGCCCGCTCGATGCTGGCCCACAATCTCGACTCGATCCAAGCTGACGGCACTCTCATCCCCGTAACCGGCGAACACGCCCGACCCGACGAGCCCGGCCACGTCGCCTACGCGCTCGGCGATTATTACCGCGCCACCGGCGAGACGACCCTGAAGGGTTACGATCTCGTCGACCTCGCCGCCCGCTGCATCACGGCGCAGATGTTCACCGAGCCCGCCGCCGAAAACGGCCTCGCCTACGCCGCCCTCGGCCTCCTCTGCTTCGGTCCCTCGAAGGAACGCAATCCGGTCTGGGAACGCCTCGTCCCCGAGACCCAGGAACGCATCGACAAGGCCCTCCTCCACCGCAGCGACTACGACAACCACTGGCAGGCGTTCAACGTCGCCAAGGCCGTCGCCCGCTTCAGTCTCGGTCTCTCGAAGAAGGACGAGACCTCGCGCCTCGTGGAGCGCATGTGCGATCGCATCGCGCAGACGAGTTCGGCCGGCTTCTTCGACGACGCCACCACCGGCTTCGGCGGCAATTTCAATCTCTACGGCGTGATGACGTTCGTCTTCACCCGCTCGGCCCTCCAACTGCACGCCAACAGCGGCGTGCGCGACCGCAAGCTCCCCACGCTGCGCACCTACGCCGAGAAGTATATCAAGATGATGCCCGACCTCGTCCGCGCCGACGGCCTCGGTTGGGCCTTCGGTCGCGCCGGCGGCGCCTACGGCCAGATGCACTGCGTCAGCCTCATCCTGCAGGGCCTGCGCGACGGCTGGATCCCCGACGATCAGAAGATCAAGTATTTCGACATCCTGCGCCGGCTGTTCCTGTTCTTCTACGGCACCTACCTCGACCAGGAGCAGGGCTACCTCGATCTCCGCGACACCGAGCGCACCGCCTACGACCGTCACACGACGCGCATGGCGAACTTCGACGCCGCCCGCTACCTGTGC
>Ga0222421_100495_pt1:0-2500 | contig 11645 bp, 4 predicted proteins | sample 3A1ome_2_FD_182473 | JGI IMG/M metagenome (GOLD analysis project Ga0222421, IMG submission 182473) | Enriched microbial communities from leaf-cutter ant dump, University of Wisconsin, Madison, United States - 3A150A (version 2) | ecosystem: Environmental > Terrestrial > Nest > Insects nest... | reverse complement strand
CGGAGTGAAAGGCTAATCAAGCCGGGAGATAGCTGGTTCTCCCCGAAAACTATTTAGGTAGTGCGTCATGTCTCACCCGCGGGGGTAGAGCACTGTTTGGGCTAGGGGGTCATCCCGACTTACCAACCCCATGCAAACTACGAATACCGCGGAGTGCAATCATGGCAGACAGACGGCGGGTGCTAACGTCCGTCGTCAAGAGGGAAACAACCCAGACCGCCAGCTAAGGTCCCAAATGTTAGTTAAGTGGGAAACGATGTGGGAAGGCTTAGACAGCTAGGAGGTTGGCTTAGAAGCAGCCACCCTTTAAAGAAAGCGTAATAGCTCACTAGTCGAGTCGGCCTGCGCGGAAGATGTAACGGGGCTAAAACTAGCAACCGAAGCTGCGGATGCCCTTTCTATTTATAGAGGGGTGCATGGTAGGGGAGCGTTCTGTAAGCCGTTGAAGGTGTGTTGAGAAGCATGCTGGAGGTATCAGAAGTGCGAATGCTGACATGAGTAACGATAAGGGGAGTGAAAAACTTCCCCGCCGGAAGATCAAGGTTTCCTGTCCAACGTTAATCGGGACAGGGTTAGTCGGCCCCTAAGGCGAGGCGGAAACGCGTAGTCGATGGGAAACAGGTTAATATTCCTGTACCACTTTTTACTGCGATGGGGGGACGGAGAAGGCTAGAGCAGCACGGCGTTGGTTGTCCGTGTTTAAGGTCGTAGGCTGGTGTCTTAGGTAAATCCGGGACGCTAAGGCTGAGAACTGATGACGAGTGTTCCTCGGAACACGAAGTGCTTGATGCCATGCTTCCAAGAAAAGCCTCTAAGCTTCAGGTAAAAAGAGACCGTACTCCAAACCGACACAGGTGATCAGGTAGAGAATACCAAGGCGCTTGAGAGAACTCGGGTGAAGGAACTAGGCAAAATGGCACCGTAACTTCGGGAGAAGGTGCGCCGCTTTTGGTGATGGGATTTACTCCCTAAGCTGAGGGCGGCCGAAGATACCAGTCCCCTGCAACTGTTTATTAAAAACACAGCACTCTGCAAACACGTAAGTGGACGTATAGGGTGTGACGCCTGCCCGGTGCTGGAAGGTTAATTGATGGGGTTAGCGTAAGCGAAGCTCTTGATCGAAGCCCCAGTAAACGGCGGCCGTAACTATAACGGTCCTAAGGTAGCGAAATTCCTTGTCGGGTAAGTTCCGACCTGCACGAATGGCGTAATGATGGGGGAGCTGTCTCCACCCGAGACTCAGTGAAATTGAAATCGCGGTTAAGATGCCGTGTTCCCGCGGCTAGACGGAAAGACCCCGTGAACCTTTACTATAGCTTTGCACTGAACTTTGAACCTATCTGTGTAGGATAGGTGGGAGGCTTTGAAGTCGAGACGCTAGTTTCGATGGAGCCGTCCTTGAAATACCACCCTGGTATGTTTGAGGTTCTAACGTCGGCCCCTGATCGGGGTTACGGACAGTGTATGGTGGGTAGTTTGACTGGGGCGGTCTCCTCCCAAAGAGTAACGGAGGAGCACGAAGGTGTGCTAATCATGGTCGGAAATCATGAGGTTAGTGTAAAGGCAAAAGCACGCTTGACTGCGAGACAGACATGTCGAGCAGGTACGAAAGTAGGTCTTAGTGATCCGGTGGTTCTGTATGGAAGGGCCATCGCTCAACGGATAAAAGGTACTCCGGGGATAACAGGCTGATACCGCCCAAGAGTTCACATCGACGGCGGTGTTTGGCACCTCGATGTCGGCTCATCACATCCTGGGGCTGAAGCCGGTCCCAAGGGTATGGCTGTTCGCCATTTAAAGTGGTACGCGAGCTGGGTTTAGAACGTCGTGAGACAGTTCGGTCCCTATCTGCCGTGGGCGTTGGAGATTTGAGAAGAGTTGTTCCTAGTACGAGAGGACCGGAATGAACAAACCTCTGGTGTTCGGGTTGTCATGCCAATGGCACTGCCCGGTAGCTATGTTTGGACGGGATAACCGCTGAAAGCATCTAAGCGGGAAGCCTCCTTCAAGATGAGATCTCCCTGGGGATTTAATCCCCCTAAAGAGCCGTTGAAGACTACGACGTTGATAGGTTGGGTGTGGAAGCGCTGTAAGGCGTTGAGCTAACCAATACTAATTGCTCGTGCGGCTTGACCATATAACAGAATCGACTGTGTATGATTGAACGCTTCAGATGAGATACATGAACGACGGACTTGCTAATACACAAATGGCAACTCATAACAGCAACGCTTTACATCCACCACCCTATTTGAGTCAATCGAGGCCGAGATACTACATCTCCTAAGACCTCCGAACTCATCCAGAATTGCTTGACGACCATAGCGAGTTGGAACCACCTGATCCCATCCCGAACTCAGAAGTGAAACGACTTAGCGCCGATGGTAGTGTGGGGTTTCCCCATGTGAGAGTAGGTCATCGTCAAGCTCTTAATTCTAAACCCCCTGTAGTAGCCCTGCAGGGGGTTTTTCTTTGCATTTACTTTTACCTTTCATCCCTA
>Ga0222421_100491_pt1 | contig 11778 bp, 7 predicted proteins | sample 3A1ome_2_FD_182473 | JGI IMG/M metagenome (GOLD analysis project Ga0222421, IMG submission 182473) | Enriched microbial communities from leaf-cutter ant dump, University of Wisconsin, Madison, United States - 3A150A (version 2) | ecosystem: Environmental > Terrestrial > Nest > Insects nest > Nest... | reverse complement strand
GTCAACCTCCTCGAGCAGGGCGGCGTGAAACACACGTCACCCTACTGCAAGGCGAACGCAACCTGAGAGGTAAGAGGTCAGACCCGTAACGCGGGGCCAACGTCCGGCCAGAAGCCGGAGCCGTCCCCGCGGCAAGGGTGCCGACGCGAAGAGACATTGCAGGCGTGTCCGCACCACGTCCGGCGCGCGATTCCCGGCAGGGAATCGCCGAACCAGGCGAAGAGGCCTCACTCGATAGATCCCAGCCGGAAACGGCCGGGACGGTCCCGCCATGAGACCGATACATCCGCATGCCGCGGACAGTGGCGTCGGGAAGCACACCGCCCGCGAAAGCGAGAGCGCCCAAGCGTGTGCCATCGGGAAAGAGCGCGTGGCGAACGCCCACTCCCACATTTGGCCCCGGGATCGCAAGATCCCGGGGCCTTATCGTTTTCAACGGACAGGCTCGGTCCGCGATTTCCCCCGGTCGCGGGGAATCGCCGCGGAGCGACGCTTCCGCCAGCGGCTCCACTTAACCAGTTGCACCGCCCTGGCGCTCAGCCATGCTCGCGCACGGTTTCTCCTCAATTCGCACGGCGTCGCACCGATTCTGCCTTTACCTCGTGGCCTTCCTCGCCCGCCGCCCCCTGTTTTCCCATCGACCGTGTCTGTTCTCCCTGGCGGCCGGGGCGCTCGGTTTTGCGGCCAACGGTTATTCCTTTCCCGTCTTCGGAGGCACCGCCCTCGTCTTCGGCGGCTTCTTCTCGCTGCTGAGCGCCTTCACCTTCGGTCCGTGGTGCGGCGCACTGACTGCGTTGATCGCCTTCAGCCGGACCGCGTTCGAGTGGCAGCATCCGGCCGCGCTGGTCTGCTTCACCCTCGAGGCCTGGTTCGCCGGCTGGCTCGTGCACCGGCGCGGCTGGCGGCAGCTCCATGCGGTCGGGTTCTACTGGCTGGCACTCGGGTTTCCTCTCGGGGCGGTGTGGATGCTGTATTTCAGTGAGATCGCCTTCCCCGGCGATTGGGCCATCGCGCTGAAGTATCCGGTCAACGGCATCCTCATGGCGCTGGCCGCCCTGGTCGCGCATCACTTCATTCTTCAACGATGGCCGTCGCTCGTCCCGCCGGCGGCGCGCCGGCCCGCCACGCTGGGCCGGCTGCTGTTCCAGCGCTTCGGCGTGATCGCGGCCCTGCCGATCGCGGTCCTGAGTTTCCTGACCGGACACACCTTCGACGAGGCCAAGCGCGCCGACGCCACCGAACAGGTGAAAGGCTGGGTCAGCGATCTCTCGGCCGTGATCGACACCCACCTCGCGGCGCACCAGCGCATCATCGCCACCGTCGCGCGCGAGTTTTCCCACGGCCAGGAACCGACGCGGCCGGACGTGTTTCAACGCGAGATCGACAGCGTCCGCCACGAATACGCCGGCTTCCTCACGCTGCTGGTCGCGGACGCCCGCGGACAAGTCGTCGCCGCCACCGGCCCCGAGGGCATCGTCCAGTCCCTGCCCTCCGGGGCCCGCGATATCTCCGACCGGGATTATTTCCGGGGGCCGCTCGCCACGGGCAGGCCGTATCTCAGCGACGTCTTCCGCGGTCGCGGCCTGGGGCACGACCTGATCATCGCCGTCAGTGCGCCTGTCGTGGATCAGAGCGGGACCGTGTGCTACGTCATCGAGGGATCGCTCGATCTTTCCGCGATCTCCGAAGCGATCTCCGAGGCCAGCATCGCCGAGGAAGGCGACATCGTCGTCACGGACCGGCGGCAGCGCATCGTTCTCGCCCGCGGGCTTTACGGCCATCTCCCCAATTTGGAGCCGTTCATCGGCAACAGCCTTTACGACGCCGCCCGCCGGGCCGGCACGCCGGTCTTTTATCACGACGCGCAGAATCCCCGGCTCGGCGGTCTCGAACGCTATCTGTGCGGCTACGCCGTCATGCCGGGCACCGGCTGGCACATCTACGCCCAGCTGCCCATGTGGGAGGTCCAGCGGCCGATCGCCCTGTTCTATCTGACCACGACGTTGTGGACCGCCGTGGGCATCGGCATCGCCCTGCTGCTGGCGCGCATGACGGCCGGGGCCCTCACCCAGCCGCTGAGCGCGCTGGTGACGGCGACCCGCGGCCTCTCCCAGAGCAAGACCGCCCCCGCCATCCCGGAATTCGACACGCCCGGCGTGCCGCTCGAGATCGCCCAGCTCGGCGGCGACATCCACGCCGCGGCCGCCCGGCTGCGCCAGTCCAATCTCGAACTCGAACTGCTCCTCGCGGAACGCGAACGCGCCAACGCCCAGCTGCTCGAGCTGCTGCAAAACCTCGATGCCAAGGTCGCCGAGCGCACCGTCGAACTCCAGCAGGCCCGCTCCGCCGCCGAATCGGCCAATCTCGCCAAGAGCGATTTCCTCGCGAGCATGAGCCACGAGCTGCGCACGCCGCTCAATGTCATCCTCGGCATGGGCGAGCTGCTCGCCGAGCAGAAACTCGGCGCGCTCAACGAGGGCCAGATCGACTGCCTCCGCAGCGTCGAGGAGAGCGGCCGCCATCTCCTCTCCCTGATCAACGACATCCTCGATCTCTCCAAGATCGAGGCCGGCAAGGTGCAGCTCGACCTCCAGTCCCTCAGCGTCCGCGACGTCTGCGAGGCCAGCCTGCGGATGATCCTCGACTCCGCGCGACGGAAGGGCATCCGCGTCGTCACCGACTACCGGCAGCACAGCCCCAGCGTCACCGCCGATCCGCGCCGGCTGAAGCAGATCCTCGTCAACCTGCTCGTCAACGCCGTGAAGTTCACCCCCGACGGCGGGCGTATCGGACTCACGGTGACGCAGACGGAGGCGCCCGCGCAGCTCGTCTTCTGCGTGTGGGACACCGGCATCGGCATCTCGCCCGAGAACCTCGCCCGGCTCTTCCAGCCGTTCGTCCAGATCGACAGCGCGCTCTCGCGCCGCTACAGCGGCACCGGCCTCGGACTCGCGCTCGTCAAGCGCATGGTCCAGCTGCACCGCGGCGATGTCTCGGTCGAAAGCACGATGCACCTCGGCAGCCGTTTCCGCGTGGTCCTGCCGTTGACGGCGGAGGAGGCCGCCAGCGCTCGCGCCGAGCCGGCGCCGGCCCGGCCGCCGGCCGGCCCCGCCGAACCGAGCGCCATCATCCCCGGCTCCCCGCTGCTCCTGCTCGCCGAGGACAACGCCGCCAACGTCGCCCTCATCCAGCAATTCGCCCTCATGCGCGGCTGCCGGCTCGTCATCGCCGCCAACGGCATCGAGGCGATCGCCCGCGCCCGCGTCGATCATCCGGACATCATCCTGATGGATGTGAACATGCCGGAGATGGACGGGCTCGAGGCCACGCGCCGACTGTCCGCCGATCCGCGCACGCGGCGCATCCCGATCGTCTGCATCACCGCCGCGGCCATGCCCGAGGATCGCTCCCGCTGCTTCGCGGCCGGCGCCAGCGCCTACCTCAGCAAGCCCGTCAACCTGCAGGAACTCGCCGCCACCATCACCCGGCTGCTGCCCGCCAGCCGCAGCTCCGCCCCGCCCGTCTGAACCCCACCATGCCCTCCTCCAGCACCGTCCTTGTCGTCGACGACGATCCCAAGGGGCTCCTGCTCCTGCAAAACCTCCTCGCCACCGAAGGCTACACCATCATCCCCGCCTCGCACGGCGCCCAGGCGCTCGTGCTCGCCTACGATCACCGGCCCGACGTCATCCTGCTCGATGTCATGATGCCCGACCTCGATGGCTTCGAGGTCTGCCGCCGGCTCCGCGCCGACGAGACGCTGCAGCACGTCCCCATCCTTCTTCTCACCGCACTCGACGACCGCGAGTCCCGCCTCCGCGGCCTCGAGGCCGGAGCGGACGACTTCATCAGCAAACCCTTCGACTCGGTCGAGCTGCGCACCCGCCTGCGCACCATCACCCGGCTGAATCGCTTCCGCGGACTCTTCGAGGAACGCGCCCGGTTCGAGACCGCCGTCGCCTACTCGCCCGACGCCATCGTGCTCGCCGACGACACCGGCCTCGTGTCGCTCGTCAACGCCGCCTTCCAGAACCTGGTCGACACCGCGCCGTCCGAAAACGGCGAGCGCCATATCTACGACTATTTCGACGAGGCCACCGTCGGCACGCTGCGGCCCCAGATCGCCGGCCTCACCGAGGTCGGCCGCCGGCTCGGACCGCTTCCGGCCGAACTTCGCCAGGCCCGCCAGCCCGGCACCTGGGTCGAGATCACCGTCGGCCGCCTGCCCGGCCCGCGCGGTTCTCTGCTCGAATTCAACATCCGCGACGTCACCGAGAAGAAGAACCTCGAGGCCCAGCTGCTGCGCGCCCAGCGCATCGAACTGCTCGGCCAGCTCGCCGGGGGCATCGTCCACGACGTGAACAACATCCTCACCGCCATCTCCGGCAACGCCATGCTCGTCGACGGCGCGGAGCCGGACAAGGTGCCCGGCTACCTCGACAACATCCAGAAATGCGTCCGCCGCGGCGCCGGCCTCCTGCGCCAGATCCTGATGTTCGCTCGCGGCGCCGACCACGAACTCGTGCCCACGAGCACAGCCCAGCTCGTGCTCGAGACATCGCAGCTCGTGAGCGAAGTGCTCGGCAAGAACATCCGCGTCTCCGTCGACGCGCCGATGGACCTGCCCGAGATCCTGGCCGACGCCAACCAGCTTCACCAGGTGCTGATGAACTTCTGCGTCAACGCCCGCGACGCCATGCCGCGCGGCGGCGAACTCCATCTCGCCACCGGCCGCGTGCAGCTGTCGCCGGAGTCCGCACACGCTCTCTGCCCCGACGCCCGCGACGGCGACTTCATCACCTTGAGCGTGCGCGACACCGGCTCCGGCATGACGCCCGCGGTGCGCGCCCAGCTCTTCAATCCGTTTTTCACCACCAAGCCCGCCGAGAGCGGCACCGGCCTCGGACTGGCGACGGTCCTGAGGCTCGTGCGCCGGCACGAAGGATTCATCAGCCTCGAGACCGTCGTCGGCGCGGGCTCGTGCTTCACCTGCTATTTTCCCGTGCCCGCGACGGCCACCGCGGGCGAGTGATCCGGCGCGTCAGTTCGCCGCAGGCTCGACCGCGATTTCCGGCCGGCTCGGCGGCGCGACCACGGTCGCCTGCACTTTCGCCGGCCACACCAGATTCAGCCCCAGCGCGGTCAGTCCGCCGGCGGAAATCCCCGACTCCAGCAACGTCTGCAGCACCGGCGGCAGGCTCGCGAGCAGCGCCGGCTGCGTCGGCAGGCCGAGGCCCACGCCGAGCGCGAGCGCGACGATCACGCCCTCCCGCTGCCCGAGCCCGGCGGTGAACAGCAGCCGCAGGCCCGACACCGCCACGAGTCCGAACATCAGCACCGCGAGCCCGCCCAGCACCGGCGGCGGCATCACCGTCACCCAGCGCCCGACCGCCGGAATCAACCCCAGCACGGCGAGGATGGCCGCCATCACGTATCCGATTCTTCGACTCGCCACGCCCGTGATCTGGATCACGCCGTTGTTCTGCGCGTAGGTCGCGCTCGGGAAGCCGCCGAAAAACGCCGACACCGTGCTCAGCACGCCGTCCGCCAGCACGCCGCCCGACAGCCGGCGCCAGTGCTCCCGGCCTTCCGTCGGCAGCCCGGAGAGCTGCTCCGTCGCGCTCATGTCGCCCATCGCCTCGAGCAGCGAGACGAGATAGATGAACGCGAACGGCAGCGCGAACTTCCAGCTGAACGCAAACCCGTGCGGCAGGAACACCGGATGCGTGAACCACGCGCCCGAGCCCGCCGCCGGCGCCTGCAGCCCGCCGAAAAGTCCGCACACCGCGCAGCCCGCGATCACGCCGAACGCCGCGCCCGCGATCCGCAGCCACGGCCGGCCGAGCGCCTGCGTGAACGTCACCACCGCGGCGACGATCGCACCGACCGCGAGGCCCGACCACGCCGGCGCGTCCGGCCGGATCGGCGTCGCCAGCCCGAAATACGCCGACGGGATCAGCGATGCGCCGATCAGCAGCACGACCACGCCCGACACCAGCGGCGTGAACACGCGCCGCAGCCGCCCGATCCAGGGCGCGAGCACGATCAGCAGCGGCGCCGTGACGCACGACATGCCGAGCATCAAGGGCAGCCCGCCCGCCAGCCCCGCCTGCGTGAGCGGCTGCAGGAAGGCGAAGCTCGTGCCCGTCACGCTCAGCAGGCCCGAGCCGAACGGTCCGCGCTGCCGGCATTGCAAAAACGCCCCCGCCGCCGAGCACAGCAGCGCGATGCTGATCAGGTAGGCGGTGTCCGCCGGGGAAATCTTGAGCACACCCGCCAGGATCAGCGGCGGCGTGATCGTGCCGACCACCATGGCGGCGACATGCTGCGCGCCGACGAGGACGGCCGTGCCGAACGGGACGCGCGCTTCCAGACCGTAGACGAGGGACGACGGCGCCGCCGCGGGCGCTGAATGGGTTTCCACGGGGCGCGACTTGAGCAAGCGGCGCGCCACCGCGCAGCCTTTTTCCGCGCGCCGCCGCGACGCGCAAAAAAGCCGCCCCCGTTGCGCGGGGGCGGCTCGCGACGCCGAAGGCGTCCGGTGTGTGTCAGGCGAAGATCAGAAGTTGTATTTGATCGAGAACTGGACCTGCGTGCCGGCCAGGGCGAAGATCGAGCCGTTGCCGTAGACCGAATTCGGCGGCGACCAGTTCTTCTCGTCGGTGACGTTCGTGACGGACACGCGGTAGTCGAACTTCTTGTAGTGATAGTTCAGACCGACATCGAGCTGGTATTGCCACGGGATGACGAACGTGCCCGCGAGGTTGTTGTTGATCGGGCTCGTCACCACGACGTTGGCGGTGACGCCGAGTCCGTTGGAGAACGTATACGAGGCGAGGCCGTTGAACAGATTGCGGGGCAGGCCGGACGCGCGGACCCAGGTGCCCATGGCGACCGAGTTGTCGCCCGAGTTGTAGATGTCGGAATTGCCGAACAGGCCGTATTGGTAGCCGGCCGTCGTCTTCGCGTCGATGTAGGAATAGGACAACGTCGAGTAGAAGTGCTTGTTCGGCTGGTAATTCAGCTCCGCCTCGAAGCCCTCGGCGCGATACTTGGAGATGTCGGTGCTGCTGGTCGTCTTCTGCGTGCGGGTCTGGTGGTAGACCGCGAAGTTGACGAACACCTTGTTGTTCAGGAGGGCATACTTGGTGCCGAGTTCATACAGCTCGCTCGGCTGCGTGAAGTTTTCCTTGTCGAGGAAGTAGGTCGCGCCGTTGTCGAGCGTATTCCAGCCGGTGATGCCGCCGCCGTTGCCGACCGCGCCCGAGGTGTTCTGGCTGTAGTTGTAGGTGAAGTAGGCGCTGGAATTGTCCGTGGGCTTCACGACCAGGCTGCCGTTCAGGCTGGGGATCGCGACGTCGATCGAATCCTCGTAATGATGCGGATCGAGCGGCTCGCGGACGTTGGCGTGCATGAAGTCGTAGCGGCCGCCGGTGATCACGTTGACGTATTTGCCGAGCTTCCAGGTGGCCTGGACGAAGGGCGCGATCGTGGTCGCCTTGCTGTCGTTGGTGTCGCCGTTGTCGGTGCCGGCGCTCGCGTAGCGGTTGGCCCAGCCCGGGACCGCGTAACCGATCGGGAAATACTGCGAGTTGTAGACGTTGATGAAATTGTGATCCTTGGTCAGATCCCACACGTTGGCCGGCTCGAAGCCGTATTCGTCGTAGGCCTTCGTCGCCTGGTAGCGGATGTCGACGCCGGAGTTGATGACGTTGTCCTTGAGCTTGTAGATGAACTCCGTGCGGTTCTCGGCGAACCAGGACGGATCGACGATTTCCGAATAGTAATAGGAGCTGAGCGTGTTGCGCGCGGTGTAGCTCCAGAAGGTGTTGTTCACGATCTTGAAGTTGTCGCTGACCGTGTCCGTCTGGATCGCCTGGAAGTTGAACTCGCGGCCGGTCGAGTGGTCGCCGGGCTTGAGCAGGCGTTCGTGGCGGTTGATCGCGACCTCGTCGCCCCAGGCGATGGTGTTCCAGCCGCCGAAGACGTTGCCGGAGTTCTGCGGATCGGCATCGGTCGCCGCCGTGCCGTTGTTGACGTTCGTGCCGGTGCGATAGAGGCCGTTGTCGATCAGGTTCTGGCTGACGCGGTTGATGCCCCAGTTCTCGGTGTAGCGGTAGAAATTGGCCGAGGCGTTGATGAAGAGTTCGTAGTGGTCGTTCGGGCGCCAGGTGACCGCGCCGTAGAGCGAGTTGGTCTTCAGGTAGTAATCATGCCAGTAGCCGTCGCTGTCCTCGCCGGAATAGCTGAAGCGATAGGCCAGGGTCTTCGAGATCGGACCGCCGACGTCGATGCTCCACTGGTTCTTGTTGTAGGAGCCGATGGTGTAGCTGACCGAGCCCTTGAAGCCGTCGAAGAAGGGGCGCTTCGTGATGAGGTCGACGAAGCCGCCGACATACATCGAGGTGCCCTGCACGGCGGTCGCGGGACCCTTGACGATGTTCACCGACTCGATCGAGTTGAAGTCGAGCGGCAGGCCGTTGCCGTTGCTGGTGATGCGCGCGCGCATGCCGTTGACGAACAGATCGGCCGAGAGGCCGCGGATGCTCGGATTCGACGGCGCGCCGAAATTCGTCGTGGTGTAGGCGCTGGAGGTGAGCTTCGAGAAATCGAGCACGCTCGAGATGTTGATGTCGCTCAGCTGCTGGCGGGAGATGATCGTCACGTTGCGCGGCACGTCGACGATGTTGTCGTCGGTGCCGAACACGGACTGGAACGGACGCGACGTGGGCAGGATCTGCTGCTCCATCGGCACGTCGTTGACGTCGAACTTCTCGAGTTTGATCGTCTCGTCGGCAGTCGCCGGGGCCGTCGTGTCGTCCGCGCGCAAGGTGGCGGTCAACGTCGTCAGCAGCACGGCTGTCATGCCGCTATTGAATAGTTTTTTCATGAATGTTTTGGTGTGTGCGAGTCGGGCGGGGGCAAAGCAGTTCACATACCAGTTCGGCCGGCGGGTTCCTGTCGCCGGGGAGTTGCGGTGATTTTCCCCGGCACGGCGCGTGCTGGCGCTCCGCCTTTTCCCCGCTCATGAAATTCCGCATGCCGACACGCCTGTTGCTGCTCGCCTCGCTCTTATTCTCCGGCCTCGCCGCCGCCGAACCGGTCCTGCGCCCGCGGGTCGTCGTCGTCGCGATGTTCGAGGTCGGGGCCGACACCGGCGACACGCCCGGCGAGCTGCAGTATTGGGTCGAACGCGAGCATCTCGACCGCGTCATCCCGCTGCCCGCCGGCTATCACGACGTGCGCGCCAACGCCGACGGCTCCGTCATCGCCATCGCCAGCGGCACGGGCAACACCAACACGACCGCGTCGATCATGGCCCTCGGCCTCGATCCGCGCTTCGATCTGCGCCGGAGCTACTGGCTCGTCGCCGGCATCGCCGGCATCGATCCGGCCGACGGCTCGCTCGGCTCCGCCGTCTGGACCGACTACGTGGTCGAGGGCGATCTCGCCCACGAGATCGACGCCCGCGAAATCCCCGCCGACTGGCCGACGGGCTACGTGCCGCTCGGGAAGACGCGGCCCTACGAGCAGCCGCATCTGAAAACCGACTACACGCCCGGCCAGAAATACGCGCTCAACGCCTCGCTCGCGCGCTGGGCCTACGAGCTCACCAAGGACACGCCGCTCGCCGACGACGCCCACCTGGCGAAACGCCGCGCCGCCTTCGTCGGTTTCCCGAACGCCCAGCGCCCGCCCTTCGTGCTGCTCGGCGCCAACCTCGCCTCCAGCACCTACTGGCACGGCCGGCTCCTCAACCGCTGGGCCAACGACTGGGTGCGCTACCACACCGACGGCAAGGCCAACTACGTCACCACCGCGATGGAGGACACCGGCACCATGACCGCCCTCACCCACCTCACGCGCGCCGGCCGCGCCGACTCCAGCCGCCTCCTCGTGCTGCGCACCGCCAGCAATTACGATTCCCAGCCCGACGGCGAAACCGCCGCGGACAGCCTCGCCGGCGAAAAACTCGGCGTCTACTCCGCCTACCTGCCCTCGCTGGAGGCGGCCCACACGGTCGGCAGCCGCGTCCTGCACGCGCTCGTTGACGGCTGGGATCGCTACGAGAAGGCTCCCCCGGTTCCGACCACTCCATGATGCTCCGATTCCTTCTCTGGCTCGCCCTCGCCGCCCCGGCAGGCGCCGCCCTCACCGGCCCCGTCGACCTCCTGTTGGTCGCCGACGATGCGGCCCTTCAACCGCTCGTGCGCCAGCTCACCGCGTCCGAATCCGAGACGTGCGCCGCATGGACGCTCTGGCGCGGCACCCTCGCCGGCAAAAGCGTCGTCCTCGCCCGCAGCGAGGGCGACCCGCTCAACGCCGTCGCCGCCACCACGCTCGCCCTCCGCCGCTGTCCGCCGCGGCTGGTCGTCGTCTTCGGCACCGCCCGCCCGCACGATCCGGCGCTGCACCGCGGTGACGTCGTCGTGAGCGAGCGCTTCGTCGCCTTCGACGGCCTCGTCTCGCCCGTCGCCGCCCCCGGCGAAGGCAGCCAGCCGCTGCACTGGACGCGGCTCGATCACGCGCTCATGACCTCGGGCGAGAAGGAGGTCTACGTCGAGTCGTTCCCCGCCGACGGCGCCGCCGCGGCGCTCGCCCTCGGGCTGCCCTCCGCCGGCGGCCACCCGCGGAAAGGCGTCCTCGGCTCGGCCGGCCAGCTCAACCGCGAGTCCGATCGCATCGCCTTTCTGCATGCCGAATGGGGCACCAGCAGCGAGGACGGCGACTCCGCCTTCGTCGCCGGCTGCGCCGCGCTGCTCGGCCGGCCGGTCGTCGGCTTCCGCGTCATCGACGGCTCGCCGGCCGACGCCGCGGCGTTCGCTCTGAGCTTCGTGGAGGCCTGGAAATGAAATCCGCCGTCATGCCCTTCCTTTCGCTCCATCTCCTTCCGGCTTTCGCCGGGTCTGTCTTCCTCGGAAGACCCCGGACGCGGCGCGGCGCGATTTCGCCGCTGCTGCTCGCGGCCGCCGTCCTCGTTCTTTTCCTCGCTCCGCGGCTCCGCGCCGCGGAGCCGGTCGACGTGCTCGTGCAGGGCGCCGAGAAACTCGAGGTCGAGGATCTCGTGGCCCGGCTCGGGCCCGGCGCGACCAAGACCACGATCGGACCGTTCAGCTTCTGGAGCGGAAAGATCGGCCCGCATCGCGTCGTCGTCTCCCTCACCGGCCAGGCCATCGTCAACTGCACGACCGCCACGCTCCTCGCCATCGAGGAGTTTCATCCGGCGCTGATCGTCTATCAGGGCACCAGCGGCGCCCAGGCGCCGTATCTGTCGCTGCACGACATCATCGTCGGCCGGCGCGCGGTCGACTACGGCCTGTTCGCGACGCCGGCCCGCGCGGCCGGCGCCGGCAGCGCGCCGTTCGCCTGGCAGCCGCAGCCGCAGCGCCTGCGCGATCCCGCCTCGGGCGGACTCGTCGCGTATCCGCAGGGCTTCGACGGCGATCCCGCCGCGATCGCCGTCGCGCTCCGCACCCGCAATCCCATGGGCCGCGTCTTCGCCGGCGTCATCGGCTCGGCCCACGAGGTGAACCTCGAGCTCGACCGCGTCCGCTGGACGCGCGACACGTTCGGCCTCGACGTCGAGGAGATGGAGTCGGCGCATGTCGCCGCCCTCGCCCACGCCTGGGGGATCCGTTACGTGAGCTTCCGCGTGGTCAGCGATGCGCCCTACGAGGGCGTGCCGTTCTACGCCCAGGCCGCGCGCGCGACCGCCCTCTTTATGATCAACTTCCTCGAAAACCTGCCGCCCCTGCCCCCGCGCTGAACCGCCTTACG
>Ga0222421_100490_pt1 | contig 11804 bp, 11 predicted proteins | sample 3A1ome_2_FD_182473 | JGI IMG/M metagenome (GOLD analysis project Ga0222421, IMG submission 182473) | Enriched microbial communities from leaf-cutter ant dump, University of Wisconsin, Madison, United States - 3A150A (version 2) | ecosystem: Environmental > Terrestrial > Nest > Insects nest > Nest... | reverse complement strand
CTTCCGGCAGACGATCACGACCCGATCCCGTCGCGCCGAAAACGACGCCGAGCATTCGTGGCATCTCTGCCTCTGCGTGCTCGTGCTCGCGGAACACGCCAACGCCCCGCACCTCGACGTCCTGCGCGTATTGAAAATGGTGATTCTCCACGACCTCGTGGAGATCGACGCCGGCGACACCTTCGCCTACGACACCGCGCGCATGGCCGACCAGCACGCGCGCGAAGCGGTCGCCGCCGACCGCATCTTCGGGCTGCTGCCCGCCGACCAGGCGGCGGATTTCCGCGCGCTCTGGGACGAGTTCGAGGCCCGCGCCACGCCCGAGGCGAAGTTCGCCGCCGCCGTCGACCGTTTCCAGCCGATGCTGCTCAACTGCCGCACGGAAGGAGCCGCGTGGCGGCGCCACGGCGTCACCCAGGACCGCGTGCTCGCGCGCAACCGGCACATCGCCGACGGCATCGCGCCGCTCTGGGAGCATGCCGAGCGCATGGTGCAGGAAGCCGTCGACGCCGGTCATCTCGCGCCGGCGCCGAAAAGCTGAGCGGACGAAAGTCCGTTGCCCCAAGCCGTGCGCACGCCGTCCGGCGCCCGGCGCATCGGGAAAGCGCCGCGCTCCTGCCGCCGCGCGCATGCGTCAACCTGCCATCCGCCGGGCGCCGGAGCGCGATCGTGGCGAACGCGCGCCGGTCCGCAGCGGACGGTCAGACCGTCTGATCGAACGTCAACGTCACCGCCGGCTGGCTGCCGGTCGTGTGCGATTTGTTCCAAGCCTGCACGAGATCGGACGCCTGATGGCGAAACGCATCGCGCTCCTGCTCGATCTCGGCCTTGCGCGCCTCGAGCGAGGCGTAGGCGTCCGCGATCATCGTTTCCTTGATCCAGGGCACACGGCCGGCCGTCACCAGATCCACCCAGAGCGCCCGGGCCTTCGACACGGACGCGGCATACTCGTAACGATAGGCCCGCATGCGCCGGTCCCAGCTCACGGCCGCGCTCACGAACTCCTCCATCGCCTTCTCGCCCGCGTCGAGCACCGGCAGGTCCGGACGGCGCGGAGCCGACGGCGGCGAGTAGAACGGCAGCGCACCCGCCATGATCGGGCCCGCATCGACGAGCAGCGGACGAACCTCCGTCACCGGCGTCGTGAGGATCACGTCCTCGCCTTTCGCGGCTTGCGGGAAGGTCACGACCACCTTGGTGCCGACCAGCAGCGCCTCGACCGCCTTGTGGTCCAGCGGCACGGTCCAGACGCCCTCGCCGGCGGCGGAGAGCGTCGCCTTGCACCAGGCGAAATTGTCGTCGTTCACGATCGTCAGCACCGGTGACTCGGTCACGGCGCCACCGGTGGCGAATTGCAGTTTCAGCACACCGCGATCGCCGCTGACGGCGACGGAGTATTTGTCGTTTTCTCCCAACCAGCGCTGCACCGGTTTGGCGGCGAGCGACGAACAGATCATGGGCCAAAGCAGCGCAACCAGCACACGACTGGCTGCCTGCCGGAATGGGGACTTCCCGGGAACAGTCGATTGCATTTCAGCCTCCTTGTTTTGGGTGATGTGACGGGCCGAAGCCGTCACGACTCCGGATGGTATCGCGCCACGCGTCCGATGCAATCATGCAGCACGGCTTCCGCACAAAAGACGCGAAACACCCCGCCTCGGGCCGCGAAAAACCCACCGCCTCCGCCGTCCCGTCCGATTCAGCAGCGGCGCACGAACTCGCCGATGAACTCGTCGACGTTGTCGCCCGAGACCACGCACTCGATCTCGCGGCGAAAACCGTGGAAATGCTGCGTCAGCTGTAGGTTCACTCCGGTGCGATTCGCAAGCCGCGCGATCGTCCGGCGGCGTCCCCAATCCCACAGCCAGCAGGTCAGCCCAAGTGTGATGGTCGGAACGGACCGGCGCTCGTGAGGATGGGAGGAGGCTTTCATGAGGCTCACGCCGCTGATGCAGCCTACTCCGCGCCAAAGCCACACGAAAGTAACATCACGCGTGTCATGTGCCGTCGCCGGCTCGCGCCGCCTCGCTCCGCGTGGTGAAAAAACGCGCACCGCCACCCGTCGTTCTTCGCCGTCCCTTCGCGCCGCCGTTCAACTCAGATCGCGGATCGAGCCGAATTCCGGATCGAACAGCCGCCGGTAGGTGCGCACGATCATGCCGTCGGTGAGGCCGGCGAGGTAGTCGCAGATCTGGCGCGCCTTGCCCGCGGGCGCCGCCTCGGCATCGATCAGCTTCCCGACGCGCGGCGGCAGGATCCGGATCGCGCGCGGACGCGGTTCGACGTAGTTCTTCCACGCCGAGTCCCACAGCTCGAAGAGCACCCGGCGGGCCTTGTGCTCCATCTGCTGGAGCTGCGGACTCTCGAAGATGATGTCGTTGGCCATCTTCTTGAAAAACTGCGCCTCGCGCTCGGCGTCGGCGGCCACGACCAGCTCGAAACGGTAGCGATTCGTCCGCGCCGCCATGAACCCGCGCCGCTCGCGCAGCCGGCACGCGGTGATGAACGAACCGATCTTCTGCGCGAAGACGTTCTCGAGCCGGTCCGAGCGGATCGCCGCGAAAAGCGTCTCGAGCAGCTTCTGCCGCGGCGCGTCGAGCGCCTCGCCCGCCGCCCAGCTCTCGATCCGCTCGATCGTGAGGAAGCCCGCCTTCACGCCGTCGACGATGTCGTTGAGCGAATACGCCGCGTCGTCGGCCCAGTCCATGATCTGGCACTCGACGCTTTTCAGGGCGTTGAGTCTCTCGCCGGCGTGCAGTTCCGCGGGAATCTCCGTCCCGCCGAAGACGAACGCGCGCACCTCCGCCTGCGGATCGTAGAGGAAGTGATTCGACGGCGGCGCGGGAAACTCGGCGAAGAGCTTCTTGTATTTGAGCACGCCGTCGAGCAGCGCGCGCGTCGGCTGCATGCCGCGGACGCTGGACTCGTTCTGGTAGATCGTGGCGGTGAGGAGATGCAGCGTCTGCGCGTTGCCCTCGAAGCCGCCCCACGGCAGCATCAGTTCCTGCAGCGTGCGCTCGCCCGAGTGGCCGAAGGGCGGATGCCCGAGATCATGCGCGAGGCACGCCGCCTCGACGAGATCGCCGTCGATGAAGAAATCCGGCGCCAGCGGTGCGCCGCGCGTGCGCAGATAGTGGCAGATCGAGCGCCCGATCTGCGCGACTTCCATCGAGTGCGTGAGCCGCGTGCGGTAGAAATCGTATTCGCCCGAGAGAAACACCTGCGTCTTCGACTGCAGCTTCCGGAAGGCGTGCGCGTGGATGATGCGGTCGCGGTCGATCTGAAACGCGCTGCGGTAGTCGGGCTTCCGCCCGCCGCCGTAGGTCTCGACATCGAAGGCGTCGTAGAAACGGTTCTCCATGGTTCGGCTTCGACACGAGCGCCAGCCCGCGCACGATGCAAACCCATACGCCGCCGCGCGTCCCCGCCCATGCCGCCCGCCCGCCACACCTTTCCCACCGCGCTCGGCCGCTGCGCCGTCTCCTGGCACGACGCCGGCCTGACCGGCTTCGAGCTGCCCGAGGCTCCGCCCCGGGCGGACGATGTCGCCGCACCGCCGGCCGGCATCGCGGCGATCGTCGACCGCGTGCAACGGCACCTCCGCGGCACGTTGCAGGATTTCGCGGATCTGCACTACGATTTCAGCCGCGTGCCGGCGTTCAACGCGGAAGTCCTGCGGGCGACGCTGGCGGTGAAGGCGGGCGCCACCCGCGGCTATGGCGCAATCGCCGCCGCGCTGGGCCTGCCGGCCGGCGCCGCCCGCGCGGTGGGCGCCGCGCTCGGCGCGAATCCCTGGCCGCTGCTGATCCCCTGCCATCGCATCGTGGCGGCCGACGGACGCATGACCGGATTCTCCGGCCCGGGCGGCATTCGCACGAAGACGCGCCTGCTCGCGCTCGAAGGCGCGCTGCTGCTTTCCGAGTAGCGCGGCGGCGCTCAGCCGTGGCCGTGAGCCAGCCCGTCGCGTTCCGCTTCCGCCAGATCCGCCGCATCGCGCCTCGCCTTGGCGAACACGTGATTGACGAGATGCGTGAGACGCCGGATCGACAACCGCATCCTCAGCCAGCGCCGTGCAAAACCGCAGTTCCACGGATGCGCGTTGAAGTCGTCCACCTCGCCGTAGAGTTCGCTTGCCGACTTCAGAGTTCTGATACGTTCGATCAGGTCGAAGTCCGCGGTGAAGAAATCGCGGTTGAGCAGCAGGAGCAAGGGCGCCAACACCCAGGCCCGCCGGTGCAGGCAACGCCAGAAGACAGCCCGTTGGTATCGCTGCGGAGCCACATGATAATGCTCGCAGAACAGTTTGGCAAAAGTCTGCATGACAATATGTTTGTAAAAACAGCGTAAAGCCGGACCGCGGCCGGCACACGTCCATTTCCTGCGCATTTTTTCCTCCGCCATCCGCATCGCTTATCGGATCCGCGGCATAAGCGGCAGTTTGCTTTGGCTTCGGCCGCGCGCGCGGTTCAAGCTGCCGGGCAATCCCATCATTCCATGCGCGCCATCGCGAAACTCCAATCCGGTCCCGGCCTCCAACTCACCGACGTGCCCGTGCCGGTGCCCGGCATCAACGACGTCCTGATCAGGATCAAGAAGACATCCATCTGCGGCACCGACGTCCACATCTACAACTGGGACGCCTGGGCCGAAAAAACGATCAAGCCGCCGATGGTCATCGGCCACGAATTCGTCGGCGAGATCGTCGAAGTCGGCGCCAACGTCCACGGCTTCAGCCCCGGCGATCTCGTCGACGGCGAGGGCCACATCGTCTGCGGCGTCTGCCGCAACTGCCTCGCCGGCCGCCGCCATCTCTGCAAGGACACGAAGGGCGTCGGCGTGAACCGCAACGGCGCATTCGCCGAATATCTCTGCATCCCGGCGACGAACGCCGTGCACGTCGACCCCACGATCCCGCTCGACGTGCTCTCGTGCTTCGATCCGCTGGGCAACGCGGTGCACACCGCCCTCCAATACGACCTGATCGGCGAGGACGTGCTCATCACCGGCGCCGGCCCGATCGGCTGCATGGCCGCCGCCATCGCCAAACAGGTCGGCGCCCGCCACATCGTCGTCACCGATGTGAATCCCACCCGCCTCGCGCTCGCCCAGCGCATGGGCGCCACCCGCGTCGTCGATGTCAGCCGGGAGACGCTGCCCGACGTGCAGCGCGCCATCGGCATGAAGGAGGGCTTCGACGTCGGCCTCGAGATGTCCGGCAATCCCCGCGCGCTTGCCGACATGATCGACAACATGGCCCACGGCGGCCGCATCGCGCTCCTCGGCATCATGCCGGAGAAGGCCGCCGTCGACTGGAACAAGGTCGTCTTCAACATGCTCACCATCCGCGGCATCTACGGTCGCGAGATGTATGAGACATGGTATAAGATGACCGCGCTGATCCAGCGCGGCCTCGATATCACGCCGGTGATCACGCACCGCTTTCACTTCACGGAATTCCAGCAGGGCTTCGACCTGATGCGCTCCGGCCAGAGCGGCAAGATCGTGCTCGACTGGTCCTGACCGCCCGGCAGTGGCGTCACCGTTTCCCGGTTACGTCGCCCGGACCGGCGCCTTTCCGGACCGCCGGGGCCGGCGGAACGCCACCGGCCGGCGCCAACTCCCCGCCCGGACTTTTTCATCGGCAGCCGGCCCGGCCGCCGGCAAAACCTGACCTCATGAACACGGCCTATCTCTCCCATCTGCGCCAGACGCTCGCCGGCATCGAAGCCGCCGGCCTCACCAAGGGCGAGCGCCTGATCGCCACGCCCCAGAGCGCGCACATCGCGCTCGCCGGCGGGCGGCGCGTGCTGAATTTCTGCGCCAACAACTACCTCGGCCTCGCCAATCATCCCGAGATCGTCGCCGCCGCGCACGCCACGCTCGACCGCTGGGGCTACGGCCTCGCGTCGGTCCGCTTCATCTGCGGCACCCAGGAGATCCACAAGGAGCTGGAGTCCCGGCTGAGCGCGTTCCTCGGCACCGAGGACACGATCCTGTATTCGTCGTGCTTCGACGCCAACGGCGGCGTGTTCGAGACGCTGCTCGGCCCCGAGGACGCCGTCATCAGCGACGAACTCAACCACGCCTCGATCATCGACGGCATCCGCCTGAGCAAGGCGCGGCGCTATCGTTACAAGAACAACGACCTGGCGGACCTCGAGGCCCGGCTCCGCGAGGCCGACGCCGCCGGCGCGCGTTTCAAGCTCATCGCCACCGACGGCGTGTTCTCGATGGACGGTTTCATCGCCGATCTCGCCGGCATCTGCGACCTCGCGGATCGTTACGGCGCGCTCGTGCTGGTCGACGACAGCCACGCCGTCGGCTTCATGGGCAGGACCGGACGCGGCACGCCCGAGCACTGCGGCGTGGACGGCCGCGTCGACATCATCACCGGCACGCTCGGCAAGGCCCTCGGCGGCGCCAGCGGCGGCTACGTCAGCGGCCGGCGCGAGATCGTCGACCTGCTGCGCCAGCGTTCCCGGCCGTATCTGTTTTCCAACACGCTCGCGCCCGTCATCGCCGCCGCCACGCTCACGACGCTCGATCTCGTCACGCGCTCGACCGAACTGCGCGACCGCCTCGAGGCCAGCACGGCCTTCTTCCGCGCCGGCCTCGTCCGCGCCGGCCTCACGATCCGGCCCGGCACGCATCCGATCGTGCCCGTGATGCTCGGCGACGCCGCGCTCGCGCAGCGCTTCGCCGCGCGCATGCTCGAGAAGGGCGTCTATGTCGTCGGGTTCTTTTATCCCGTCGTGCCGCAGGGCGCCGCGCGCATCCGCACGCAGGTCAGCGCCGCCCACACGCGCGAGGATCTCAAGACCGCCATCGCCGCCTTCGCCGAGACCAAACGCGAACTCGGTATCTAGCCCGCCGCCCGGCCCCGCGTCCCGGCAGTTCCCTGCGCTCGTCCGTCCGCGCTTCCAGCGAACCTCCCCGCGGTCCGCCCGCCGCGCCTTCGAGCACCGCAGGCGACGCCCGGCCATTTCCGCCGCCCCCGCGGATTTTCCTCCCAACCACAGTGTCACGTATTACGTGACACTGTGGTTGGCGTGATCGCCGTGTTCCGCGGCGGGAGTTTTTGGTCGTCGGCTCGGCGAACGCGTCCAAGCTCTCCGCATGCCCGTCACCGTCACGCCCGCGGCCTCGCGCCGCCTGGAGCAGGCCGCCCGCCGCGCCGCCCGCGCCGCCTACGCGCCGTATTCAAATTTCCCCGTCGGAGCCGCCGTCCTCGCCGGTTCGGGCAAGGTCTACTCCGGCGCCAATGTCGAGAACGCCGCCTACGGCCTCTGCAACTGCGCCGAGCGCACCGCGATCTTCCACGCCGTCGCCGCCGGCGAGCGCACGATCCGCGCCGTCGCCGTCTACACGCCGACGCGCACCGCCACGCCGCCCTGCGGGGCCTGCCGGCAGGTCATCAACGAATTCGGCCCCACCGCCGCCGTCGTCGTGATCTGCGACGGCGACGATCGCATCGCCACCACGCTCGACCGCCTGCTGCCCTCCGCCTTCGGTCCCCGGAATCTCGCATGAAACTGCCCTCCTCCCTCGCCCTCGCCGCGACGCTCGCGCTCGCCGGTGCCTTCCCCGGCGTCGCCATCACCGCGTCGCCGATTCCGTCGGTCAACCGCGCCTACTTGAATCCCGCCGTCGATCCGTGCGCGGACTTCTACGGCTACGCCAACGGCGCGTTCGACGCCGTCGCGATCCCGGGCGAATACTCGAGCTACGGCGTCAACCAGGAGATCGACGAGCGCAATTTCGCCATCCTGCGCGACATCCTCGAGACATCCGCCCGGACCGGCGGGCCGGCCGGCGGCATCGCGCAGCGGGTCGGCGATTTCTACGCCGCCGGCATGGACGAGGCCGCGATCGAGCGCGCCGGCCTCGAGCCGCTCGCACCGCTCCTCGCCGCGATCGCGGACATCCGCACGCCCGACGACATCGTCACCACGATCGCGCGGCTGCAGACGCAGGGCATCGCCGCCGGCTTCGGATTCGGCGTGCAGGTCGACGACAAGGACAGTTCCTCGATGATCGCCGGCTTCGGCCAGGGCGGGCTCGGCCTGCCCGAACGTGACTACTACACGCGCGAAGGCGCCGAGGCCGAAAAGATCCGCGCGGCCTACGTCACGCACATCGCCCGCATGCTCGCGCTCGCGGGCGAGCCGGCCGCGTCCGCCGCCGGGCAGTCCCGCGCAATCATGGCCCTCGAAACCCGGCTCGCACAGGCCTCGCGCACCCTCGTGGAGCGCCGCGATCCGGAAAGGAACTACAACAAGTTCGCGCGCGCCGCGCTCCCTCAGCTCGCCGCCGGCGTCGCCTGGGAGAAGCTCTTCGCCGCGATGGCGTTTCCCGCCGCCGAGCAGCACGTGCTCGTGGGCCAGCCGGAATTCTTCGCCGCCCTCGGCGGACTGCTTTTGTCCGAATCCGTCGACACTTGGCGCGTCTACCTGCGCTGGCACGTGCTCCACGGCACGGCGGCCTGCCTCGGCCGCGCGTTCGCCGACGAGCATTTCGATTTCTACGGCCGCACGCTCCGCGGCACGACCGAGCAGCGCCCGCGCTGGAAACGCGTGCTCGCCGCGGCCGACGGCGCCCTCGGCGAGGACCTCGGCCAGCTCTACGTGCAGCGCGCGTTCAGCCCCGCCGCCAAGGCCCGCGTGCTCGAGATGGTGGCGTTTCACCTCGAGGCGATGCGCGCGCGGATCGCCGCCGCGGCGTGGATGAGCGAGCCGACCAAGCAGGCCGCCTACGAAAAGATCGCCGCCATGCGCACCAAGATCGGCTATCCCGACCGCTGGCGCGACTACGGCGCGCTCGCGATCACGCGCGATTCCTACGTCCGCAACGTGCTCGCCGCGGACGCGTTCGAGTTCCGCCGCCAGCTCGCCAAGCTCGGCCGGCCCGTCGACCGCAACGAATGGTTCATGACGCCGCAGACGAACAACGCCTACTACGATCCGACGATGAACGAAATGTGCTTCCCCGCCGGCATCCTGCAGCCGCCGTTCTTCAACGAGGAGGCCGACGATGCCGCCAACTACGGCGCCCTCGCCTCCACCATCGGCCACGAACTCACGCACGGCTTCGACGACCAGGGCCGCCAATACGACGCCCACGGCAATCTCAAGGACTGGTGGACGGAGGCCGACGCGAAGGCCTTCGCCGCACGCGCCGAGCGCGTCGCGCAGCAATACGACGCCTTCGAAGTCCTGCCCGGCCTGCACATCAACGGCCATCAGACTCTCGGCGAGAACATCGCCGACATCGGCGGCTTGCGCATCGCCTACGAAGCGTTCCGCCTCGCGACCGCGCATAAACGGCTTGCCCCCATCGACGGGCTCACGCCGGACCAGCGCTTCTTCATCGCCTTCGCCCAGGGCTGGCGCACCAACGAGCGCCCCGAGGCCGTGCGGCTCCACGTGACAAGCGACGTCCACAGCCCGGTGCGCTGGCGCGTGCTCGGACCGGTCGCGAACTTCCCCGAGTTCTACGCTGCCTTCGGCCGTCCGGAACCCGCCGCCAGCTGGCCCGCGATCTGGTGATCGCGGCCGGAGTTGGCGTCGCGTAACTAAAGATTGGCGACATGGCTGGCCGCCTCAGCCGCCGCTTTCGTTTCCAAGCGTCCCAGCGAAGCGGCCGGTCGTGAAATCCCATGGCCCTCGGGAAATGCCACGACCGCGGAATGGCGGGCCGCGCGAAAGCGGGCGGATCTTTCCACGGCTGCATTGCAGGCTGGCCGCGCGCGGCACTTTGCGCCTGAGTGGCCGCGTGGCGCCTGAGACCTCCTCCCTTCTTTCCCCCGTGCAGCGACGGATCATCGGTTTCGCGCTCACGCTCGCAGCCGTGCTCGGCTCCGTGGCGCTGCTGATCGCGGCGGTGATCGTTTTCGGCCGGCTCGTCGGATTTTTTTCCAGCGTGCTGTGGCCGCTCGCGACGGCCGGCGTGCTGGCGCTGATCCTGCGCCCGGTGGTGGAGCTGCTGGAGCGGCGCCTCAAGCTGCGCCGGCTGGCCGCGGTCATCCTGCTCTACGGCGCGTTCGTGCTGGGGGTGGCGGGGCTGCTGATGCTGGCGCTGCCGCCGTTGATCGACCAGCTCCTCGATTTCATCGGCTATGTGCCGGTGCTGTGGGATCGCGCGCTGATCTACGTGCAGGATCATTATCCGCAATGGGTCGCGCTCGCCCAGCGCCAATACGCCAATCCCACCGTGCGCCAGTTCGTCGATCCCGTCATCGCCGAGGCGCGCACGTTCCTCAGCCATCTGCTGCCCTCGATCCGCGCGGCCGGCGGCAGCGTGCTCGGCGTGGCCGCCTTCCTCACGCACCTCGCGATCATCCCGGTCTATCTGTTCTTCTTCCTGCTGATGCGCGGCGAGCCGACGCGCACGCTGCCCGACCAGCTCACGTTCGTGAATGCGTCCGTCCGCGCCGACATCGTCTTCCTCGTGCGGGAGTTCATCGGCATCGTCGAGTCGTTCTTCCGCGGCCAGCTGGTCATCGGTCTCATCATGGGGCTCCTGCTCGCGCTGGGGTTCTCCGTCGTCGGCCTGAAATTCGGCCTCTTCCTCGGCCTCGCGCTCGGGCTGCTCAACATCATCCCCTATCTCGGCACGATCATCGGCCTCGCCGTCGCCCTGCCGCTCGCGTTTTTCCAGCCGGGCGGCGGCTGGCAGCTGCTCGGGCTGGTGATCCTCGTGAAGGTGATCGTGCAGACGATCGAGGGCTGGGTGCTCACGCCGCGCATCATGGGCCACCAGACCGGCCTGCATCCGGTCGCGATCATCGTCGCGATTTTCTTCTGGGGCACGGCGTTCGACGGCGTGCTCGGCATGCTGCTCGCGATCCCGCTCACCGCCTTCGTCGTGACCGCGTGGCGGCTCGCGAAGCAGAAATACCTGACCACGCATGCCTGAACGCCCGCCGCCCGCCGAGTGCGCCCAGTGCGGCGCCGCCATCCCGCGACGCGCCCGCGCCTGCCCGGAATGCGGTGCCGACGAACGCACCGGCTGGCGCGAGAGTTCGGTCTACGACGGGCTCGATCTTCCCGGCGAGGACGAACCGTCGTCTCCGCCGGAGCGCCATGTCAACGGCCTCGCCTGGTATTGGTGGGCCGCCGGCCTCGCGCTGTTGTTCCTGCTCGGCTTCGCGACGATCGGCCTGCGCTGACGGCCGCTTGCCTTCCGGCCGCCGCCGCGTCTTCTGCGGGTCTCGCGCACGCGCATGTCCTGGCAAATCGAATTTCGCAACGGCGTCCGGCTCCCGCAGGTGGACTGGTGGCTCGACGCGCATTTCCCGGTCGCGCGCTCGTTCGTTTCGCACGCCCACTCGGATCACATCGCGGCGCATCGCGAGATCCTCTGCACCGCCGTCACCGCGCGGCTGATGCGCGAGCGCCTGCCCGGCCGGCGCCGCGAGCACGTGCTGCCCTTCGGCCACACCGAGGCGCTCACGCCCGGCTGTGCCGTGACGCTCCATCCGGCCGGTCACATTTTCGGCTCCGCGCAATCGCTGCTCGAACACGACACGCACGGCTCGCTGCTCTACACGGGCGATTTCAAACTGCGCCCCGGACTCACCGCCGAACCGTGCGCCACGCCGCACGCGGACGTGTTGATCATGGAGACGACGTTCGGCCTGCCCCGCTATGTGTTCCCGCCCGCCGCACAGGTGCTGGCCGACATCGCGCACTTCTGCCACGAAACGATCGCCGACGGCGCGACGCCCGTGCTTTTCGGTTACAGCCTCGGCAAGAGCCAGGAACTGCTCAGCGGCCTCGCCGGCGCGCGGCTGCCCGTGATGCTGA
>Ga0222421_100488_pt1 | contig 11916 bp, 13 predicted proteins | sample 3A1ome_2_FD_182473 | JGI IMG/M metagenome (GOLD analysis project Ga0222421, IMG submission 182473) | Enriched microbial communities from leaf-cutter ant dump, University of Wisconsin, Madison, United States - 3A150A (version 2) | ecosystem: Environmental > Terrestrial > Nest > Insects nest > Nest... | reverse complement strand
CACCGAGACGGCCGGCACGCTCACCGCCGCGGCGAAGCTGCTGCGCGAAAACGGCGCGAAGAAGATCATCGGCGCCGTCAGCCACTGCATTCTCAACGAGGTCGCCTACGAGCGGCTCAAGTCCGGTTTGATCGACGAGCTCATCACCACGAACTCCACGCCCGTCGACACGCGCGGCCTGCCGATCACCGTGCTGAGCATCGCCAAGCTGCTCGGCCAGGCGATCATCCGCATCAACAGCAACGAGAGCGTGACGGGCCTGTTCCAGATCAAGGGATTCTGACCCGGCGCGAATTCCGGAGCGAGGCGCCGCGCTCCGGAACTTCTCCTTCGGCGCGAAGGTCGTGACCCGCCCATGAAATCGAACGTCCTTTCCCCGCTGGCCGTGCTCGTCCCGTTTCTCGCGCTGTCCGTCGCGGCCGGCGCCGCCGTCAAGGATGCGCGCAAGGCGCCGTCGCTTCAGCTCGACGACACGCCGCTCGCCGCGTCGGCCGGTCCGGCTGTCGCCAGCTATGCGGATGTCCTCGAGCCGGTGCAGAAGGCGGTCGTGTCCGTTTACTCGAAGAAGATCGTCCGCGAGCGCGTCGCGGTGAATCCGCTCTTCCGCCAGTTCTTCGGCGAGGTGCCCGATCAGGAGCGCCAGGAGGAGGGGCTCGGCTCGGGCGTGATCGTTTCCGCCGACGGCTACATCCTGACGAACAACCACGTGGTCGAGGGCGCGGACGAGTTGAAAGTCTCTCTCGCGGATGACCGCGAATTGATCGCCAAGGTCATCGGCGCGGATCCGAAGACCGACATCGCCGTCATCAAGATCGATGCGGAAAAACTTCCGACCGTGACCGTGGCCGACAGCGACCGGCTGCGTGTGGGCGACGTCGTGTTCGCCGTCGGCAATCCTCTCGGCGTGGGCCAGACGGTCACCATGGGCATCGTCTCCGCGAAGGGCCGATCCGTCGGAATCCTCAGCGACGTCTCCGGCTACGAGAGCTTCATCCAGACCGACGCCGCGATCAACATGGGCAACTCCGGCGGCGCGCTCGTCGACGCGAAAGGCCGGCTCGTCGGCATCAACAGCGCGATCCTTTCCCCCTCGCGCGGCAACATCGGCATCGGTTTCGCGGTGCCGATCAATCTCGCCGCCTCCGTCATGCACAGCCTGATCGAGACCGGCTCCGTGTCGCGCGGCTACCTCGGTGTGCAATCGCAGGATCTCACGCCGGACGACGCCGAGGCGCTCGGCCTGCCGCGGACGACGAAGGGCGTGACCGTCACCGATGTCAGTCCCGACAGCGCGGCGGAAAAGGCCGGCCTGAAACGCGGCGATGTCGTCCTCGCCCTCGGCGGGAAAGCGGTCGCTTCGGTGCGCGAATTGCGCCTCGCGATCGCCGAGCTGCCGCCGGGCACCAAGGTGCAGATGAAAATCTCGCGGGATAAAAAGGAACGCATCCTCGACGTCGTCCTCGGACGGCTCGACGAAAAGCCCGACGAACTCCTGGCCGGCGTGACCGTCCGCGAACTTTCGCCCGAGCTGCGCGAACGCCTCGGCATTCCGGCCCGCCTGAACGGGCTGCTCGTGACGGCGGTCGACGAGAATTCGCCGTATGCGCAGCGCCTGGTGCCGAACGCGCTCATCCTCCAGATCGACCGGGAGGACGTGACCGATCTCGAGTCCGCGCGCAAGGCGCTGACGCCCGGCCGGCACATGCTCTTCGTCTACTACCGCGGCGCGCTGCGCGTCGTGAGCGCGATGATCGAGTAGGACGCGGTCGCCCAAAAAAAAGCGCGCCGTGAGGCGCGCTTTTTGCGTTCAGCTGCCCGGTTTTTGCACCGGGATCTTCGCGAGCCAGTCGGGCTGCGCGTCGGCTGCGTAAGTCGGAAAACTCAGCTCCAGCAGCGAGACGGCGGGGATGTCGAAGCGCGCCGCGCCGGCGCTGCGATCCACGAGCATCGCGACGGCCACGGGCACGCCGCCGGCCTTCTTCACGATGTCGATGCACTCGAGCACGCGGCCGCCGCGGGTGACGACATCCTCGGCGATCAGCACCTTCTCGCCCGGCGCGAGCACGAAGCCGCGGCGCATGACGAGGACGTTGTTCTCCTTTTCGGCGAAGATGAAGCGGGTGCGCGACTGGCGCGCCAGCTCCTGGCCGATCACGAGTCCGCCCATCGCGGGCGCGAGGACCGTCGTGAAGGCATGCCGCTGCAGCTTGGCGAGGAGCAGCTGCGCGAGCCGCTCGACCGCATCCATGTGCTGGCAGACCTGCGCGCACTGGAAATAGTGACCGCTGTGGAGGCCGGAGCGCAGCACAAAGTGGCCTTCCTGCAGCGCGCGCGTGCGGATGAAAATATCGAGAATTTCCTTCTGGACGGGATCCATGGTCTCCGACGTTGCGGAGGCGGAGCGGAAAAAACAAAATCATTTTGCGTGCGATCGCGGCGGCCCTACGCTCGGCGCCGCCATGCCGAACCTGACCGTGCCATTGGAGGACGAACTCGGCGACGTGCTGGAAAAAGCCCTGCGCCACGCGGGCCTCGACGAGGAAACCGTCGCGGCGCGCACCGGCGTCGCGGTGGCGCGGATCATGGATGCGATCGATTACCGGTCCGATCTGACGGCGGATGAACTGCGTGCTCTGGCGGCCGTGCTCGGCCTGAACGAGATCGGCCTGTGCGCGCTCGGCTGCGGCCGCTATCCGCTGCCGGAGCTGCCGCCGCTGCCGTTCTGCGTGTATCCGCTGCACATGACCCACGGCATCGGTGTGGCCAACGCCTATCTCGTCGCCGACTGCGGATCGTCGCACGGCGTGCTCTTCGACACCGGGCCGGGGATCGAGGCGCTCGAGTCCGTCTGGCCGCGGCACATCCGGCAGATCGACGCCGTGTTCACGACGCATGTCGAAGCGGAGCACGCGGGCGGGTTGTGCGCGGTGGTGGAGCGATTCGGCGTCGAGGCGGCGTTTTGTCCGGCGGGCGCGAAGGCGCCGTGCGGTCGCGCGCTGGCCGAGGGCGAGCGGCGGACGTTTCCGAGCTTCGACGTCACGGCCTATGCCACGCCGGGCCATGCCTCGGCGCACAACTGCTACGTGGTGTCCGCGCCGCGGGCCCGCACGGGCGTGCCGCTGCTGATTTCAGGCGATCTTTTCTTCGCGGGGTCGGTGGGTGGGGCGCATTTTTGCCGGCGGCAATTGCTGCTGCACGTCGGGCGCATGCTCGCGGCCGTCCCGATCGACACCGTGATCGCGCCCGGGCACGGACCGATGACGACCGTGCGCAACGAGCTGAGTTATAATCCCTTCGTGGTCTGAGGCCGGAAACGCTGCCATGGCCTTCAGACTGGTCGGGGCGGTGAGATTCGAACTCACGACCTCTACGTCCCGAACGTAGCGCTCTACCAGGCTAAGCTACGCCCCGATGTCGTCTGCGGAGCCTCGAGCGCTCCGATGGAAGGCGGAGAAAAAGCCAGCAGTCAGGCTACCGCAAACAAAATCGCGTGCTACTTCACGCGTTCGCTCCGAAAAATTTTGTCGCGCCCGCCGTCGGGAATCGGGTGTGCTCTTCGCGATCTTCCCACCATCGGCATCGATCTTATGCAGCCCAAGAAAATCGCATTCCTCACCGCGGGCGGTCTCGCGCCCTGTCTCAACGCTTCCGTTGGCGGTCTCATCGAACGCTACTCGCGCCTCGCTCCCGGCATCGAGTTGATCTGCTACCGCAGCGGCTACAAGGGCCTGCTGCTCGGCGACAGCATCAAGGTCACGCCCGAGCTGCGGGCTGCCGCGGGGCTCCTGCGCCACCACGGCGGCAGCGCGATCGGCAACAGCCGCGTGAAGCTGAGCAACGTGAAGGACTGCGTGAAGCGCGGCCTCGTGAAGGAAGGCCAGGATCCGCGCAAGGTCGCCGCCGACCAGCTCGTGAAGGACGGCGTCGACGTGCTGCACACCATCGGTGGCGACGACACGAACACCGTGGCCGCCGATCTCGCCGCCTATCTCAAGACCAACGGCTACAACCTCACCGTGATCGGCCTGCCGAAGACGATCGACAACGACATCATCCCGATCCGCCAAAGCCTCGGTGCGTGGACGGCCGCGGAGCAGGGCGCCTCGTTTTTCGAGCACGTCGTCGCCGAGCACGGCGCCAATTCGCGCATGCTCATCATCCATGAGATCATGGGACGTCATTGCGGCTGGCTGACGGCCGAGACGGCGCGCGTCTATCAGCAGCGTCTCGATGCCGGCCGCTACGCGCCCGGCCTGGGGCTGAGCCGCGACCGGCTGGCGGTCCACGGCATCTTCGTGCCCGAGCTCCATCTCGATGTCGAGGCCGAGGCCGCGCGGCTGAAGAAGGTCATGGATGCGCAGGACAACGTGAACCTCTTCATCAGCGAAGGCGCCGGCGTCGACAGCATCGTGGCCGAGCTGACGGCCCGCGGCGAGGAAGTGCCGCGCGATGCCTTCGGCCACGTGAAACTCGACGCGGTGAACGTCGGCAAATGGTTCGGCGAGCGTTTTGCCAAGATGCTCGGGGCCGAGAAGGTGCTCGTGCAGAAGAGCGGTTACTACGCCCGCGCTTCGGCGGCCAACGAATCGGATTTGAAGCTGATCGACCGTTGCGTGGAGCTGGCTGCGACGACGGCCCTGACGGGCGGCGCCGGCGGTGTCGTGGGCGAGGACGAGGAGCAGGGCGATGTGCTGCGGGTCATCGAATTCCCGCGGATCAAGGGCGGCAAGCCCTTCGATGTGAAAGCGCCTTGGTTTGGTCAGCTGCTGGCCTCGATCGGCCAGCCCTTGGTGCCGGCGGCGGCGCACTGAGCCGTCGGCCGGCCGCGACTCGACGGATCTTCTTGAACAAGGCGACGGCTCACGGGCTGTCGCCTTTTTGTGGACAGATCGAGCCTGTTTTCGGCCTGCTCCGGTTCAGGCGATGAAAGCAAAACGGCCCAAGGTCCGAAGACCTTGGGCCGTTTGGCTGGAATGTATCCGAATCCTTAGGACTTGGCGGGAGGAGGCGGGGGCAGCTGCACCAAGGTGCTGGCGGCCGCGCGCTGGGCGATCATCTCGGTCATGCGCTGATTCTCGAGTTCGGCGGCGCGCTTCTCGATCCGGGCGCGCTCGACCTGCTTGGCGAAATCGAACGCCTCGCGGTTGAGCTTTTCCTTGTTGGCGCGGAGCGCAGCCAGCTCGAGTTCAAGGGAGTTGATCTGCTTCTGGAACTGGTCGCCCTTGGCGAGGTAGTCGTTGGTCGCGGTCTGGATCTCAAGGCTGGCGGCTTCCCACTTCGCGATGCGATCGGCTTCCTTCTTGGCTTCCTCGGCGGCGCGCTCGGCGGCGCGCTTCTCGGCGTCCTGGCGGGCCTTCTCCTCGGCCTCAGCCTTTTTGGCCGCGGCCTCGCGCTGCTGCTGGGCCAGCTGCTCGGCGCGCACCTTCTCGTGGGCTTCGGCATCCTTCAGATGCGCAAAGTAGAAGAAGAGAAAGACCGTCAGCATGCTGCCGACGGAAATGACATACATCCATTTTTTCATGGGAGCGGGGAGGTGCGGGTTCAGGAATTCTTGGCTTTGGCGGCGGCGAGCGCGTCAGCGGCGGCTTTGGCGGTGTCGGCGGCGCCGATTTTCTCGACGACGTCGGTCAGGCGTTTCGTGTTGGCCTGCGCCTGCTTCACGTAGTCCTTGAGGAAGTTGTATTCGTCGACGGCCTGCTTTTTGTCCTCTTCGAGCTTGGCGATGACCTCCTTTTCGGCCTTCACGTCCTTCTCGAGGCGGTTTTTCTGATTTTCGAGGCGGGACTGTTCACGGGCGGCCTTGTCGCGGGCCTCGATCGCAGCCTGGCGGGCATCGCGATCGGCCTTGTCCTTGGCTTCCTTGGCGGCTTTTTCCACCTTGCGGCGCTCTTGGGAGGCGATGGCGTCTTTGATCGCGACTTCGCGATCGCGAGCTTCCTTGTCGAGCTTGTCTTTCTTCGCCTGCTTGATGGCGGCCACCTTGGCGGCCTCCTTGGCCTCATAGCCGGCATTGAAATTCCAATAGATGGCTCCGAACGCGATGAGCGCGACCAGCGGAGCGAGGAAGTAAACGTAGTTCTTCTTCATGTGATGAGAGGGGTATCAGTGGTTAAGCTTTCTGGAGCGCCTCGGTATGGGCCTTCTGGAGTTCCCGATCCTTGATCGCATCGATCACCGCCTGCCGCAATTTCGGGAGCTGGGTGTCGTTCTTGGAATCGGGATAGGTGAGGGCTTTTTCGGCGGCGGCGAGGGCTTCCTCGTATTTCGTCAGCTCGAACGAGACATAGGCAAGGAATCCGAAGACGGTGCCCGGCTTGTCCAAGTGATCCTTCGCGACCGCTGAGTTGAGCGCCCGATAGGCGTCCTCCGATTTGCTGATGCCATAGTAGATCTGGGCGATCTGATAATCGAGCTGGCCGGAGGCCGGGAAGAGCTTGCTGGCTTCCTTGAGCACCTCGATGGCCTGGGCAGGCTTGTCGACCTGCTGGTAGGAGTAGGCGAGGAGCTCCCAATTCTTCTGTTCCGAGTCGATGGCGCCGCTCTTCAAGCCGCTGTAGAGCAGCTCGGTGGCGTGACCGAATTGACCGACGTTGAAATAGACACCGACGAGATTGTAGTTCTCCTTCGGCGACTTCATGAAGCCGAGGGCCTGCGCGCGCTCGATCGTGATGATGCCGCGGATGTTATACTCGCGGGACTTGTCCTCGTTTTTATCCTGGGCGAGGTTCAGGTAAACGCTGACCAGCTGGGACCAGTATTCCTTCTTGTTGGGATACTGGTGGACGAGCAGCTCGAGGATTTCGGAGGCGCGGACGTAGTCGTTCTTCTGCTGACAGATGGCGAGGAGAAGCGTGTAAAGGTTCTCCTTGGGATGCGCGCTCATGTGCAGGCCGCGATCAACCTCGGCCTCGGCCTTCGCGAGGATCGACGTGTCGATCTTCTCGGGATTGATGACCGCCATGTTGTAGAGCAGCATGGCGTGGAACAGAACCGCATCCTGCTGGAGCGACTCGCTGTTCGGGCGCTTGCTGTTGGCGAGCCAGAGTTCGAGAAATGCGTTGGCCTTCGAGAAGCCCTGCAGTTGCTGCGCGGGATTCTTCACCGCCGACGAGTTCTGATAATAGATCTGGGCGAGGTAGTAGCGCATGTCCTGCACCGTGCTCGCGCGGAAGAACTTCGGATGACGCTCGCTGAGGCGGAGGGCGGCCTCCATCGGGGGCACGGCCTTGTCGTATTCACCCTTCTGCAGGTAAAGCTTGCCGAGCGTGTCGGAGAGGAAGGCGGTGTCGTAACTGTCCGGACCGGCCTTGGCCAGGAGGGTGTTGACGAGCGTGATGGCTCCGGTCCAGTCCTTGGCGTCGAGCATCGGACGCAGCTTTTCCAGACCTTCCGAAGTGTTCTCGGACAGCTCGGGCTGCGCTTCTTCTTGGTCTTGCGCGAGGGCGGCGACAGGGAGGCTTAGGGCCGAGATCAGGGCTGCGCGCATGAGAGCGCGCCGCGCGAAACCGGACCGTCGGATGAGAGAGGAAAGGCTCACGAGGGGATCAGTCGTTGTTCAGGTTGAAAGACAGAGGCTGCTGGACGCGGCTGTTGACCGCGCGGCCACCCTTCTTGCCGGGGCGAAACTTCCACTTGGTGATCGCCTGAAGAGCGGAGTTCTCGAATTCACGATGACTCGCCTTCACCACGTAGGCATTGCGGACATCGCCGTTGGTATCGACGATGAATTCGAGGAGAACGTCACCGGTGATGCCCTGACGCTTCATTTCGAAGGGATACTGGGGAGGAGCCCGGAATTTCGGCTGGGGCTGCTGGTCGAGCTGGGAAATATCGAAGACTTGGACGCCCTTGCCGAGGCCCGTGGGACGGCCTTGGGGGATGCTGATCACGCCGGTGGCGGGTTTCAGCCCTTCGGGAGGCGGGGGCTGGACCTGCTGGACGAAGGAATCGACCTGCACCAGCTGGGGAACGTCGGTCTGCATCGGAGGCGCGAAGTCGACCTGGGCGGCCGGGGCTTCGTCGGACTCGATCGTCTCCGGCTCGTCCGGCTCGATCTTGGGCATTTCCATCAACTGCACGGTCTGCTCTTCCTTTTGAGCGACATGCTTTTTGGGACCGGGCTTCATGGCCTCGCCGAGCCAGACGGTTCCACCGTGGATGGCGATGGAGATGAGGATGCCGATGATGAGATCGCGACGCATGTGTAGGGCGGCTGTGTGTGTGGGAAAATTACTTGCCGGTGCCGGTCACGCGGGTCTCGACGGACACCTGCTGGATGCCGGCCTTCCGCACTTCGTCGAGGGCGAGGACGGTGATGCCGAACTTGGCACGATCATCGCCGGCGATGAGGACGCGGGGATTGGGCACCTGGGTCTTATACTGCTGGAGCCGGGGAGCGATCTCGCCGAGGCTGATCAGCTCCTTGTTCCAGTAACAGGTCCCCTGATCGGAAACCTGAAGACGCACCGTCTCGTCCTTTTCCGAGGGCGACGAGTTGGCCGACGCCACGGGAAGATTGACCGGGACCGAATTGATCCGGTTCAGCGAGAGCGTGAAGAGGACGAAGGTGGCAAGGAGGAAGAAGATGACATCGATCAGCGGGATGATCTCGATGCGCGCCTTCTTCTTGCCGTCGTCTGCATGGGAACTGGTTCCAGCCATGGGAGAGGAGAAGTTTTCCGAAACGGAATGAGGATTGAGAGCGGACGAGCCGCTCAGCTGCTGCCGGGGGGACGGACCTTGGTCTCGATCAGCACCTTCTGGAAGCCGGCCTTGCGCACCTCGTCGAAGACGTAGATGGCCTGGCTGAAGAAGGCGTTGTCGTCGCCATTGATCAGAACCCGGCCGTCCGGGTTCTGAAGATGGTAGGTCCGCAACCGGGTGAGAAACTCGTCGAGCGTCACGGGATCCTTGTCCCAGCCGATGGTGCCTTCCTGAGTGACACTGATGGTGACAGTGCCGGCGGGATCGCGGGTCTCACCGGTTTCGGACGAGGGAATCGCGACGCCGGACAGGCCGTTCGACTTGTTCAGCGAGAGCGTGAACAAGACGAAGGTCGCCAGCAGAAAGAAGATGACGTCGATCAGAGGGATGATCTCGATACGAGCCTTCTTCTTGCCGCCACTACTGCCGCCTGATGATCCAGCCATGATATGAGGGAGCTGAGAGGAGAACGATGCGATCGCGCGTTTCTTGGAAGAAAACGATCAGCGCGAAATGGTCTCGGATTTCTTGACGAGAATCTCGAGGGCGCTGGAGGCGTCGCTGACTTCGTGCTTCGCTTCTTCGGCGCGGGCGTTGAGATAGTTGTAGGGCATCAGCGTCGCGACGGCGATGGCGAGACCGCACATGGTCGCGATGAGCGCCTCGGCGACACCGCCGGTGATCGTGCCGGCCGCCGCACCGATGTCGCCGCCGCCGAGGGCGCCGAACGTGCGCATCATGCCGGTGACGGTGCCGAGCAGGCCGAGGAGGGGCGCCGCCGTGATGACGGTGTCCAGCGTGGCCGAACCCTGACTGAAGCGGTTGAGCTCCTGGCTGGCCGCGCGGATGAACGCGTTGTGCATCGAGTATTCCTTGTTCGTCAGGCTGTAGACGAGGATGCGGGCCACGAAATCCTTGCTCTGCTTGCCGATGGCCAGCGCGCCGTCGACATCGCCCTTTTCCACGCTCTCGAGCATCTTCTCGACGACCTCGGGCTCACGGTTGCCGTTCTCGCGGAGGATGAACAGCAGGCGCTCGACGACCACGGTGATGCCGATGAACGACAGCAGCAAAATCGGCCACATGATGGGACCGCCTTTTTTGAACAGCTCCATCGGGGTCGCGTCGCCGAGGAGAATTGCGATGGGGAGGCTTTGGATGATCATAGGAGAGAGAGGTTGAGGGTTGTTGGAAAGAGCGTGGGTTTAAGAAAACGCAGATGAGGATCGATTGGAGATTGACGTTCAGAGCAAGCTGATTGCCAAATGGTTGTGCTGGGAAGGGTGGACCAGCTGCACGATAGCAAGACCCGGGCCGTTTTTCACGGTTCGCGCGATCCGGCGTCGTTGAGGTGTAACTAAATTATTCAGCATGTCGCTGAGATGAAATTTTTGCGGAGCAAAAAACGAGGAGGGCACTAGGCGGTTTCGAATCTGGCCTGTCAACTTCCTTCAAGGAGGGGAATATATTATGCGCAAAGAAGGTCAAAAAATGGCTGCCCGACTAGGACTCGAACCTAGACAAAACGAGTCAGAGTCGTTTGTGCTACCATTACACCATCGGGCAGGGAAAGAAGACGTGCGCTAAAGTCTGGAGCTCGGTGAGGCCCGGACGGAGAGCTGGAGCCGGCGATGGGATTCGAACCCGCAACCGCCTGTTTACAAAACAGGTGCTCTACCGTTGAGCTACGCCGGCGCTCTGTGTCGCAGCGCTTGCCATGAACGAAACTGGGAAAAAACGAAGGGATCCTTGGTTCTGAAGACCACCTTCGAAGCCGCAATTGCGGTGAAAGGTGGTGGCTCCCCGGGGACTCGAACCCCGAACCTACTGATTAAGAGTCAGCTGCTCTACCATTGAGCTAGGAAGCCAAAACCAAGAGGGAAAAAACCTCACGATGCGGGGGGGGTTGTCAACAGAGATTTCCGCGCATTCCGCACTAACCGCGGTGTAACAGTTGAAACGATGCAGCGCATGCCGGCGTCTGCTCCACGTCCCGGCGGATGTGGCGATGTGTTTAAATTCATGCGACGGATGGGTGACGAAGAACGGCGGCAGACAAACGGCGCAGCTCCGCTGGCCGGTTTCTCCTGCGCGGGCGGCTGTCTGCGCGTCCCCGACGATCACCCGCGGATATCCGGCGGCGGCGAAAAAAGTCGCACGCCCTCCGCCGCGAGCGGCAGCGATTCCAGTTGCCGGCGCAGCGATGTCCATGCCGCTGCGCGCACGCGCGGCTCTCGGAGGAGTTCCCGCAGCGGCACGATCACGAACGCCCGCTCGAGCATGCGCGGGTGCGGGAGCGCGAGCCGCTCCGTCGCGCGCGTCTCGCCTTCGTAGGCGAGCAGGTCGAGATCGAGCGTCCGCGGTCCCCAGCGCACGAGGCGGCGCCGGCCGAACGTCTGCTCGATCGCCTGCGTCGCCGCGAGCAACGCCTCCGGCGCGAGCGTGGTGTCGAGCGCGACGACTTGGTTGAGAAACGCCGGCTGCTCCGTCAGCCCGACGGGCGCCGTCTCGAAGACCGGCGAAGCGGCGACGATCTCCACGCCTGCGGTCGCGCGCAGCGCGGTGAGCGCGCCGGCGAGCGTGGCCGCGCGGTCGCCGAGATTGCTCCCGAGTCCGACCAGCGCCTGGCGCACAGCGCGCTCCGCGGTCGGAGTCATGGCGTCCGCTCGCGCCGGATGCGGACGGCGACGCCGGCGAACTGGAAATCCACCGGCGGCCGCGGCTTCAGAATTTCGACGGTGACGGCCACGAGCGGGGGGAAACGCCGTAACAGCTCCGTCGCTACGCTCTCGGCCAGCGTCTCGATGAGATATTTGCGCGAGCCCTCGATGATCGAGCGGACGACGGCCTGCACGGCGCAGTAGTCGATCGTCCGGTCGATCCGGTCCGTGCGGCCGGCCTCGTCCAGCGGCAGCTCGAGCTCGAGCGTCGCGGTGAACGGCTGGCCGTTTTCCGCCTCGATCGGCAGCACGCCGTGCCGGGCGACGAAGTGCAGGTCGCGCAGGATCAGTTTGTCCATGGGAGCGATGAAGCGTCAGGCGCCGGAAAACGCCAGCCCGGCCTTGATCGCGTCGGCCATGCGCGCGAAGCGGACCATCTCGCGCACGTCGTGCACCCGCACCATCGCGCCGCCTTGCTGGATCGCCCACACGATCGTCGCGCCGGTGCCTTCGATCCGCTGGTCGACGCCGGTGCCGAGCACGGCGCCGAGCG
>Ga0222421_100487_pt1 | contig 11916 bp, 8 predicted proteins | sample 3A1ome_2_FD_182473 | JGI IMG/M metagenome (GOLD analysis project Ga0222421, IMG submission 182473) | Enriched microbial communities from leaf-cutter ant dump, University of Wisconsin, Madison, United States - 3A150A (version 2) | ecosystem: Environmental > Terrestrial > Nest > Insects nest > Nest... | reverse complement strand
GGCCGCATCTCGGCTGGGTTCACCTCGTGCTCGTGGTGATCTGCACCTCGCTCGCCGCCGGCGGAGTGGCCGCGCTCAACCAGTGGCTGGAGGCCGACACCGACGCGCGCATGAAGCGCACCGCCGACCGGCCGATCCCGACCGGCCGGATTCCGACCGGCTCGGCCTTCGTGCTCGGCATCCTGATGTGCATCACGTCGCTTTTCGTGACGTTCGCCGCCGTCGGCAAACTCGCCGCGCTCTTCACGCTGCTGACGATCTTCTCCTACCTCGGCTGGTATACGCCGGCGAAGCGCTGGTCGCGCTGGAGCACGGAAATCGGCGCGATCGCGGGCGCGTTTCCCCCGCTCATCGGCTGGTCGGCCGGCGAGGGCCAGGTGACCGCGCTCGGCTGGATTCTCTTCGGCATCCTGTTCTTCTGGCAGATCCCGCATTTCATGGCGATCGCCTGGAGCTACCGCCACGACTACTCCGCGGTGGACTTCCCCATGCTGCCCGTGCGCGACGAGGCCGGCGGCAAGGTCGCCGCGTGGGCGCTGGTCAACACCGTCGCGCTCGTCGTCGTGAGCCTGCTGCCCGGCGCGTTCGGGCTCACGGGACCGTTCTACCTCTGCGCCGCGGCGGGCTGCGGCGGCTGGTTCCTCTGGCGCGCGCTGGAATTCCTCCGGCCCATCACGCGCGACTTCGCCGCCCGGAGGCTGTTCTTCACCTCCATCGCCTACCTGCCGATTGTGCTCGGCGCGCTCGTGGCCGACCGGCTCTTCCACGCTCCATGACGCTCCACGACATCCCGGCGCTCAACGCCACGCTCAACGCCATCGCGACCGTCCTCATCCTCGCGGGCTTCATCCTCATCAAGTCCGGCCGCAAGGAAGCCCATCGCAAGGTCATGCTCACGGCGGCCGTCGTGTCGGCGCTGTTTCTCGTCGGCTACGTGACGCACAAGGTCCTCAAGGGCCTGGCCGCCGGCGCCGGCGAGGCCGTCCACACGCAATTCGGCGGCGAGGGTGCCATCCGCATCGTCTACTACGTGATGCTGATCACGCACGTGCTGCTCGCGATCAGCATCGCCTACCTGGTGCCGCGGACCTTTCTGCTCGCGATCCACGGCGACTTCGCGCGCCACCGCGCGTGGGCGAAGTGGGTCTTCCCGATCTGGTTCTACGTCAGCGTGACGGGCGTGCTCGTCTACTTCTTCCTCTACCAGTGGTGGCCGGCCGCGCGGTGACGGCGCGGGGCGGAACGGAATCGCCCGTCCCCCGCCCCGGTCCGCTCAGCCCACCTCGCGGCACAGCGCCGCGAGCCGGCGCACGCCTTCGCGGATGCGCTCGGGTGTCGAGTTGGAGAAGTTGAGCCGCAGATGGTTCGTGCCGCCCTCGCCGGGGAAGAAGTCCCGGCCGGGCACGAACGCGACCTGGCGGGCGATCGCCCGCTCCAGCAGCGCGAGGCTGTCGAGCGACGCCGGACCGCTGACCCAGAGGAACATGCCGCCTTCCGGCCGCGTCCAGGTGTAGCCGGCCGGCATCTCCGCGCGCAGCGCCGTATCCATGATTTCGAAACGCCCGCCGTAGGCGCGGCGGATCGTCTCGATGTGCGCCGCCTGATCGTGGCCCGTGAGGTAGCCGTGGGCGACGCGCTGGTCGAAGCTCGAGGTGTGCAGATCCGACGCCTGCTTCAGGATCAGCAGCCGGGAAAACACCTCCGCCGGCGCCGCGATCCAGCCGAGCCGCAGGCCCGGCGCGATCGTCTTGGAAAACGTGCTCGCGTAGAGCACGTGGCCCGTCTCGTCGAAATGCCTCACCGGCGGCACGTCCGTCCCCGCGTAGCGCAGCCGGCCATATGGATCGTCCTCCAGCACGACCAGGCCGTGCGCGGACGCGATCCGCGCCAGCGCCGCGCGGCGCGCGGCCGGCAGCGTCACGCCCGTCGGGTTCTGGAAGTTCGGGATCGTGTAGAGAAACTTCGGCCGGTGCTTCCGGATCAGCTCCGGCAGCGCCTCGGGGATCAGGCCCTCGCCGTCGGTCGGCACGGCGACGAACTTCGCCTCCAGCGTCTGGAACGCCTGGATGGCCGCGAGGTAGGTCGGATTTTCCGTGAGGACGACGTCGCCGGGATTGAGGAACAGCTTCCCGACGAGATCGAGCACCTGCTGCGAGCCGTTGGTCACGAGGACTTCCGTCGCGGATGTCCGGATACCGCGCCGGCCCAGCTCGCCGGCGATCCACTCGCGCAGCGGGAGGAAACCCTCGCTCGGGCCGTATTGGAGCGCCTCCGCGCCGTTGCGCGTCAGCGCGGCGTCCGCCGCCGCGCGCACCGCGTCGAGGGGAAACAACTCCGGCGCCGGCAGGCCGCCGGCGAACGAGATGATCTCGGGCTGCGCGGTGACCTTGAGGATTTCGCGGATGGTCGAGGGCCGGAGCTGGCGCATGCGGCCGGCGAAGGAATCGGGGGAAACGGACATGACGGTCCAACCAAACCACGCGGCCCCGCGGCGACAATGACTATTCTCGTGCGCCGGTCGGAGCCGGCGGGCGCTGTGCCGCCCGGCCGCGCCCGCGTCCTGCGAGCGACCGGCGAAAACGCTGCAAGCACGCCGCTCCCGGTCGCCGCGCAAGGACGCGTTGTCACGCCGACGCGTCGCGAAAGCGCACGCCGTCAGTCCGCGCCCGGCGCGCCCGGAAGGAAACGCACGTCGGCAGCGCGGCGGGACGCGCGCCGGCTCAGATCGTGATCTTGATGCCCTTGCGCAGATAGGTCGGGACGTCGAGGTCCTGGCCGTCGAAAAGATTGCGCTCGGTTTTCTCGAAGTGACCGCGGCTCTCGATCTCGCCGAAGCCGAACTCGTCCTGGGCGGTCGGATCCACCGCCGGGGCGCCGGTCGCGGTCGCGGCGGCCTCGAGCAGATCCCCCTGCGTCGCACCCTCGCCCTTCGCCGAGGACGGCGCCGCGGGCGTCGCGGGAAACAGTCCCGACGGCGCCTCGCCGCGGGGCGGCAGCGCCTTCGTGCGGGCCGCGGCGACCACGCGGCGGGGCGGCAGGCTGCGCCCGCCCATGTCGCTCGTGCCGAGCACGCAAACCTCGACGCGGTTCTGCATCCCCTCGTCGATCACCGCGCCCATAATGATGTGCGACTCGCGGCCGAACTGATCGGCGATCGCGGTCATGAGCTCGTTGACCTTCGGCAGCGTGAGATCGGTGCCGCCGATGATGTTCACGAGCAGCCGGTCGGCCTTGCGGGAGAATTCCGGCGTGTGCAGGAGCGGGCAGAGCTTGAGGCTGCCGAGCGCGTCGGCCGCGGCGTTCGCGCCGGAGCCCTCGCCGAGGCCGAAGAGCGTCTTGCCGCCGCGGTGCTGGAACACCTGGCGCAGCGTGGCGAAGTCGAGGTTGATCAGGCCGGTCTTGAAGAGCATCGCCCAGATCGACTTCACGCCGCGGCCCATCCACTCGTCCGCGCGCGCGAACGAATCGAGCACGGTCTCGTTCTCCGCCGATTCCTGCAGGAGCACGTCGTTCGGCAGCGGGATCACCGCGTCGCACACGCGGCGCAGCGCGGCGAGGCCCTCCTCGGCCTGCTTCAGGCGGCGGCCGCCCTCGAAGCTGAACGGCATCGTGACGAACGCGATCACGAGCGCGCCTTCGTCCGAGGCCGCCTCGGCCACGACCGGCAGCGCGCCGCTGCCCGTGCCGCCGCCCATGCCGCCGAAGAGGAACACGAGGTCGCACTCCTTCACGACGGCGGAGATCTTCTCGCGGTCGGCCTCCGCCGCCTCGCGGCCGAGTTCCGGATCGCCACCGGCGCCGAGGCCGCGCGTGACGCCGAGACCGATGAGGACCTTGTCCTGCACGGGCGAACTCGAAAGCGCCTGGTAGTCGGTGTTGATGACCGCGAGCTGGAGCCGCTCGAGATTCTCCATCTTGAGCCGGTCGACGGCGTTGGAGCCGGCGCCGCCGACGCCGACGAGCTTGATGGCGATGGCGCGATCCGTGAGCAGCGGGTGCTCGAGGGGAAGTTCGTTGAGATTCATGGGCTCAGGCGTTCGCGAACAGGCGCTTGACGTTGGAAAGGAAACCGCCGCCGCGCCGGGTCGCCGCGAGGCGGTCCTGCTGGGCGTTGACGCCGTAGTAGAGCAGGCCGAGCGCGGTGTTGTAGCCGGGATCGCGGAGGTTTTCCGCGACCCACGACGGCGTCTCGCCGAGGTGCGCGGGGACGCCGAAGACCTTGGCCGCGGCCTCCGCGATGCCGGGGAGCTTGGCCGTGCCGCCGGTGAGGACGACGCCCGCGGCGCACGTCTCGGGCGTGAACGCGTTGCCCAGCTTCTTCTTCACGACCTCGAGCAGCTCCCAGGTGCGCGCCGCCGTGATCTGCTCGATCGCGTGGCGGGGGAACTGCCGGTCGCCGATGGCGAAGTTGCCGTCGAGCCAGACCTTCTCCGCCTTGTCGCGCGTCTGCACGAGCGCGCGGCCGAAGCGCAGCTTCAACTTGTCCGCCTGTCCGTCGGTCAGGCGCAGGCCGATGCTGAGATCGTTGGTCAGGTGCGTGCCGCCGACGGGCACGATGCCGGTGGTGTGCGGCACGCCGTCGCGATAGAGCACGAAATCCGTCGTGCCCGCGCCGATGTCGATCGCCAGCACGCCGTGCTGCCGCTCCTCGGGCGTGGTGATCATGTGGCCGGACGCGAGGCTCGCGAGGACGAGCTCGCGCACCTCGAGGTTGAAGCCGCGGATCACATGGATGTTGTCCGCGAGCCGCTGCTCCTGGCCGTGGACGGTCCAGTAGCCGACCTCGAGCCGCTGGCCGACAAGGTTTTCGGGCGACGTCGGCACGAGCCGGCCGTCGACGCGGAACGGCCGCCGGATGTGGTGCACGACCATGCGGCCCTCGGGCAGCTCCTTCGACTTCGCGAGATCGCAGACCGTGCGGATGTCGTCGCGGTCGATCATGTTGTCGGCCGCCTTCACGTTGACCGAGGCCTCGTTGTAGAAGCCGTCGAGATGCCCGCCGGTCTGGGCGAGAAACACGAGCTCGATGCGCTCGCCGGCGTCGCGCTCGGCCTGCTCGAGCGCGCTGTGCGTGCACTCGCTGGCGGCCTTGTAGTCGACGACGTTGCCCTTGATCACGCCGCGCGACATGCACTCGCCGTGGCCGATGATGGCGAGTTCGCGTCCGGTGTATTCGCCGACGAGGACGGTGATCTTGGAGGTGCCGATTTCGACGGCGCCGATGAAGGTGGTGCGGTTGCTCACGGGTTCGGATTTCGCGGAGGATTGGAGAAAAGAGTGAGGGTCGGGGCCGCCTTGGCCGCGGCCGCGCGGGACGCACCGGCTTTCGCAGGCGGCACGGGCGCCAGCGCCGGATCGTCGAACGCCGCCGGCACCTGCGCGCCGATCGCGAGGTTGACCTCGCGCAACGGCTGGTCGGTGCGCTCGCGGACCTTGTCGATCAGGGTGTCGAGCCGCGCCAGCTGCCGGAAGAAATCCTCCATGATGCTGAAGCGGATCGCGGCGATGCCGGCCGACTTGACCTGGATCTCGCCATCCGACTCCAGCCGCGCGAGCGACACGACCTGCCACGAACGATACAGATGCTCCGCCTCGAGCTTCGCCTTGCCGAGCAGGTCGGCGACGATCTCCATCCGCGGGATCGGCAGGAACGCGTCGTCCTTGCGCGTGAGCTTCACGCCGTCGAGCCACGGCAGCGTGTCGAGCAGCGTCCGGTCGAAGCCGACGCCCTCGAAGACCACGCCGTCGCGCGCGACGAGAAACATCCGCGGCGCCTCCTGGCCGATCTGCGCCATCACGCGCGCGACCGGCGTGCGCTCGGAAAGCCGCACCGTCAGCGTCGACGGGAAATCCCGCGTCAGCGCCGCCGACTGCACCTGGCCGGAGGCGAGCAGCCGCGTGCGCAGCTGGAACAGGTCCAGATCCATCAACGTGGCCTTCTTCGGCAGCGCCAGCGCGTCGACGATCCAGCGCCGGTCGAGCACGCCGTCCGTGACGAGCACCACGTCCTTCACCGCGGGCGTCTGCGACGCGCTGGTGATCCGCCGCGGATCGCCGCGCAGCGCGGAGGCCATCTCGTAGACGCCCCAGGCCGCGGCGCCGAGCGCGACGACGGCCAGCGCCGTCTTGCACGCGCCGAGCACCATCCGCCGCCGGCCCTCCGTCGACATCGCGCGCGGTTTCACCTGCTGGGGAATGTCTCTCCAGCTGCGCGCGGTCGGCGAGGATGATTCGCGGTGGCTCACGAGGAAATCAGGCGGTTGCCGTCTTCAGAAAACGCTGCAGCGCGGGTGCGGCCATCTCCCTGACCAACGCCGTGAAATCCAGTCCCTCGCAGCGAGCGCTCATCGGCAGCAAGCTGGTTTCCTTCATGCCCGGGAGCGTGTTGATTTCGAGCAAAAACAGCTCGTTCTGCTCCGAGAGCATGAAGTCGACGCGCGCGTAGTCGCGGCAGCCGCACGCCGCGAACGCCTTCTCCGCCGCCGCGCGCACCGCCGCCGTCACCGCCGGCGCGAGCGGCGCCGGCGCGAAATACTCCGTGCGACCCTTCGTGTATTTGCTCTCGTAGTCGTAGACGCCCGACTTCGGCCGGATCTCGACCACGCCCATCGCCTTGCCGCGCAGCACGCCGACCGCAAGTTCGTGGCCGAAGATGCGCCGCTCCACGATCCATTCGCCCTCGGCGATGTCCGCGAGCGCGGCCTCGAGCTGCGCGCGCGTGCTCACGATCCGCAGGCCGACGCTGCTGCCCTCGGCGTTGGGCTTCACGACGACGTCCTCCCCGAAGCGCGCGACCAGCTCGCCCGCCGACGGCTTGGCCGCCGCCGCGAACGTCACGCCGGGGATCACCGGTATCCCGCTGGCGGCGACAGTGCGCTTCGTGAGCGTCTTGTCCATCGTCAGCGCGCTGGAGGCCGCGTCGCAGCCGGCGTAGTGCACGCCCGCGGCATCGAGCAGCCGCTGCATGCCGCCATCCTCGCCGAATGTGCCGTGCAACGTGGAAAACACGACCTGCCGCCGGGGATCGAGGTCCGCCGGCAGCGCATCCGCATCGATGCGGAAAAGCCGCGTGGGAAACGAGCGCGCGAGCGCGACCGCGCACGCCTGGCCGGAGCCGAGCGAGACCTCGCGCTCGGCCGAGGTGCCGCCACAGAAAACCGCGATATGGGGGGAGTTCATGAAAAAATGCGAAAGAGGCCCGCTCACGCGCCCGGGATTCCGTTTCCCACGCCCGCGCCCGCGTCCATAAACTGGATTCGCGCCGTCGTCCTCCCGGCCGTTTCGCGCGACACCGCCGCTGCCCGGTCCCCGGTCGCCCGATGGCGCACCGCATCGCGATCGCAGAGCCGATCCGGAGCGCCCGCGCTCCGCGGCGATCGCCCGAGGCGGTTCACAGCACGTCCTTCCAGCTGCCGCCGTAGAGCAGCACTTCCGGCTCGAGGTCCACGCCCTTCGCCGCCTTCACCCGGGCGCGCACGCGGCGGACGAGTTCGATGACGTCGGCGCTCGTCGCCCGGCCGCGGTTCACGATGAAGTTCGCATGGACGGGCGAGACCTCCGCGTCCCCCACCCGCTCGCCTTTCAACCCGCTCTGGTCGATCAGCCGGCCGGCCGAGTCTCCCGGCGGATTCTTGAAGATGCAGCCGGCGCTCGGTTCGCGCGGCTGCGATTCGTGGCGCTTCTTCGCATACGTGTCCATCCGGCGCCTCACCGCCGCCGCCTCCGCCGGCGCGGCCGGCCGGAGCCGGGCGCCGAGCGCGATCGCGTCGTGCAGCTCCGCGCAATGCCGGTAGTCCACGTGCATCGCCGCCTTCGCAAGCGTCCGCACCTCGCCGGCCGGCGTGATCAGCTGCACCTCCTCCACGACGTCGAAGATCCAGCCGCCCATCGCGCCCGCGTTCATCCGCAGCGCGCCGCCGACCGATCCCGGGATGCCTTCGAGAAACTCGAAGCCGGTCAACCCCGCCTTGGCCGCGAGCCCGCAGAGATTTTTCAACCGCAGCCCGGCGCCCGCCCACACCGTGCCGTCCGGGCCGACGGAAAACGTCGTCCACGCCTCGTGCGCGAGCGAGATCACCAGTCCGTCCACGCCGGCGTCCGGGACGATGAGATTCGAGCCGCGGCCCAGGACGAAAACCTCCACGCCCTGCGCCGCCGCCGCGCGCAGCAGCGCCTGCAGATCGGCCACGCCCGCCGGTTCCGCGTAGACGCGCGCCGCGCCGCCGAGGCGCATCGTGGTCTTCGCCGCCAGCGGCTCCTCGCGCCGCAGCTTCGTGCCGGCCGAGAGCGACGGCTGCACCGCCGCGGCAAACGCCTCCCATCGCGCCGCGGACCGCTCCGCCCGGAAACACTCCAGCCACGCGCGCGCGGCGCGGTCGATGTCGCCCGCGCCGACAAAGGCGACCAGGTCGCCCGCCCGCACCTCGCGCGACAGCGCCGCGAAAAACGCCTCGTCCGCTACCGCGTGATGGACGGCCGCCGCGTCGGGGCGGCTCCGCTTCACCTCGGCCAGGACATCCGCCGTCGTGCCGCCCGCGACCGGCGATTCGCCGGCCGGATACACGTCGAGCAGATGCAGCCGGTCCGCCAGCGCCAGCGCCGCGGCGAACTCCGCCTTGAACTGCGCCGTGCGGCTGAAGCGGTGCGGTTGAAACGCGACCACGAGCCGGCCGCCGGCGGGCGTGCGCGTGCGCAGGCTCGTCAGCAACGCCCGGATCTCGGCCGGGTGATGCGCATAGTCCTCGAGCACCGTCACGCCGCCCGCCGCATGGAGCACCGTCTGCCGGCGGCGCACGCCGGGATAGTGCGCGAGCAGATCCGGCGCCAGCGTCGCGCCCATCAGCTGCGCGGCGGCGAGCGCGGCGGCGGCGTTGGCGGCGTTGAAGTCGCCCAGCGCCCGCACCGAGGCCTCCGCAATCGAAAAGTGTCCCTGCAGCGCCAGCGTCGTCCGCGGCGGCGTCGCCTCCGCGATTTCCGCGGCGAAATCCCCACCGCGCCCGAAGGTGACGCAGCGCGGACCCTGCGCCCGGCCCAGACGGAGCGACCGCGCGCATGCGGTGCCGACGAGCACCGGCCCGCACGTGCGGGCGAAAAGCGCAGCGAACGTCGCCTCCAGATCCTCGACTCGTTTGTAGTGGTCCGGATGGTCCCAGTCGAGGTTCACGGCCACGGTGATCTCCGGCGCGAAGGCGTCGATGGTGCCGTCGCTTTCGTCGACCTCGGCGACCACCCAGTCGTTCGTCCCGCCGGCGGCGGGCGGCGTGTCGTCGGCGAACAGCCCGCCGAGCACGTAGCCGGCGGGGAACTGCGCGGCGCGCAGCGCCGTGACCAGCATCGCCGTCGTCGTCGTCTTACCGTGCGCTCCGCAGACCGCCACAAGTTTTTTCCCGCGCACGGCCTCGGCCAGCAGTTCGCCGCGGCGCACGACCGGCAGCCCGCGCGCGTGCGCGGCGGCGCGCGCCGGATGCGCCGGCGCGATCGCGGAGGAAACCGCCACGAGATCGCACGCCGCCGGCAGCGGCGCGACCGCCACCCCGCCGCGCTCGAGCCACGCGCGCATCCCGTCGGTCATCCCGTCGTCCTCGCCCGTGACCTCGAACCCGAGCTGCGCCAGATAGATCGCCAGCGGCGCGACGCCCATGCCCGCCGCACCCACGCAATGGATGCGCCGCACCTCGCGCCCGAACAACCGCGGCCGGCCGCCGTCATTCATGGGTGCGCGCCTCCCCCGCGCGCCGGCCGATGCGCCGGACCCGGACCCCGCGAATCGGGCACGCCCGGTTCACGGAGGACCGGAGTCCCGTCGCACGCGGCGTGACGGGGACGAAGACGTGACGGGACGCGTTCATGCGCCGGAAGCCGGAGCCGCGTCCCGGCCGGAGGAGCGCCCGCCGGCGAGCTGCTCGAGGTCGTCGAGCATGAGGTCGAGCGCGCTGGCCCGGTCCATTCGCTGCAGGTTCGCGCGAAACGTGCGCAGAAGCGCGTCGTTGAAGATCGTGTCGAGGACCTCGGCCCGCAGCCGCCCGAGCGCGGCCTGCTCGATGACGAGGCCGCCGCCCTGCCGCTCGAAGAACGCGGCGTTGGCGCGCTGATGGTCGTCGGCCGACTGCGGAAACGGCACGAGAATGGCCGGCGTCTCGCAGCGGATCAGCTCGGCGATCGTGCCGGCACCGGCCCGCGCCACGACGAGATCCGCCGCCGACAGCAGCTCGGCCACGCGATCCGTGAACATGGTGAAATACGCCCGCACCGTCTCGCCGGTCTTCGCCGGCAGCTCGACGACGCCGTCGCGGCCCTTGTCGAGGCCGGTGACGCAGCAGACCTGGACACCCTCGGTCGCGAGCGCCTTGAACTCGCGCCGCACCCAGTCGTTGAGCGAGGTCGCGCCCTGGCTGCCGCCGAGGACGACCAGCAGTTTCTGGTTGGCCTCGAATCCGAGCGCGGCGCGCGCGGCGGCCTGGGGCGTCCGCGCGATCTCGCGCCGCATCGGCAGGCCGACGTGCCGCGTGATCGCCGCGGATATGCCCGGGATGCGGATGCCGGGCGGCAGGTAGACGCGTTGGGCGAGCCGGCCCAGCAGGCGCACGGCGCGGCCGGGCACGCGGTTCGCCTCGTGCAGCGCCACCGGCAGGCCGCGCAGCCGGCCCGCGACGATGACGCCGGTGGAGGTGAACCCGCCGAAGCCGACGATCGCGTCGGGCCGCGTCTCGCGCACGAGCCTCTGGCAGAACCGGAGCCCCTGGAGCTGAGAGACGGCGAACGCGACGAAGTGCACCGGATTCCAGGAAAAGCCGCGGCCGGGCACGCGCACGAATTCGAATTGGGGATACTTCTCGATCAGCCGCGCGTCGACGCGCTTCCGGCTGATGAGCAGCCGCACCTCGTGCCCGCGCGCCACCAGGCCTTCCGCGAGCGCGATGCCCGGCGCGAGATGGCCGCCCGTGCCGCCGCAGGAGATGAGGAATTTGCTCATGGGAAAGACGCCGCTCAGGCGGCGAGGACCTCCTGCATCGTGCGGCCGCGGCCGCGGAGATCGACCCGGCCCCACGTCCGCTGCGTGTTGACGATGATGCCGACGAGCAGGCCCATCAGCAGCAGGTTCGACAACCCGGCGCTGATGAACGGCAGCGACATGCCCTTGGTCGGAAACACGCCCGTGACGACGCCGAGGTTGACGATCGCCTGCAGGCAGATGAGCAGCAGGCAGCCCGTCACGAGGAGAAATTGGAAGAGGTTCGGCGCGCGCCGCAGGTGGACCAGCCCGGCGACGAACATGACCAGGAACACCGCCACGACGCCGAGCGTGAACCACAGGCCGAGCTCCTCGCCGACGACGGCGAAGATGAAATCCGTGTGGGCCTCGGGCAGAAAGTTCATCTGCTGCCGCCCCTGCCCCAGCCCGGCGCCGTCAAAGCCGCCGGCCGCGAAGGCCGCGAGGGATTGATAAAGCTGATACGTGCCGCCGCTCTTGTTGCCCTCGACGTCGAGGAAGGCGAGGAAGCGGCGCAGCCGGTTGGGATTGTTCAGCACCAGCACGGCGAACGCGCCGCCGGCGGCGACGATCGTCGGCAGGATGTAGCGCCATTTCGCGCCGGCCAGGAACAGCAGGGCGAGGCCGACCACCAGCGTGAGCGCGGCGGTGCCGAAGTCCGGCTCGAGGATGATCAGGCCGGCGAAGACGCCGATGAGGGCGAGCGGAAAGAGATAGCCGCGCTTGAACTCCGCCAGCCGCGTCTGGTTCAAAGCGAGATAGTGCGCGAGGCAGAACACCATGCCGAGCTTGGCGAACTCCGACACCTGCAGCCGCAGCGCGCCGGCGCCGAGCCAGCGCCGGCTGCCCTTCACGGAGATGCCGACGTGCGGGATGAGGACGAGGACGAGCAGCAGCACCAGCCCCGCACCGATCCACCAGGCGTA
>Ga0222421_100485_pt1 | contig 11953 bp, 10 predicted proteins | sample 3A1ome_2_FD_182473 | JGI IMG/M metagenome (GOLD analysis project Ga0222421, IMG submission 182473) | Enriched microbial communities from leaf-cutter ant dump, University of Wisconsin, Madison, United States - 3A150A (version 2) | ecosystem: Environmental > Terrestrial > Nest > Insects nest > Nest... | reverse complement strand
GGCCCGCGGCGGAGAGGCGCAGGGACAGCAGCCGCAGCATGTCGGCGTCGTCGTCCACCACCAGGATGCGGGCGGGCGGGGCGGGGCGGGGTGCGTTGGGCGCGGCGGTGGATGAGGGCATGGCGATGTCCGTCAGGGCGCGGGCCGTTGCGGGCTGTTGCCCGGGGCAGAGGCAGGGGGCGCGGGGGGCGGCGGTGGCGGGCGCGTGGTCAGGCTGCGCTCGATGGCGCGCACGGCCTCCAGCCGCTCGTTGAGCTGGTCGTTGCGGCGCTGCAGGTCGCGCAGCTGCTGGTTCTGCTTGTCGAGCTGGTCTTCGAGCCGGCGCTGCTGCAGCAGCCGCGCTTCGAGCAGGCGCGCCAGCGGGTGCAGCGGCTGCGCCGCGGCCGCGTTGTTGGCCAGCAGGCGCTGCACCAGCCCCAGGGCGCGGGCGGTGTCCACGGCCTGGCGCGTCTGGGCCAGGGCCATGGCCAGCAGGAAGGGGGTTTCGGGCGCCGCGTCCTCGCGCTCGCCCAGGCGGGCGATTTCCTTGGCCAGTTCCGGGGGCGCCAGGCGCAGCAGGGTGTCGGTCTGGGCCAGTACCTCGATCACCGGGTCCGGCGGCGTTTCGCGCGGCGGCGCGGCCCCGGCGTTTTCCGCGGGAACGGGGATTGCGATGACCACAGGGGGCGGCGGCGGAGGCGCCTCCTGCCGGGGCGGCGGGGTCTGGCAGCCCGCCAGCAGGAAGGCTGCCGCGCCGCAGATCAGGGCGAGGCGCTGGCGCGAAGAAGTGGAGTAGCTAGGCTGCATTCGGCAGTTCCATGCGAAAGAGAGAGTGGGCGCCAGCGTCCACGAGCCGCACCCGCCCGCCATGGGCGACGACGTACTCCTGCACGATGGACAGGCCGATGCCCGTGCCGCGCACCGCGTCCTGGGGCTGGCGCTCGCCACGGTAGAAGGGCTCGAACACGCGGTCCCGGTCCGCGGGCGCCACGCCGGGGCCCTGGTCCGAGATGTCGATGCGCACCACGCCGGCGCGGCGCGAGAGGACCAGGCGCACCGTACCACCCTTCGGCGAAAAGCGGATGGCATTGGACAGCAGGTTGCTGACGGCCGAGGCGATCTTGTCCGGGTCGATCTGCAGCGTCACGGCGGGCCCTTCCACCAGCACCTGCAGGCCGCGGGCTTGCCATTGCAGGCGCTGGGCCTCCACCTGGGTCTCCAGCAGCGCCAGCAGGTCGGTATCGCGCCGCTGGAGCTGCCGCGCCTCGAAGGCGGCGGCGTTGAAGCGCAGCAGGGCCTCGATCTCGCTCTGCAGCACCAGCGTGTTGTGGTGCAGGATCTGCGCGACCTCGCGCTGGCCGGGGTTGAGCTCGCCCGTCACGCCGTCCTGCAGCAGCGCCACGCCTTCGCGCAAGGCGGCCAGCGGGGTCTTGAGCTCGTGCGAGACGTGGCGCAGGAAGCGCGCCTTGTCCGCGTCCAGCTCCAGCAGGCGCAGGCGCAGCCATTCGAGCTGCTGGCCCACGCGGCGCACGTCGTCCGGGCCCGAGATGGCGACGGGCTCGTCCAGCCGGTTCTCGCCGAGCCGCCGGATCGTGCCCTCCAGGCGCTTGAACGGGCGCGCCAGCCAGATGCCCAGCGCCAGCGCGAGCACGAGGGCCAGCACGATCACGCCCACCACCTGGTGCGTGACGTTGCGGCGGCTGTCTTCCACCCGGTCCTGCAGCTCCTGGTTGCGCCGGGTGTTGATGTCCTGCACCGACTGCACGATGGCCGAGTGCAGTGCGTCCAGGCCGACGAACTCCTCCGCCACCAGGCGCTCGTTGTCCAGCGCGCGTTCCGGCGGGGCATTGAGCAGGGCGTGGACGGCGTCGAGGTGCTTGCGCCACTGGGCCGCCTGCGCGTCGGGCAGGCCGCTGTGGTGCAACTGGCCGAGAATGTCCAGCGCCTCGACCGACATGTCGTCGAAGCTGCGGCGCAGCGTCGCGTCGCGCAGCACCAGCGACTGCCGGGCCGCGCGCTCCAGCGCCTGGCCGCGCTGGTTGAGCGCCTGCGCGGCGGTGTTGAGCGCGGTGGCCTGGGAGGCGCCATGACGGCTTTGCACCATGAGCTGCTCCAGCGTGTAGAGCGCCCGCAGCGAGCTCACGCCCAGCAGCCCGGCGATGAGCAGGAACGCCAGCAGCAGCAACTGCTGGAAGGAAAAGCTGTTCAGCGGGGAGCTGCTGCTTTCTGTGGGCATCTCATGCCGCCAGCGCGGCGGTTTCGTGCGTAAGGACTTCCCCCCGCAGCGTGTACGCCTTGGCCTCGGTAATCGTCACATCGACCATCTGCCCGATGAGCCGGGGCTGGCCCGCGAAGTTGACCACGCGGTTGCATTCGGTGCGGCCCATCAGCTCGCCCGCATCGCGCTTGGACGCGCCCTCCACCAGGATGCGCTGCACCGTGCCCACGCGGCTCTGGCTGATGGACTGGATGTTGGCGTTGATGACGGATTGCAGGTGCTGCAGGCGGCGCAGCTTCACGTCGTGCGGCGTGTCGTCGTGCAGGCCCGCGGCGGGCGTGCCGGGGCGGGGGCTGAAGATGAAGCTAAAAGAGTTGTCGAAGTGCACGTCGTCGATGAGCTTCATCATCTTGTTGAAGTCGTCTTCGGTCTCGCCGGGAAAGCCCACGATGAAGTCGCTGCTCATCGCCAGGTCGGGCCGGATGGCGCGCAGCTTGCGGATGGTGCTCTTGTATTCCATGGCCGTGTAGCCGCGCTTCATCGCCATCAGGATGCGGTCGCTGCCGTGCTGCACGGGCAGGTGCAGGTGGCTCGCCAGCTTGGGGATTTTTGCGTAGGCCTCGATCAGCCGGGGCGTGAACTCGTTGGGGTGGCTGGTGGTGTAGCGGATGCGCTCGATGCCGGGGATGTCGGCCACGTATTCGAGCAGCAGCGCGAAGTCGGCCACCTCGGCCGTGCCGCCCATCTTGCCCAGGTAGGCATTCACGTTCTGGCCCAGCAGCGTGACTTCCTTGACGCCCTGGTCCGCCAGGCCCGCCACTTCCACCAGCACGTCGTCGAAGGGGCGGCTCACTTCCTCGCCGCGCGTGTAGGGCACCACGCAGTAGCTGCAATATTTGGAGCAGCCTTCCATGATGGAGACGAAGGCGCTGGCGCCTTCCACGCGCGCGGGTGGCAGGTGGTCGAACTTCTCGATCTCGGGGAAGCTGATGTCCACCTGCGGGCGGTCCTGCCGCTCGCGCTGGGTCAGCAGCTCGGGCAGGCGGTGCAGGGTCTGGGGGCCGAAGACCACGTCCACGTAGGGCGCGCGCTTGATGATCTCCGCGCCCTCCTGGCTGGCCACGCAGCCGCCCACGCCGATCTTCACGCCGCGAGCCTTCAGGTGCTTGATGCGGCCCAGGTCGCTGAACACCTTCTCCTGCGCCTTCTCGCGCACCGAGCAGGTGTTGAACAAAATCAGGTCGGCCTCATCGACGTTCTGCGTGGGCTCGTAGCCTTGGGCGGCGTTCAGTACGTCGGCCATCTTGTCCGAGTCGTACTCGTTCATCTGGCAGCCGAAGGTTTTGATGAAGACTTTCTTGGCCATGGCGGGCTCTCTGGTCGGGGGGCGGAAAACAAAAACGGAAACGGCAGGCGGCGCGCTCGCTCCGGCGCGCCGCGGGCATTCGGGCGGGCAGGCCTACTTGGCGTCCGATTCGGTGCGGAAGTTGAACTGCACCGCGTCGCTGTTGCCCTTGCGGGGCTGCGCGGCCTCGCTCTCGGTCAGGATCCAGGCCGTGAGCAGCATGGCCGTGCTGGCCTCGATGACGTAGTTCACCTTGTAGCTCTGGCCGAGCACGCTGTGCACCATGACCAGCGTGTTCTGCGGGCTCAGCAGCCGCAAGCCCGGCGCCAGGCGGATGGCGCGGCCGTTGAGCGTGGCCTCGGACACCGTGTTGAGGGTCAGCACCCCGCGCAGCGCCGCGTCGGGGAAGGTACGCACGCCGCCCAGGCCGGCCGGGACCTGGGCGGCGGCGGGCAGCGCGGCGCCCAGCCAGGCGCAGGCCAGGCCGGCCAGCAGGGCGCGTGTGAAGGGGGAGGGCGTGGTGGGGCAGCGGTTCATGGTTTACATCCAGGGGCTGAAGCGGTGATTCTAAAAGCGGGGCACATGCTCAGGTGTATCAAAAAAGATAGCTGCTGGCGCTTGATTTAACTGGTTTTCAGATGGATTTTCATCTGAAATCCTTATGGGAAAAGCGCAGCAAGCTATGATTTTTGATGCACCACCGCCAAAGAAAAAACCCACAGTGCGCGGGCACTGTGGGTTGGCAGGTGGTGGTGGTACCGGGACTTGAACCTGGGACATCAGCATTATGAATGCTGCGCTCTAACCAACTGAGCTATACCACCGAAGCCGCGCATTATAGAACAGAAATCACTGGTGCGTAAAGTTCGCGGGGCGCTTGTTCATGAAGGCGTCCATGCCTTCCTTCTGGTCCTGCGTGGCGAACAGCGCGTGGAACAGGCGGCGCTCGAACATCACGCCATCGCTCAGGGTGCCCTCGAAGGCGCGGTTGACCGATTCCTTGGCCGCCATCACGGCGATCTGCGAGAAACCGGCGATGACGATGGCCGCGCCCAGCGCTTCGTCCATGAGCTTGTCGTAGGGCACGACGCGGCTGACCAGCCCGGCGCGCTCGGCTTCCGATGCATCCATCATGCGGCCCGTGAGCGCCATGTCCATGGCCTTGGCCTTGCCCACGGCGCGCGGCAGGCGCTGCGTGCCGCCCGCGCCGGGGATCACGCCGAGCTTGATCTCGGGCTGGCCGAATTTCGCGTTGTCGGCGGCGATGATGAAGTCGCACATCATCGCCAGCTCGCAGCCGCCGCCCAGGGCGAAGCCGCTCACGGCCGCGATCACGGGCTTGCGGATGGAGCGGATGGATTCCCAGTTGCGGGTGATGTAGTCGCCCTTGTAGGTGTCGGCGAAGCTGTACTTGGCCATGGCGCCGATGTCGGCCCCGGCCGCGAAGGCCTTTTCGCTGCCGGTGAGGATGACGCAGCCGATCTTCTCGTCGGCATCGAAAGCCTTCAGGGCCTCGCCCAGCTCGTTCATGAGCTGGTCGTTCAGCGCATTGAGCTGCTTGGGGCGGTTGAGCGTGATGACGCCGACCTTGTCCGCTTCGACGCGGACCTCGATGGTTTCGTAGGCCATGGAATCTCCTGGATGTATATAGAGGTTGTTATGACAGCGGAAGGAATATACCCACAAGCGAAGCCGGCGGCCGTCAGCCCAGCCAGCGCCCCACGGCCGCCGCATCGGTGACCGAGAGGCTGACCGTGTCGATGGCGGCGGCAGCACGCTTGGCCTTGCCGCGGGCCGGCAGTTCCAGCGGCAGGCGCAGCAGGCGGCCGTCGCGCGCCACCAGGGCGGTCAGGGCGGTTTCGGCGCCGGCGTAGAAGGCCACGTCGTCCAGCCGGCTGATGCGCCAGCCCTGGTCCTGCACCTCCACGCCCAGCCACTCGTCGCCGGCGGCCATGCCGGCCTGCTCGGCCAGGCCGCCGCGCAGCACGGTCTTGATCTGCACGCTGTGGTTCTCCGCCACCCGCAGCCCGAGCCGCTGGGCCAGCTGGGGCGTCTCGGCCTGCAGGTGCACGCCGTGGGCGGCCAGCAGCTCCTGCAGGGGCAGCTCGGCCGTGCCGTGCACCCACTGCGCCAGCTCGGCGTCGAACGTGCGGCCGCAGAGGTCGTGCAGCACGGCGCGCAGGTCGTCCTCGGCCATGGGGCCGCCCTCGGTGCGCTTCCACAGCGCGCGCATCACGTCGTCCAGGGTGCTTTGGCCTTCGCGGCGCAGCGCGAGGTCCAGGCACAGCGCCACCAGCGAGCCCTTGGTGTAGTAGCTGACCGTGGCGTTGGGCGTGTTCTCGTCCTGGCGGTAGTACTTGACCCAGGCGTCGAAGCTGGCCTGCGCCACCGTCTGCACCGTCCGGCCCGGGGTCTGCAGCACCTGGTTGACGGTCTTGGTGATGAGCTTGAGGTAGGTGGCGTCGTCGATCAGCCCCGCGCGGCGCAGCAGCAGGTCGTCGTAGTAGCTGGTGAAGCCTTCAAAGAACCACAGCAGCTGCGTGTAGTTCTCCCGCGCGTAGTCGAGCTGCGCGAATTCCGCGGGGCGCAGCCGCTTCACGTTCCAGGTGTGGAAGTACTCGTGGCTGATCAGGCCCAGCAGGGTGGTGTAGCCCTCGGCCGCGCGGGCCTCGCCGAGGCGGGGCAGGTCGCGGCGGCCGCAGATCAGCGCGGTGGAGTTGCGGTGCTCCAGGCCGCCGTAGCCGTCGCCCACGGCGTTGAGCAGGAAGAGGTAGCTCTTGAACGGCGCCTTGCCCTGCCCGTGCCGGGATTCGTGCCAGAAGCGGATGGCGGTCTCGCAGATCTTCTGCGCGTCGGCCAGCAGCCGCTGGCCGTCGAAGGACGGCGCGGCGCCCGCCACCACGAAGCGGTGCGGCACGCCGCAGGCGGTGAAGTGGCCGATCCAGAACGCGCCCAGCTCCACCGGGGAGTCCACCAGCTCGTCGTAGTCGGCGGCGGCGTAGAGGCCGAAACCCTTCTTGTCCGCGTGCAGCGCATCGAGCCCGGTGGCCACCGACCAGCCGGCCGTGACGGGCGTGCCGGCGATCTCCAGCGTGTGGCGCTGCATCTCCTGCCCCTGCACCTGCAGGCACAGGCTGGTGCCGTTGAAGAAGCCGCGCGAGGCGTCCAGCCACGCGGTGCGCACCGAGCTGTCGTAGGCGCAGACCTGGTAGCTCAGCACCAGGGGCCTGTCGGGGCTGCAGCTCGCCTGCCAGCGGCACTTGTCCAGCTGGGCCAGGGGCACCTCGCGCCGTCCCTGGTGGGCCGTGAGGGACTGCAGGTTCTTGGCGAACTCGCGGACCAGGTAGCTCCCCGGGATCCACACCGGCAGCGCCACCTCCTGCAGCGCCCGGGGGTGCGCGATGGTCAGCGTGACGCTGTAGAGGTGGGCATGCAGGTCCGTGGGCTCCACCCGGTAGTGGATGGCGGCGGGCTCGTAGTGGCGGGAGGAAGGCATGGGCGTCTGCGAGGTTCAGGCGGGGGCAGGGCCCCCGGAGGCGCGGAGAGAGGGAGGAAGCCGGAGAAGGCCTCAGTTCGTCCCCGTGGCGTCGCTGCCGGCGTCGGCCAGGCGCTTTTCCACCTCCTGGGCGCCGATGGCGCCGGGCACCCGGGTGCCGTTGGCGAAGATCAGCGTGGGCGTGCCGGTGATCTTGTACTTGCGGCCGAACGCCAGGTTGCGCTGGATGGCGGCGGTGTCGCAGCTGGCGGACGGGGCGGGCTTGTCGCGCACCATCTGGTCCTGCCAGGCGGCGGCCTTGTCCTTGGCGCACCAGATGTTGCGCGACTTCTCGGCCGAGTCGGGGCTCAGGATGGGGTACAGGAACAGGTACACCGTCACGTTGTCCACGTTCTGCAGGTCGCGCTCGAAGCGCTTGCAGTAGCCGCAGTTGGGGTCCTCGAAGACCGCCACCTTGCGCTTGCCGTTGCCGCGCACGATGGTGAACGCATCCTGCAGCGGCAAGGCGGCGAAATCGACGGCCGTGAGCTTGTTGATGCGGTCCTCGGTGAGGTTGCGCCGCACCTTGGTGTCGATGAGCTCGCCCTGGATCACGTAGTTGCCCTTGGCGTCGGTGTAGAACAGGTCGGTGCCGATGCGCACCTCGTACAGCCCCTTCATGGGCGTGGGGCGCACCTCGTCGATCTTGTCCATTTGCGGAATGCGCTCGGCCAGCGCCTTGCGGATGTCCGCTTCCTGGGCGGAGGCGGCGGCGCTCGCGGCGAGGGCCAGGGTGGTGAGCAGGGCAGGGATCAGTTTCATGGTGTTCTCGTTCAATCGGCCAGGGCAACGGCCCGGCGTGGAATCAATTCGTGGTTGTCGTCAATGCATTCCCATGGCCTGGCGGGCCACGAAATCCTTCAGCGGGCCGCTCAGCTCGAAGCCCTTCATGCCCCAGTTGCGCAGCGCCTGCCAGGGGGCTTCCGGGCGGGCGAACAGCTGCTGCAGGCCGTCGGTGGTCCAGCGCATGGGCACCAGGGCCGCCTTGCGCTCGCGTTCGTAGCGCCGCAGCAGCCGCAGGTCGGCCACGCTGCGCCAGGCATCGCGCCCGTGCAGCACCTGGGCCAGCGCCTGCGCGTCCGCCAGCCCCAGGTTCAGCCCCTGGCCGGCCAGCGGATGCACGTTGTGCGCCGCGTCGCCCCCCAGCACCCAGCTGCGGGACCGGGCGCCCGCGGAGGGCAGGGCACCGCACCAACGGTCGGCCTGGGCCAGCTGCAGCGGCCAGGCCGCGCGCTCGGCGATCAGCTCCAGCGCGCCCAGGGCATCCTGGCTGGCCGCCTGCAGCCTTTGCGCGAATTCCTCGGGCGTCAGGGCCATCAGCGGCGCCGCCTGGTCCTGTGAGACGGACCACACGACCGCCACGGAGTTCCCCTGCGGCCCGCCCAGGGGCAGAAAAGCCAGGATGCCGCCGGGCAGGAACCACTGTCGCGCCATCTGCCCGTGCGGCCGTTCGCAGCGCAGGCGGGTGGCGATGGCGTGCTGGGCGTAGGGCGTGACCTGGAAATCCACGCCGAACTCCTGCCGGGTGCTGCTGGATCGGCCCTCGCAGACCACAGTCAGGGCTGCGGGCACGGGGGCATCCACCACATCTACCTGGGGCTGGTAGCGCACGGCCTGCGCCAGGCGCTCCTCCAGGGCGGGCACGTCCACGATCCAGGCCATGGCTTCCACGCCCTGGGCGCCCGCGTCGAAATGCACAGCCCCGTCCTGGTCGCCCTGCACCTGCATGTGCCGCACGGCGGTGGCGTGCTCCTCGTCGGGCCAGCTGCGCAGGGATTCCAGCAGGCGGCGCGAAGTCTGGTTCAGCGCATAGGCCCGCACGTCGGACGCGGCCGGGTTCCGGGGGCCCGCGGCCGGCAGCAGGGCCACTTTCAGCCGGTCCCGCGCCAGCAGCAGCGCCAGCGTGCTGCCCACGATGCCGGTGCCGCGAATACAGATGTCAAAGCTTGGGGCCATGAGGGACATTGTAGGAGCGGGTCTGATGCCCCTGGCTGCGGTGCACAATCGCTGCCCCGAAGCACAGGAGCCCTTGGCGTGAGTTTCCATCCCGATTCCGATCTGTCCGGCACCATTGCGCGGCTGTTCGTCTATCCCGTCAAGTCGTGCGCGGGCATCGAGGTGCAGGAGGCCCTGCTCACGGAAACGGGGCTGGACCTGGACCGCGCCTGGATGGTGGTCGATGCCGACGGCATGTTCCTCACCCAGCGCAGCCTGCCCCGCATGGCCCTGGTCCGGCCGCAGCTCAAGAGCGAGGAGCTGGTGCTGCGCGCCCCCGGCATGCTGGCCCTGCACGTGGCGATCGACGCGGTGGAGGCGCCCGCCACCGTGACGGTCTGGAGCGACACCGTGCCGGCCTGGGACCTGGGCGTGGTGGCGGCGCAGTGGTTCTCCGACTTCCTGGGCCAGCCGTGCCGCCTGGTGCGCTTCGACCCCGAATACCGGCGCCTGTCCAGCATGAAGTGGACGGGCGGCGTCGAGGCGCCCAACCAGTTCGCCGACGGCTTTCCGGTGCTGGTGGCCAGCGAGGCGTCGATGCAGGAGCTCAACACGCGCCTGGAAGCGGGCGGCCATGCCCCGGTGGGCATCGAGCGCTTCCGCCCCAACGTGGTGCTGGGCGGCGTCGATGCGCACGACGAGGACCGGGTGGACCTGGTGCGCGTGGAGGGCGGCGACGGCGAGATCCACCTGCAGCCCGTGAAACCCTGCGCGCGCTGCCCCATCCCCGACATCGACCCCGCCACGGCCCAAAGCAGCCCCGAGGTGAACGACACCTTGCGCACGTATCGCCAGGACAAGCGGCTCGACGGCGCCGTCACCTTCGGCATGAACGCCATCGTGCGCCAGGGTGCGGGGCAGGTGCTGCGCGTGGGCCAGCGCATCGCCGCCGATCTGCGCTTCGACTGACGGCCCGTAAAATCGCTGGTTTGTCTCCTGAACCCCTGAAAGCCCTGCCATGAGCCTCCAATGCGGCATCGTGGGCCTGCCCAACGTCGGCAAGTCCACCCTTTTCAACGCCTTGACCAAGGCCGGCATCGCCGCCGAGAACTACCCGTTCTGCACCATCGAGCCCAACACCGGCGTGGTGGAAGTGCCCGACCCCCGCCTGGACCAGCTGGCCGAAGTCGTCAAGCCCGAGCGCATCGTGCCCGCCATCGTCGAGTTCGTGGACATCGCCGGCCTGGTGGCGGGCGCCTCCAAGGGCGAAGGCCTGGGCAACCAGTTCCTGGCGCACATCCGCGAGACGGATGCCATCGTCAACGTGGTGCGCTGCTTCGAGGATCCGAACGTCATCCACGTCTCGGGCCGCGTGGACCCCATCTCCGACATCGAGGTCATCCAGACCGAGCTCTGCCTGGCCGACCTCTCCACCGTGGAAAAGGCGCTGAACCGCTACAGCAAGGCCGCCAAGTCGGGCAACGACAAGGAAGCGGCCAAGCTGGTCGCGCTGCTCACGCCCATCCAGGCCGCGCTCAACGAAGGCAAGCCCGCCCGCACCGTGCCCGTCTCCAAGGAAGACGCGCCCCTGCTCAAGCCCTTCTGCCTGATCACGGCCAAGCCCGCCATGTTCGTGGGCAACGTGTCCGAGGACGGCTTCGAGAACAACCCGCTGCTGGACAAGCTCAAGGCCTACGCCGAGGCCCAGGGCGCGCCCGTGGTCGCCATCTGCGCCAAGATCGAGGCCGAGATGGCCGAGATGAGCGACGAGGACCGCGACATGTTCCTGCAGGAAATGGGCCTGGAAGAACCCGGCCTGAACCGCCTGATCCGCGCGGGCTACTCGCTGCTGGGCCTGCAGACCTACTTCACCGCCGGCGTGAAGGAAGTGCGTGCCTGGACCATCCACAAGGGCGACACCGCGCCCCAGGCCGCCGGCGTGATCCACGGCGACTTCGAGCGCGGCTTCATCCGCGCGCAGACCATCGCCTTCGATGACTTCATCGCCTACCAGGGCGAGCAGGGCGCCAAGGACGCGGGCAAGATGCGCGCCGAAGGCAAGGAGTACGTGGTCAAGGATGGCGACGTTCTCAACTTCCTGTTCAATGTGTAACTCTTAAAGCCAAAACGGCCTCTGGCGCTTGTGCAGCAAGCGCTGGCAGCTATTTTTTCAGGAGCAATCGCGCTCCCGCCCCATGAACCCCGGCATCCTCTACGCCGCCCTGGCCTATGTCGCATGGGGGCTGTTCCCGCTGTACTTCAAGCAGGTGGCCGCCGTGCCGTCGCTGGAGGTGGTGATGCACCGCACCCTGTGGTCGCTGGTGTTCGTCTTCGCCCTGCTGGCGGTGCGCCGGCAATGGGCCTGGATGGCCGCCGTGGTGCGCCAGCCCCGCGTGCTGGGCGCGTTCGCGCTGTCGGCGGTACTGCTGTCGGGCAACTGGCTCACCTACGTATGGGCCGTGCAGAACCACCACGTGGTGGACGCGAGCCTGGGCTACTTCATCCTGCCGCTGGTGAACGTGGCGCTGGGCTTCGCCTTCCTGCATGAGCGGCCGCGTCCCGGGCAGTGGCTGGCGGTGGCCGTGGCCGCGGCGGGCGTGCTGTGGCTCACGGTGCAGGCCGGGCGGCTGCCCTGGATCGCGCTGGTGCTGGCGCTGAGCTTCGGGTTCTACGGGCTGCTGCGCAAGGTGGCGGTGCTGGGCGCGCTCGAAGGCCTGGCGCTCGAAACCCTGGTGCTGGCCCCCGTGGCCGCCGCCGTGCTGGGCTGGTGGGCGTGGCAGGGCCAGGGCGCGCTGCTGCAGGCAGACGCGCCCACCCTGGGCTGGCTGCTGCTGGCGGGGCCGCTCACCGCCGTGCCGCTGCTGCTGTTCGCCGCCGGGGCGCGGCTGATTCCCCTGGCGACGCTGGGCATCCTGCAATACATCTCGCCCAGCCTGCAGTT
>Ga0222421_100482_pt1 | contig 12015 bp, 12 predicted proteins | sample 3A1ome_2_FD_182473 | JGI IMG/M metagenome (GOLD analysis project Ga0222421, IMG submission 182473) | Enriched microbial communities from leaf-cutter ant dump, University of Wisconsin, Madison, United States - 3A150A (version 2) | ecosystem: Environmental > Terrestrial > Nest > Insects nest > Nest... | reverse complement strand
GATTTCGGTCGAGCGGAAATGGCTGCGGTTCGGGTTGGGATAGCCGACGTTCTGGACGATGCCGAGCCGGCCGTCGTGAAACAGCCGCTGCAGCGGGCCGCAGGCGGCGTTGAGCGCGAGCGTGTCGGTGAGCGGCAGAAGCTGGCCGCCGCGCAGCGCGAGCGTGGGCCGGAGCCGGTGGTAGTGGGGATCGGCGAAGGGCACGACGGTGTTGAGCCCGTCGTTTCCGCCCGCCAGCTGGACCAGCACGAGGATCGTGCGGTCGCGCCCGGGCGCCGGCGCCCCGGCCAGCGCGGACTGGACGAGAAAGGACGGGGCGAAACGACTGAAGGCGAGCAGCCCGAGCCCGGCGGTGCCGGCCTTGAGAAATTCACGACGCGTCGTCGGCAGGGAGGAGATGGGGCGGTTCATGGCTCAGCACAGTTGATAGTCGGGCGAAGCGAGCAGCGCCGCGAGGGCGGTGCGCAGCGCCGTCTCCGGATGTTTGGGCTCCTCCGCCAGATACTGCGCGAGATCCGCGGCCGTCTCCCGGTCGCTCCGCCCGGGCAGGACGGTGGCGACGAGCCGGTCCGCGGCCTGCGCGGGCGGCAGCGCCGCCCACGCGCGCAGCCGTCCGGGCGGAAACGTGAACTCGCCGGCTCCGGTCGCCGCCGCGGCCTGCAGCGCCGCACGCTCGTCGGCGTTGAGCGACCGCTCGTCGAGCGGCGAGAGCAGTCCGCGCACAATCTGCCGGCGCGCCGCGAGCGTGGCCGAGTTGATCCAGTCGCGGCCGCCGACCCACCCGCGGACGTTGGGCGCCACGAACGGCAGCTGGCCCATCTGGCGCAGCGGTCCGATAAGCTTGCGCGGCAGCGGCGTGACGCCGAGCCCGAGGTCCTGCAGCAGACCGAGGTGGAACTGCACGGGACTCTTGATGAAATTATCCCGGAATTCGGCCGCAAAGAACGCGCGGCTGCGGAAGAAGGTCAGGATCAGCGCGCGGAGGTCGTATCCGTTTTCCGCCCACTGGGAACCGAGGGCTGCGACGAGATCGGCGGGCAGCGGCGTCTCGCTGAGATAGAACCGGACCATCTCGCCGGGGAGAAACGTCCCCGCGGCCGGCTGCCGGAAGACGAGGTCGATCACGTCGTCGCCGTCGAACCGTCCCGTGCGGCCGAACACGGTCTTCGCTCCGTCGTCATGGCGCCGCCGGTCGAACCGGAACGAACCGGATTTCTGACGGTAGCCGGTGAAGGCCCGCGCGGCCGCCTGGATGTCGGCCTCGGTGTAATGCCCCTCGCCGAGGGTGAAGAGTTCGAGGAGTTCGCGCGCGAAGTTCTCGTTGGGCGCGCCCTGCGCGCTCTGCTGCAGGTCGAGATAGACGATCATCGCCGGCGACCGGGACACGGCCTTCGCGAGATCGGGCGCGCGGCCCAGCGCATGGCGCCGGAGGATGTCCTGATGCTGGAAGACGAGCGCGGAGTCCTCGACCTTGGCGGCGCTCGCCACCCACACGTCCGAAAGGAATAGCAGCCACTTCTCCGCCGGCGAGCGTTCCGGCGCGGCCGCCCGCTGCAGCCAGCGGATGATCAGGTCGTGCAGTGCGTCGCGCGACCGCTCGCGCCGCTCCCGGGCCCGGGCGCGGCGTTCCTCCGGCGGCAGGGAGGCGGGCGGCGGCGCCTGGTCCCGCTCGGCCTCGAGCGCGGCGATGCAGGGCGGTTTCGGATACGCCGGCATCTCGCGGAAAAATCGCCGCAGGGTCGCCTCCGGTCCCTCCGCGAGCGCCTGGGCCGTCGCGGGCGGTGTCGCACTGAAACCGATACGCCGGAGCAGGTGCCGCGCGGCCGCTTCGTCCCATTCCGGGCGGGGCAGCGGTTCCCAGGCGGTGGAGGGAGTGAGGGAGGCCAGCGAGGACATGGGCCAGTCGGGATGCCAGACGGACGCCGGAAACGGCGTTTGGTTTCCTGCCGGCGGCCCGGCCGCCGGGCGATCCGGGGCGGCTGGCTGACGGATCTTCCTTGCCCACCGGCATCGCCGCGCCATCGGGCCGCGGCGGAATTTATTTCGGGAAACGTATCCGGTGCGAACGACCGGCGATACGGCGGCGACGCTGCCGCGAGCCGATTTCCGGGCGGCGGCGATCCTTCGGGTTGCACTTCGCGACCGGCGGGCGCACGCTGTCGGGTTCGGATCGAACCACCGTCACCCATGCCGCACCTTTCGCTCCAACGTTTCTCTGCCGGAGTCTTCTCCGCGGGCTGGCGATTTCTCGCGGCCTGCCGCCGCCGGATCGGGTCGCGGCCCCGGGTCGCGGCCTGGCTCGGGCTGAAGGGCGACGTTTCCGCCGAGACCAGCTACCGCGCCTACAACGGCCGGATGTTCGCCGATTTCCACGAGCAGGAACGGATGCTCGCCGACCAGCGGCGCATGGCGTTCTACCACGCCGCCATCGCGCGCCATGTGCAGCCGGGCGACCGGGTCGTCGACCTCGGCACGGGCACGGGCATCCTCGCGGCGTGGGCCGCGCGCCGCGGCGCCGCGCAGGTCTACGCCATCGACCACTCCGAGATCATCACGCAGGCGCGCTCGGTCGCGGCGGCCAACGGGATCCGCAACGTCGCGTTTGTCGCCGCGCACAGCAGCGCCTTCACCGTCGACGAACCGGTCGACGTCATCCTGCACGAGCAGATGGGCGACTGCCTTTTCGACGAAGGCATGGTGGCCAACGTCACCGAACTGCGCGACCGCGTGCTCAAGCCGGGCGGGTTGATCGTGCCGAGCCGGTTCGAGTTTTTCTGCGAACCCATCAAGGTCCGCGACGGGCGCGTCGTGCCCTTCATCTGGGAGCTCGACGTCCACGGCTACGACTACGCGAGCCTCGAATGGCACCGGCCGCAGACGCCGGGCTATTACCGGCTGGCCAGCGGCGATCCGACGCTCATCGAGCATTTCCTCGGCGTGCCGGAGCCGGCGCTGACCTTCGACCTGCAGACGATCACCCCGGCCGGACTGCCGCGCGCGATCACGTTCACCCGGACGGTCGTCAACGCCGGCCGGTTCGACGGCTACGCGGTCTTTTTCCGCGCGCGGGTCGACGGCGACCTCACGCTCACCACCGATCCGCTCGATCCGGAGCGCGCGCCGCACTGGGGTTATCGGATTCTGCGCGTTGACCGGGCGGAATTCGCCGCGGGCGACGAGATCGACGTCACGCTCACGATCGGCAGCTGGGACGATCCCGACACCTGGCGCTGGCGCCAGGTGAAGCGCGCCGCGCCGGAGCCGACGCCCTGCGGCGCCTAGCCGCGGCGTCGTTCATCCCTCGACCGGAGCCGCTTCGGGGCCGGCCGGTTCCCCGGTCCGGGACTCCGCGCGCGCCAGCGCCGTGCCGCCGGAGATGGTGGCGCCGTCGTGTTCCCAACGATACACGAGCGGCGCCCGGGTGCGGTCGAGTTCCTTGTAGAGCGCCGGCGCGGTCCGCTTCGGGACAGTGAGCTCGGCGAGGCCGGTCGCATCGCAGTTGAGCAGGCGCGCGTAGGGTTTGAAATGCTCCGGCCGCCCGATCACGCGGCTGAGACCGTCCTCCGTCGCGACCGGCGCGCGGTCGAGCGCGAGGAAGCAATACGGCAGGCTGCGCAGGTCGATGCCGGCGCGTTGGCCGAACCTCGTCCAGTTCGAATCGGCGAAGATCGCCGGCGGCGGCGGCGCGAAGAAATGGCACCAATGCCGCTCGTTGTCGGGGGCGAGCACGGGGCAGCCGAGGGCGTGCGTGCAGGGCGCCACGACGCGAAACGGCGCCGCGCCGGCGGGCGTGGCGAGTTCGTCGCGATAGAGGCCGAGCGTGCGGCTGACGTCGTGCGTGCCTGGTTCGACCCAGAGGACGGCGTCGGCGCGCATCACGAGCCCGCGCAGGGCTGCGCGCGCGTCGGGCGGGAGTTCGTTGAGCACATGGCTGACGAGGAGCAGTCCGATGCGCTCCGTCGAGGCGAGCAATCCGGGCGTCGCGCTGCCGACTGCCAGCGCGGGGAATTCGCGCTGTGCCGCCTCCGCCGCGAAGTCGCAGGCGGCGGGCGAGTGGTCCCAGACGGTGAGCGCATCGAAGGCTTCCGCGCCGAAGGCCGCGATCACGCGCCGCGCCGCGATGCCGCTGCCGCAGCCCCAGTCGAAGACGGTGCGCGCCGACGGGCGCCAGCCGCGCAGCCGCAGCTCGCGGAGCACGTGATCCCATTTCCAGCCGATCCGCTCGCCGTAGGTGAAATCGTAGGACGCGAGGTCGCCGGCGGAACGCCAATACGGTCCGGCCGCGGCGCCGCCGTGCAGAAATCCGTCGCGCAGCCGGTCGAGCGCCGGCCAGTCCAGTTCTTCCCAGGTCATGCCCGCCGAGTGAACCGCTCCCGGCCTCGGAGGCGAGCGCGCAACGCGCGTTGTGCGTTGCGCGGGCGCGGGGCGCGCCTCCCGGCGGCTGCGGATGTGCGGGCGACCTGTGCCCGCGGCTCGCGTTATAACAAGATCGGGAGCGGTTTTTCCGCGCTGGCCATCGGCGGCGGAGTGGACTGTAACGTCGTCCCATCATGCGCGCCCTCCGCCTGCTGCCCCTGTTCCTGCTCGTCGCGGTCTCGTCCGGATGGGCGGGCGATCCCAACGCGCTCACGCCCGCCGAGCGGGCGGCGGGCTGGAAACTGCTTTTCGACGGCCGCACGCTCGACGGCTGGCGCAGCCTGAAAAGTCCGCAGCCGGGCGAGGGCTGGCGCGTGGCCGACGGCGCCGTCTCCCTCGTGGCGGCCAAGGCCGGCGATCTGGTTTCGGTCGGCGACTACGGCGATTTCGAATTCACCTTCGAATGGAAGGTCACGACGGCGGCCAACAGCGGCGTGATCTACCGCGTCGGGCTCGAGGCGGCGCAGACTTATCGGACCGGTCCCGAATATCAGGTGCTCGACAACGCGCAGGCCGAGGACAATCACCCCGCGAGTCATCGCGCGGGCGCGCTCTACGACCTCGCGGGGACGGAGCAGGATTTCACGCGGCCGGTGGGCGAGTGGAATGCCGCGCGGATCGTCGTGCGCGGCTGGCACGTGGAGCACTGGCTCAACGGCAGGAAAGTCGCCGACCTCGACCTCGCGGGCGCCGAGGGCCGCGCGCGGCTGGCCGCGAGCAAGTTTCGCGACTGGCCGGAATTCGCCTCGCTGTCCCGCGGTCACCTCGCGTTGCAGGATCACGGGCACCCCGTGAGTTTCCGCGCGCTCAAGCTGCGCGAACTGAAGTAAACGTCATCCGGATCGCGGAGTGCCCGAAGGCGGAGGCCGGGCGACCCACTCGATGAAAACCGCGCTGAGCACCACGGAGATCCTCGCGACGCTGCGGGAGGTGAACGCAGCGGCGACCGCGCCGCTGTGGCTGTTTGGCGGCGTGGCTGTGGACTTCCTCGTCGGGCGCTGGACGCGGCCGCACGGCGACATCGACCTCAACGCGCTCGCGCGGCACCGCGGTGCGCTGACGGAGCAGTTGGGGAGAATCGGCTACCGGACGGCGGACACCGGCTGGCTCACGCAATGGTTCCAGGACGGCACGGGCCGCCGGCTGGAGATCGTGTTTCTCGAGGAGACGGCCGATGGCGCCGTGGAACTGGTGATCCGCGCGGGCGATCCGGTCGGCGTGCCGGGGAGATATCCGATCGTGCCGGGTTATCTCGATCCGGCGCGCACGGCCACGTTGGAGGAGGTGACGTTTCGCGTCGGCAGTCCGGCGGGCGAATGGCTGGCGCGCGCCGCGGGCACCGATGTCGTCGGAGGCCGGCCCGTCGAGCCGAAGCTGGCGCACGACCGGCGTCTGCTGGAGACGCTGCTGTCCGCGGACGAACGGGAGCGGCTGCGGCGCTGGGCGGCGTCCGCGCGGACGGGTTGACGGACGCGAGGTTCGGGATTGCCGCCGGACAATTCGCGGCAGATAGTGCGTTTACGTCCGCCGCCTGCGATCCGTCCCCTCGGATTCGCGCCGGCGCGCGGCTCGCAACCCCAGGCAAGGAGCCAGACATGGAATCCCCGCACAAGATCGTGGTGCTCGGCGTGAAGTCGACGGTGATGGCGTTCGATCGCGAGACAGGCGCGCGCCTGTGGACGACCCGGCTCGGCGGATCGCTGGGCGATGGCTTCACGACCGTGGCGGCCGATGCGACGCGCGTCTACGCGCACGCGCGCGGCGAGATGCACTGCCTCGATCTGGCCACCGGTGCGCTGCTCTGGAAGGATGCGCTGACCGGGCTGGGCTACGGCATCGCCTCGATCGCGTTTCCGGGCGGTGCGACCCCGGTCGCGGCGCAGCAGGCGGCGCTCCACCAGGCGGACCAGCAGGCGGCGACGGCGGCGCCGCCGTGAGCCGGCCGGGTAACCACTTTCCAGTTACACTCCATGAACGCCTCCGCGCCTGCATCATTGATCGCCGACGGGGAGCTGGCAGCCGCGCTCGGGCCGACGCAGGCGGCGTGGCGGGCGCTGGTCGAGGCGGTGGCGGAGGCGTTTCCGGCGGTGAGCGAGGAGTGGAAGCCCTCGAAGGTCGCCTTCGGCCGGATCTGCCTGCTGAAGCAGGGGCCGCGCACGCTGGTGTATCTCATCCCCGGACACGGTGGTTTCGAGGTGTCGGTCGTGCTGGGCGAGCGGGCGGCGGCTCTGGCGCTCGCGAGCGAGGCGCTGCCGGCGGAGATCAAACGGCGGGTGGCCGGGGCGCGGCCGTATGCGGAGGGGCGCGGCGTGCGTTTTCCGGTGACGCGGGACGACGAGGTGCCGGCGGTCGTGACGCTGGTGACCCTCAAACTCGCGCCCAAGTAACCGCCGGCGAAAAGACGCCGCGCTTCCGGAATCGGCAACGACAGTCGCGTGGCGGTTTTTGCCGCGGCCCGGATGCGTCCGCCGCGCGCCGACTCAGGCGTCGAACGCGAAGCCGAGGTGCGATGCGAGCCGCTGGTGGCGGATGCCGTAGAACGCGGCGAAGGCGCGGAGGCGGGCGGCGCGCGCGGGATCGCCGGGGGCGTGGGCCTTCGTCGCGGCGATCATGAGATTCTTCGCGGTGTGCTCGGTGGAGATGAACTCGAAGACCTTGGTGCGATAGCCGGCCCATTCGAGCAGCTGGGCGCGGAGGGCGTCGGTCACGAACTCGGCCTGACGCTCCTGGAAAATGCCGTGGCGCAGCGCATCGGCGAGGACGGGCGGAGCGGCCAGTTGCGGGCGGATCTCCTTCTGGCAGCACGGGGAGACGACGAGCAGCGACGCGCCGGCGGCGAGCCCGCGGGCGAGGGCGTCGTCCGTCGCGGTGTCGCAGGCGTGGAGCGCGATGAGGACGTCGACGCCCTCGGCGGGCGTGTCGGCGATCGTGCCGGCGGTGAAGCTCAGCTGCGCCGCGAGGCCGTGGTCGTGCGCGGCGCGGTTGCAAAAGTCGACCAGTTCGTGACGCGCCTCGATGCCGTGGACGGCGGCGCGTTCGCGGAGCAGTTCCGCGATGGCGAAGGTGAGATAGCCCTTGCCCGAGCCGGCGTCGACGATGCGGAGCGGCGCCGCGGGGCGGACGTCGGAACTCGAAGCGGACGAAACGGAGTCCGGGGACGGAAGATCCCGGGCGGGCAGAAGACCGGAGTCGGCGAGAAGATGGGAAAGGAGTTCCGCGAAGCGCTGGATCTGGCGGAACTTGTCGGCCATGCCCTCGCGCGGATGTCCGCGGTCGTTGATCACGCCGAGGGTGCGAAGCCACGGGGCGTCGGCGGAGACGGGATGGACTTTGGCGCGGTTGTGCGCGGCTGGCGGCGGTGCGGTCACACCGGCCGCGGGCGCTCCGGCGGCGGCCGGCGCGGCGGGCGACTGCTTGACGCGGAGGCGCGCGGTGCCGTCGGGCTGGGTTTCGAGCTGGGCGGTTTCGGCGTCGGTGAAGAGATGGGCGTCGAGAAAATCGGCTCCGATCAGCGGTTCGAGCGTCGCGAGGGCGGCGGCGGGCGGGAGGTTTTTCGTGATGTCGCGCGTGGCATGGCGCCAGACGAAGGTGAGGTGCGGGCCGGATTTCAACGCGACGGGGCGGATGAAGAGGTTTTGCAGCGTGGCGTCGGCGCCGCGGTGCTTGCCGAGCGTGAGTTTCACGAGCGTGCCCTCGTCCACGGCGGCGTGGAGCAGGACGATGAAACGGGCGCGGGCGTCGGGAGCGTCGGACATTCGCGCCAGTGTGACCGGGGGCGTCGCAAGGTAAAGCTGCGCGTGGATCGGAGACGCGCGGTCCGAGGGGCGATCGGTCGAGCGCGAACACGTTGCGCGGCGGAACCGATCGGCCCGTTTGAGGAGCGGACGAAAGGCGGCGGCGCGGCGATCTTGACGGGGCGTTGCCGCACCGGTTTCCCGCCGGGAAGATCGCTCAGGGCAGGAACTCTGTCGTCATCGCCGAATCGGCGGTGACCTTGCCGGGTTTCAGGATGCCGAGCTCCTCGAGCTGGCGGATCTGTGTCTCGTAGCGCGTGCGGTCGAGGCGGCCGATCTGCTCCGGGCCGCCCGCGGCATCGCGGCCGGTGACGAGCCGGTCCTCGATAATCATGCGCCGGGAGAACGTCATGAACTCGTCGGTGTTGTTGGGATTCGCCCGCTTCAACGCGGCGTGCGCCGGCGCGGGGTCGCCGAGGACGTAGTCGCGCCAGCCGCGGACGTAGGCGCGGAGGAAGGCGCGCAGTTCGGCGGGATGTGCGCGGGCGAATTTGTGGCTGGTGACGAGCACGGCATAGGCGCGGAATCCGGCGTCCCACGTCGAGAGGAAGCGCGGCATTTTTCCGCCGGCGTGCGTGATGTGGTAGGGCTCCGCGATGGAGTAGCCCTGCTGGATCGCCTCCTTGTCGCCGAGGAAGGCGGCGACGGAGAAGTTCTGCGGGACGACGTTGAACGTGAGCGCGTAGTGCCGCTCCAGAAACCTGAGAAACGCCCACTCGGGCCGGGCGATGAGGGTCCGGCCGCGGAGATCGGCGAAGGAGCGGACGGAGCTGTCGGCGTTGACGAGCAGGCCGGATGGATCGTCCTGGAAGACCGCCGCGACCTGGACGACGGGGAGACCCTCGGCCTGCTGGAGCAGCGTGCTGGTGCTGTCCGCCTGGCCGAGATCGGCCTGGCCGGTGGCGACCTTGGGCATGACGAGGGCGTTGGGGCCGCCGGGCAGCAGGGTGACGTCGAGTCCCTCCTCATGGAAATAGCCGCGCGCCTGCGCCTGGTAGAGCCCGCCGTGCTCCGGCTCCGGTATCCAGTCGAGCTGGACGGCGAGCCTGAACCGCGGCGGCGGATCGGCGGCGAAGGCGAGGGCGGAAACGGCGAGGAAAAGTCCGGCGAGGGCGAGGATGGGTTTCATGGCGGGAAAGCTAGCGGTCGGCGGGTTCGTAGGCGTCGTGCCAGCGGCGCAGCGCCAGCGAACCCAGGCCCGCGACGATCGCCACGAAGACGAAGCCGAGCACGCAGGTGATCGCGGCCGTGGCGAAGAGCGCGGCGTATTTCGCCTGGCTGGAATAGATCAGCGCCTGGAACCCGAGCCCGCCGCCGTCGCCGGCCGAGGAGCCGGCGGTGTAGTCGCCGACCAGCGCGCCGATCGGCGCGAGCGTCGCCGCGATCCGCAGCCCGGTGAAGAAATACGGCAGCGCGGCGGGCAGGCGCAGGAGCAGCAGCTGCTGGAGCCGGCTGGCGCGCCACATCCGGAAGAGATCGACGAGCGCGCGATCGGTCGAGACGAGGCCCTGCGTGGTGTTCACCACGAGGGGGAAGAAGCAGATGAGAAACGTGATCACGACGACGCTCTTCAGCCCGGCGCCGACCCAGAGGATGAGGATGGGCGCGACGACGATCACGGGCGTCATCTGCAGGAGCAGGAGATACGGATAGAGGCTCACGCGCACGAGCCGCGACGAGGCGAGGGCGAGCGCGCCGAGGAGACTGACGACGATGGCGAGGCCGAAGCCGAGGAGCGCGCCCTCGGCGGTGTTGAGCGAGGCGCGGGCGAGCGCGGGCGCGTTTTCCACGAGCGCAGCGAGGATCGCTCCGGGCGTCGGCAGCAGGAAACGGTTGTCCTCGTCGAGGAGCGCGTGCACGCCCAGCCAGAGCGCGAGGAAAAGCGCGCCGGTGAGCGCGGGGAGCAGCAACGGTCGGAGGAGGCGGGGCACGGGCGGCGGAGTTGGGCGGATGCGGTTCGGCGTGCGGGATCCGACTCAGGCGGCGGCTTCGGCGTCGCGGAGGACGCGCGAGACCTCGGCGACGCGTTCGTGGAAGCCGCGGGCGAGGCGCGTGTCGGCGGTGCGTGGATACGGCAGGTCGACGCGCAGCTCCGCGTGGATGCGGCCGGGCGCGGCGGCGAGGACGACGATGCGGTTGGAAAGGAACACGGCCTCGGCGACGGAGTGGGTGACGAAGAAGGCCGTCCACGCCTGCGACTGGCGGATGGCGAGCAGCTCCTCGTTGAGATGTCCGCGCGTGATCTCGTCGAGCGCGCCGAACGGTTCGTCGAGGAGCAGCAGCCGCGGCGAGAGCGCGAGGGCGCGGGCGAGGGAGACGCGCATCTTCTGGCCGCCGGACAACTGGCGCGGATACGCGCCGGCCCGGTCGCCGAGCCGGACGAGGTCGAGCACGCGCCGGCGGACGGCGGCGCGCTCTGCGGCGGGGATGCGGCGGAGGCGGAGCGGCGCCTCGACATTGCCGGCGACGGTGAGCCACGGGAGCAGGGTCGCGTCCTGGAAGACGAAGGCGAGTTCGGCGGCGGCGCCGGCGGGCGCGCGGCCGGCGACGGTGAGCGCGCCGTCGGTGACGGGGCTCAGGCCGGCGATGAGGCGGAGCAGGGTGGATTTGCCGCAGCCGCTCGGGCCGATGAGGCTGACGAAATCGCCCTCGGCGGCGGACAGCGCGATGCGGTCGAGGACGAGCGGACCGGCGCCGAAGCGTTTCGAGACGTCGCGGAGTTCGACCAAAGGCGGCGCGGCCATGGGAGCAAAGAGGCGGACCGGCGGGAGGCGTGTCGAGGGAGAAAACGGGCGCGGTGCGCGCGGCTACTGCAACCGGGCGAGCGCCTCGCGGATCTGCGGATTGGCGTCGTCGAGGGCGAGCGCGGCTTCGTAGGCGGCGCGGGCGGCGACGCGGTCGCCGCGTTTCTCGTGGAGCCGGCCGAGGCGGAACCGGACGCCGGCGTGACCCGGATAATCGGGCGGCGGCGAAAGCGCGAGGCAGCGGGTCAGCGCGGTGAGGCCGCGGTCGAGGTGCTCGCCGGACTGGGCCGCGGCGCGGCCGAATTCGTAGAGGGCGACGTAGTCGTCGGGATTTTGCCGCAGGGCCTGTTCGCAGAGGGCGAAAACGCCGGCGTAGTCGTCGTCGGCCCGGGCGAGATAGGCAAAGGCGGCGAGGCCGCGGGAGGAGTCGCGGCGGTTGATTTCCTCGGCCTGGTGGCGGGCCTTGGCGCGGCTGCCGAGCGGCCAGGGTGCTTCCTGATAATAGCGCATCAGGCCCTCGCGGGCTTCGAGGTCGCCGGGGGCGAGCGCGAGGCATTGCTCGAGCGCGACGCGGCCCTTGTGGGCGTAGCTCAGCGACCGGTGCCGGCCCGCGAGCAGGAGGCAGACGCCGCCGTAATCGCCGAGGATGTCGGCATCGTCGGCGCGCAGGGCGACGGCTTTTTCGAGCCAGGGGAGGGCTTCGTCGAGCGCGCCGGGCGTGTCGCGCCGGCTGAGGGTGAGCCCGAGATAATGGCAGGCCTCGGCATCGTCGGGCTTCGCGGCGACGAGCTGTTCGAGCAGCGCGCGGGCCTCGGGGAAACGTTTCTGCCGGAACAGCGCGATGGCGTCGTCGAGCGGCGCGGCGGCGAGGCCGGCGGCGGCGCAGAGGAAAAGGGCGGACAGGCGGAAGTGCATGCGACGGCGCCGGGAGCGTCGCAAAATCCGGCGGGGCGGCGACTAAAAATGAGCGCGGGGCGCGGCGCCCGCGCGCCGGTCATTCGTAGCGGAGCGCGTCGATCGGGTCGAGGCGGGCGGCCTTGCGCGCGGGGTAGAAGCCGAAG
>Ga0222421_100477_pt1 | contig 12097 bp, 9 predicted proteins | sample 3A1ome_2_FD_182473 | JGI IMG/M metagenome (GOLD analysis project Ga0222421, IMG submission 182473) | Enriched microbial communities from leaf-cutter ant dump, University of Wisconsin, Madison, United States - 3A150A (version 2) | ecosystem: Environmental > Terrestrial > Nest > Insects nest > Nest... | reverse complement strand
GTGGCGCCTTATTTCCTGCCGGGGCGGCTGCGGCGGTTCGCGGCGAGGCATCCGGGCATCGAGGTGGTCGTCCACGAGGACACGACCGCGCAGCTGGCCGCGGCGGTGCTGGCGAAGGAGATCGACGTGGCGCTGGTGAGCCTGCCGGTGGAGCGCGCCGGCCTCGAGGCCGAGGAGTTCTTCGACGAGAAGCTGCTGGTGGCGCTGCCGGCGGCGCACGCGCTGGCGACGAAACGAAAGCTCACGCTCGACGACCTCGAGACGGAGCCGTTCATCCTCATGAAGGAGGGCCACTGCCTCGCGGGGCAGGCGCTGCAGTTCTGCCGGCTCAACGGCTTCGCGCCCCGCGTGAGTTTCCGCAGTGCGCAGATCGAGACGGTGCTGGCGTTCGTCGCCGCGGGGTGGGGCGTGTCGATCGTGCCGGCGATGGCCGCGACGCGCGCGGTGAAGGGCGTGCGCTACCGGGCGCTGGCCGGGATGACGCGGTCCATCGGCGTGATCCGCCGCGCGGCGCGTCCGCTCAGCGGCGCGGCGCGGGCCCTGGTGGAGTTTCTGCGGCAGGGGTGAGTCGCTCGCGCCGGACGCGACCGGTGAAATTCGCGATTACGTTGTGATTCAAGTTTTGGCAGGAATTGTCGATTGGAAGACGTGGTTGTTGTCTCATGACATCCCGATGCCGTAGCGCCTCTCCCGTCTTGCCGTCCGCGTGGCTGTGCGCCTGCGATGGTGCGGGCCTCTCCCGATGGCCACGGTCCTGTTGATCGAGGACGACCGGCTCAGCCACCGGCTGGTCGACAAGATCTACACGTCGGCCGGCCATGAGGTGCTGCTGGCAGAGAGCACGCGCGGCGGTTGGGAGCTGCTGCGCAGCCGGATGCTCGTCGACCTCGTGGTGCTCGACAGCCAGCTCGGTGCGGACTGGGGCTGGACGTTTCTGCAGGAGGTGCGGCGCCGGCCGTTTTTCCACGATCTGCCGGTCGTGGTCTACACGGCCCACACGGGGCGCGACGACGTGATGCACTATGTGCGGCTGGGCGTGCAGGCGGTGCATGTGAAGCCCTTCAAGGCCGAGGTGCTGCTCAACGAACTGGACAAGACGCTCAAGACCGGCCGGCTCGCGCGCTGGCTCTTGCCTACCGACGTGGTCTGCGCGCGGCTGAAGCTCGTCCCCTCCGAATACGCGGGCCTGCTCAACTCCGCGATCGCGATGCTCGCGGAGGACCGCAAGGTCGTGATGCGTTTCCTTACCTCGCCCAACGACGGCCGGCTCTGGTCGGCGCTCGGCCGGATGAAGCAGCGGCTGCCCGAGCTCGGGGTGCGCGTGATCGAGGAACTGGTGACGCTGGCCGAGGAGCAGCTCAAGCAGGACGAAATCACCGGCGCGGTCGAGGCGCTCGGCGCGATCGACGCGCTGGCGGCGGTCCTGCGCCAGCGCGCACTCGCGTTGCTGCAGATGGGCGGCTCCGTTGTGAACACCACCGCGAACGGCCCGCCGAACGACCGGCCGCCCCCCGCGTCCGGCAGCCAGCCTCCGCTGGCCGTCTCGCCGGCGAAACCGGCGGCGGCTGGTGCGATGTCTGCGATGGCGCGAAAGATCGTGGCCCAGCCTATCTGGGCCTATGGCGAACTGTTTTGCGGTCTGCGCCAGTCGGTGCACGTCGGCTCCGAGCCGCTGCTGGCCGCGCTCAAAACGCTCCACGGGCGGCCGCATCTGGTGCAGTTTCTCGAGGTGCTCGCGTCCCTCGACGCCATCCCGGAGACGAATTTCCAGGACGCCGCGCAGCGCCTGCGGGACGTCCGCGGGTTCGAGGACGCCTGCCAGCGCATCCTGCTGCGGGCCGGCATGGCGACGAAGGCGCAAAGCGGACGGCTCGACTGGCTGGCGATGGCGACCCGGCTCGGTGTGCCGAAAACGGTGTTGTATGCGGCACTCGGTTCGCTGGCGCGCCAGCCGCTCGGCGGTTTGATCGATCTCGGGCCGTTCCGGCAACGGCAGCTGGTCACGATGCTGCTGGCGTTCGAGACGGGCCGTCTGCTCAAGCTGCCGTATTATCACCGGCTCGCCGCGGCCGGGCTGGCGCGGGATGTCGGCCTGTGGCTCGCGGCGCTGGCGTCTCCGGCCTCGACCGCCCTGATCCTCGCCATGGTGGCGGCGGGCGGCGATCTGCTCGAGATGGAACATGCCGTCTGGGGGCTGACGCATCGCGACCTCGGGGCCCGGTTTCTCGCGCAGGAAAAGGCGGCGGCGCTGTATCAGGAGGCGGCGCTGGGCCGGCTGCCGCCCGCGGCGGAACGCTCCGTCGAAGGCGAGGTGATGCTGACGGTGCTGCGGCTCGTGGACGACCTCGCGGCGCTCAGCGAAGCGGACAGCGTGGCCCAGGCGACGAAGATCCGCGAATGGCTGCAGGCGCTGGATTATCCCGTGTGGAAGGCGCTGCGGAAAAGCGGCGTGGCCCTGCCGGTCGATCTGGATGAATTCATCGAACTGCTGTCCACGCTCACCGGCTCGGCGACGTGGATCGCGCACGAAGCGGGTTCGTGAACCGCCGATTCCCGCGCGGGCGGAAGCGGCGGTGCCTGATGCGCCGGTTCCGGGACGCGGCCGGCGCGTCCGGGAGGGCGCGGCGGAGATCCTTACAGCGCGTGGATCGCGCTCTTGCTCACGGCGAGGCCGGCTTCCTTGACGGCTTCGCTCATCGTCGGGTGGGCGTGGATCGTGCGGCCGAGGTCCTCGGCGCTGCCGCCGTATTCCATGTGCGTCACGACTTCGCTGATGAGTTCGCCGGCGTTGGCGCCGAGAATCTGGGCGCCGAGGATCCGGTCGGTCTTCGCGTCGGCCACGATCTTCGCATAGCCGTCGGTCGCATCCGCGGCGATGGCGCGGCCGTTGGCGGCGAAGTTGAACTTGCCGACCTTGACCGCGAGACCCCTGGCCTTGGCGCCGTCCTCGCCGAGGCCGACGGACGCGACCTCGGGCGAAGTGTAGACGATGGCGGGGACGAGGTCCCAATTGACGTGTCCGGCCTTGCCCGCGATCCACTCGGCGACGGCGACGCCGTCCTCCTCGGCCTTGTGCGCGAGCATCGGGCCGGCGACGACATCGCCGATCGCCCAGACACCGGCGACGTTGGTGCGAAGATGCGCGTCGACCTTGATGCGTTTCTTTTCGTCGAGCTGCACGCCGGCTTGGTCGAGGCCGAGGCCGTCGGTGAACGGCCGGCGGCCGACGGCGACGAGGACCTTGTCGGCGGGGAACGAAAGCTTCTCGGCGCCGCGTTCGGCGGTGAGCTGGCCGTTGGCGTAGCCGGTGACCTTGGCGCCGGTCTCGATCTTCAGGCCCTGCTTCGCGAGCAGGCGGGTGAAATTGCGGACGATGTCGTCGTCGTAGGCGGCGATGATCTTCGGCAGGAATTCGACGACCGTGACCTCGGCGCCGAGGCGCGACCAGACGGACCCGAGTTCGAGACCGATGGCGCCGCCGCCGACCACGACGAGCCGTTTCGGGACGGAGGAAAACGCGATCGCGTCGTCGGAGGAGACGATCGTTTTCCCGTCGAACTTCAGGAACGGCAGCTCGACCGGCGCGGAGCCGGTGGCGATGACGATGTGCTTCGCGGTGAGTTCCTGGGCAGGCGCGCCGGGGACGGCGGGCTCCACCTTGACGGTGTTGGCGGAGACGAAGGACGCGGCGCCGGTGACGACGGCGATCTTGCGCGCCTTGGCGAGCTGGGAGACGCCGCCGACGAGCTTGGCGACGACCTCGTCCTTGCGCTTAAGGAGCGCGGCGAGATCGACCTCGACCGAGCCGAGCTTGATGCCGTGCGCGGCCGCGTGCTGCCGCGCCCAGACGACGTGCTCGCTCGAGTGGAGGAGAGCCTTGCTCGGGATGCAGCCGACGTTGAGGCAGGTGCCGCCGAGCGTGGCGCGTTTGTCGACGAGCGCGACCTTGAGGCCGAGCTGCGCGGCGCGAAACGCGCAGACGTAGCCGCCGGGACCGGCGCCGATGACGATGAGATCGAAGGAAGACATGGAATGTAGCGAGTAGCGGGTAGTGAGTAGCGAGTAGATCGGGGAAGGCGGGGCGGCCCGAGTCGAATGCTCGCTACCCGCTACCCACTACTCGCTACATCAAGACTCAGATGCCGAGGACGAGGCGTGTGGGGTCCTCGATCGCCTGCTTCACCTTCACGAGGAAGGTGACCGCCTCCTTGCCGTCGATGAGGCGGTGATCGTAACTGAGCGCCAGATACATCATCGGGCGGATGACGACCTGGCCGTTGACCGCGACCGGGCGGTCGTTGATGGCGTGGAGGCCGAGGATGGCGCTCTGCGGGGCGTTGAGGATCGGCGTCGAAAGCATCGAGCCGAAGATGCCGCCGTTGGTGATGGTGAAGACGCCGCCCTCGAGGTCGGCGAGCGTGATCTTGCCCTCGCGTGCGCGCTTGGCGGAGTCGCCGATCGCCTTTTCGATCCCGGCCATGCCGAGCGTGTCGCAGTCGCGCACGACCGGGACCATGAGGCCCTTCTCGGTCGAGACGGCGACGCCGATGTCGTAGTAGTGATTCTGGACGATGACATCGCCCTCGATCCGGGCGTTGACGGCCGGGACTTCCTTCAGCGCGTGGACCGCGGCCTTGGTGAAGAACGACATGAATCCGAGCTTGAGCCCGTGCTTCTTGACGAAGTCGTCCTGGTATTTCTTCCGCAGCTCCATGACGGCGGACATGTCGACCTCGTTGAATGTCGTGAGCATGGCCGCCTCCGACTTCGCCTGCACGAGGCGCTGAGCGATCTTCTGGCGCAGCGGCGTCATCTTCTTGCGCGTCTGCCGCTCGCCGGCGGCGGGCTGTGGCGCGGGCGCGGCGGACGGGGCGGGAGTCGCGGCGGTGGCCGGCGGCGCGACGGGAGACTTGAGATCGGGAATGGGCGATTGCGGCGCCGTCGCGGCGGCGGCGAGGACATCGCCCTTGGTGACGCGGCCGGCCTTGCCGGTGCCGGCGAGGGTCGCGGGATCGATGCCGGTCTCCTCCGCGACGCGGCGGACGGCGGGCGACTGGACAGCGGCGGACGCGGACGACGCGGCGGCGACGGGCGCGGGAGCGGCGGAAGCGGAGGCGTCGGTGTCGATCGACGCGACGACCTGGCCGATCTTCACCTCGGCGCCGGCCTCGACCTTGAAGGTGATCCGGCCGGCGGCTTCGGCGGTGCCTTCCGAGGTGATCTTGTCGGTCTCGAGCTCGAAGAGCGGCTGGTCCTTTTTGACCACGGCGCCGTTTTCGACGTGCCACTTGGCGAGCACGCCGGAGCTGATGGATTCGCCCATGGGCGGGATTTTGACTTCGAGGAGGGACATGGGGAAGGGAGTAGTGAGTAGCGGGTAGTGAGTAGCGAGTAGAAGGGCGGCTTGGAATGCTCGCTACTCACTACCCGCTACTCGCTAGTTTTCGAAATCACACGTTAAACGCGCTCTGGAGGAAGGCCGCGAGTTCGAACTTGTGCAGCGCGAGGGCGCCGACGGCGGGCGAGGCGGCGGCGTCGCGTCCGGCATAGAGCGGGACGAAGCCGAAGATCGTCGAGAACTGCGGCGCGAGGAAGGACCATGCGCCCATGTTCTGCGGCTCCTCCTGGCACCAGACGACGCGCGCGCCGGCGTAGTGGTCGGCGAGCTCGGCGAGCCGGTTGCGGTGGAGCGGATAGAGCTGCTCGACGCGGACGATCGCCGTATTCGCGATCTTGTTGCGCGCGCGGTAGTCGACGAGGTCGTAGTAGACCTTGCCGGTGCAGAGGATCAGGCGCTCGGGCTTGGCCGGCGCGGCGGGATCGTCGAGGATCTCCTGGAACGACGTGCCGGGGGCGAACTCCGCGAGGCGCGAGGTCGCGGCCGGATGGCGGAGGAGGGATTTCGGCGACATGACGACGAGCGGCTTCTGGAAGTCGCGCTTCATCTGCCGGCGGAGCAGGTGGAAGAACTGCGCGGGCGTGGTCGCGTTGACCACCTGGATGTTGTCCTCGGCGCAGAGCTGGAGGAAGCGCTCGAGGCGCGCGGAGGAGTGCTCGGGGCCCTGGCCCTCGTAGCCGTGCGGCAGGAGGAGGACGAGGCCGCTGGTGCGCTGCCACTTCGACTCGCCGCTGGCGATGAACTGGTCGATCACGACCTGGGCGCCGTTGGCGAAGTCGCCGAACTGCGCCTCCCAGATGCAGAGCATCTGGGGATAATCGAGCGAGTAACCGTAGTCGAAGCCGAGGACGGCGGCCTCGGAGAGAAGGGAGTTGTAGACGCAGAAACGCGCCTGCTTCCCGCCGAGATTGAGCAGGGGCACGTATTTCTCGCGCGTGTCGGTGTCGTAGAGAACGGAGTGGCGGTGACTGAAGGTGCCGCGCTCGCAGTCCTGGCCGCTGAGCCGGATCGGGACGCCCTCGACGAGCAGGGTGCCGAAGGCGAGCGCCTCGCCGAAGCCCCAGTCGACCGGGCCGCCGTCGCGGTGCGCCTGGACGCGGGCATCGAGGAAGCGCTTGATCTTGGGGTTGAGCTTGAAGTGGTCGGGGACGCGCGTGAGGCCGGCGACGACGCGGTCGATGACCTCGGCGCCGACGCCGGTCGGGACCGCGGTGTGCCGGTAGCCGGGCTGGAAGACGGCGGTGGAGCCCTCGAACTTGCCGGCCTCGATCGCGGCGGAGCGGCGCGCGGTCTTCACGACCTCGGTCTTCTTCGCTTTCTCGAAGTTGGCTTCGAGCGCGGCGGTATACTCGACCTTGATCGCCTCGGCCTCGGCCGGGTCGATCGACCCCTCGGCCACGAGCTTGCCGGTCAGGATCGCGGAGACCTGCGCGTGCGCGGCGATCTGGCGGTAGAGCGTGGGCTGGGTGAACGCCGGCTCGTCGCTCTCGTTGTGGCCGTGCTTGCGGTAGCAATACATGTCGATCACGACGTCGCGCTTGAACTTCACGCGGAACTCGAGCGCGAGCTGCGAGACGAGGCAGACGGCCTCGGCGTCGTCGCCGTTCACGTGGAAGACGGGCGCCTCGATCATCTTGGCGACGTCGGTGCAGTAGCGGGTGGAGCGGGCGTCGGCGGGCTGGGTGGTGAAGCCGATCTGGTTGTTGATGACGAGGTGGACGGTGCCGCCGGTGCGGTAGCCGGGCAGCTGGGAGAAGTTGAGCGTCTCGGCCACGACGCCCTGGCCGGCGAAGGCGGCGTCGCCGTGGATGAGGAGCGGCAGCACGCGGCGGCGCTCCTCGTTGTCGCCGCGGATGCGCTGGCGGGCGCGGGCCTTGCCCTCGACGACGGGGTTGACGATCTCGAGGTGGGACGGGTTGGCGGCGAGCCGGACCTCGACCGGCTGGCCGGCGGAGGTGGTGAGGACCGCCTCGTATCCGAGATGGTATTTCACGTCGCCGTCGCCGCCGACGGATTCCGGGATGTAGTTTTCCGAGAACTGCTCGAAGAGGAGCTCGAACGGTTTGCGCAGGATCGAGGTGAGGACGTTGAGCCGGCCGCGGTGGGCCATGCCGAGGACGATCTCCTCGACGCCGAGGCCGGGGCATTGCTCGATGATGGCGTCGAGCGCGGCGATGAAGGTCTCGGCGCCCTCGCCGGAGAAGCGCTTCTGGCCGACGAATTTCGTGTGGAGGAACTTCTCGAAGAGCTCGGCCTTGTGCAGGCGGCGGAGGATGCGGATCTTCTGCGCGCGGGTGAACGCCGGCTGGTTGTTGGTCGCCTCCATCCGGGCCTGCAGCCACTCGCGGGCGTCGTGGTCCTGCACGTGCATGTATTCCACGCCGATGTGGCCGCTGTAGGTCTGCTTCAGCGCGGCGAGGATGTCGCCGAGCTTCATCTGGCCGCCGCCCTTGAAGTTCGTGAGCGTGAAGGCGTCGTCGAGGTCGCTTTCGCCGAGGCCGAAGTGGGCGAGCGCGAGCCGCGGATGCGCCGGCGGCGGCTCGCCGAGCGGGTCGAGATGCGCCTGCAGATGGCCGTGCGAGCGGTAGGCGTTGATCAGCCGGCCGACCTGGGCCTGCTTGTAGCTGTCGACGATGCGGACGCCGGATGCCTGCGCCTGCGAGGCGCTGAACGGCGCGCCGTTGTTGCCGAGCGTGAAGCCCTGGAAGAAAGCGCGCCACGTGGCGTCGACGGAATCGGGGTTTTGCCGCCACGACTCGTAGGCCGCCTCGATGACGGCGGCGTTGGCGTCGGTGGAGAGATTGAGGGAAGACATGGGTGGGATAAGAAATGCGCTCTCGAGGCCGGACGGCAGGCTCCGGCGACGCAGGGCGCATCATTAGAAAACGTGGTCGGACAATCGAGCACGGCTTGCCGGCGGACTCAAGTCCGAGCCAGGCCGCCTCCGAGGTTGCAATCCCCCTTAACGTCGGTAACAGCGGGATAAGTTTTCCGCACCCAGCCGCCACATGGACGCCCTCGTCAAAGAGTCTCTCGTTTGCCTTTTGCACGGCATCGCCGCCGGCGACGGCCGTGCGATCGCGGCCGAGATGGAGCGGCTCGACGGCGTTCTGCAGAGCGGGCGGTCGCAACTGCACCCGCAGCTCGCCCATTACCTGCAAAATCGAAGCTACGCCAAGGCCCTGGCCTGGCTCGGCGGCGAGGCGAACCTCGCGGCCGGCACCTGCGGAGGGCGACCGGCCCGGCCGGCCGGGACCTGACATGGCGGCGGAGAAACGTCCAGTCGATGGCGGCAAGGACCTCGGCCAGAATCCGTTTGCCGCGTTGAGCGGCGCGGGATTGCCGGTGGCGCCGAAGACCGTGCTCGAGCAGGCGGCGAAGGCGGCGGCGGCCAAGGCTCCCGCCGTCGAGCCGAAGCATCGCGGACGCGTCGAGATCCGGCGCGAGACCGGCGGGCGCGGCGGCAAGACGGTGACGACGGTCTCGGGCTTCACCGGCATCGGGCTGCCGGAAAAAGAGCAGCTGGCGAAGACGATGCGCGCGGCCTGCGGCTGCGGCGGCACGGTGAAGGACGGGCAGATCGAGATCCAGGGCGACCAGCGCGAGACGGTGGCGCGGATCTTGAGCGAGGCCGGCTTCCGGCCCGTATTCGCCGGAGGTTGAGCGCGGAGACGCACGACGATGGTTTATTTCCTGATCATGCCGGTGTGGTTGCTCGTGGAACTCGTGCTCGCGGGGCTCTGGCTGTCGTCGCGTCACGACCGAAATCGCGCGCTCTGGAATCTCTACCTGCGCTGGGTGCTCATCGGCTCCTCCGCGGGCTTTGTCGTCGCCAATCTGGTTTATGCCACGAGTGCCGCGTGGGCGGCCGAGGAGCTGACCGATGCACACTTGAAGCTCCTGGTCGGGGCGTGGCTGGTGGTCGGACCGATCCTGTGCAGCGCGGCCGGCTTCACCGGCGGGCTGCTGGCGGGATTGCTGCGCGCCGGCCGGCTGGCGCGACGCGATCACTGGATGGATGGAACTGTCTGAACCGCGGCCGGGTTCGGAGCCGTCGGCAAGTCGGGCGAGGCGCTCAGGCGGCCAGACCGGCGGTCAACGTGAGCGCGGCCTTGGCGCGGTTGAGGATGTAGAGATGGTAACCGGGCGCGCCGTGGGCGAGCAGGTCGCGGATCTGCGTGAGCGCCCAATCGATGCCGATGGTCTCGACGACGTCGGTGTTTTCCGCCGCGACTTCGAGCCGGGTGATGAGCTTCGGCGGCAGCGTGGCGCCGCACATCGAGGTGAAACGTTGGATCTGTTTCAACGACAGCACGGGCATGATCCCGGGCACGATCGGGATCGCGATGCCGGCGGCGCGGCAGCGGTCGACGAAGCGGTAGTAGACCGCGTTGTCGAAAAAGAGCTGCGTGGTGATGAAATCGGCGCCGGCGTCGACCTTGAGCTTGAGCGCGGCGAGATCGGTTTCGGCCGAGGCCGCTTCGGGATGTTTCTCCGGATAACCGCCGACGCCGAGGCAGACATCGGGATGGCGGGATTTGAGCAAGGCGACGAGATCGCTGGCGTAGCGCAGGCCGTCCCGATAAGGCGTGAAGGTTGTCTCGCCCTTCGGCGGATCGCCGCGCAGGGCCATGACGTTGCGGAAACCGCCGCCATGAAAGCGGTCCGCGACGCCGAGCAACTCGTCGCGCGTGTGGCCGACGCACGTGAGGTGCGGCATCACGGTGAAGCCGAGTTCGTCCTTCAGCAGCGCGCTGACCTGGGCCGTGCGCTCGCGCGTGCTGCCGCCCGCGCCGTAAGTGACCGAGACGAAATCGGGCGCCATCCGCTTGAGCGCATGGGCCGTGGCGCGCAACGCGTCCACCCCCGCGTCGTCCTTCGGCGGAAAAAACTCCAACGAGCGCAACGGCCGCGCGCGGGCGAAAAGCTGGGAGATGGGCCGGTCGGGCGTCATGGACATATCAACGCAGAGGCAAGCGTTGATATGTGTAAAGCCGGAATACGTTTTCCTTCCGCGATCCGGCCGAGTTGCGAAGCGAGTGAGGCGAACAGTGAAGCGTGAGATGAACGATGAAGCGTGAGATGAACAACGAGGAGTGAGCCGGACGGCGAAGGGGGAATGGGGAAAAAGCGCGAAGCTTCGAATCGCGGACCAGTCGTCCAACCGGCCGAACTGGTCGAACCGAATCGCCGTCGCTGCCGCCGCTTGCCGTTTTCGCCCGGACGGCTCGGGCCGACTCCGATTGCCGATGGTCTCCGCCCATCGCATTCGTGTTCACCGATCGCTGTGCCCCGCTTCGGTTTCGTGATCCGTTTTTTGGGGGACGTGCCGGCTGGAACCACCGCACCTTCGAATCCGCTCAGCAACACAACGCCACACACGCCGCCATGCGGACGAACGTCGCTACGGCGACCTCGCTCACGGTAAAGTGTCATTTAATAAATGACGCTTTACCGTTCACTGAGTGGGATGGAGGGAGTCGAGATGTGCGGTGTGAGGCCGCCGGCGGATACGCTCGGGTTGGCGGGATGATGAGGAGAGGTTCGGATGGGCGCGACGATGAAGATGACGCGGGCGATTGCGGAGAGGCGTGGGAAAATGGAGGAGGGACGCGGGGAGTGGATGAGGATTCCGAGGGAAGGACGGGGAGCGTTTCTTTGGGATGTATCCGCGGTTCGCCTCTCGCGCGGGGGCCGGCCGGGCTCCGCGCGCCGGCGAGGGGGCAAACACGCGCGGATCTGGGCGCGGCCTTGACAGGGCGCGGGGCTGCGACTCTCTCGCGACGGACCACCGGCGATCGAGATCGCAGACCGGACGCCTGCCGGAGGTCGGCGTCTCTTTCGACTATCATGAAAGCCTGGATCTTCCTGCTGGTGGCGGCTCTCCTCGAAATGGGTTGGGCGATCGGTTTGAAATACACGCACGGGTTCACCCGGCCGGGAGCGTCGGCGGCGACGCTCGCGATGATGGCGGGCAGCCTGTATCTGCTCGCGCTCGCGGCGCGCACGCTGCCGATCGGGACCGCCTACGCGGTGTGGACGGGGATCGGCGCCGCGGGGACGGCGGTGCTGGGCATGCTCCTCTTCAAGGAGCCGGCGACGGCGGCGCGGGCGGTGTGCCTCGGGCTGATCGTCGCGGGCGTGGTGGGCCTGAAGGTCTTCGGCGGCGCCGGCGCGCCGGCCGGTTCCTAGGCGGACGCGGCGAGTTCGCGTTCCTTCTCGGTCTTGAGGCGGAGCTGGCCGCAGGCGGCGTCGATGTCGTGGCCCTTTTCGCGACGCAGCGTCACGGATACGCGCGCGTCGCGGAGGATGTCGGCGAAACGCTCCTGGCGCGTGTTCGACGGACGTTTCCACGGCAGGCCCGCGACGGTGTTGTAGGGGATCAGGTTCACGTGCGCGTGGAGGTCGAGGGCGATGTCGCGCAGTTTCTCGGCCTGGTCGAGCGAGTCGTTCACGTCCTCGATCAGGATGAACTCGAGCGTGACCATGCGGCCGTGCTTTTCGGAAAACGCGCGCACGGCGGGGATCAGTTTCGCGAGCGGGAACGCCCGGTTCACCGGCATGATCTTCTCGCGGACCTCGTCGGTGGCGCCGTGGAGCGAGATGGCGAGCCGGATGCCGAGCGGCTCGTCGGCGAGCTTCAGGATCTTCGGGACGAGGCCCGACGTGGAGAGCGTGATGCGGCGGGCGCCGAAGCCG
>Ga0222421_100472_pt1 | contig 12176 bp, 9 predicted proteins | sample 3A1ome_2_FD_182473 | JGI IMG/M metagenome (GOLD analysis project Ga0222421, IMG submission 182473) | Enriched microbial communities from leaf-cutter ant dump, University of Wisconsin, Madison, United States - 3A150A (version 2) | ecosystem: Environmental > Terrestrial > Nest > Insects nest > Nest... | reverse complement strand
GCTGACTTCCAGTTCCTGGGCAATCATGTGAACTCCTTTGTGCTTGCGTGGAAGAAAGTTAACTGTAGATCGGGATCGAAAACCTGTTATTCAACAGGCTCACTGACACATTGCAGTGGGTGGCCCGCCTTGACGGCGGCGTCAAGCACCTGCTCCACCTTGGTGGCGGCCACGTCGCGGGAATAAACCCCGCAAACGCCCTTGCCGTCGAGGTGGATCTTCAACATGATCTGGGTGGCCGTTTCGCGGTCCTTGCTGAAGAACTCCTGCAGCACCACGATGACGAACTCCATGGGCGTGTAGTCGTCGTTGAGCATGACCACCTGGTACATCTGCGGCGGCTGGGTCTTCTGCGTGCGCCGCTCCAGCACGACCGAACCGCCGTCGTCCCGCGCGGGCCGGGTCACGGGCGGCGTGGTGGGGGGAGAAGGTGGTTTTGTTGCCATGAAAATCATTCTAGCGATCCGCGCGCCACGCTGCCGCCAGAGAAAGCTGACGTTGATCCGGTATTTTTCAAGCCCTGGAACGCGCGATACGCCAGCCTATTCGTAAACCACCGCAGCCGCACCCGCGCCCGCCTGCGCCGCCCAGGCCGCCAGGGCCGCGTCGGTGGGGTAGAAGCGCGCGTTGTCGCCGAGCTGCAGTTCCGCGACGGCCGCCGCGTCGCCGGCCGCGCAGTGCACGCCCATGCGCACGCGCAGGCCGTGGTGCAGCACCTCGCCCTCGGCCAGTTCCTCGCGCCGCGGCGGGAATTCGCGCACCAGCCCTTGCACGTCGGGGCCCTTGTCGCCCACGGCGACGTGCAGGTACTTGCCAAAGCGGCAGCGCGCGCCCGCCAGGTCCCAGACCTGCTGCACCTTCACGCGCAGGCCGCCGCTGAAGTGGTCGAGCTGCAGGCGGCCCTGCATCACCACGAACTCGTCTTCCTTGAGCTGGTTGCGGTAGGTGTTGATCAGCGCCTCGTCGGCCGAGGCCTCGATCACGCCCGATTTGTCGTCCAGCCGGAACAGCGCCAGCTTGCCGCGCTGGCCGTTGATCACACGGAAGTCGCTGATGATGCCGGCCAGCACCTGGGGCTCGCGGCTGTCCAGCAGTTCGTCGATGGACGTGCGCACGAAGCGCCGCACCTCGGTGGCGACCTCGTCGAACAAATGGCCCGAGAGGTAGAAGCCCACCGCCGTCTTTTCTTGCGTCAGCCGTTCCTTGATGCCCCAGGGCAGTGTGTCCATCAGGTCGGGCTCCTGCGTGCTGGAGCCATGGGCATCGTCGCCCATCATGTCGAACAGGCCGCCCTGATTGACGTTGGCGAGCGTGGCGGCTGCGAAGTCGAAAGCGCGGTCGATCGACGCCACCAGCGCGGCGCGGTTCAGGTGCAGCGAATCGAAGGCCCCGGCCTTGATCAGCGCCTCCACCGTGCGCTTGTTGATGCGCTGGCGGTCCACCCGCACGCAGAAATCGAACAGGCTCTTGAACGGGCCGGTGGTGGACCCCTGCGGCCCCTCGCCCCGCCCTTCGCGCGCGGCGATGATGGCCTCGATGGCCTGCTGGCCCGTGCCCTTCACGGCGCCCAGGCCGTAGCGGATGATCTTGTCGGTGACGGGCTCGAAGCGGTACATGCCCCGGTTCACGTCCGGCGGCTCGAACGACAGGCCCATCTTCTGCGCGTCCTCGAACAGCACCTTGAGCTTGTCGGTGTCGTCCATTTCCACGGTCATGTTCGCGCAGAAGAACTCGGCCGTGTAGTGCACCTTGAGCCAGCCCGTGTGGTAGGCCAGCAGCGAGTACGCGGCGGCGTGCGACTTGTTGAAGCCGTAGCCCGCGAACTTCTCCATCAGGTCGAACACCTCGTCGGCCTTGTCCTGGCCGATGCCCTTCTCGGCCGCGCCCTTGCGGAAGATGGCGCGGTGCTCGGCCATCTCCTCGGCCTTCTTCTTGCCCATGGCCCGGCGCAGCATGTCGGCGCCGCCCAGGCTGTAGCCGCCCAGCACCTGCGCGGTCTGCATCACCTGCTCCTGGTAGACCATGATTCCGTAGGTCTCGGACAGCACGGGCTCGACCAGCGGGTGCGGGTACTCCACCGGCTCCTTGCCGTGCTTGCGGTTCACGAAGGTCGGGATCAGGTCCATCGGGCCCGGCCGGTAGAGCGCGTTCAGGGCGATCAGGTCCTCCAGCCGGCTGGGCTTGGCCTCGCGCAGCATGCCCTGCATGCCGCGGCTTTCAAACTGGAACACGGCTTCCGTCTTGCCTTCGGAGAACAGCCGGTAGGTCGGCCCGTCGTCCAGCGGGATGTTCTCGTAGGCGAAGTTCTCCTGGCCCTTGTGGCGCTTCATGATGAACTCGCGCGCGATCTCCAGGATGGTGAGCGTGGCCAGGCCCAGAAAGTCGAACTTCACGAGGCCGATGGCCTCCACGTCGTCCTTGTCGTACTGGCTCACGGCCGATTCGCTGCCGGGCTGCTGGTACAGCGGGCAGAAGTCGGTGAGCTTGCCCGGCGCGATCAGCACGCCGCCCGCGTGCATGCCGATGTTACGCGTCATGCCTTCGAGCTTCTGCGCCATCTCGATGATGGTCTTGACGTCCTCTTCCTTGCGCACGCGCTCGTAGAGCACGGGCTCCAACTCCAGCGCGTAGTTGTTCTTGTCGCCGTCCTTCTTCTGCTCGGGCGGATAGGCCAGCGTGTAGGTCTGGCCGGGCTTACCGGGCACCAGCTTGGAGATGCCGTCGCAGAAGGTGTAGCTCATGTCCATCACGCGGCCCACGTCGCGGATGGCGGCCTTGGCGGCCATGGTGCCGAAGGTGGCGATCTGGCTCACGGCGTTCTTGCCGTACTTTTCCTTCACGTAGTCGATCACGCGGTCGCGGTTTCCCTGGCAGAAGTCGATGTCGAAGTCGGGCATGGAGACCCGCTCCGGGTTCAGGAAGCGCTCGAACAGCAGGTTGTACTGCAGCGGGTCCAGGTCGGTGATCTTGAGCGCATAGGCCACGAGCGAGCCCGCGCCCGAGCCCCGGCCCGGCCCCACGGGGCAGCCGTTGTTCTTGGCCCACTGGATGAAGTCGCCCACGATGAGGAAGTAGCCCGGGAAGCCCATCTTGAGGATGGTGCCCAGCTCGAACTCCAGGCGCTCCACGTAGCGGGGGCGCTCCTTGTCGCGCTCCGCCGCGTTGGGAAACAGATGCTCCAGCCGCTCTTCCAGCCCCTCGAAAGAGGCGAACCGGAAGTACTCGTCGATCGGCATGCCGTTCGGCGTGGGGAAATCCGGCAGTTGGGGCTTGCCCAGCACCAGGGTGAGGTTGCAGCGCCGGGCGATCTCCAGCGTGTTGGCAATGGCCGAGGGCACGTCGGCGAACAGCGCTTCCATCTCCGCCGAGGACTTGAAGTACTGGTCGCGCGTGAACTTGCGCACGCGGCGCTGGTTCGCCAGGATCTCGCCCTCGGCGATGCAGATGCGCGCCTCGTGCGCTTCGTAGTCGTCGGCGGTGGCGAACTGGATCGGGTGCGTGGCCACCACGGGCAGACTCAGCCGCGCGGCCAGTTGCACGGCAGCGATCACGTGCGCCTCGTCGTCGGTGCGGCCCGCGCGCTGGAGCTCGATGTAGAAGCGGTGCGGGAAGATCCCGGCCAGTTCCAGCGCCACCTGGGCCGCCCCGGCGTCGTCGCCTTTTATCAGCGCCTGGCCCACCGGCCCGGCCTGCGCGCCGGCGAGCGCGATCAGGCCGTCGCTCAGCTCGCGCAGCCATTCCCAGGTGCACACCGGCACGTTCTTGACCACATTGCGCGTCCAGGCGCGCGCCAGCAGCTCGCAGAGGTTGAGGTAGCCCTGCCGGTTCTGCACCAGCAGCACCATGCGCGCCGGCGCACCGGCGTCGGACGCCACGTTGACCTCGGCGCCCAGCACGGGCTTGACGCCCTTGCCCCGCGTCTCCTTGTAGAACTTGATGGCGCCGAAGAGGTTGTTGAGATCGGTGATGGCCAGCGCGGGCTGGCCGTCCTTGGCGGCGGCCTTGGCCACCTCATCGATGCGGTTGGTGCCGTCGACGACGGAAAATTCGGTGTGCAGGCGCAAGTGGACAAACATGGCGGCCATTGTAGAAAGGGCGCGCCAGTACAATCTTCAATCCTGTTTTGCTGAAAGCTGCTTTCGATGCCGCGTTACTCCCTGCCACTCGTTTCCGCCCTGCTGGCCGCCGGCCTGCTGGCGGGCTGTTCCAGCACCAGTGACGACAAGACGGCCAACTGGAGTCCCAACCGCATCCACTCGGAAGCCCAGGACGAACTCAACAGCGGCGCCTACGACAAGGCCATCCCGCTGTACGAGAAGCTCGAAGGCCGTGCCGCCGGCACCCCGCTGGCCCAGCAGGCCCAGATCGACAAGGCCTACGCGCAATACAAGTCGGGCGAAAAGGCCCAGGCCATCGCCACGCTCGACCGCTTCATGAAGCTGCACCCCGCCAGCCCCGCGCTGGACTACGCGCTGTACCTGAAGGGGCTGGTGAACTTCAACGACAACCTGGGCCTGTTCTCCTTCATCTCGCGCCAGGACCTGTCCGAGCGCGACCAGAAGGCGGCCAAGGACTCGTTCGAGTCGTTCAGCGAACTGGTCACGCGCTTTCCCGAGTCGCGCTATGCGCAGGATGCGCGCCAGCGCATGACCTACATCGTGAACTCGCTGGCGCAGTACGAAGTGCATGTGGCGCGCTACTATTACCAGCGAGGCGCCTACGTGGCCGCCGTCAGCCGCGCGCAGGTGGCGCTGGCCGACTACCAGGGCGTTCCCGCGCTCGAAGAGGCCCTGTACATCCTCATCCAGTCCTACGACGCGTTGGGCATGACCCAGCTGCGCGACGACGCGCGCCGCGTGATGGACGCCTCGTACCCACAAAGCGCCTACCTGCGCGACGGCTTCAAGGACAAGTCGGATCCGTGGTGGAAGTTCTGGTAAAGCCAAAAGGAAGCGCGAGGCGCCGGAACACGACCATGCTCAACTTGTCCGCTATCCAAGCGCTTCTCGATCCGCTCTTCCCCGGGCTCATGGGTGTGCAGTTACTCGAAGCCGCACCTGAACGGGTCGTGGCACAGATGCAAGTGCGGCCTGACTTGTGCACCACAGGGGGCATCATGCATGGCGGAGCCTATATGGCATTCGCCGACACTCTGGGAGCTGTTGGAACCATCCTCAATTTGACCCCGGAAAAAATAACGACAACCACGGACTCAAGCACCAAGTTCATTGGAGGAGCAAAGGTCGGAACAGTCGTCAGAGGCGAGAGTGTCGCGCTTCACCGCGGGCGCACCACGATGGTTTGGCAAACGAGTATCACCACTGCCGAGGGCAAGCTGTGCGCGGTCGTCACGCAGACTCAACTGATCCTTGAGGGCAAGCGTTGATTTTGGTCGCCGGCCCTTGCACAGCAAGCGCCAACAGCTATCTTTTTTAAAGCACTGCGCCGTGGGGTGTACCCATCTCGATCAACATGCGCAGCGCCTCGTCCCACTCTTCTTCCGACTCCAGACGCCGCATGGGCGGCAGCGCTGCCAGCAGGCGCTTGCCGTAGCCCTTGGTGACAAGGCGCGTGTCACCCACCACCAGGACTCCCCTGTCTGATTCGCGCCGTATCAAGCGCCCCGCCCCTTGCTTCAACGCCACCGCCGCCTCGGGCAGCGCGTAGGCCGTGAACGCCTTGCCGCCCGCCAGCTCGATGCGCTGCGTGCGCGCCTCCACCAGCGGGTCGCCGGGCGGGGGAAACGGCAGCTTGTCGATCACCACCAATTGCAGCGCATCGCCGGGCACGTCGAACCCTTCCCAGAACGTGGCCGAGGCCACTAGGACGCAGCCCGGCCGGCCGTGCTCCGATCCTTCGCGGAAGCGCTCCATGAGGCGCCGCTTGGGCCACTCGCCCTGTACCAGCACGTCCACCGTGTCCAGCCGTTTCCGAAGCGCATCGCCGATGGTGCGCAGCGCCTTGAGGGTCGTGGTGAGCACCAGCGTGCGCCCGCCCAGTGACGCCACGGCAGCCGCCGCCCAATGCGCCAGGGCCAGGCTGTGCGCGGGGTCGGCGGGGGTGGGCAGGTGGCGCGGCACGTACAGCGCGGCCTGGGCAGCATAGTCGAACGGGCTTGCCACGCGCAGGATGCGCGCGTCCTGCAGCCCGGCCCGTTCCGTGAACCAGGTCAGCGCCTCGTCGGCCCCCAGCGTGGCCGAGGTGAAGACCCACGCCCTACCCGGTCCGGCGGCGGGCTCCACCGGCCAGCCATCGGCCGCTTGCGGCGCTTCGGCGGGCGCCGCGAGCAGGCGCGTGCGCATGGCCTCGGCAATGTCCAGCGGCGACTCGATCAGGCGCAGTTGCGTGGCGCCCAGTTCCACCCAGCGCACCGCATCGGGGTTCGCTGCGCCTGAGAAACGGGCCAGCCGGGCCAGCAGTTCCGAGCCCCGTTCGTACAGCCGCTCGAAGTCGGGCGCGATTTCGCTGACAGTGTCGAGCGCTTCCTGCGCCTGGGCGCAGGCCAGTGCGAGGGCGCGCAGCGCGGCCTGCCATGCTTCGCTTGGCACACCGTCGGGAGACTCGCCGCTCCAGCGCAGCCGGGCCGCGCCATGCGCATCCCCCGCGGCCAGCCGCAAGTCCTGCACGACCCGCTCCAGGGCGCGGGACAGGCCGGTCCAGTCGGCCAGGCCGCGTGCACGCTGCAGCCCCACGGCCAGCAGGTCCCGGCTGAAGTCCATCCACTGCCCGGTGGACAGTTGCGTGCCCAGGAACTGCACGCCGGTCTCATTGATCTGGTGCGCCTCGTCGAACACCACCACGCGCACCGAGGGCAGCAGCTCGGCCATGCCCGATTCGCGCACCGCCACGTCGGCAAAGAAGAGGTGGTGGTTGATGACCACGATGTCCGCCGCCAGCGCCTCGCGCCGCGCCAGGTGCACGTGGCATTCGCGGAAGCGGGGGCACTGCGAGCCCAGGCAGTTCTCGCGGGTGGACGTGACCAGCGGGATCACGGGCGACCGCTCGTCCAGCCCCGCCAGCTCGGCCAGATCGCCTGCGCGCGTGCTGCGCGACCAGTCTTCCACCTTGGCCAGCACGCGCGCCACGCCGCGGTCCTGCGCGGAGACATCCTGGCGCGCCTGCTCCAGGCGGTGCAGGCAGAGGTAGCTGGCCCGCCCCTTGAGCAGCGCCATGCGCACGGGCACGGGCACGCCCAGGGTCTCGGCCAGCCGTGGCAGATCGCGCGCAAAAAGCTGGTCCTGCAGGGCCTTGGTGGCCGTGGAGAGCAGCACCCGCTCGCCGCTGAGCAACGCGGGCACCAGGTATGCATAGGTCTTGCCCACCCCTGTGCCAGCCTCCACCACCAGGGCGCCGCCCTCTTCCAGCGTCCGGGCCACCGCCTCGGCCATCTCGGTCTGGCCCTCGCGCGGCTGGAAGTGCGCATCGGCCCGCGCCAGCACGCCACCGGGGGCGAACACCTCCCGCACCATCTCGGCCAGGGCCATCAGGCGGGCTCTTGCGGCAGCAGCTCGCGCTCCAGGCGCGCCATGGCATCGCGCAGCGCCAAACGGCGTTTCTTGAGGCGGCGCAGCGTCAGCTCGTCGGGAGCGCCTTCCGGAGCACAGCGGTCGATCAGCGCGTCCAGGTCGGCGTGTTCGATGCACAGGGCGATGAGCTGGCGGTGGGGAGAATGGAGGTCGAAGGACAAGGCGGGGCGGCGTGGGATGGCAAAAATGCCACAGGCGGGCAGATAATAAGCGTTTGGCGCGCACGTGCCTCCACAATCACCAGCATGACCAAAGCGTTTCGCCTCATCGCGTCCACCGGCATCCACAAGGGCGACCGGGAGTATCAGCAGGACCAGGTCGCCCTGATCGCGCACGAACGGCACAACGGCTGCGTGCTGGGCGTCATCGCCGACGGCATGGGCGGCCGCAGCGGCGGGCGCAAGGCGTCCGACCAGGTCATGATGACCGCGCGCCAGCTGTTCGAGCGCTACTCCCCAGAGACCGACGACCCGGTGGCCATGCTCAAAAGCATGGTCGAGGAAGCCCACATCGTCATCCGCCTCACAGCCATCGCAGCCGAGCAGGAGCCGCACAGCACCATCGCCGCCTTCCTCATCAACCCGCGGGGCGACTGCCACTGGGTGCATGCGGGCGATTCGCGCATCTACCATTTCCAGGGCGCCCGCATGGTGTCCCGCACCAGCGACCATTCCTACGTGCAGGCCCTGGTGGACCGGGGCGAACTCACCGAGGCCGAGGCCAACAACCACCCGCACTCCAACATCCTCGTGGGCTGCCTGGGCACGGAGAGCGATCCGCCCGTCACCACCCATGTGATTCCCCAGCTGCAGCCGGGCGATGTGCTCATGGCCTGCAGCGACGGCGTGTGGCACTACTTCTCGCCCACAGAACTGGGCTCCGTCGTGGATTCTCTGTCGCCCCGCGAGGCGACGGAGTTCCTGATCGAAAAGGCCCGCTCCCGGGCCCGGGGCGGCGGCGACAACCTCTCGCTGGCCATCGTGAAGATCGAGGCGCTGGTAGAGGAAAAGAAGGTCGCCCGCCTGACCCCCGTCGAGGCCGGCCGTCCCTAACGAGCGTCGGAACCTGCAGGCAGCGGTGCCGCAGGCTTGCGCCCCTGGGCCGCCGCGTCTGCCCGGGCCTTCTCCACGCGCGCGCGGCGCTCTTCGGCAGCCTTGATTGTTTCCGCATGGCGCGTGCGTGCCTGGGCGGCGCGCTCCGCGCTGTCGGCGGCGCGCCGGGCCTGTTCGTCGGCCTGCTTCTGCACACGGTTGCGCTGCTGCTCGGCACGCAGCGCGGCATCGTGGTCGCGTTGCGCCTGGGTGGCCGGCGGCTTGCGCAGCACGGCGTCCGGGCCCTTGGCCTCGGCAGGCGCGGGCCGCTGCTGCTTCTCTTCGATGGCCTTCAGCCGGTCCGCTGCCTTTTCCTTGCGTTCGGCATCGTTGAGCATGATCTCCTGCGTGCGCAGGCGGCCTTCGGCATCACGCCCCCGGGCCCGCACGGCGCGCAGGCAGTCCTCCACCGCGAAGCGCTGGTAGCAGGCCCCCTCCTCCTTCACCTGCTGGGCCTTGAGGGCTTCGCGCTCATGGCGGATGCGCTCGTGCTCCGCCTTGCGCTGCGCCGCTGCGGCCGCATGGGGATGCTTGCCGGCGTCCTCCTCCGAGGAGACCGGAGCCTGCGCCATCGCGGACGCCGCCAGCAACGCGGCAAGGGAAAGGGCCAGGCACCGCAGGATCATCATGTCAGCCCCGTATCGACGTTGCGGCGCTCCAGCGCCAGAAATTCCTTGGACTGCATCTCGTTGAGCCGCGATACGGTGCGCGGGAACTCGTGCGCCAGCGGGCCGTCGGTGTAGAGCTGCTCGGGCGGCACGGCGGCCGACATGATGAGCTTGACCCGCCGGTCGTACAGCACGTCGACCAGCCAAGTGAAGCGCCGCGCGGGCGACGCCATGCTCACGGGCATGTAGGGCACGTCGGAGAGCAGCACGGTGTGGAACTGCGTGGCAATCTCCAGGTAGTCGTTCTGCGAGCGCGGGCCGCCGCACAGCGTCTTGAAGTCGAACCAGACCACGCCGCCGGCCTTGCGGCGGGCGCGGATCTCGCGCGCCTCGATGTGCAGCACCGGGTCCTCGTCATGCACCTCGGCGAGCTGGTCGAAGGCCTGGTTCATCTCAGCGTCGGCCTGTGGGCCCAGGGGCGTGTGGTAGAGCCGGACCTGCTCCAGCGTGCGCCGGCGGTAGTCGGTACCGTTGTCCACGTTCACCACTTCCAGCTTTTCATTGAGCAGCGCGATCGCCGGCAGGATGCGGTCGCGGTGCAGGCCGCCCGGGTACAGCTCGTCCGGCTTGAAGTTGGACGTGGTAACGAAGCCTACGCCGTTGTCGAACAGCGCCACCAGCAGGCGGTGCAGGATCATGGCGTCGGTGATGTCCGCCACGTGGAACTCGTCGAAGCAGATGAGCTTGTAGCGCTTGGCGATGTTGGCGCCCAGCACGTCCAGCGGGTTCTGCGTGCCCTGCAGCACGGCCAGCTCGCGGTGCACCTCGCGCATGAACTCGTGGAAGTGCAGGCGCACCTTGCGCTTCAAAGGCACGGCGTTGAAGAAGCAGTCCATGAGGAAGCTCTTGCCGCGCCCCACCCCGCCGTACATGTACACGCCCCGGGGGATCTCGGGGCGGTGGATCAGCTTCTTGAGCGCGTTGGAGCGCCTTGCCTTGTACGCGGCCCAGTCGTCGGCGCAGCGCTGCAGCGCGTCCACGGCGCGCAGCTGGGCGGGATCGCTCTGGTAGCCTTTGGCGGCCAGCTCGGCCAGGTAAGCCTGTTTGACAGTCACGGGATGGGCACCACTCTGATACTATGAATTCAATAGCTGCCAGCGCTTATCCAGTAAGCGCTGGAGCCCGTTTTTATTCAAAGTTTCAGAAGTTCAGCGTGCGCTTGTCCACGGCCAGGGCCGCTTCCTTGGTGGCTTCGCTCAAGGACGGGTGGGCGTGGCAGATGCGTGCGATGTCTTCGCTGCTGGCCTTGAACTCCATGGCGACCACGGCCTCGGCGATCAGCTCGCTGGCCATGGGGCCCACGATGTGCACGCCCAGGATTTCATCGGTCGCGGCATCGGCCAGCATCTTGACCATGCCGGTGGTGTCGCCCAGCGCGCGCGCGCGGCCGTTGGCCAGGAAGGGGAAGCTGCCGGCCTTGTACTTAACGCCGTCGGCCTTGAGCTGCTGCTCGGTGCGGCCTACCCACGCGATCTCGGGGCTGGTGTAGATGACCCAGGGGATGGTGTTGAAGTTGACGTGCCCGTGCTGGCCTGCGATGCGCTCGGCCACGGCAACGCCCTCTTCCTCGGCCTTGTGCGCGAGCATGGGGCCGCGCACCACGTCGCCCACGGCCCACACGCCGGGCAGGTTGGTTTTGCAATCACCATCGACCACGATGGCGCCGCGTTCGTCGAGCTGCAGGCCCACGGCCTCGGTATTGAGGCCGATGGTGTTGGGCACACGGCCGATGGAGACGATGAGCTTGTCCACGTCCAGCGACTGCGCTTCGCCCTTGGCGTTGGTGTAGGCGATGGAAACCTGCTGATCTTTGCCCTTCTTGCCCGTCTTGATCTCGCCGACCTTCACGCCGAGTTCGATCTTGAGGCCCTGCTTGTCGAAAGCCTTCTTGGCTTCCTTGGCGATCTGCTCGTCCACCGCGCCCAGGAAGGTCGGCAGGCCTTCGAGGATGGTGACCTCGGCGCCCAGGCGGCGCCAGACGGAGCCCATTTCCAGGCCGATCACGCCCGAGCCGATCAGGCCCAGCTTCTTGGGCACGGCGCCGATGCGCAGCGCGCCGTCGTTGGACAGCACCAGCTCTTCATCGAACGGCACGCCGGGCAGCGCGCGTGCGTTGGAGCCCGTGGCGACGATGATCTGCTTGCCCACCAGGGTTTCCTCGCCCGCCTTGATCTCGTAGCCGCCTTCAACGGCCTTGGAGAACGAACCCCGGCCATGGAAGAAGCTGACCTTGTTCTTCTTGAACAGGTACAGGATGCCGTCGTTGTTCTGCTTCACGACGGTGTCCTTGCGGCCGATCATCTTGGCCACGTCGATCTTCACGTCCTTGGCGGTGATGCCGTGGTCCGCGAAGTGCTTGTTGGCGTGCTCGAAATGCTCGGACGACTGCAGCAGCGCCTTGGACGGGATGCAGCCCACGTTGGTGCAGGTGCCGCCCGGTGCAGGGCCGCCCGCGGCGTTCTTCCACTCGTCGATGCAGGCCACGTTGAAGCCCAGTTGCGCGGCGCGGATGGCGGCTACATAACCGCCAGGGCCGCCGCCGATGACGATCACATCAAATTGTTTGCTCATGTTGGGGGTATCGGTTCGTTGAACAAAAACCCACCGGCTAGCGGTGGGTTCTGCGAAGCTTGGGCCGCTCAGATGTCGAACAGCAGGCGCGATGGATCTTCCAGCGCGTCCTTCATCGCCACCAGGCCCAGCACGGCTTCGCGGCCGTCGATGATGCGGTGGTCGTAGCTCATCGCTAGGTAGTTCATCGGACGGACCACGATCTGGCCGTTCTCCACCACGGCGCGGTCCTTGGTGGCGTGCACGCCCAGGATGGCCGACTGCGGCGGGTTGATGATGGGGGTAGACAGCATCGAGCCGAACGTGCCGCCGTTGGAGAT
>Ga0222421_100460_pt1 | contig 12423 bp, 5 predicted proteins | sample 3A1ome_2_FD_182473 | JGI IMG/M metagenome (GOLD analysis project Ga0222421, IMG submission 182473) | Enriched microbial communities from leaf-cutter ant dump, University of Wisconsin, Madison, United States - 3A150A (version 2) | ecosystem: Environmental > Terrestrial > Nest > Insects nest > Nest... | reverse complement strand
CTCGCGCGCGCGGTGCAGATCCAGCGGACGACGCGGCCCGACCTGAAGATCGTCGTCATGTCCGCGACGCTCGACGCCGGCGCGCTGCAAAGCTACCTCGCGCCGTGCGACGTGCTCGTGTCGTCGGGACGGAGTTTTCCCGTGCGGATCGAGTATCTGCCGAAGGCGGTCGATTTCGACCGCGATCCGGTGTGGGACGTCGCCGCGCGCGAATGCGAGCGCATCGCCGCGGGCGCGGGCGGCGACCTGCTCGTCTTCATGCCGGGAGCCTACGAGATCGGCCGCACCGTCCAGGCGGTGCAGAGTTCGCGCGCGCTGCGCGACTTCGTGTGCTTCCCGCTGCACGGCGAACTGCCGCCCGACGCGCAGGACCGCGCCGTCGCGCGCTACGACACGCGCAAGATCATCGTCTCGACCAATGTCGCGGAAACCTCGCTCACGATCGACGGCGTCACCGCCGTGATCGACGGCGGCCTCGCCCGGATGGCGCGTTTCGATCCGCACCGCGGCATCAACACGCTCCTCATCGAGAAGATTTCCGCCGCGAGCGCCGACCAGCGCGCGGGCCGCGCGGGCCGCACGGCGCCGGGCGTCTGCGTGCGGCTGTGGACGGAGCGCGAGCACGCGCAGCGCGCGCCGCAGGAGCTGCCCGAGGTGAAGCGCCTCGATCTCTCCGAGGTCGTGCTCACGCTCAAGGCGAGCGGGATCGACGACGTGGCGAACTTTCCCTGGCTGGAAAAGCCGGACGCGGTCGGGCTCGTGCGCGCGGAGCGGCTGCTCGCCGATCTCGGCGCGCTCGCCGGCGAAAGGCGCGCGATCACGGACCTCGGCCGGAAGATGCTGCGTTTCCCGCTGCATCCGCGCTACGCCCGCATGCTCCTCGCCGCGGAGGAGCGCGGCTGCGTGCGTCCCGTCGCGCTCATGGCGGCGCTCACGCAGGGCCGGAACTTTCTCCTGCGCGGCGTCTCGCGCGAAGTCGAGCAGGCGCGCGAGGACACGCTGGGCGAGGAGCACGAAAGCGATTTCTTCCTGCTGATGCGCGCGTGGCGCTTCGCGGACCAGGCGGGCTACGCGGTCGACGCGTGCCGCCGGCTCGGCGTCCACGCGCAGGCCGCGCGGCTGGTCGGGCCGCTTTTCGCGCAGTTTCTCGAGATCGCGGCGAAGGAGGGGCTCGACGTGGGCGAGCGGCGCGTCGAGGGCGACGCCGTGCGCAAGTGCGTGCTCGCGGGCTTCTCCGACCAGCTCGCGAAGCGGCTCGACGGAGGCACGCTCCGCTGCGAACTCGTGCACAACCGCCGCGGCGTGCTGGCGCGCGAAAGCGCGATCCAGAAAGCGCCGCTGCTCGTCGCGGCCGAGATCAGCGAGATCGAGGGCCGCGGCGGCGAGGTCAACGTGCTGCTCTCGCTCGCGACCGCGGTGGAGGAGGCGTGGCTGAAGGAGATATTCCCCGACGATTACCGCGAGGTGCGCGGCGTGGTCTACGACGAGGCGGCCCGGCGCGTGATCACCCGCCGCGAGCGGCGTTTCCGCGACCTCGTGCTCGAGGCGAAGGCCAGCGGCGACGACGCGCCGCCGAACGAGGCCGCCGCGCTGCTGACGAAGGAGGTGCTCGCGGGCCGGTTGAAACTCGAGGGCTGGGACGAGGCGGTCGAGCAGTGGATCACGCGCGTGAACCGGATGGCGGAGTGGTTTCCCGAGCTGGAGGTCAGCCCGATCACGGACGCCGACCGCGCCACGCTGGTCGAGCAGGTCTGCTACGGCGAACTCGGGTATCGCGGAATCAAGGACAAGCCGGTGCTGCCGGTGCTGCGGGAGTGGCTGACGGCGGAGCAGTTTGCGGTGCTGGACGAGTATCTGCCGGAGCGGCTGGTGATGGGCAACGGCCGCAAGGCGAAGCTGCGCTATGAAAAGGAAGGGCCGCCGATCCTCAGCGCGCGAATCCAGGAGCTCTACGGCATCGACGGGAGGTTCATGATCGGCCACGGCCGCGTGGCGGTGAAGTTCGAGATCCTCGCGCCGAACCAGCGGCCGATCCAGGTGACGGACGACCTGACGGCGTTCTGGCGCGACATGTATCCGAAAGTCAAAGCCGAGCTTTCCCGCCGCTATCCGCGGCACGAGTGGCGCTGAGGCCGCGCCCGGGCGGCGGGGCCGCTCAGGGCGCGGGCCGCGGGGCGAATTGCGGGTGGCCTTCGATCCGCGCCTCGAAGCCGGTCCGCGCCTCCGCCGGCAGCGCGGTGGGGAACTTCGAACTGCTCCGCCGCCAGCGCGCCAGCCAGTCGGCGCCGAGCAGGCGCGGCGTGAGCGGGTGGGCCGCCGCGCCGTCGGCCCGCGTGAAGGCGATCGTCGTGGTCGCCTTCGGCCCGGTGCCGGCGCCCTCGGCGACGAAGAAGCCGGCGCTCAGCAGCGCCACCCGCACCGCCGTCGCCGCCGAGTAGGTGTAGAGTTCGGCGGGCTTCGCCGCGCAGGCCCGTGCCAGGCGCGCGAAGGTTTCCGCAGTCCAGAGCGCCGGGTCGGTCTTGGAGGAGAACGGGTCGTAGAAGATCAGGTCCGGCGGCGGGGCGGCGGGGAAGAGCGCGAGGAAGTCGCCGTGCAACAACTCCCAGCGCATGCCGCCGGAGCGGTGCGTCCAGTGGCCCTGCGCGAGGATCGCCTGCGGCGCGGCGTGGCGGACGTGCGGGAAATAGCCGGCCTTGCCGGCCGCGAGCCGAAGCGGATCGAGGTCGCACTCGAAGCTCACGAGCCGGAGTGGCCGCAGCGCGCCCGCACCGGCGTCCGCCTGGCACCGCTCGAAGCAGCGGAGCGCCGCCATCGCGTTGGACGCGGCGCCGAGGCCCACGTCCCAGACCACGAGTTCCTCCCCCGCAGCGTCGGCCGCCGCGAGCCGGGCCGCGAGCCCCGACTGGGCGACGTAGAGCCGGTCGGCCTCGTCCTCGGGCCGGTTGACGGAGTGCATGACCTCGCCGGAGCTGATCTGGCGGACGCTGTTGAACCCGCCCGGCCCGGGATGGATCTCGTAGTCGCCGAGTCGTGGATACCGGAAGATCCGCGCCGGCCTCGGGCTGGCGACGGGGTTCTCCTCGTCGGTCCGCGCCAGGTCCGCGCGCAGGCGCTCGTAGAACGGCACGAAGGTGTCCGCGAGGATGTGCGCGCGCATCGCGGCCATGAGCCCGTGGTAGAACGCGAGGTTGTGGATCGTGAGCAGGTGCCAGCCGAGGAGTTCGTCGGCCTTGACCAGATGATGCAGGTAGGCGCGCGAATGCTCCCGGCAAGCCTGGCAGCTGCAGGCGGGGTCGAGCGGTTCCTCGGAGAACTTGTAGACGGAGCGCCGCAGATGCCGCCGGCCCTGCGAGGTGAAGGCCGTGCCGCGCTGCGCGAGCTGGGACGGGATGATGCAGTCGAACAGGTCCACGCCGCGGTGCACGGCCTCGAGGATGTCGAGCGGCGTGCCGACGCCCATGAGATAGCGCGGGCGGTCCTTCGGCAGGTGCTCCGTGGCCACGGCGGTGAATTCGGAGCGCTCGGCGGGCGTCTCTCCGACGGCGAGTCCGCCGATGGCGAATCCGTCGAACGGCTGCGCACGAAGGAATTCGGCGCTGCGCTGCCGCAGGTCGCGATGACACGCGCCCTGCACGATGCCGAAGAGCGCCTGCGGCGAATCGCCGCGGGCCGCGAGCGAGCGCAGCGCCCAGCGGTGCGTGAGCTCCATCGCGGCCTCCGCCTCGGCGTGCGGCGCGGTCGACGCGATGCACTGGTCGAGCACCATCATGATGTCGCTGCCGATCGCCCGCTGCATCGCGATGCTCGTCTCCGGCGAAAGGAGGTGCACGTCGCCGTCGACGTAGCTCTGGAACGTGGCGCCTTCCTCGGTCATCCGCCGCGAGCCCGGCAGGGAGAAGATCTGGAAGCCGCCCGAGTCGGTGAGGACAGGGCCGTCCCAGTTCATGAACCGGTGGATGCCGCCGAGCCGGCGGAAAACCTCCGGCCCCGGGCGGAGCAGGAGGTGAAACGTATTGGCGAGGAGGACACGCGTGCCGGCGGCCTTGAGCGTGTGGGTCGTCTGGCCCTTGACGGTGGCCTGCGTGCCGACGGGCATGAAGACGGGCGTCGGCACCTCGCCGTGCAAAGTCTGGAAACGCGCGGCGCGGGCGCGGGAGCCGGAGGCTTCGCGTTCGAGGGTGAAAGGGAGTCGGGACATGGCGGTTGGGGCCGGAGCAGCCCGCGAGCACAGCGCGACTTTGCGCCGCACGCGACGCTTCTTTCCGGGGAAACCGAAAACGCTGGGAAACGGCGCGGGCGTCCGCCGTGCTTCCCGGCGCGGCGCGCGCACCGGACGGGCCGGCGGAAGCCGGAAGCGCGGTTATTCGCCGCGGGCCTGCGTCTCGTAGAAGTCCCGGAGGAGAAAGAAGGCCTTTTTCTTCACGCCGTTTTCGCCGATCAGGCCCTTGCGGTTCCATCCGTCCTGCACGTGCGCGAGCGGGCGGCGGGGCGAGCGGAAATCGCACAAAATCCAAGGCGTGGCGCCGCGCCACTGCGGGATCTTCTGAAGCATCGCGAGCGTCTCGGCGTAGAGATATTCCTGATACTCCTCGCTGAAGCGCGTGAGCCGGTCGCCGTGGAGGCCCTGCAGGGCGTCGGCCCCGAATTCGCTGATGAAAACGGGCTTCTCGTAGCCGAAGCTCCAGCGGATCCGCGCGAGCCGGTCGGGCAGGCCGTCATACCAGCCGACGTATTGGTTGAAACTGAGCAGGTCGGTGAAGGCGCCGAAGGGATCGTCGACGATGCGGTGGTCCGGATCGGCGGGATCGCCGCGGACCTCCATCGCGGCGGAGACGAGCCGGCCGCCGTCGAGGCGGCGCGCGGTGTCGACGAGCTGCTTCAGGAAATGCGTGCGCGCGTCGCTGACGGGCGTCTCGTTGGCCACGGACCAGACGATCACGCTGGCGCGGTTGCGGTCGCGGACGATCAGGTCGGTGAGCTGCGCCCGGGCGTTGGCGAGCGTGGCCGGGTTGTCCCAGGCGATGGTCCAGTAGACGGGGATCTCCTCCCAGAGCATGAGGCCGAGTTCGTCGGCGACGCGCGCCATGTGCTCGTGGTGCGGGTAGTGGGCGAGGCGGACGAAGTTGCAGCCGAGCTCCTTCGCCCAGCCGAGGAGCTGGCGCGCCTCGGCCTCGCTCGTGGCGCGGCCGCCGCGCAGCGGGTTCTCCTCGTGGAGCGAGATGCCGCGGAGAAACGTCGGCCGGCCGTTGAGCAGGATGTCGGTGCCGCGGACCTCGATCGTGCGGAAGCCGATCTTCTCGCCGATGCGATCGGTGTCGGTGGCAAGCGTGACGTCGTAGCGGCGCGGGTGCGCGGGCGACCAGCGCTCGAGCGCGGCGGGCGCGGCGAGTTCGAACGCGGCGAGTCCGGTGGCGTCGGGCTCGGCCGAGGCGGCGAGCCCGAGTCCGGCGATCGCGAGCGTGACGCGCTGCGTTTTATGCGGGCCGTCGAGCTGGACGGTGGCGGCGATCCGGTCGGGTGCGCCCGGCTGCAACTGCACGTGATAACTGCGGATGAAGGTGGCGGGCGTCTCGACGAGGAGGACGTCGCGCGTGAGGCCGCCGTAGTTCCACCAGTCGGTGTTGACGGTCGGGACGGCGTCGGCGTGGCGGGTGTTGTCGACGCGGACGACGAGGGAGTTGCCGGTGGGCTTGACGGCGCCGGTGACCTCGAACTCGAACGGAGTGAAGCCTCCGATATGGCGGCCGAGCTTTTTCCCGTTGAGATAGACGTCGGCCTGGTAATTGGCGGCGCCGAAATAAAGGAAGAGCCGGTGCGACGGGTCGGACGGCGTGTAGTCGAAGGTGCGGCGATACCAGACCGTGCCCTCGTAATAGAGGAGCTTCTCATCCTGCGAATTCCAGTCGCCGGGGACGTTGAGCACGGGCGCGGCGTCGAAGTCGTATTCGACGAGGTCGGACTTGTCCGCGGGCTTGCGGTCGAGGAAGTATCCGCCGGTCGGATGCTCCGCGGCGTCGTAGGGCTGGCGGCGGTAATCGTAGTAGCCGTTTTCGTAGGGATCGACGATCACGTGCCACCGGCCGTCGAGAACGAGCGCGGGACGGGCGGCGACGTTCAGCAGTGCGGGCGCGGAGGAGGATTCCGCGGCACGCGCGGCGAACGCGGCCGAGGCGAACGCGAGCGCGGCGAACGCGAAGGCGGGGAAACGACTCAGGACGGAGCGGAGCGGGGTGGGGCGGCGCATGGAGAAAGCGAAGAGGCTCGCGGGGATTGACGCAACGACCGCGGCGGAGGATGCGCGGGGGCGGTCGTTTCCGTTGGCGCCTCGCCGGCTGGCTCGCGCTCGAATCCGCAGGGAGGCGGCTTCACCGGAGCTTGGCCGCAAAAGAACGCAAGGAGCGCAAGGCGTCCGGAAATGGTTCCGACGGGGTTCGCTCGTGCGCGGCCGCCCGGGCGAAACGATGGGGCGTCGTCGGCCGCGGCGGTGGCGAAGCGGGAATGCGGAATCTTGCTCCGTCTGGAGCGCCGGGATCGCGATCGGGGACCAGGCGATCCGAACACTCCATCCGAACACCGGCCTGCGGGTCCGGGGCCGCGAAAACATCGCCGCATACGGAGACCGGCGCGCGCGAGGAGCGGCGGCGCCCGGCTTCGCTCAGGCCTTCTTTTTCTTCCGGTGCTTCGGCTCGATGTTCAGGTAGGTCTTGTTGAGCATCTGGCTCTCGTAGAGTTCGAGGAGGCGGACGCCCTCGCGGGGCTTCACCATGTCCTTGCGCGTGGCGGCGTCGATCTGCGCCTTCATCTTCCGGCAGAGGTCCTCCTGCTGGTATTGCACGCCCTCGATCACGTCGGCGATGCGGCTGCCGCTCAGCGCCTCCTCGATGTAGAAGCCGTTGGGCTCGTCCTCCTCGAGGAAGACGTGCACCTCGTTGACGCGGCCGAAGAGATTGTGCAGGTCGCCCATGATGTCCTGATAGGCGCCGGTGAGAAAGATCCCGAGGTAGTAGGGCTTGCCGTTGAGCGGATGGAGCGTGACGTAGTCCTTCACGTCCTGCAGGTCGATGAACGAGGAGATCTTGCCGTCGGAATCGCAGGTGATGTCGACGAGGATCGCGTTGACCGTGGGCTTCTCCTCGAGCCGGTGGATCGGCGCGACGGGGAAGAGCTGCTTCAGCGCCCAGTGGTCGAGCAGCGACTGGAAGACGGAGAAATTGCAGACGTATTGGTCGGCGAGCAGCTTGTCGAGGTCGTGCAGTTCCTCGGGCTGGTAGCCGGAGTCGCGGCCCTCCTTGGCGATCTGCTCGCAGATCTGCCAGAAGATCGACTCGGCGGCGGCGCGGTTCTCGAGATCGAGATAGCCGAGGTTGAAGAGGGAGAACGCCTCCTCCTTCTTCTGGAGCGCGTCGTGGAAACGCTCGAGCCGGCCGAGCTTGGTCTTGTTCTTCAGCATGACCTCGAGGTCGGTGACGACCTTGTGCTTCACCTTCGGCTGGTGCTGCTGGCCGAGCGACTCGCGCTTGTTGATGCGCTCGAAGACCTCGACGACGAGGAGCGAGTGGGGGGCGACGATCGCGCGGCCGGACTCGCTGACGATGTCGGGCACGGGGACGTCGGAGGCGTTGCAGATCTCGCGGATGTTGAAGACGACGTCGCGGGCGTATTCCTCCATCGAGTAGTTCATCGAACTCTCAAAGTTCGTGCGCGAGCCGTCGTAGTCGATGCCGAGGCCGCCGCCGACGTCGAGGTAACCCATGGGGAAGCCCATCTTGGCGAGCTGGCAGTAGAAGCGGGTGGCCTCGATGACGGCGTTCTTGATCGTGATGATGTTCGGGACCTGCGAGCCGATGTGGAAGTGCACGAGCCGCAGCGCGGACGTGAGCTTGGCGGCGCGGAGCTTCTCGATCGCAAAGAGGACCTCGGCGGTGTTGAGGCCGAACTTGGCGCTGTCGCCGGACGACGAGGACCACTTGCCCTCGCCGCGGGTCTGCAGTTTCGCGCGGAAGCCGATCATCGGCTTGACGCCGGTCTCGGCGGCGAGGCGGATGATGTCGTCGAGCTCGGCGAGCTGCTCGACGACGATGATGATCTTCTTGCCGAGCTTGCGGCCGAGGAGGGCGAGGCGGATGTAGTCGTTGTCCTTGTATCCGTTGCAGACGATCAGGCGCTGGGAGCCCTCGTGCATCGCGAGCGCGATCATGAGCTCGGGCTTCGAGCCGGCCTCGAGGCCGTAGTTGAACTCCTTGCCGGCGGCGACGATCTCGTCGACCACCTCGCGCAGCTGGTTGACCTTGATCGGGAAAACGCCGCGGTAGTCGCCCTTGTAGCCCTCCTCCTTGATCGCCTTGGCGAAGCACGCGTTGATCTGGATGACGCGGTGGCGGAGGAGGTCCTGGAAGCGGACCACCATCGGCGCCTTCAGGCCCATGCCGACGGCCTCGTTGACGACATCGAGGATGCGGATCCCGCGGCCGTCGGCCCGCGGCTGCACCTGCACGAAACCCTCGTCGTCGACGGCGAGGTGGCCGGAGCCCCAGCGCTTGAAACCGTAGTGTTCTTCGGACTTGGCAGGGGACCAGGCGGATGCGGATTTACTTTTCAACGCGGAGGAAGAGCGGGACGTTATGGCTTGCTTTTGCAGATGTGGAAACCGTTAGATGCGTGTTTTCTTTTTTCAAAATACACAACACGCAATGACGAAAATGTCCCTCCTTACCGACGCCACTCCCGTTCTCGCCCAAGCCACGCCCGGCGGCGGCGCCGGCTGGACCCAGCTGGTTTTCTTCGGCCTGCTTTTCGCGGCGATGTATTTCCTGATGATCGCGCCGCAGCGCAAGAAGCAGAAGGAGCACGAGAAGATGCTCGCGGCGCTCACCTCGGGCGACGAGGTCGTGACGACCGGCGGCATCTACGGCGTCATCACGAACGTGAAGGACGACCGCTTCGTCATCCGCGTGGCCGACAACACCAAGATCGAAGTCGGCAAGGGCTTCATCAGCGGCGTGGTCAAGAAAGACGGCGTCGAGAAGAAGTGAGGCGCCGCGCTGCGCCCCTTCGCGCCGGCTCATGCAGGCCGGCGCACCCATCATTTCAATAAACCCAAACTAGCCATGTTCCGACGCAACCTCTGGAAGCTCGTGCTCACCTTCGTGATTCTCGCGTGGGCGCTCTCGACGCTTCTGCCTCTCCAAGACCAGCCGTTCGCGACCTATGCGAAGACCCACGCCACCGCCAAGGGCGCCGAATTCGCCGCCCTCGTCGGCGAGGCGACGTCCCTGAAGAACGCCGGCCGCGCGCCCAGCGAATTCGTCGCCCTCAAGCAGATCGGCAGGGATCGCAAGCTCGACCTCACGCAGTATTTCCCCGACATCAATATCGAGGCGAAGATCACGAACGTCGAGAAGCGCAACGACATCCTCCTCGGCGAGCTGCTCCGCCGCTCGAAGAGCCGGCTCCAGCTCGGTCTCGACATCAAGGGCGGCGTCGCCTTCACCCTCGAGGTCGACGAGCGTATCGCCGGCAAGGATTCGCTCGATGCCCGCCAGGAAAAGCTCACCAAGGCCATCGACATCATCGGCGCCCGCATCAACGCCTTCGGCGTGGCCGAGCCGCTGATCCGCCCGGTCGGCAACAACCGCATCGAGGTCCAGCTCCCCGGCGTCAACACCAAGGACAACCCCGAGGTCGTCGAAAACGTCAAGAAGCCCGCGCGGCTCGACTTCCGCCTCGTCCATCCGACGCTCACGCCCGCGCCCGGCGTGACCACGCCCCCGGGCTACGAGATCCTCACGCTCGACTACGAGGGCCGCCGCGGCGAGACCTCCGAGGAGCAGGTCTTCGTCAAGCGCATCCCGGAGATGACCGGCACGTCGATCTCGAACTCGTTCGTCAGCCGCGACGCCTACGGCAAGCCCGAGGTCATCCTGCAGTTCACGAAGGAGGGCCGCAAACAGTTCGCCGCCGTCACCCGCACGATCGCGGAATCGGGCCGCCAGACCGGCCGCCTGAACCGCCTGGCCATCGTGCTCGACGGCAAGCTCTACTCCGCGCCGACCGTGCGCGAGGAGATCGACAACGAGTCCGCCCAGATCTCCGGCAGCTTCTCCGACCGCGAGGCGATGAACCTGGCCAACGTCCTCAACAACCCGCTCGACCTGCCCCTCATCGTGAAGGAGCAATACGAGGTCGGCCCCTCGCTCGCCGAGGATGCGATCTCCAGCGGCGTGAAGGCCTCCATCATCGGCACCGTGCTCGTCGCGGCGTTCATGATCACGTTCTACAGCACCGGCGGTCTCGTCGCCGTCGCCTCGCTCGCCGTCAACGTCGTCATCATCCTCGGCGTCATGGGCAGCATCGGCGCGACCATGACCCTCCCCGGCCTCGCCGGCATCGTGCTGACGATCGGCATGGCGGTCGATGCGAACATCCTGATCTTCGAGCGCATGCGCGAGGAGCTGGCGATCGGCAAGACGCTCGCCGCCTCCAACCAGAGCGGCTTCATCAAGGCGCTCACCACCATCGTCGACGCCCACCTCGTGCAGCTGATCATCTGCTGCATCATGATCGGGCTCGGCACCGGGCCGATCAAGGGCTTCGGCGTGACGCTCGCGATCGGCGTGCTCTCGACGCTGTTCTCCGTGCTCATCACCGGCCACCTCTTCATGGAGCTGCTGACCGAGTCCGGCTTCCTGAAGAAGATCACGATGCGCCGCATGTTGAAGGACCTGCACATCGACTTCGTGAAATACGGCAAGCCCGCCTTCATCGGTTCCTGGATCGTCGTGCTGATCGGCATCGTGGTCGTCTTCGCCAAGGGCGAGAAGATCTACGGCATCGACTTCTCCGGCGGCGACGTCGTGAGCCTCCAGTTCACCCAGCCGCCCGGCGTCGCGAAGATCCGCGAAGTCGCGAAGAACGCCGGCGTGACCGACCTCAACGTCACGACGGTCAACGCGACCGGCGGCGGCAAGGAGACGTTCAACGTCGAGACCGCCGAGGGCAAATCCGCGGTGGTCTTCGCCGCGCTGCAGAAGGCGTTTCCCGCCTCCGGCATCGAGAAGGTCGGCGAGAACCACATCGGCGCCTCGATCGGCAAGGAAATCGAGCTCAACGCGCTCCTCGCCGTCAGCGTCTCGATGCTGACGATCCTGCTCTACATCGCCTTCCGCTTCGAGTTCGGCTTCGGCATCGGCGCGATGTTCTCGTCGCTGCACGACATCCTGATGACGATCGGCATCTTCGTGCTCTTCGGCCACCAGTTCTCCGCGCCGATGGTCGCGGCCATCCTCTGCATCGCCGGCTACTCGATCAACGAGACCGTCGTCGTCTTCGACCGCATCCGGGAGGAGCTGAAGCTCAACCCGACCGGCTCGCTGCGCGAGGTGGTGAATTCCGCGATCAACAAGGTCTTCGCCCGCACGATCATGACGGCGACGACGACCTTCCTCGCCGCCCTCTCGCTGTTCCTCTTCGGCGGCGGCGTGCTGCGCGACATCTCGTTCACCTTCCTCGTCGGCATCGTGACCTCCACCTTCTCGGCCATCTTCATCGCCGCCCAGGTCTTCTACTGGTGGCACAAGGGCGACCGGAAGCATGTCGAGGCCCACGCGGACGTGGCGCCGAAATACGAGTGGCAGGGCTCGAGCAAGGCGTCGGAATAATCTGACCAGGTGGGGGCGGCTGGCCCCAGCCGCCCTCGGTCGGACTCGTTGCCGAACCCGGGCGCGGCGAACCCGTGCCCCCGCCTGATCGATCCCGCCATGCGCTGGACCCATCAACCGCTCGCGCCCGAAACCGTCGAGGCGCTGAGCAAGGAAGCCGGGGTGAGCCGCGTGCTCGCCGAGCTGCTCCTGCGCGCCGGCGTGGCCGAGGCGGGCGCCTGCACGGCCTTCCTCCAGCCCGCGCTCGCCGGGCTCCACGATCCGTTTCTGCTCCGCAACATCGACGCGGCGGCCACGCGGCTGCGGCAGGCGATCGCCCGGCGCGAGAGCATCGTCGTCCTCGGCGACTACGATGTCGACGGCGTGAGCAGCACGGCCCTGCTCGTGAGCGTGCTGCGGCGCTTCGACCTGCAGCCGCGTTTCATCGTGCCACGGCGCTCGGAGGACGGCTACGGCCTCTCGCGCAGCGCCATCGACCGCGCGCTCGAGGGCGGCCGGCCGGAGCTTTTCATCGTGCTCGACTGCGGCACGAACTCGCACGACGAGGTCGCCTATCTGCGCGGCCTCGGCATCGACGTGATCGTGATCGACCATCACCGCTCGAAGGAGCGCGCGCTGGCCGAGGGCATCCTCGTCAACCCGCACGTGCACGCCGACGAGACCGGCGGCGACGCGCCGTGGCGGAATCTCTGCACCGTCGGCCTCGTCTTCAAGCTCGCGCACGGCCTGCTCAAGCAGCTGCGGCAGGAGAATCATCCGGTGGCGT
>Ga0222421_100456_pt1 | contig 12584 bp, 13 predicted proteins | sample 3A1ome_2_FD_182473 | JGI IMG/M metagenome (GOLD analysis project Ga0222421, IMG submission 182473) | Enriched microbial communities from leaf-cutter ant dump, University of Wisconsin, Madison, United States - 3A150A (version 2) | ecosystem: Environmental > Terrestrial > Nest > Insects nest > Nest... | reverse complement strand
TGCTCGCCCGCATCGTCGAATTCGCCGAGGTGCACAAGAACGACGAGGGCGCCGTGAAGGCCTTCGCCCGGCTCGAGATCAACCGCATGGAGCGCGGCGTGCCTTATCTCGACGTCATCTACGCCGCGGCGCCGCTCATCGGCCTGACCGGCACCGTCACCGGCCTGCTCCAGGTCTTCTCGCAGATCGCGCCCGACACCGGCCTGCCGGATCCCGTCAACTTCACGAAGGGCGTCGCGCTCGCGTTGTCGGCGACGGTCATCGGTCTCTGCATCGCGATCCCGTCGCTCGTCGGCAGCGGTTACCTGCAGCGCAAGATCGAGAACTATTCCGCCCAGCTCGACGTGCTCCTCGAGCGCATCCTCCAGCGCCGTCAGTCATGAGCGGTCTCTACCAGAAGCGCCGCAAGCGGCCCGAGATGAATCTCGTGCCGTTGATCGACGTGCTCGTGATGCTGATCTTTTTCGCGTTCGTCACGATGCAGTTCAAGTCCGCCGCGACGCTCAACATCACGCTGCCGAAGGTCGAGACGGCCGGCAAAAACGAGTTCAAGGGCACCGTCACCCTCGGCATCGACAAGGAGGGCGTCATTTCCTTCAACGGCAAGGCGATCGCCGACGACCAGCTCATGCCGCTGCTTGAGGAAGTGAAGAAGGTCGACCGCGACATCCCCGTCCTGATCAAGGCCGACGAGACGACGCAGCTGAAGAAGCTCGCGTTCGTCATGGATGCCTGCCGGAAGACCGGGCTCAACAAGTTCAGCCTCCAGAGCCGCTGATCCGGCGTCGTCAGGCCGCGGCGTGATTGCCTCGCCGGCGCCGGACCATTTACGGTGGGGACATGAAAATCGTCCTCACCGGCGCCACGCGCGGACTCGGCCGCGCGCTCGCGGAAGAATTCATCCGGGGCGGCCACACCGTCCTCGGTTGCGGTCGCAGCGGCGAGGCCGTCTTCGACCTGCGGATGGCGTATCAGGCGCCGCATGACTTCTCCGTCGTCGACGTCGCGCTCGACAACAAGGTCGCGCTCTGGGCCGCGAAGATTCTCGAGAACGAAAGCGCGCCCGACCTGCTGATCAACAACGCCGGCGTGATGAACCGCCTCGCGCCGCTCTGGCAGGTTGAGGACCGCGATTTCACCAAGGTCGTCGACGTCAACCTCCGCGGCGTGGCCAACGTGATCCGGCATTTCGTGCCGGCGATGGTGGCGCGGCGCCGGGGCGTGATCGTCAACCTCAGTTCGGGCTGGGGGCGCAGCGTCTCGCCGCAGGTGGCGCCGTATTGCGCGACCAAGTTCGCCGTCGAGGGATTGACGAAGGCGCTGGCCGCGGAGCTGCCGGAGGGCATGGCGGCTGTGCCGCTCAATCCTGGCATCATCGACACCGACATGCTGCGCGCCTGCTGGGCGGACGATGCCGCCGGCTATCCCAAGGCCGAGGCGTGGGCGAAAATCGCGGCGCCCTTCATCCTGCAACTCGGCGCGAAGGACAACGGCCGCTCGCTGACCGTCGGCGAGGACGAGGGCGTCTGAGGTGCGTCGCAGGCTTCGTCAGCCGGCGGTTCCCTCGGCCGCGGCAAGCGCGCCGGTGTAGTTCACGGGCTGGCGCACCTTGACGCAGGTCGGGATGCCTTCGTGCGTAGTCGGCGGGGCGTAGCGGGTCTCTTTCACCGTGAGCAGCGCGCTGACCGCCACCGTGTCGTTGTCGGCGCGCACGATGCGCGGGAGGCGCGGCGTGCCGTCCTGATCGATGTAGAATTCCACGACGGCGGAGCCCTGGGCCGGCCGGCCCGCGGCATCCGTCATCACCATCAGCTTGCCCTGTGTTACCGCGATGGGCTTGTCGAGTTCGGCCGGTTGCGAGCAGTGATAAATGAAATGCTCTTTCGATCCTTCATAAAGCCGGCGCTCGACGGCGTCCGAGACCGAACCGCCGAAGGGCAGCGGCGCTCCGCCTTTGAAATAAGCGCGCTGCTCCGGATCGTAGAACGTGAGGTAAAGCGCCGTCGTCGCCTGAACGGCCCGGCCGCCCGCGACGGCGGGTTCGAATCGGGTGGCCCCAAGCTGTTCGATCGCTGCCGGCAGCAACTTGTAGTGGGTCGCCTCGATCGCGAGGTAGTCCAGCAGGCGGCCATCGGGCCCGATCACGACGAGGAATTTCACGGCGGGTTTGTCCAGCAGCAGCGAACGCAGTGAAACGGGGATGATGCCCTCCAGCTTCGAAAGCGCGCGAATCGGATGGTCTCCGGGAGGAACCGGCGCGGAGGAGGCATCGTCGCCGAGCGCGAGGCACGACGGGACGAGGGCGAGAATCATCCAAAGCCAAAACGGTCTCATGGGGTATGAAGGATGGAGCAGAACCTGGTCGGAGCTTGGCCAAATCGCCGGACAACTGCGAGCGCAGTGTTTGCAACGCGCCGATCCGAACATTGCGACTCGGGCGCGGGCGTTCTCATTTGGCCGGCAGGAACTCGAGGGTCTTGAGTTCGCCATACTCGACCTTGACCTCGGTGGTGCGATCGCGGACGAGGCCCTTGCTTTCGCGTCCAAAAAATCCGGATGCGGCCTTGGCCATTGCGGCCAGCCGGTCATGGAAACTGTTTCCCTGCTGCCGGATGCTGAAACGCGTGGTCCAGAGCCGCTTCATCGTGTCGCGTTTCAGGATCTCCTGAAAATCATACGCCTCCAGAATCACGAAGTAGCGATTATCCTCGAGTTCGCGCAGCAGATCGTGATGGCGGGAGTTCACCTGCGCGATGCTTTGGGAGTCGATGAAATCCTCCCAGTAGCCGAGCAGCCGGGCATTCCATTCCACGCTTTCGTCGCGCAGCCGGTTCTCGGTCAGGATGGCAGTCATCGCGACCTCCATCTGCTGCTCGACGAGTTTCTGTTCGAGCTGCGACTCGGGCTCGAACTGCTTCTGGGCCGACGAAGCGTGAGGGAGCACGGCCAGCCGGGAGTTTCGGAAACGCTGCATCGCATCGTCGGTCTGCCCGCGAAAGTTGCGCCCTCCGGTCGTCGTGCCCCACGAAACCACGACGAGGAGCTGGGTCTCCTTGGGATGTTGCGTCGGTCGATACGCTTTCGCGGCCAGCGCTGGCGCCAGTGCCTGGGCGATCTCCAGAAAGGTCATGTCGTCGATCGACGGATCGCCGCTGCCATCCAGTCGTTTCCCCTGGCCGAAGGTATAGGTTTCCGGCGCGAGGGTGCCGTCGGTGCGCGATGTCCGGGCGTATCCATTATACACACGCGAGAAGATCGCGATTTCGGTCGCCTCGAGCGGCTTCCGGTCGCCGGTGGACCGGACCTCCGTCGCCTGGATTTCTGCGGGCGACAGCATGATCGCCGTCGTCACCAGCAGGAGGAAAATACGTTTTCCTGGGTAGAGAGCATACATGGGATCAGGCTGCTCCGGAATGGCCAGATCACGCTACGGCATGAGATTACATAATCAAACGCCAATTTCAGGCGCTCGCATTGCGGGCATGTCTGGCGCGTTGCGCCGATCCTGGGCCGGATCGGACGTAAGATCCGCGATCCAGACGGGTTTACCAGCCGAGCGCGTGGCGGAAGAGCGGATCGAGCGATGCGGCGACCTCGGCGTTCTCCGCCGCGAGCGGATGGCCGTTGTCCGGCACGCCGGGATAGTGGCGCACCGGGACGGCGGTGATCCGAGGGTCGCCGAGCTTTTCCACGATTTCGCGCAGATACGCCGCGTGCACCGCGTGCTTCGGCACGCCGCCGGCCGGATCGTCGAGGATCGGCGATTCCAGCAGGAAAATCCACGCCCGGGGCGCGTCGCGCCGCAGCTTGCGCAGGAACTCCACGTAGGCGTTCACGAACTCGTTCTGATCGGGCACGCCCTGGCTGAAATCGTTGGTGCCGAGACCGACGCCGATCGCGTCCGGCACATAGCGCGAGGGATTCCACGGCGCCGCCGGATCGTCGGGCAGGGCGAGTTCGTAGAACTGCGGGGCGTTGCGCGTGGCGCGGATGCCCTGCCAGTCGCGGATGAGTCCGCGGCCGCCGTAGCTGACCAGATGGAACTCGGCGCCGAGCCGCTGCGCGAGAATCGCGCCGTAGCTGTGGGCGGCATTGGCGTTGTGCGAGTCGGCACGGCCGTCGCCGAGCGGATCGTCGGCGCGGTAGTCGCAATACTCTCCGCTCGTCACCGAATCGCCGATGAACATCAACCGGCGCTCCTTCGCCGGCGGCGGCGGCAGGAGCGTGCCGCCGGTTCCGGGCGCGAAGCCGGCGATCTCGCACGTGCCCTGCCAGCTTTCGGAGCGGCGCAGGATCGCGATCGTGTGTTCGCCGTCCGCGGTGCCGTCTGCAAGCAGCGGATACGTGCCGACTCCCGGCCGGGCGTGCAGGGTCACGGGCGGCAGCCGGTCGACGTAGACATCGAAGTAAACCTTTGCGCTGCCAGCCTCGAGCTGCAGCGCGAGCGCGGCGCCGCGGTAGCGCAGGTGCAGCGTGACGCCGGGGAAACCGAGCCGCACACGCCCGTCAGGACCGGGCGCAGAGCGGCCCTCGATGCGCACGAGCGGACTGGCGGCGGGGATGAGCGGGGAGTCGGGACTGGCGGCGGACATGGACGCGAAGGCGAGGAGGGGGAACAGGAGCGGGATGAGACGTTTCATGAAAAGCGGACTCGGATGAAGGGCGACGGATGGGGCCGACGCGGTGTTGGCCGGCGGCGTCACGATTCCGTTGAACACCGCAGGATGACGTCATCGTCGGCGATGGCGAACTCATACCTCCGGCTGGCGCTGCGCGCTTCGGATGCCGGCGCCGGTTGCGCCGATGACGGGGCCTTCGCCGGACATCGGTGAGATGGACATGGCCGAGGAACGGAGTCAGGAGCCGGTCAGTTTCCAGCGGATGTAAATGTCCTCGACCTTCGCGCGCGCCCACGGTGTTTTGCGCAGGAAGGTCAGGCTCGACTTGACGCTGGGGTCATGCAGGAAGCACCGGATCGCGACGCGCCGGCCCAGCTCGGGCCAGCCGAAGTGCTCGACGAGCTCCGTCAGCAGCTTTTCCAGCGTGACGCCGTGCAGCGGATCGCGGGAGGGGGCGCTCATGCGGATTTCGGCTGGCGCAGGGCGGCCTGCAGCGGGCAGCGGGCGGTTTCGATCGCCTCGTCTGCGCGGTAGCGGGCGAGCAGATGACGCGAGCGCTCGGCCAGCAGGCGGCGGACTTCGCGGCGCCGGCCTTTGACGCGGGGAATGACCATGGTGTCGTAGCCGGTGGTCTGATGGCGGAGCCACGCGATCGTCGCCGCCTCGGCGCGCTGATCGATCGGGATCCGCTCCGTGCGGGCGACCGTGCCGCTGCCGACGGGCACGGCGTGCGCGGCGATGCGGGCCGCAAGCGCGCCCGCGTCGGCCGCGTGCCGCGGGTGAAAGGCGAGAAACGAGCGGACCGCGGCCGTGAAGTCCTCCGCGTAGACCGCCTGCTCGACGGCGCGGCGGCGGCGGCCGGCGTCCAGTTTCTTCTGATACGCCGGATCCTGGCGCTCCAGCGCGAGCCCGGCGCGCAATGCCGCGATCCGGCCGGCCGGCGCCCAGATGCCGCGGGAGAAACGCTTCCGCCCCTTCAACTCGATCACGGTCCACGACGGGCCGTCCTGCTTGATGCGCCGGCTGAGCGCGGCGTCGCCGGGCGGCAGCAGCGCCCAACCGTCCGGGACGGTCAGCACGCGGCCGTCGGGAGCGGCGACCAGGTGCGGCTGGGCGAGGGGACGGACTTCGAGGGTTTCCACGGTGGACACCCCGCCAGAGCAAGACCGGCCGGCGCGAAGCTCAAGCCCGGAGACGCCGCGCCGGGCGGAGGCGTTGCGGCGCTCGTCGTTTCTTCGCGCGCGGATGAGTTTTGCGATTGGCGGGCACCGGGAAAATGCGTCACGGTGCGGCATGTTTGATCCCATCGAAAAGCTGAAGGAATTCATCCGTCACCAAAGCGTCTCGACCGATTCCAGCGCGAAGGAGGGCATGCGCGGCGCCCAGCGGTTCGTCGGCGACCTGCTCGGCTCGCTCGGCTTCAAGGTCGAGGCGGTCCACACGGAGCTGCACCCGATCATCTTCGCGCAGCGCGGCGGCGACGCGAGCTGGCCCCATGTCGTGATCTACGGCCACTACGACGTGCAGCCGGCCGATCCGCTCGCCCTGTGGAAGACGCCCGCGTTCGAGCCGACGATCATCGGCAACCGCATCTACGGCCGCGGCGCCGCGGACAACAAGGGCCCGCTGATGACCAACATCGCCGCGGTGGGGCAGCTGCTCGAGGAGAATCCGGATCTGCCGCTGCGGATCACGTTCCTCATCGAAGGCGAGGAGGAGATGGGCAGCCCGAGTTTCCCGAAGTTCCTCGAGCGCTACGCGGACAAGCTGCGCGAGGCGGACTTCGTTTTCCTCTCCGACACCGCGCTGCCGAACGAGCAGCAGGTCGTCATCACCGCCGGCCTGCGCGGACTCGCGCTCTTCGACCTTCATGTGACGGGCGCGAAGGGCGACCTGCATTCCGGCCTGCACGGCGGCGTGCTGCGCAATCCGATCCAGGCGCTGGCGGAGATCCTCGCCACGCTGCACACGCCCGACGGCCGGGTCAACGTGCCCGGTTTCTACGACGCGGTGCTCGACGTGCAGCCGTGGGAGCGCGACGAGCTCGCCAAGCTCGGGGCGAACGAAAAGGCCTACCAGGAATTCCTCGGTATCGATGCTTTTTATACGACGCCCGGCTACTCGCCGTTCGAGTCGGTGCGCTTCCAGCCCACGCTCGAGTTCAACGGCATCGGCGGCGGCTACCAGGGGGAGGGGACGAAGACCGTCATCCCGAGCAAGGCCTTCGCCAAGATCAGCTGCCGGCTCGTGCCGAATCAGGAGCCGGACAAGATCAAGCAGCTCGTGATGGACGCGATCCGCGCCCGCACGCCCTCCGGCGTGAAGGTGGAGTTCGTCGACCAGCACAAGGGCGATGCCTACGTGGTCGTCCCGCCGGGTCGCTCGAACACGCCGAAGGACCAGTCGCCGGTGCTGGCGCGGGCGTTTCGCGCGACCGACGAGGCCGTCACGGCGATCTGGGGCCGGCCCCCGCTGTATCTCCGCGAAGGCGGCAGCGTGCCGATCATCCCCGACATCAAGCGCGTCACCGGCCTCGATTCGGTGATGTTCGGCCTCTTTCTGCCCGAGGACAATCTGCACGCGCCGAACGAAAGCTTTAATCTCGATGTCATGAAAAAGGGCATCGAGACGACGAAGCGCATCCTGGCCGGCGTCGCGAAAGGCTGACGCGCAATGCGATGGAGCGGCCGCGGAAAACGCGGCCGCTCATCGCGATCCCATCGGTGCGTGTGCACCGCGCTCGCCGGTCGCGAAGGTGTCTTTGTTTTCGGTGCCGCAAAGCCGGCGGCGGAAAGTCCGCCCGGGATTCTGCGCAACTGATTCCGAAGGGCGGGCGGACGCAGAGAAGGGCGTCCGATTTCTGCAATCGTGACGCGCGGTTCGCGCCTGCCATGAACCCGCATCCGGCTTTCCTGCGGTCGCGCGCTGTCGAGGTGGAAGGGAAATGGTGATGCCTGAGCCGGAGCCATCCCGTTGGGCGGTCAATCTCCACGGAAGAGCCGCCGTCGTCGAGGGATGAACCCGTTCTCCGGACGGTTTGGTGAACGCATGCCATGGCAAAACCGGCCCGGAAAACAGGTTCGCCCAACATCAATCGCATGATCCTGGCTGCGTGACGCCTGACCGCCCGGCGCGTCCAAGCCCCGTCCGACTGTAGGCGCCGACAGTGCGGGCTGCTCGAGGAGCAGTGGGCAGCGTGGCCAATTCGGTCAATGGCAATGCGCGGCGCCGGGTCGCAGGTTGTGGCCGTTGCCGGCGGTGGAAATTCAGGGCACAAAAAAGCCCCGGTCTTGCGACCGGGGCTTGTGCTCGAGGGAGAGCGGCAAATTACTTCTTGAGGATGACGATGTCGGCGCGGCGGTCTTTGGCCATCGTCGCGTCGTCGGCATTCTTGGCGGCGTCGAGGCTGCCCTTGGAGAGCGTCTCGATCTTGTCGGCGGGGACGCCGATCGAAGTCAGGTAGCTCTTGGCGGCGTTCGCGCGGCGGTCACCGAGGCCGAGATTGTATTCGGCCGTGCCGCGCCAGTCGCAATGACCTTCGAGCAGCAGGCGCTGGTCGGCGTGGTCCTTGAGATACTTGGCAGCGTCCTGCAGCTTGGTGCGCTCGGCTTCCTTGACGTTGGAGCGGTCGAAATCGAAATACACCGGCTGGAACATGCCGCGGATGCTGTTGGCGTCCTCGATGATGTTCGGATCGCGCTGCTCGAGGCCGGCCGCGGAGGCATCGGTCGGCGCCATGACGTCGGTCGGGTTCACGCTACCGCCGACATTCTGGCCGAGCACCGTGGCGCTGGGATCGGGCCGCTTCGGTTTCTTGGAGCAGCCGGCGGCGAAAACAAGCGCGGCGCTGGCAATGACGAAACAGAGTTTCTTCGAGGCGATATTCATTGGAATACGAAAAGTCGTTCCGGGACTAATTGGGCCAACGGCCCCGGCCCGGCAAGGTTTTTACAGCGATTTCTTGGGCTCGATCAACCCGACCTCCAACGCGTAACGCGTGAGGCTGGCGACGTCGTGGAGGTTGAGTTTGCGCATCAGGTTCGTGCGGTGGTTGTCGACGGTCTTGATGCTGATGCCGAGCTTGGCGGCGATCTCCTTCGTGCTGTGGCTCTCGGCGACGAGCTGCAGGATCTCGCGTTCGCGGTCGGTGAGGAAGTCGGCGGTGTTGCTGGCGGAGGGATTGGCGACGACGTTGCGCAGCAGCGCGGCGACGGCCGGGCCGAAATAGGTGCCGCCGTTGGCGACGGTCTCAAGACCCTTCTTGAATTCGAACAGGCCGGCGGTCTTCTCGACGAAGCCGTGCGCGCCCGCCTCGAGCATCTCGCGGATCAGCACGGGGTTTTCGTGGCCGGAGAACACGAGCACGCGCATGTCCGGCAGTTTCTTGCTGATGCGGCGCAGCAAATCGACGCCGTTCAGGCCGGGCAGCTTGGCATCGAGGACCAGGAGGTCGGGCTTGACCTCGAGCAGAAGCGTGAGGGCGCTCTGGCCGTCGCCGCTTTCACCCACGAGCTGGTAATTGACGTCCAGCCGGAGGATTTCCACGAGCATCTCGCGGATGGCGGTTTGATCTTCGACGATGACAAGGCGTTTCATGCGGCGGGCATTAGGCCCAGAAATTCGTAAAAAGGGAACAGAGAAACTGGTGGGCTGGCTGGGATTCGAACCCAGAACCAACGACTTAAAAGGACGCTGCTCTACCGTTGAGCTACCAGCCCGGAAAAAACGAAGCTGACAAAATGGGTTTCGCGTTCGCGCATTGGCAAGCAGTTTTTGACCCGGAGGCGAGGTGTTGCGATTGACCGCGCCGGGACGCCGTGCTTAAGCAGGCGACCCCTTTTTGAATCTTGGGAACAATCCAAAAATATACCCATCAGACCGAGGCAGAACGCATGTCCTCCAAAGCTCAGGAAGTGGCCCTCGATCGGATGCTCGTCGATCGTTTCAAAGCCGGCGATAGCGCCGCCTTCGACGAGATGATCACGCGCTACTGGGACCGCATCTACTCGATGGTCAACCAGCTCCTGCGCAACTCGGAAGACGCCGAGGAGGTCACGCAGGATGCGTTCATCCGCGCGCATCGCGGCCTGGCGAATTTCCGCGGCGACTCGGCGTTTTCGACCTGGCTTTACCAGATCGCGACCAATCTCGCCCGCAACCGCTACTGGTATTGGTGGCGCCGCAAGCGCGACCAGTCCGTCTCCCTCGACGCCCCCGTGAGCCACGACAACTCGACCACGCTCGCCGAGGTCATCCCGGCGGAGCTCGAAACGCCGGACGACATCGCCGTCACCCAGGAGTTCGTCGCCCGCATCGGCCGCGGGATGGAGCGCCTGAGCCCGAAGCATCGCGAGATCCTGATTCTCCGGAATGTGAAGAATCTATCCTACGAGGAGATCGCCGAGATTCTCGGCATCTCGGTGGGCACCGTGAAGAGCCGGATCGCCCGCGCCCGCGAAAGCCTGCGCGGCAAGCTCGGCGAAGATTTCAAGACCCTCTCCCGTCCTTGACCGACGGCTGACTACATCCGACCTGCACCAAGCCAACGCCATGAAAGAGTCAAAGTTCATCGAACTCCTCAACCTCTACGTCGATCACGAGATCACCGCCGCGGATGCGGCGTTGCTGGAGACCGAGGTGCAGCGCGACCCGGAGCGCCGTCGGGTTTATCGCGAGTATTGCCAGATGCAGAAGGCGTGCACGCAGCTGGCCGAGCAGTTCCAGACGGAAGCCCCGCCGGCGCCCGCGGTCGAGCCGGTCACGGTGGTCGCGTTTCCGCGGCGGCGGTTCGCGGCGCTGGCCTACGCAGGCGGCCTGGCGGCCGCAGCCTGTGTCGCGGCTGTGGTGCTGAGTTGGAATCGTCCCGGGCGACCGCAGCTGAAGAATCAAACGGCACCGGCTCTCGCGGCCACAATACCGGCACCGTCGACCGGACTGACTGCGCGTCCGGAATTGAAACCCGCTTTCGGTGGACTCGTCCGTGAAAGCACGCGCGAGGGGCGTTTGTTTGCCGAAGCCGAACGCGCCCAGCTCGACTGGCTCAACGACATCCGGCTCCAGCGCGTGACGATCGATCAGCTCCGCTTCGACACGCAGCCGACGCTGCAGCCGGCCGACTATCTCCTGCGCGCCCGGCGCACGCCGCCGGCCCAGGCGGAAATGACGGCTTTCCGTTTCCAGCGCTGACTGCGTTCGCGTTTGGCTCCCGCGCCGAGCGGCGTGGCGATTCGGCGACGTTCGGACGTGTTTTTCATCCAAACCGCTTTCGTAAAGTGTCATTTATTATATGACACTTTGCTGATGCCTCTTCTGGTCACGAAGGAGTGATCGGTTGATCGAAGGCTTTGGAGCGCAGGCTTGGGCGGGAATGTAAGCGCAATGCCAGGAGGCCAACCACGAGGTGGTGCGACGAAGTGCGGTGTAGCCCAATCACAAGCCCGAGCGGAGTTGCCGAAAACGGCCACAAAGGTGCACTCGCGTTGGCCTGAGTTGGCGCCGGACGGGAAGCGATCGCCTCCGCTAAAACCTTCTTCGACGTGCGCGGTGCTGAGCAGCACGTCCGCCATCGCGAGCCCTCCCGCTGACACGTCAGCTCAGTGCTTTCTTGATGAGCGCCTCGGTCGTGAGCTTGCCACTGAGCGAAAGCGCCGCGCGGCGCACGGCCTGATCGGCATCCGCGGCCTTGTAGCCCAGCGCGATCAAGGCCGACACGGCGTCGCGATGCGCGCTTTCGGCCGGAGCGGCGGAGGACGCCGGCGCGCCCGCGGGAGCGTCGGCCGCTGACGATGCGGTGACGTCGCCGACCTTGGCCTTCAACTCCACGACGAGCCGTTCGGCCGTCTTTTTGCCGATGCCGGGGCATTTCGCGAGCGTGGCGACGTCACCCAGGCGGATGGCGCTTTCGAGCAGCGGCAGCGACAGCCGGCTCATGATCGTGAGCGCCGACTTGGGGCCGATGCCCGTCACGTGCTCGATCATCAGCCGGAAAAAATCGCGCTCCTCGGGCGTGGCGAAACCGTAGAGCGTCTGCGCATCCTCGCGATAGATCACGAGCGTGTGCAGTTTCACCGTGGCGCCGGGCGCGGGCAGCTTCTCGGCCGTCGTCACGGGGATGTTCACCTCGTAGCCGAGTCCGTTGAGCTCGACGATGGCGTGGAGCGGCGTGGCGGACTCGAGCCGGCCCTGGATGGAGGTGATCATGGGACGAGGAAGCGGGAAGCCGGAACCGGGACGCGAGCAGAAAACGTCGTCCGACCGGGCGTCGGAGCCGCCGCGGCCGGCGCCGGCGAAACGCCTTATTTCAGGCCGAGGACGTCCTGCATGTCGTAAACGCCGGCCGGCTGGTCCACGACCCATTGCGCGGCGCGGAGCGCACCGCGGGCGAAAATGCCGCGATCGCTGGCCTTGTGCGTGAGCTCCAGGCGCTCGCCGAGCGCGGCGAAGATCACGGTGTGATCGCCGACGACGTCGCCGCCGCGGAGCGAGTGGATGCCGACTTCCGTCGCGGTGCGCTCGCCGGTGATGCCGTTGCGACCGTGGCGGAGCGCGGCGGCGGTGAGCTTGCGCTCCTCGAGGATGATCTCGAGCAGGCGCGCGGCCGTGCCGCTGGGCGCGTCCTTCTTGAAGCGATGATGCATCTCGACGACCTCGGCGTCGTAGTCGGAACCGAGCACGCCGGCGGCGCGGCGGGTGAGGGCGAAGAGCAGGTTCACGCCGACGGAAAAGTTTCCCGCCCACACGCACGGCACCTGCGCGGCGAGGGCGAGCAGCTCGGCTTTCGTTTCCGGCGAATGGCCGGTCGTGCCGATGACGACGGGCTTGCGCGCGGCGACGGCGGCGGCGAGCACGGCCGGGGTCGCGTGGTGCGCGCTGAAATCCACCGCGACATCCGCCGCGGCGAACGCGGCCGCGAGGTCGTCGCCGGCGTCGAGCGCGGCGGAGACCGGCAGGTGGAGTTCGCGGGCG
>Ga0222421_100455_pt1 | contig 12609 bp, 10 predicted proteins | sample 3A1ome_2_FD_182473 | JGI IMG/M metagenome (GOLD analysis project Ga0222421, IMG submission 182473) | Enriched microbial communities from leaf-cutter ant dump, University of Wisconsin, Madison, United States - 3A150A (version 2) | ecosystem: Environmental > Terrestrial > Nest > Insects nest > Nest... | reverse complement strand
CACCATGGCCCACGTCATCAAGACGCTGCAGGACAACCTGAGCCTGGAGACCGACCCGTTCTACGAAAGCTTCGGCACGCCCGCCGTGCTGAAGAAGCTGCTGGAACTGGGCAACCTGGGCCAGAAGGCCAAGGCCGGCTTCTACAAGAAGGTCGGCCGCGACGTGCTGCGCTTCGACCTGGAGAGCGAGGAATACGTGCCCGGCGGCCAGAAGGCCGACGAGGTGTACGGCCGCATGCTCAAGAAGCCCGCCGCCGAACGCCTGCGCCTGCTGCGCAATGCCGAGGGCGCACAGGGCCGGTTCCTCTGGGCCATCCTGCGCAACAGCTTCCACTACGCCGCCGTGCACCTCGGGACCATCGCCGACAACGCGCTCGACGTGGACCAGGCCATGCGCTGGGGCTTCGGCATGAAGCAGGGCCCCTTCGAGCTGTGGCAGGAAGCCGGCTGGCTCGACGTCGCGAAGATGATCCAGGAGGACATCGACGCGGGCAAGGCATTGAGCCGCGCGCCGCTGCCCGAGTGGGTCTTCAAGGGCCCCGTGGCCGAGGCCGGCGGCGTGCACACCGCGCAAGGCTCGTGGAGCGCGTCTGCCAACAAATTCATAGCGCGCCGCGCGCTTCCCGTCTACGCAAAGCAGCATTTCCCCGAGAAGCTGCTGGGCGAGGCGCTGCCCGACTACAAGACGGCCGGCAAGACGCTGCACGAAGACGATGCCATCCGCCTGTGGACGCTGGACGATGACATCGTCATCGCCAGCATCAAGACCAAGATGCACGCCATCAGCCCCGACGTGGCCGAGGGCCTCGCCCAGGCGGTGGAGATCGCCGAGAAGGACTATCAAGGCGTCGTGATCTGGTCCGGCGACGAACCCTTCAGCGCCGGTGCCGACCTGCAGGCCATGCTGCCCGCCTTCATGATCGCCGGCGTGAGTGCCATCGAAGGCGCGGAGCAGGAGCTGCAGAACACCATGCTGCGCATCCGCTACGCCAACGTGCCCGTGGTCTCGGCCATCCGCGGCCTGGCGCTGGGGGGGGGCTGCGAACTGGCCGTCCACTCGGCCCGCCGCGTGGCGCACATGGAAAGCTACATCGGCCTCGTCGAAGTCGGCGTGGGCCTGGTACCCGGCGCCGGGGGCCTGACCTACATCGCCCGCCGCGCGGCCGAGAACGCTGCCACCTCCACGGGCAAGGACATCCTGCCCTTCCTGACCGAAGGCTTCACCGCCGCCGCCATGGCCAAGGTGGGCACCAGCGCGCTCGAATCGCGCAAGCTGGGCTACCTGCTGGACAGCGACGTGATCGTGCCGCACAAGGACGAGTTGCTGTACACCGCTATCAACGAGGCCAAGGCCCTGGCCAACGGCGGCTGGCGCGCGCCGCACAAGCGCCTGTTCCCCGTGGCGGGGCGCAGCGGCATCGCCACCATCAAGGGCTCGCTGGTCAACATGAAGGACGGCGGCTTCATCAGCCAGCACGACTTCCACATCGCCAGCCTGATCGCCGAAGTGGTCTGCGGCGGCGACGTGGACGCGGGCACGCTGGTGAGCGAGGAGTACCTGATGACGCTGGAACGCAAGGCGTTCTGCGCGCTCATCGAGCACCCCAAGACGCAGGAGCGCATCCTGGGCATGCTCTCCACCGGCAAGCCGGTGCGCAACTGACCGCCGCCATGACGGACCACCACGCCCCCAACCGGCTGCAGCGTTCGCTGATGCGGCTGGACGAGGCCCCCGCCTTCCTGCGCGGCTTCGTGCAGAACGTCATCCTGCGCCGGGCCGTGCCCTTCACCGGCACGGCGGGCGTGCAGTTCGTCTCGCTCACGCCCGAGCGTGTGGAAGTGCGCCTGGCCAACGAGCGCCGCGTGCAGAACCACATCCACGGCGTGCACGCCTCGGCCATGAACCTGCTGGCCGAGACGGCCACCGGCATGGTCGTGGGCATGAACGTGCGCGACGACTGCCTGCCGCTGGCCAAGGAACTCAGCATGGCGTTCAAGAAGCGCGCCACGGGCGGCCTGACGGCCGTGGCCACGCTCAGCGCCGCGCAGCGCGAGGCCATGCGGGCGGGCGACAAGGGCGAGGTCGAGGTGAAGGTCACCGTGACCGACGAAGCCGGCGTGGAGCCGGTCGAATGTGCATTTACGTGGGCCTGGATTCCTTCCAGCCGCCCCGCCAAGAATTGAAGTGAAGGAGTTTCACCATGGCTGTCAAACAAGTCCAGGAAGCCTACATCGTCGCTGCCACGCGCACGCCCATCGGGCGCTCGCACCGCGGCTACTTCCGCAACACCCGCCCCGATGACCTGCTGGCCACCACGCTCAAGGCCGCGCTGGCCCAGGCGCCCGGTCTGGACCCCGCCGCCATCGAGGACATCATCTGCGGCTGCGCCATCCCCGAGGCCCAGCAGGGCCTGAACGTGGCGCGCATCGGCGCCGTGCTGGCGGGCCTGCCCACCAGCGTGGGCGGCATCACCGTGAACCGTTTCTGTGCTTCCGGCCTGTCGGCCGTGCAGATGGCCGCCGACCGCATCCGCGTGGGTGAGGCCGACGTGATGATCGCCGCCGGCGTGGAGAGCATGAGCATGGTGCCCATGATGGGCAACTCGCCCTCGCTGTCGCCCTCGATTTTCGAACGCGACGGCGACGTGGGCATCGCCTATGGCATGGGCCTCACGGCCGAGAAGGTGGCCCAGCAGTGGAAGGTGAGCCGCGACACGCAGGACGCCTTCGCGCTCGCCTCGCACCAGAAGGCCCTGGCCGCGCAGCAGGCCGGCTACTTCGCCGACGAGATCACGCCCATCGAGGTGACCGACCGCACGGCCAACCTGGAAACGGGCGAGTCCGTGGCCAGGAAGCGCACCGTCAACCTCGACGAAGGCGCGCGCCCCGACACCAGCCTGGAAGGCCTGGGCAAGCTCAAGACCGTGTTCGCCGCACGCGGCAGCGTGACGGCCGGCAACAGCAGCCAGACCAGCGACGGCGCGGGCGCGCTGATCCTGGCCAGCGAGGCCGCCGTCAAGCGCTTCGGCCTCACGCCGCTGGCGCGCTTCGTGAGCTACGCCTCCAAGGGCGTGCCGCCGCACATCATGGGCATCGGCCCTATCGAGGCCATCCCCGCCGCGCTGCGCTACGCGGGCCTGCAGCAGCAGGACATCGACTGGTTCGAGCTGAACGAGGCGTTCGCCGCCCAGTCGCTGGCCGTGATGAACACGCTGGGCATGGACCCCGCCAAGGTCAACCCCATGGGCGGCGCCATCGCGCTGGGCCACCCGCTGGGCGCCACGGGCGCCATCCGCTCGGCCACCGTGGTGCACGCCCTGCGCCGCAACAAGCTCAAGTACGGCATGGTCACGATGTGCGTGGGCATGGGGCAAGGTGCTGCCGGCATCTTCGAGGCCCTGTAAACACAACCCTGTTGTTGATTCTTCAAGCCGGCGCAGACCGGCGTGGACCAGGAGACTAGGCATGGACCAGCAGACTTTGCAGGTGGATGGCGCGGTGCCCCTGGCGCTGCGCGTCTATGAACCCGGCGGCACGGCCCGCGCCAGCGTCGTCATCGGCGGCGCCATGGGCGTGCGGCAATCCTTTTATGAGCCCTTCGCGCTCTGGCTGGCGGGGCAGGGCTTTCGCGTCACCACCTTCGACTACCGGGGCCACGGCGATTCGCTGCAGGGCCCCCTGCGCGCCGTGAAGGCCGACCTGTTCGACTGGGCGCGCGACTACGAGGCCGTGATCTCCGCCGCCAAGGCCGCGCTGCCTTCCCGGCCGCTGTACCTGCTGGGCCACAGCCTAGGCGCGCAGCTGCCGGGCCTTTTGCAGAAGCCCGAACAGGTCGACGGCCTGCTCAGCGTGGCGGCGGGCAGCGGCTATTGGCGCGACAACGCGCCGCAGCTCAAGCGCATCGTCCCGTACTTCTGGTGGGTGCTGGTGCCGCTGGCCACGCGGCTGTGCGGCTACTTTCCGGGGCGCACGCTCAAGAAGGTGGGCGACCTGCCCGCGGGCGTAATCCTGCAGTGGCGCCGCTGGTGCCTCGACCCGCGCTACAGCGTGGGCGCCGAAGGCCCGGCCGTGGCGCAAAGCTACGGTGCCGTGCGGTTCCCGGTGCTGGCCTGGTCCATGGCCGACGACGAACTGATGACGCTGCGCGGCACGCACAACCTTGTCAACCTGTACGCCAATGCCGAGCGCCGCGTGGAGAGCATCACGCCCGGCGACGTGAAGGCGCGGCGCATCGGGCACTTCGGCTTCTTCCGCGAACAGTTCCAGGCCAGCCTGTGGCCGCGCGCCGCAGCCATGCTGGAGAGCCTGGGGGCCGCCCCCGTCGCCGGTACGACCGCCCGCGCCGCCGTTTGACGGCACACTCGCGGCATGACTTCCTCTTCATCTTCCTCCGCAACCCATCCGCTGGACGAGGCGCTGCAGCTTGCGTCCTCCTCCGACCCCGGCCAGTACGAAGGCCGCACGCACCCGGGCTACTGGAACATGGTGGGGCCGTTCGGCGGCGTCACCGCCGCCACGCTGCTGCAGGCCGTGATGCAGCACCCCGACCGCCTGGGCGAGCCGCTCTCGCTCACGGTGAACTACGCGGGCGCACTCGCCGAAGGTCCGTTCACGGTGCAGGCCACGCCGGTGCGCACCAACCGCTCCACGCAGCACTGGACGCTGTCCATCCTGCAGCCCGACGCCGAAGGCGCGCCCGTGGTGACGACCACCGCCACGGCCGTCACGGCCGTGCGGCGCGAGACCTGGAGTGTGGGCGACGTGCCCATGCCCCCCGTGCAGCCGCCCGCGCAGCACCAGTCCATCCCGCCCCTGGGCGGCGTGGAATGGCTGGGCCGCTACGAGATGCGCCCCATCGCCGGCCTGATCCCCCAGGCCTGGGACGGCAGCGGCGACCACAGCCTTACCCAGCTTTGGATGCGCGACGCGCCGCCGCGCCCGCTGGACTTCTGCGCCCTGGCCGCGCTGGCCGACGTGTTCTTCCCCCGCGTGTGGCTGCGCCGCGCGCGCCGCGTGCCCGCGGGCACGGTGTCGATCACCGTGTACTTCCACGCCAGCACGGCCCAGCTGCAGGCCACCGGCACCGGCTACCTGCTGGGCCAGGCGCGCGGCCAGGAGTTCCGCAACGGCTTCTTCGACCAGACCGCGCAGCTCTGGAACGAGGCGGGCACCCTGCTCGCCACCAGCCACCAGATCGTGTATTACAAGGAATGACGACCACCATGACGCAAGACATCCTCGTCCACACCGAAGCCGGCGTGGCCACCATCACCTTCAACCGCGCGGACAAGAAGAACTCCATCACCGCCGCCATGTACGCCGCCATGGCCGACGCGCTGGAGGCCGCGCAGGCCGACGCCGGCGTGCGTGTGGTGGTGTTCCAGGGCGACGTGGCCATCTTCAGCGCGGGCAACGACATCGGCGACTTTTTGCAGCAGCCGCCGGCCACGCAGGACTCGCCGGTGTTCCGCTTCCTGCGCGGCATCGCCACCTTCCCCAAACCCCTCATCGCCGCCGTCTGCGGCCCGGCCGTGGGCATCGGCACCACGCTGCTGTTCCATTGCGACCTGGTTTATGCGGGCGACAACGCGGCGTTCTCCATGCCCTTCGTGAACCTGGGCCTGTGCCCCGAGGCTGCGTCGAGCCTGCTGGTGCCGCAGATGCTGGGCTACCACCGCGCGGCCGAGGCGCTGCTGCTGGGCGAGCCCTTCATGGCCGAGGCCGCGCTGGAGGTGGGGCTGGTCAACCGCGTGGTGCCGCCCACCGAGTGCAATGCATACGCCCAGGCGCAGGCGAAGAAGCTGGCAGCCAAGCCGCTGTCGTCGCTGATCGAAACCAAGCGGCTGATGAAGGGCGGACAGACCGCCAAGGTGCTGGAGGTGATCGCGGAAGAGGGCGTGAGCTTCGGCCGCATGCTGCGCGAGCCCGCGGCGCGCGAGGCGTTCTCGGCGTTCATGGAGAAGAGGAAGCCGGATTTCAGCAAGGTATGAAAACAGGAGCTGCCAGCGCTTGATTGGTAAGGTTTTCAGATACTTTTCTATCTGAAAACATTGCAGGATAAGCGCTAGTAGCTATCTTTTTTATAGGGATTTCGCCTGGGTATTTTTGCAAAGCAATTGCTTGCTAAAAATACCCGGCTTTGCTATCGTCGGGCGCATGGACCAAGCCCCCGTGCGCCGCCCCCGAGGCCGCCCCCGCAAGACCGCCGAAGAGCTGGACGACGGCAACCGCCGCCGCAAGCTCATGGACACCGCCGCCAGGCTCTTCCTCACCAAGGGCTTCGCGGCCACCAGCACGCGCGACATCGCCGCTGCCGTGGGCATGCACAGCGGCTCGCCCTTCTACCACTTCGAAAGCAAGAGCGCGCTGCTCTTCGCCGTGATGAACGAAGGCATGGCCACCGCCGTGCAGAGCCAGCAGCAGGCCCTGGCCGCGCTGCCTGCCGATGCCGCGCCGCGCGACTGCCTGCGCGTGCTCATCCGCCACCACTTCGAGGTGCTGCTCGGGCCGCACAGCGGCTTCATCCCCGTGATGCTGTACGAGTGGCGCTCGCTCACGCCTGCGCAGCGCAAGGGCATCTCCCGCCTGAAAGACGCCTACGAGGCCGCCTGGATGCCCACGCTGCAGGCGCTGGCCGCCCAGGGCGCGCTGCAGGCCGAGCCGGGCGTGGCGCGGCTGTTCATCTTCGGGGCGCTCAACTGGGCCGTGCAGTGGTTCGCGCCCAGGAAGGGCAAGTCGCTCGACGAGTTGACCGGCGAGGCCCTGGCCCTTTTCATCCGCACCGTCTGATTCCCATGCCCTACCAATCCATCTTTGCCCCGGACCTGTTCGACGGGCAGGTCGTCATCGTCACCGGCGGCGGCTCCGGCATCGGCCGCTGCGCGGCGCACGAGCTGGCGCGCCTGGGCGCGCACGCCGTGCTGGTGGGCCGCAAGGCCGAAAAGCTGCAGGCCGTGCAGGCCGAGATCCTGGCCGATGGCGGCCGCGCGTCCTGGCATGCCTGCGACATCCGCTCCGAAGACGCCGTGGCCCTGCTGGTGCAGCAGGTGCTGGCCGCGCAGGGGCGCATCGACGGCCTGGTGAACAACGCGGGCGGCCAGTTCATGGCCACGCTCGAATCCATCAGCGCCAAGGGCTGGGAGGCGGTGCTCCACACCAACCTCACCGGCGGCTTCCTGATGGCGCGCGAGTGCTACCGGCAGTGGATGGCCGCCCACGGCGGCGCCATCGTGAACATCGTGGCCGACATGTGGGGCTCCATGCCCGGCATGGGGCACAGCGGCGCGGCGCGCGCGGGCATGGCCAGCTTCACCGAAACCGCCGCGCTCGAATGGGCCTGCAGCGGCGTGCGCGTGAACGCCGTGGCGCCCGGCTACATCGCATCGAGCGGCATGGACAACTACCCGCCCGCCGCCGCCCACATGCTGCGCTCCATGCCGCAGACGGTGCCGCTGGGCCGCTTCGGCAACGAGGCCGAGGTGTCCGCCGCCATCGCCTTCTTGCTCAGCCCGGCCGCCAGCTTCATCAGCGGCAGCACGCTGCGCGTGGACGGCGCGCGGCCCCAGGTGCGCATGGGCTGGCCGATGCGCGTGCCCGATGCCGCCACCCAGCAGCGCGCTGCCGTGCGGCCGTACGCGGGCTTTCACCGCGCGCAGGTGCCGCGCGTGTTCGCGTTGGCCGAGACGCCCAAGGATTCCGCATGACCGCCGCCTTCGCTTCGCGCTTCAACCCCGGCAGCCCCGACGCGCAAAAGCGCCGCGCCGCGCTCACCGCACGGCTCGACGCCCTGCGCGCGCTGGAAGACCGCGCCGCCGCTGCCTCGGCCCGCTCGCTGCCCCAGTTCGAGAAACGCGGCCAACTGCTGCCGCGCCAGCGCGTGGCGCTGCTGCTGGACGCGGGCGCGCCCTGGCTGCCGCTGTGCACGCTGGCGGGCTATCTGCAGGACGTGAAGGATCCGGCCAGATCGGTGCCCGGCGGCGGCACTATCGCTGGCATCGGCTTCGTGGCGGGCGTGCGCTGCATGGTGGTGGCGAGTGATTCGGGCATTGAGGCCGGCGCCATCCAGCCCATGGGCCTGGACAAGATCCTGCGCGTGCAGGAAATCGCGCTGCGTGAGCGCCTGCCCTTCGTCCACTTGGTGGAAAGCGCGGGCGCCAACCTCATGCGCTACCGGGTCGAGGGCTTTGTCCACGGGGGCTCGCTGTTCCGCAACCTGGCGCGGCTGTCGGCGGCGGGCATCCCGGTCATCACCATCCAGCATGGCTCCGGCACGGCGGGCGGGGCGTACATGCCGGGGCTGTCGGACGTGGTCATCATGGTGCAGGGCCGCTCGCGCGCCTTCCTGGCCGGGCCGCCGCTGCTCAAGGCCGCCACGGGCGAGATCGCCACCGAAGAAGAACTGGGCGGCGCGGAGATGCACACCGCCATCTCCGGCCTGGGCGAATACCTGGCGCTGGATGACCGCGAGGCCATCGGCATCGCCCGCGCCGTCGTCGCCAACACGGGCTGGGCCGCGCACGGCCGCAGCGCGGCTTTGGAACCCGCATTGCCCGCCGAGGACCTGCTGGCCCTGATCTCCGAAGACCTGCGCCAGCCCGTGGACATGCGCGAGGTCATCGCCCGCATCGTCGATGACTCCGAGCTGCTCGAATTCAAACCCCGTTACGGCGCAGCCACCGTCTGCGCGCAAGGCCGCATCCAGGGCCACGCCGTGGGCTTCATCACCAACAACGGCCCCATCGACGTGGCGGGCGCGAACAAGGCCACGCACTTCATCCAGTGGATGTGCCAGCTCGGCCACCCCATCGTCTACCTGCAAAACACCACCGGCTACATGGTGGGCAAGGACAGCGAGCAGGGCGGGATGATCAAGCACGGCAGCAAGATGATCCAGGCCGTCACCAACGCCACGGTGCCGCAGATCACCATCCAGTGCGGCGCGAGCTTTGGCGCGGGCAACTACGGCATGTGCGGGCGCGGCTACGCGCCGCGCTTCCTGTTCAGCTGGCCGGGCGCCAAGACGGCGGTCATGGGCGGCGAGCAGGCCGCCCGCACCATGCAGATCGTGACCGAGGCCGCGCTGGCCCGCAAAGGCATCACGCCCGACCCCGCCGAATCGCAGGCGCAGTTCGACAAGATCGTTGCCATGTTCGAGGCCCAGGCGGATGCGTTCTACACCAGCGGCCTGCTGCTGGATGACGGCGTGATCGACCCCCGCGACACGCGCGCCGTGCTGGCCTTCTGCCTGGACACGATTGCCGAAGGCGCGGCGCGCACGGCGCGGCCCATGCAGTTCGGCGTGGCGCGGATGTAGATAAAACACAGGAGACAAAACTATGCAATTCACGCACGAGCACCGCGAGATCCAGAAGACCCTCAAGCGCTTTATCGACGAGGAAATCAACCCCCACGTCGATGAATGGGAAGCGGCGGAAATCTTCCCCGCGCACGAGGTCTTCAAGAAGATGGGCCAACTGGGCCTGCTGGGCCTGTGCAAGCCCGAGGAATTCGGCGGCGCGGGCCTGGACTATTCCTACAGCCTGGCGATGGCCGAGACCTTGGGCCACATCCACTGCGGCGGCGTGCCCATGGCGATTGGGGTGCAGACGGACATGTGTACGCCCGCCCTGGCGCGCTACGGCAGCGACGAACTCAAGCGCGAGTTCCTGGCCCCGGCCATTGCGGGGGACATGGTGGGTTGCATCGGCGTGAGCGAACCCGCTGCGGGCAGCGACGTATCCGGCATCAAGAGCGTGGCGCGCAAGGACGGCGATGACTACGTGATCATCGGCCAGAAGATGTGGATCACCAACAGCCTGCAAGCCGACTGGATGTGCATGCTGGTCAACACGGGCGAAGGGCCCGTCCACAAGAACAAGAGCCTCGTCATGGTGCCCATGCGCGAAAACGGCAAGCTGCGCCCCGGCATCGAGGTGGCGCAGAAGATCCGCAAGATCGGCATGCACAGCAGCGACACGGGCCTGATCTACTTCGACGAAGTGCGCGTGCCCCAGCGTTACCGCATTGGCGCAGAGGGGCAGGGCTTTATCTACCAGATGCAGCAGTTCCAGGAAGAGCGCCTGTGGTGCTCTGCCAGCGCGCTGGTGTCGCTGAACAACTGCATCCAATGGACGATCGACTACGCGCAAGACCGCAAGCTCTTTGGCGCGACCCTGGCCGACCAGCAATGGGTGCAGTTCAAGCTGGCTGAACTCAAGACCGAGGTCGAGGCCCTGCGCGCGCTCACTTACCGCGCCTGCGATCTGTACGTGAACGGGCAGGACGTGCTGGAACTGGCGAGCATGGCCAAGCTCAAGGCCGGGCGGCTGAACCGCGAGGTGCCGGACACCTGCTTGCAGTTCTGGGGCGGCATGGGCTTCACGCTGGAGAACAAGGTCTCGCGCATGTACCGCGACGGGCGGCTGGCGTCTATCGGCGGCGGGGCGGATGAAGTCATGCTCGGCATCCTCGCCAAGCTCATGGGCATCGCCAAGCGCGCACCATGACGGACGCGCTGCAAATCACCCGCGCACCGCTCGCCATCGGCAGCGTGGAGACCTGGACGCTCAACGACCCCCAAAGCCGCAACGCGCTGTCCGAGGCCATGGTGAGTGCCCTGTTCGCCGCGTGCGAGCGCGCCCAGGCCGATGCCGATTTGCGCGGCGTGGTGCTGCGCGGCGCGGGCAGGCACTTCTGCGCGGGCGGCAGCCTGGGCGGCTTTACCAAGACCATCGGTCAGACCTTGGCTGTTGGCGAAGCTGACCCGCTCATCCCGATGAACCGCCAGTTCGGCGCGCTGCTGCAAGCCCTGTGCGCGCTGCCGCAGTGGCTCGTTGTGGCCGTGGAAGGCGCGGCCATGGGCGGCGGCATCGGCCTGGTGTGCTGCGCCGACCGGGTGCTGGCGCATGCGGGCGCGCAATTCGGCATGCCCGAGGTCACGCTGGGCATCGTGCCCGCGCAGATCGCGCCCTTCGTGGTGCGACGCATGGGTGTGGCTTCTGCGCGGCGCTATCTGCTGACGGGTGAGCGGCTGAATGCTGCCCAAGCCCAAAGCGCGGGCTTGGTGGACGAGGTGATCGAAGGCAATATGGATGCCGCCGTGCAAACCGCTATCGCCACGCACGCCGCCGCCGCGCCGCAGGCCGTGGCCGCCACCAAGCGCCTGTTGCTGGCCGCGCCGGAAACCCCCTTGCCCGCGCTGCTGGACGATGCCGCGGTGGCCTTTGCCCAGGCCCTGCGTGGCACCGAAGCGCCGCAGGGGCTGGCCGCGTTTTCTGCCCGGCGCGTGCCGCCGTGGAGTGCCAAGGCATGAAAAAAATACTGATCGCCAATCGCGGCGAAATCGCCCGCCGCATCATCCGCACCGCTGACCGCATGGGCATCGACACCGTGGCCGTTTATTCCGACCCGGATGCCAACGCCCTGCACGTGCGCGAAGCCACGCAGGCCGTCGCGCTGGGCGGTTCGGCCAGCGCCGACAGCTATCTGCGCATCGACAAGCTGCTGGCAGCAGCGCGCGCCACGGGGGCCGATGCCGTCCACCCCGGCTACGGATTTTTGAGCGAGAACGCCGACTTTGCCCAGGCCGTTGTAGATGCGGGCCTGACTTGGATTGGCCCGCCCCCTTCGGCCATCCGCGCCCTGGGCAGCAAGGCAGGTGCGAAGGCGCTGGCCCAGGCGCACAGCGTGCCCTGCCTGCCCGGCTATGCGGGCGAAGACCAGAGCGACGAACGCTTTGCGCAAGAGGCCGCACGCATCGGCTTCCCCGCCATGGCCAAGGCCGTGGCGGGTGGCGGTGGACGCGGCATGCGGCTCGTCACCGATGCCGCGCAACTGCCCGCTGCGCTCGCCAGCGCAAGGTCAGAAGCGCTCGCGGGCTTTGGCTGCGGCGACCTGCTCATCGAACGCGCCCTGCTGCAACCGCGCCATGTGGAAGTGCAAATCTTTGCCGACGCGCACGGTGCTTGCATCCACCTGGGTGAGCGCGACTGCTCGGTGCAGCGCCGTCACCAGAAGCTCATCGAGGAATCGCCCAGCCCGGCAGTCGATGCAGAGTTGCGCGAACGCATGGGCACCTGCGCCGTGGCGCTGGCGCAGGCGGCGGGCTATGTGGGCGCGGGTACCGTCGAATTTTTATTGGACGGCAAAGATTTCTATTTGATGGAGATGAACACCCGCTTGCAGGTGGAGCACCCGGTCACTGAAGCCCTGACGGGCCTGGACTTGGTGGAATGGCAAATCCGCATCGCACGCGGCGAGCCGCTGCCCCTGGCGCAATCGCAGGTCACGCTGCAAGGCCACGCCATCGAGGTGCGCCTGTGCGCCGAGGACGCGCACTTTCGCCCCCACACGGGCCGCGTGCTGCACTTCAGCGCGCCGCCCGCCGCCGCCTTTGAGCTGGGCGCGCTGCGCTTCGACCACGCGCTGGAAGAGGGCGGCGAAGTCTCGCCCCACTACGACGCCATGCTGGGCAAGCTCATCGCCCACGCCCCCACCCGCGCCGAGGCCATCGCCGCGCTGCGGCGTGCGTTGCAGTCCATGAGCGTGCTGGGCCTGCCCACCAACCGCGCCTTTCTCGCGGCCTGCCTTGCGCACCCGGTGTTCGCCAGC
>Ga0222421_100448_pt1 | contig 12751 bp, 10 predicted proteins | sample 3A1ome_2_FD_182473 | JGI IMG/M metagenome (GOLD analysis project Ga0222421, IMG submission 182473) | Enriched microbial communities from leaf-cutter ant dump, University of Wisconsin, Madison, United States - 3A150A (version 2) | ecosystem: Environmental > Terrestrial > Nest > Insects nest > Nest... | reverse complement strand
CGGCGCGCGTCTCCCGTTCGCGGCACAGACCTTTACACCGAATTGCAGATTGACGGGGTGACCAACTGGCTGCTCGAACGAGTGATGGACCTCGAACGCGGCCTGATCCTCGCAGGCGTGAATCTGCCGGTCGGCGGCTCGCGCCTGATCGTGGCCAGAAAACTCCCTGCCTGACGATGAAGGACGACACCCCGATCCCGTTCAATTTTCCCTACCTCGTCGGACGGGAGCTGCGCTATATCGCCGAGGCCCATGCCAACGGCCAGCTCGCAGGCGATGGTCCCTTCACCCGGCGCTGCCACGCCTGGCTTGAGCACCGCACGGGCTGCGCCCGGGCTTTGCTGACGCATTCCTGCACCGCGGCATTGGAGATGGCCGCCCTGCTGCTCGACCTCGAGCCGGGCGACGAGGTGATTCTGCCCTCCTACACGTTCGTCTCCACGGCCAACGCCTTCGTCCTCCGCGGGGCCGTGCCGGTGTTCGTCGATGTGCGCGAGGACACCCTTAACCTCGACGAGCGGCTTCTCGCCGCGGCCATCACGCCGCGCACGCGGGCGATCGTGCCCGTGCACTACGCCGGCGTGGCGTGCCGGATGGATGTCATCCTCGCCCTCGCGCGGCAGCACGGCCTGCGCGTGATCGAGGACGCTGCGCAGGGCGTGGTCGCGACGTTTCAAGGCCGTGCACTGGGAAGCTTGGGCGATCTAGGCGCCTACAGCTTTCACGAGACGAAAAACGTCATCGCCGGCGAGGGCGGCGCCCTGCTGGTCAACGATCCGTCGCTGGCCGCACGGGCCGAGGTCATCCGCGAGAAGGGCACCGACCGCGGCCGCTTCTTTCGCGGCGAGGTCGACAAGTATTCGTGGCAGGATGTCGGCTCCTCGTTTCTCCCCGGCGAACTGACATCCGCCTTTCTCGCCGCGCAGCTGGAGGCGGCCGATGCGATCACCGCGCGCCGTCTGGGCATCTGGCAGCGCTATCACGAGCGGCTGGCGGCCCTGGAGGCGCAAGGCCGGCTGCGCCGCCCGATCGTCCCGCCAGACTGCCAACACAACGCCCACCTGTATTACGTGATCATCGCCGCCGACCGCGCCCGGCAAACGGTGCTGGAGCGCCTGCGGGCCGAGGGCGTTTACGCGGTGTCGCATTATGTGCCCCTGCATTCGTCGCCGGCCGGCCGTCGCTACGGTCGCGCGATGGGCGATCTGCCGGTGACCACCGCACTCGCCGAACGCGTTGTCCGCCTGCCGATGTGGCAGGAATTGACCGAGTCCCAGCAGGAACGCGTGTGTGCGGCGCTCGCACGCGCGCTCGCCTGAGGTCTTGCTGATCCGGTCCGCCGTCCGCGCGGTTTCGCGCCGTCGCGGACGACGCGTTTCCATCCGGCGCGGAAAAGGAAAACGACTCCGACCGACGTCTCCGGCCCTGCGCCGCGGATTGAGTTGTCAACCCGCCTGCGGTTGCGACCATGGGCGCCGCTCCTCCGTCCTGTCCGTCCGCACCTCCATCGTTCATGTCCTCCGCACCGCTTTTCCACTGGCTCGATCAACGCACGGCCGGCGTCCTCCTGCATCCGACTTCCCTGCCCGGCGACCAGGGCATCGGCACGCTCGACGCGCACGCGTTCGACTTCCTCGGGTTTCTCGCCGATGCGGGGTTCAAGGCCTGGCAGGTCTGCCCGATCGGTCCGACCGGCTACGGCGACTCGCCCTACCAGTGCTTCTCGGCCTTCGCCGGCAATCCCTACCTGATCGACCTGCACGCGCTCGTCGACGCCGGTCTGGCCGCGCCCGCGGCGCTGCGTCCGCTGCAGGCGCTCGATCCGGCGCGCGTCGATTTCGGCGCCATCTACCAGCTCAAATGGCCGGTGTTGTTCGCCGCGCACGCCGCGTTCGTGCGCAGCGGCCGGCGCCTCCTGCCGTATGGCGACTTCGAGGCGTTCCGCCGCGAGCAGGCGGCCTGGCTGCCCGGCTACGCGCTGTTCTCCGCGCTCAAGGAACACTTCCAGGGCCAGGCGTGGTGGGAATGGCCGGCGGAGCTGCGCTCGCTGGCCGCGGCGGGGAAACATCCGCTCGCGACGACGCTTGCCCCGCGCATCGAGGCCTACGCGTTCATCCAGTATCTTTTCTTCGGCCAGTGGGCCCGGCTGCGCGCGCGGGCGCAGGCGCTCGGCATCGCGATCATCGGCGACACCCCGATCTTCGCCGCGCTCGACAGCGCCGACACGTGGTCCTGTCCGCAGCTTTTCCAACTCGATCCGCGGACGGCGCGGCCTCTCGCCGTCGCCGGCTGCCCGCCGGATTATTTTTCCGCCGACGGCCAGCTCTGGGGTAACCCGCTCTACGACTGGCCCGCGCACGCCGCCGAAGGCTACGCGTGGTGGCTCGCGCGGCTGCGCACGCTCTTCACGCTGTGCGACATCGTCCGCATCGACCACTTCCGCGGCTTCGAGGCGTATTGGTCGATCCCCGCCGCCGACCAGAACGCCCGCGGCGGCCGCTGGATTCCCGGCCCGGGCCTCGATTTCTTCCGCGCCCTCGCCGCCGCGCTGCCGGACGCGAAGCTCATCGCCGAGGACCTCGGCCTGCTCACGCCCGGCGTGATCGCGCTCCGCGAGGCCACCGGCCTGCCCGGCATGGCCGTGCTCCAGTTCGCCTTCGGCGGCGGCGCCGACAACTTCTACCTGCCGCACAACCAGCGCGCCAACTGCGTCGTGTATCCCGGCACGCACGACAACGACACCTCCCGCGGCTGGTATGCGGCGGCCGGCGAGAAGACGCGCGACCACGTGCGCCGCTATTTCCGGATCAGCGGGAGCGAGATCGCCTGGGATTTCCTGCGCAGCGCCTACGCCTCCGTCTGCGCGCTCGCCGTCGTCCCCCTGCCCGACCTGCTCAGCCTCGGCTCCGAGGCCCGCTTCAACACCCCCGGCACCGCCCAGGCCGGCAACTGGACCTGGCGTTATCGCGCCGAGCAGCTCCGCGCCCTGCGCGCGGGCTCCGCGGCCTATCTGCGCGAGCTCGCCGCGCTCTACGGCCGCGACGGCACGCCTACGACGCCTTCGCCAGAAAGCTGACGATCGCCGGCACGACTTCCTCCGCCGCGTCGGCCAGCACGTAGTGGCCGGCGTCCGCGAGCCGGCGCACCTCCGCCTGCGGCAGCAGCGCCCGCCAGCGCGCGAGGAAGCTGTCGTCGAAGCAGAAATCCCGGCCGCCCCACACGACCAGCGCCGGACGGTCGCGGAATTGGGCGAGTCCGCGTTCGGTCGCCGCCAGCGTCGCCCAGCTCGGATGCGCCGGCGACCGCGGGATGTCCCGGACGAACGCGCTCACGGCGACGCGGTTCCGCCACGAGCCGTAGGGAAACAGAAACGCGCGCTTCTCGTCGGGCGTCAGCGCCCGGCGGTGCATCGCCATCCAAGTCGCCGGCCACGCGAAGCCGTTGGCGCCGCGCACCAGCAACGGTCCGACGAGCGGCGCCCTGCACAGCGCGATCCGCGCGGGAATGCGCGGCGAGGCGAAGGCCGCCGTATTCAGAATCGTGATCCGGCCGATCCGGTCCGGGTGCCGCGCCGCGAAGCCGAAGCCGATCGCGCCGCCCCAGTCGTGCACCACGAGGTGGATCCGGCGCAGGCCGAGCGACGCGACCAGCGCCTCGATGTCCGCGATCCGCGTGGCGAGCGTGTAGGCGTAGTGCTCCGGCTTGTCCGACAGGCCCATGCCGATGTGGTCCGGCGCGATGCAGCGGTGCGCCGGCGCGAGCGCCGCCACGAGCTCGCGGTAATAGAACGACCACGTGGGATTCCCGTGCAGCAGCAGCACGGCCTCGTCGGTGCGCGGGCCTTCGTCGAGGTAGCTCATCCGCGCCCCGGCGGCGGTCGCGAAGGACTTCGGGGTGAACGGATACAGCGGCGCGAGCCAGCCGGGGATGAGGGAGTCGGTCACCATTCGAGGGCGAGCATCAGGCAGTTGAGGCCGCTGCCGATGCCGAGCAGGCCCACGCGCGCGCCGGGCGTCACGGCGCCGGCGTCGACCGCCCGCGCGAGCGTCGCGGGCAGCGCGACCGAGCCGGTGTTGCCGAGCGTCTCGAAGGTCGAGAAGTCCCGCGCGAGATCGAGGCCGAGGGTTTCGTAGAGCTTCCGCCGGTGCACGCTGCCGACCTGGTGGCAGACGAAACGGTCGAACGCGCTCCCCTGCTCCGCCGTGAAGTCGCGCCACGTGTCCCGCGCGAGCGCCACGCCGGCGAGCAGGAGCTGCTCCGAGTCGGTCTGCATCGCCAGCGCCTCCGCGCCGTGGGTGTCGCCCTGGCAGAGTTCGCTGTGCTGCGTCGCCGCGCGCGCGATGCCGCCGAGCAGGCGGTGCGGCCGGCCCGCGACGAGCGAGCGATGGCACACCACCGCCGCCACCGCGCCGGAGCCGATCGTGAGGTTGGCGAAGAAGGGCTTGATCTCGTTCCGCGTCAGCGGCCGCTCGAGCAGCGTGCGCAGCGTCTGCTCGACCAGCGGCCGGCCGTTCTCGCCCGACGCCACCAGCGCGCAGCGGATCTGGCCGCTCTCGATCAGCCCGGCGGCGACGGTCAGCGCATTCAGAAAACCGAGACACGCGTTCGACAGGTCGAAGATCTGCGCCGACGCCCGCAGCCCGATCTGGCGGTGGGCGAACGCCGCCGTCGCCGGCTCGAGCATGTCGCGGCTCACGGCCGCGTGGATGAAGAGCTCGACCTGCTCCGCGCGCAGCGCCGATTTCGCGAGCACGGCGCGGCCGGCCGCGGCGCTGGCGTCCGAGGGCCGCGTGCCTTCGGGCCACATCCGGCGCTCGCGGATGCCGGTCATGAGTTCGAGCCGGCCCTCCGGCAGCTTCAGCCGCTCGTAGAGCGGCCGCAGACGCGCCTCGATCTGCGCGGAGGTCCAGATTTCCTCCGGCAGCGCGACCGCGAGCGATTCGAGGCAGACGTTTTCGAAACGCATGGGATCAGTCCTTCGCCTCCGGCCGCATCGCCAGGCGGATGACGTCCTTGTCGAAATAGTTCGAGCCGAGCCCGGCGTCGACCACGAGCGTCGTGCCGTTCACGCCGCTGCTGCGTCCGCTGAGCAGATACAGCGCGGCGTCCGCGACCTCCTGGGTCGCGAGCGCGCGTTTCCGGTAGGTGAGTTTTTCCGCGTAGAGATAGCTTTCGAGATAGCCGGGGATGCCCGCCGACGCGCTCGTCTTCAGCGGCCCGGAGCCGACGACGTTGAAGCGCACCTCGGTGTCCGCGCTGAACGACTTCGCGAGGAAGCGCGCCGCCGATTCCAGCGCGGCCTTGATCGGGCCCATGTAGCCGTAGTTGTCGGGCGTCACCAGCAGCGACGAGATCCCGATCGTCACGACCGAGGCGTCGCGGGCGAGATGCGGCTTGAAGGCGTTGGCGAGCTCCACGAGCGAGAACGCCGACACGGCGGTCGCCTGCAGGAAATCGGCGCGCTTCGTCGCGTGAAACGCCTGGAAGCCCTCGCTGTAGTTGGCAAACGCGATCGAGTGCACGAGGCCGTGCAGCGGCGCGTGCCCGGCCGCGGCCACCTCCGCCGCGAGCCGCGCGGCGGCGCCTTCGTGCTCGACGTCGCAGACGAAGACGGACCGCCCGGCGAGCAGGGTCTCGAGCGATTTGCGCCGCGCCTCGGAGCGCACGCCGTAGAGCACCGTCGCGCCCTGCTCCTCGAGCGATTTCGCCACGAACCAGGCGACGCTCTTCTTGTTGGCGACGCCGAGGACGAGATAGGTCTTCCCGGCGATTTGCAGGTAATCGCTCATGGCCGCGGCTCGGGGGTCTTCCACGCGACCGAAAACTCGATGCTCATCACGCGCGTGCCGTCGGCCTTTTTCATCGCGCCCGCCATCATCGTGAAGCCGCCCAGCGCATCCTTTTCTTTCACCTCGATCAGCACCGTGTCGCCGGGATAGACGGGATTGCGGAAACGCGTCTCGCCGATCTTCGCGATCAGCGGCACCCCGGCGGACGGGTTCGCGCCCGCCTCGATCGTCTTCATGGCGAGATGACAGGCCGCGGTCTGAAAAACCGCCTCGCACAGCAGCACGCCCGGCGTGATCGGCGCGCCGGGATAGTGTCCCTTGTAGAAATCCTCGTCGGCGCGCCAGGTCCGGCGGCCGACCGCGCTGGTGGCGTCGCGACTTACGATCTCGTCGACGAAGAGAAACGGCGGACGGTGCGGGATGAGGGAGATGACGGTGGGCATCACGGTGGCAGAGCGTGAGTGATAGTGGAAATGCTCCGGCGGAGGCGAGCCGTCATGTGCGAAAAATCGCAGCATGCGGCAAACCGCCGCGGCACCCGGTGCGGCACCGCAACGGCTCGCCGCGAGATGACGGTCTGGCCCGCATCTTCGCGGCCGGTGGATACGCGCGGGACCTCGGTCAGTAATAGTCCTGCAGCGTCAGCGCGGCTTCACGGCCATCCCTGAACCGCAGTCGCACCACGGTTCCCGCCGGGCTTTCCGTCCAGGCGGTCGAGGAGCGAATCCGGGAGACGGGCACGTCGTCGATGGCGACGATTTCCGCATCCTTCTCGCACACGGCCGCGGGAAACGTCGGATCGACGAACAGCACCTTGAGGCCGTCGCCTTCCCGCTGTGTCGCCAGCCCGGAGCGGTTCTTGGCGAACGGGCGTGCGAGACGCTCGGGCGGCGCCGCGAGGAAGAGCTGGTTGCGACCGAAGTCCAGCATCAGGTGGAAGCGGTTCCACACCGCCATGCCCAGATTGCCCTGGACGGTCTCGCCGGCATACACATCCAACCCTTCGGTCGAGACCGGGGCTTGTGCCGGCAGATTGCGCACGACGAAACCCGCCACGTTCAGCTCCTTGACCACGAAACGGTGCGCGACCTTGAGCCCGCCGACCCCGCCGCTGAGACATTGCGCGATCGGCCGGTCCTGGGTCATGCCCCACTTGGTCATGCTTTTGGGGTTCAGCAGAAGCCCGCCGCCGTTGCCGAGGTCGAAATCCACGGCGATGGGCTCGTGTCCCTCGACGCTGACGGCGATCGTGCGATTGCCGCCCGCCACCGTCAGCGGCACGCGCACCATCCCTGCGGGAGCGGTGAAATCCCTGGGGTCGCGGAACACGATCGAGCCGGCCTCGAAGTCGATGTCCGTCACGGTGTCGTTCATGACCTCCTTGCCCAGCACGATGTCGATCGGGTGATCGGTCATGCGGGAGATCTCCGTCAGGTCCATGAGCAGCACCATGCCCGTGCGCAGGGTCATGGTGCCGATGGTGATGATCACATCGTTTGCGATCGCCGTGCTGGCCGATCCGCCCATGCCCCGCACATCCAGATTTCCGGTCGGCTCGATGCCGGCGGCTTCGGCCAGCCTGTGGTCGATCACCGTCACGCTCGCCCCGCTGTCCAGCAGCATGCTGGCCGTCCTCCCGCCGATGGAGCCGGCGAGAAAGATCCGCGTTTCTTCGAACAACTCGATCGGGATCGCGCCGCTGTCGTGCGCTTCCCCGGCGAACTTCACCCGCGATTCCGTTTCGGGCTTGGCGAACGTCGCCGCGTCGAATGCGGGGTTGGGCTCGTCGACCTGCACTTCCATGAGCGTGCGCTGTCCGTCGGATTGGCTGATCGTCTCGATCACCTGCGGCATCCGGATGCCGTCGACGATGCGCCAGGCGCGAACGGTCACGGTCTCCTCCTTGCCGTCGGATCGCTCGCGACAGCGCAGCAGCTCGCCGTCGGCCCCCAGTTCGAAATCGCAATAATCGCCGCCGGGGAACTGCACGCGGAAGCCCCCGGCGGGCGCCTCGGCTCCCGGTCGCTCCGCCGGCAAGGCGACGAGCCTGGCCTCCATGGCGCCGGAAAGCGCCGCCGCATAACCCGTGACCATCGAGCGCAGACGCCGCGTGCGATCGGCTGCCGCGAGGATCTCGACCTGGCCGCTCGCCGTCTGCTCGAAGCCGCTCGCCTCCGCAATCCGGGTGGAGACGCTGATGGCGCCGGAGCGGAAATCCATGCGGTAGCGCCCGGCGCTGTCTTCCCAGCACTCGAAGGTCCCCTCGAGCGTGGTGACCTTCAGCGTGCCGCGATAATGTCGCCCCTGCAGGCGTTCATAGGCCGCGCCGCCTCGCCAGTGCACATAGGCATCCCGCATCGCCTCCGGGGATGCGGCCAGCGCTTCGCAGGCCAGCACTGCGACGGCGAGGCAGGCTGCGGCAAGAGGTTCGAACCGGGAACGAGTTGGTGAACGCATTGGGCGGCGAGAAAAAATCATCTCCCAACTGTTTGAAAGGCCGAATCATGGACGCCGGCCGGGGCCGCCGACAGTCGGCGGAAAATCCCGGCGATACACCGTGGAACTTATCGCACCGGGTCCGGGATCGCCTTCGCCGCGAAGAGCGCCTTGTCGATCTTGTTGGCGGTGATCACGCCGTAGTTGATCGTGCCGAGCCAGCCGGACATGATGATGCCGACCGAGCCCGCGTGATACAGGCCGGGCAGCGCGTCGCTGAGATTCATCGAAACCGGCAGGCCTTCGAACTTCGTGCCGAACGACGTGCCGCGGGCGTGCGTCGTGTAGCGCTCGATCGTCCGCGGCGTCGCCGCCTCCTTCCAATCGATCTTCCCGCGCACGTCGGGGATGAATTTCTCCAGCGCGACGATCGCCTCCTCGATCAGCCGCGCCTTGTGCGCCTCATAGGCCGGCTCGTCCAGCGCCTGCCAGTCCGGATAGCGGCCGTTGAGCGAGGCGACGACCGTATAGCGGTCCGAGCCCGGGCGGGTCTCGGGATAATAGACGGAAAACGTGCGGCTCGTCGTGTGCAGGTCGGTGAGTTCGCGATTGCTGTATTCGGGCGCCTCGGACGTGAACACGAGGTCGCCGATGTGCGGGATCGTCTCCCCTTTCCGGATGCCGAGGTAGACCTGGCACGAACTCGTGTTGATGCGCACGGCCTTCGCCTGCGCGACGAAGTCCGCGGGGAAGTTCTCCGCGCCGGCGAGCCGGAAGATGGTGTTGTGGATGTTGGCGTTCGAGAGCACGGCCTTCGCGCGGATCACGCGGCCGCTGCCGGCGACGATGCCGCACGCGACCTTCCGGCCGTCGCGCTCCTCGACGAGGATGCGCTCGACCAGGACCTTCTTGCGGAGTTCGACGCCGTTCTTCCTCAGTTCGGCGGTCATCTTCGCGATCAGCAGGTCGGAGCCGCCGCGGAAGGTGAAGACGCCCGCGCCCATGAAGTTCGAAAAGACGATGCCGAAGGTGATCGCGGGATCGTCGAAGTTGGACCCGTTGGCATAGGAGATCGGCTCCATCAGCAGCCGGTGCACGTCGGGCCGGTCGGGGAAGAACCGGTTGAACATCTCCCCGGTCGTCTCCGGGTTGTTGTCGTAGTAATTCATCGCCCGGAGGTAGTCGTAGAACGCCTCCACCGTCCCGCGCGGCAGGCGGAACTGCTCGACCAGCACGCGCGTGTAGTCCTCGCGCGTGAACGTCGTCCAGACATCCATCTGCGGATTCACGAAACGGATGTCCTTCAACGGCACGATCGCGTCGGCGATCTCCTTCGTCCAGTATTTGCGGCAGGACTTGATCATGCCGCTGGGGAAACCGTGCAGCGAGATGTCGAAGATATGCCCGCCCTTGCGGGTGAACCAAGTGGCGAGCCCGCCGAACTGGTAGTGGTGCTCGAGCAGGAGCACGCGATGACCGGCCTTCGCGAGGACGTTGGCGCCCGTGAGGCCGCCGAGACCGCTGCCGATCACGATCACATCATACTCGTCGGCGACACCTTTGAGCCAGTCGTAAGCCATGAAAAGATCACGAGTGAATGGCCCGCCGCCTCCGGCGCAAGGCGCGAAAAGCCGGAAGCGCGCTGACGGCGCGAGAACGTTCGCGCCAGAAAAGGTCCGTCGTGCTCGGTGAATCGGCGAAAAACCCTCCCGACTGAAGCCAGCCGATAGGCGGATGCGATCGGTCCTTTGTCACGCCCTGCGCCTCGCCCTGCGGTTTGGGTGCTGCCTGTGCTTCTCGCGTTCGCTTCCCGTCCGTCGCAACGCGTGCACCGTTCCCGGCAAACGCTGCGCAGCCGGGAGCGGAAGCCATGCGTTACAGTCAACGGCTACGCCTTCGCCATGACTGTCACCCAGATCGCCGGCATCCTGCCCGCCCTCATTTTTCCCGCCGCCACGCTCGCCCAGCTGTTTCGGCTGATGCGCACGCGCTCGGCTGCGGACATCAGCGTGACCACCTGGGTGCTCTTCGGCGTGGGCAATCTCGCGATCTACGTCTACGCGGAACGCTACACCGAGTGGCAGGCGATCCTCGGCATGCTCGGCACGGCCGTGCTCGACTTTGTCATCGCTGGCGTCGCGCTCGCCGCGATCCGCCGCCGTCGCTCCGCTTGGTGTGCCCGGGTGCGGACCGGCATCCCCGATCCGTCGGATCCGATGCAGGGGCTGGTCCCGCGCCGCGCACGCGTGCGGTCGGGGATCGATCTTTGATCGCAGAGGGTGCGGCGCCGAAAGAAGAGCGCCGCAAACGGAACGCAAAACGCCGGTCGCTCACGGCGAACGCGTCTTCGTTTTATCCCGGCCAGCATTCAAGACCGGAAGACGTCAGATTTTGTCTCTGGACTAAAGTCACCGCGAAGGGCTTTGCGCACCCATGCGCACGCGGAGTAGTGCATCGAGTTCGCCAGACAACAGGTGACCGTGAAGGAAAACCGCACCGAGATCGTGCCGTGACCGCGCGATCCGGAAGCGGACCGGCGCAAGGAAGCGGGCGCAGTGCGCTTCATGCGGGAAAAACCCTGCCGCGACAGGGCGATTTTCCCGAGGCAAGCGGTTGCATACCGTAAGCAACGCGCCATAACCGCCTTTCATCCCATCTCGCGCCGATTCCGGGGATCATTCGATCTGCCACATCACGCGGACGGGAAGGCGTGTCGTTTTCGCACATCCTTATTTCGTGAACCTATTTTCCCCTTCCGAAGATCGACCGTTTTTCGGCGAGTCTGACCCAAAGCCGTGGAGCGCGGTCGTCCGCCTCCGCTCCGGTCTCGACGCTGTTGCCGGATAAGTGTCAAACCTCCGACCGCAGCCGCGACACCTTCCGAAGACCTCTCTTCATGTCCTCAGCGACCACCTACCAGCAAGACCCGGATCCCCGTCCCTCCGTCGTCAGAGAGCAGGACATCGAGGACGCGTTCATCGCCAAGTTGGTCGATCTCAAATACACTTACCGCCCCGACATCCGCGACCGCGCTTCGCTCGAAGCCAATTTCCGCCAGAAATTCGAGGCCCTCAACCGCGTCCGCCTCACCGACGCAGAGTTCGCCCGCCTGCTCGGCGATCTCGTCACCGACGACGTCTTCAAAAATTCCGTCCGTCTGCGCGAGAAAAACGACTTCACCCGCGACGACGGCACCCCGCTTTCCTACACGTTGGTAAACATCCGCGACTGGTGCAAAAACGACTTCGAGGTCGTCCACCAGCTCCGCATCAACACCGACTACAGCCACCATCGCTACGACGTCCTGCTCCTCATCAACGGCGTCCCCGTCGTCCAGGTGGAACTCAAGACCCTCGGCGTCAACCCGCGCCGCGCCATGGAGCAGATCGTCGCCTACAAGTCCGACCTCGGCAACGGCTACACCCGCACGCTCCTCTGCTTCGTCCAGCTCTTCATTGTCAGCAACCGCGACTCGACCTACTACTTCGCCAACAACAACGACCGGCACTTCCGCTTCAACGCCGACGAGCAGTTCCTCCCCGTTTACCGCTGGTCCGACCGCGACAACAAGCCCGTCGCTCACCTCGACCTCTTCGCCGACGCCTTTCTGCAAAAGTGCGACCTCGGCCGCATGATCAGCCGCTACATGGTTCTCATCCAGAGCGAGCAAAAGCTCCTCATGATGCGGCCGTATCAAATCTACGCCGTCCAGGCCATCGTCGACTGCATCGACCAGAACAACGGCAACGGCTACATCTGGCACACCACCGGCAGCGGCAAGACCCTCACGTCCTTCAAGGCCTCCACGCTCCTCAAGGACAACCCCGCCATCGACAAGTGCCTGTTCGTCGTGGACCGCAAGGACCTCGACCGCCAGACCCGCGAGGTTTGGAGCAGGAGCGACAAGACGTCTGACGCAGGAGACGCCCGAAGGGTGAGCGCCGGCAGCGCGAATCAATTCAACCGCTTCCAGGAAGGCTGCGTCGAGGCCAACACCAACACCCGCGCCCTCGTCGATCGCCTCCTCTCCGACGTCTGCTCTGCGTGGAGCATAGTGAAAACGGCCAATGATTCCTGTTTGGTGGGTGGAGCAACAGGACTCAGTTTGGTAGCGTAACGTCATGAAACTTGAGGCCACAGCCAGCCCCAGAGAAAGGCAGGAGGAACTCGGTCAGTTCCTCACCGCGTCGCCTGTGGCCAGCTTCATGGCGTCAATGTTCGGGCCGCTTCCCCAAACCGTGCGCTTGCTCGACGCAGGCGCAGGAGCGGGTGCCCTCACTCTGGCCTTCGTCTCGCGGTGTTGTGAAAACCGCGACGGTGTTCGCACCATCGACGCGACACTCTACGAACTCGACAACGAAATCTTGGACGCCTTGGCCGTGACCATGAGTGAGTGCAAACGTCGCTGCGCCGAGGCGGGTATCCGCTTCACTTTCACCGTCCATAGCGCCGACTTCATAAGCGAGATGTCGGAGCGTCTCCCTGGCGATTTGTTCGGTGCACCGCCCCCCGCCTTCAATGCCGCC
>Ga0222421_100446_pt1 | contig 12794 bp, 13 predicted proteins | sample 3A1ome_2_FD_182473 | JGI IMG/M metagenome (GOLD analysis project Ga0222421, IMG submission 182473) | Enriched microbial communities from leaf-cutter ant dump, University of Wisconsin, Madison, United States - 3A150A (version 2) | ecosystem: Environmental > Terrestrial > Nest > Insects nest > Nest... | reverse complement strand
CACTGCGCCGTCCCTTCCAGAAAAACTTGCGGGATTCTAGAAGCCGCCCGCCGGCCTGGTTGACCACCAGCCCGCACAGCACCGCGCCGGCGCCTGCCCACTGCAGCGGCTCCGGCACCTCGCCCAGGAAGGCGTGCGCGGCCCACAGTCCCACCACCGGCACCAGCAGCGAAAACGGCGTGACGCGGCCGGCGGGGTGGCGCTGCAGCAGCTGCGTCCACAGCGTGTAGGCCAGCAGCGTGGCCAGAAAGGCAAGGTAGGCCACCGCCAGCAGCGCCGTGCCGTCGATGGCACTCAACTGCGCCGCCACGCTGGCCGGGCCGTCGTTCCACAGGGCCAGCGCCCAGAACGGCACGATGGGCACCACGCTGCTCCACACGATGAACGGAAACGGCGCATACGCCCCGGCCTGCGCCGCGCGCCGCGCCACGAGGTTGGACGCGGCCCACATGAAGGCCGCGCCCAGCGTCAGCACGAAGCCCGCCAGCGTCATCTGCCCCGGCCCCTCGCCATGCGCCATGGCGATGACCATGAGCCCGCCGAACGCCAGCGTGAGGCCCGCCCACTGCCAGGGCCGGGCGCGCTCACCCAGCAGCGGCGCGGCCAGCAGCAGCGTGAAGAACGCCTGCGTCTGCATGACCACGGAGGCCATGCCCGCCGTCATGCCCAGCTGCAGGCCCAGGAACAGAAAGCCGAACTGCCCCAGCCCCTGCGCCAGGCCATAGCCCAGCACGAAGCGCCAGGGCAGCGCCGGGCGCGGCACGAACAGCAGAAAGGGCAGCGACGCCGCCATGAAGCGCAGGGCACCCAGCAGCATGGGACTGAGCCCTTTCAGGCCCAGCTTCATCACCACGAAGTTCAGCCCCCAGATGACGACCACGGCCAGGGCGCGCAGCAGGTCGCCGCGGCTCAGCGCACGGTGGCCCGTCATGCGGGTGCCACGGCCGCAACGGGGCGGCCCTGGCGCGCGCGGGCCGCCACGAAGGCGTCGAAGGCTTCGCTGCTGGTCTTGGCGGGCTGGTAGCCCAGCTCCTGCTTGAGCGCGGTGTTGAGCAGCACGGGGCGGTAGCGCAGGAAGTCCAGCTGCTCGGGGCCGTAGCGGCTCACGCCCAGGGCGGAGCCCACGGCCAGCGCGGCGCGCAGCAGCCCGGCGGGCAGTTCCAGCACCGGCTTGCCCAGGCGCCGGGCGATCTCGCGCAGGGGCAGCGCGCCATCGCCCGCGAGGTTGTAGCAGCCGGCCCGGCGCGTGCGCAGCGCGTGCAGGATGGCGCCGGTCACGTCCTCGTCCCAGATGAAGACGAACGGGCTTTCGCTGCCCCGGATGGCGAGCAGGCGGCGCTTGTCGAACAGCGCGGTGATCTGGTTGTCCACCCGCTCGCCCAGGATGGTGCCGATGCGCAGCACGGTCTGCGCAAGCTGCGGGTGTTCGGTGCGGTAGCGCGCCAGCATCTCCTCCACCAGGCGCTTGTGGTGCGCATAGGCAAAGACTTCGTTGCCGCGCAGCGCATCCGTCTCGCGCAGCCAGTCGGGGTTGTCGGCGTGGTAGCCATAGGCCGCGCCGCTGGAGCTGACGACCAGGTGCGCTACGCCCGTGGCCACGCAGGCATCGAGCACGTTCTGGCTACCCAGCACGTCCACGGAGTATTCGAATTCGCGGTGGGAGCCCTTGCCGGGCGTGACGATGGAGGCCAGGTGCACCACGCTGTCGATGGCGTGTTCGGCCAGGGTCTGCGCCAGCGCCGGGTCGCGCACGTCCTGCACCACGTAGGTGACGCCGGGCAGGCGGCGCTCGGCGGGCACCTCGCGCACGTCGGCGGCGACGATGACGGGGGCACCCTCGCGCGCCAGGGCCGCCACCACGCTGCGGCCCAGGAAGCCGTCGGCCCCGGTCACGAGAATGCGCGCCATCATGCGCCGCCCTCCCGCACAGCCTGCGGCACCACGGGCGGACGCCGCCCCCACCAGCCCGCGAGCGCCAGGCCCGCAATGATGTCCCAGAAGCCCCACACGCCCGCCACCACGGCCATGCCGCCCAGGCCGCCGAAGAAGCTGAAGATCAGCACCAGGCCCAATCCGGCGTTGCGGATGCCCACCTCGATACTCACGGCGCGCCGGTCATAGTCCGACAGGCCGCTCAGCCGGGCGCACGCGTAGCCCGTGCCAAAGGCCAGCGCGTCATGCAGCACCACGGCCAGCAGCACCAGCCCCACGTAGTCGAGGAAGTAGCGCCAGTTGCCCGCCACAGCGCCCACGATGAAGGCGATGAGGCACAGAAAGCTCAGAATGCGCACCGGCTTGTGCACGCGCTGCGTGAGGCGCGGCAGCTTCTCGGCGCACAGGATGCCCAGCACGAACGGAATGCCGATGATGGCCACGATGTGCCCGGCCATCTCCAGCGGGTCGAGCGCAATGGAACGCAAGAGCGGCGCGGCCGTGGGGTGCAGGCCGCCCCAGAACGCGAAGTTGAGCGGCATGAGCACGATGGCGAGCGCGTTCGAGATCGCCGTCATCGACACCGACAGCGCCACGTTGCCCCCCGCGCGGTGCGTGAGGATGTTGCTCACGTTGCCGGGCGGGCAGCAGGCCACGAGGATCATGCCCAGCGCGATGCTGGGGCCTGGCTTGAGCAGCAACGTGAGCACGAAGGTCACGGCAGGCAGCACGATGAACTGCGCCGCGATGCCCACGGCCATCGCGCCGGGCATGCGCAGCACGCGCTTGAAGTCGGCCACGCGCGTGTCGAGCGCGATGCCGAACATGAGAAAGCCTAGCACCACGTTGAGCACCACCAGCGATGCGGGATTGAAGTTGAGGCGTATTTCGTCGACGGGCAGCATGGCGTCGGTCCTTTCAGGCCAGGGCGGCGGAAGCGGCGCGCACCGCGTTGCGGTAGGTGTCCTTGTGCACGTAGTACGCCATGCGTTCGAGCTTGAGGTACTTGAACCCGCCCGACAGGTCGGGCTGCGGCCCGGCCTTGGCCTGACGCAATGCCTCGGCGCGCGGCGAACCATCGGCCAGCGCCTTGAAGAAGCGCGCCACCAGCTCGGCCTGCTCGTAGCGGCCCTGCCAGCCGATGCCGCTGGCCTCGATCATGCCCATCACGGCCAGGTTGTCGAAGCGCGGCGAGAGGATGTTCAGGTACAGCTGCGGCGCCATGCCCTGCCAGTTGAGCAGGGCGTGGTCGATGAACGGGTAGTGCAACTTGTAGCCCGTGGCGCACAGCACCAGGTCGTAGTCCTGCGCGCTGCCGTCCTTGAAGTGCACGGTGCGGCCGTCGAAGCGGGCGATGTCGGCCTTGACGTGGATGTCGCCGTGGCCCAGGTGGTGCAGCACCAGCGAATTCACCACGGGGTGGGATTCGTACATCTTGTAGTCGGGCTTGGGCAGGCCGAAGCGCGCCGGGTCGCCGGTGAACCATTGCAGCACCACGCTGTCGATCTTCTGCTTGAGCCAGGGCGGCAGCGGGCGCCTGCCGCCCAGCGTGTCGGCCGGCTTGCCGAACACGTACTTGGGCACGAAGTAGTAGCCGCGCCGCACCGACAGATCCACGCTGCGCGCGTAGTGCACCGCGTCCACCGCGATGTCGCAGCCCGAATTGCCCGCGCCCACCACCAGCACGCGCTTTCCCTTGAACAGATCGGCCGTCTTGTAGGCGCTGGTGTGCAGCAGCTCGCCATCGAACTGCCCCTCGAATTTAGGCATGTTGGGCTCGGCCAGCGTGCCGTTGGCGATGACCACGCCCTTGAATTCCGCCGTCTGCTCCGGGCCACCCTGCTCCGTCCAGGTGATGCGCCACAGCGGCGCCGCGCCCTCGCCCACCGGCTCCACGCGCAGCACACGGGCGCCGAAGCGGTAGTGCGGGCGCAGTTGGAAGTGGTCGGCGAAGTCGATGAAGTACTGGCGCATTTCGCGGTGGCTGGGGTAGTCGGCCACTTCGGGGCGCATGGGGAACTCGGTGAACTCCGTGGTGTGCTTGCTGGAGATCAGGTGGGCCGACTCGTACACCGTGCTGCGCGGGTTGTCGATGTTCCACAGGCCGCCTACGTCCGTGTGCGCCTCGAAGCCCTGGAAGGCGAGCCCCGCCTTCTGCAGATTGCGCGCGGCGGCCAGGCCGCTGGGGCCGGCGCCGATCAGGGCAATCTGCGTGCGGGTGTCCGTCGTCGTTATCGTCGTCATTCCTTCGTATCTCCTCGTTGTTCATTCAAACCAGGGATGAGCGTCGCCCCGGCCTCGCCCACGCGGGGCTTGCGTGGCTGGCCCAGCAGAACGCGGTCGTGCAGGGCCTCGGGCAGCAGATCGAGCAGCCTGGATAGGTAGCCGATGCGCGCGGGCAGCACGATGTGGCCGCGCCCCCGCGCAATGCCCGCGAGCATGGCCCGCGCCGCATCTTCGGGCTCCATCAGCCCCGGCATCGCGAAGCGATTGCCTGCCGTGAGGGCCGTGCGCAGGTAGCCGGGGCTGACGGTACTCACATGCACGCCGCTGCCGCGCAGCTCGGCGCGCAGGCTCTCCAGGTAGCGGATCAGCCCGCCCTTGCTGGCGCAGTAAGCGCCATTGCCCGGCATGCCGCGCCAGCCCGCGATGCTGGCCACGCCCGCCAGGGCGCCGCGCCGCTGCGCGCGCATGGCGGCCACGAAGGGCTGGAAGGTGGTGGCGGCGCCCAGCAGGTTGATCTCCAGCATGCGGCGCATCACGGCCAGGTCGGCGGCCTCGGCGGTGTCGAAACCGCCCGCCACGCCCGCGTTGGCGATCACCAGGTCGGGCGTGCCGAACCGCGCCGTCCAGTCCGCCGCCATGGCCTGCATGGCGGCGCTGTCGGCCACATCGGGCGTGTACACCGCGCAGCGCCCTGCTGCCTGCGCCGCCAGCGCCTGCAGCGTGGGCACATGCAGGCCCACCAGCGCCACGGCGGCGCCCTGGCCTATCAGCGTGCGGGCAAGCGCCTGGCCCAGGCCGCCGCAGGCGCCCGTCAGGACTGCATTCTGGAAAGTGGCTGTCATGAAAGATGTTCTGTTACAGGCAAAAGTGGTTTGCAGCTTAGCTACGGTGCGGAATAATCTCGAAATGATTTATGAATTCGTCTCGAATTCCGGGATTCATGGCAAAAACCACCCCCAGCCTGCGCCTGTTCGAGCTGCTTGAGATCCTCTGCGCCCAGGGCCGCCCGCTGAGCCTGGCCGAGGCCGTGGAGGCCACGGGCTGGCCCAAGCCCAGTGTGCACCGCATGCTGGGCCAGCTGGAGGGTGGCGGCCTGCTCCTGCGCGAGCCCGGCGGGCGCCGCTATGCGCCCGCCCCGCGCCTGCTGCGGCTGGCCGAAAGCAGCTTGAGCGCCGGCACCCAGCAGGGCGTGCGCCATGCGGTGCTGCGCCAGTTGGCGGCAGACATCGGCGAAAGCTGCAACCTCACGGCGCTGAGCGGTGCCGAGGTGATCTACCTGGACCGGGTGGAGTCGGCCTTTCCGCTTCGCATGGAGCTGCGCCCCGGCACGCGCGTGCCCATCCACTGCTCTGCCAGCGGCAAGCTGTTCCTGGCCCACCTGCCCCCGGCGCGCCGCGCCGCCATCCTGGACGGCCTGCCGCTGGCGCGCCACACCGCCACCACCTTCACCGACCGCCGCGCACTGGAGGCCGAGCTGGAGCGCATCGCGCGCCAGGGCTATGCCACGGATGCCGAGGAGTTCGTGGACGGCCTGGTCTGCGTGGCGGTGCCCGTGCCCGGCGCGGGCCGCCGCACGGTGCACTGCGCCGTGGCGCTGCAGGCGCCGGCCGCCCGCATGTCCCTGGCCCGGGCGCTGCAGCAGGTGCCGCGCCTCGCCGAGGCCGCCCAGGCGCTGGGCCGGACCTGGGCTTGATACCCTGCGTTTTCTACCCAAGGCAAGGCACACCCATGGACCTTCATTACCTGGACTTCGACTACAGCGAGGACGCGGACGGCACCGGCACCTTCGATGCCATGGCCAGTGCGTCGCCCGCGCAAATCCCCGCACTGCATGCCGAGATCGCCCGGGTGCTGGCCTGGGCGCATCAGCAGTTCCCGGATGCCTGCGGCCCCTCCGAGGAGGGCGGCGAGTGGCAATACGATCTGCAGGGGGTGCAGGAGGTGGCCATACCGCTGGCATTGCAGTTCGATGCAGCGTCGGAGCGCATCGCCACGGTGCCCGGCACGCCCGCGCCGCCGCGCACCACGCTCACGCTGTCGGTCAGCGGCACCGCGGGCTTTTGCGCGGCCTTGCGGGAGGCCTTCGGCATCGGCTGACGGCCCCCTGTGGAAGCCTCGGCGCCCGGCTGTGGCCTAATATGGGTTTTTCCTCCACTTTCTCAGAGACCTACCATGGGCAACAAGATCGTCACCGAAGCAGACCGCAAGCGCACCCCGCAACCCCAGCCCCTGCCCGGCTACACGCTCAAGACCGGCGGCCGCGGCCAGCGCGTGAGCCTGGAGCGCGGCGTGGCCACGCGCAGCAAGAAGAACCCCGGCAAGCGCTCGCACAAGGGCGGCTGAGCCCTTCCGGCACGCTTTGCACAAGGCCCTCGCAAGAGGGCCTTTTGTTTTATACGATCGCAGGCATGATCACCGTTCACCACCTCGAAACCTCGCGCTCGCAGCGCGTCCTCTGGCTCCTGGAAGAACTGGGCGTGCCCTACGAGCTCAAGGTCTACCAGCGCGACAAGGCCACCAAGCTGGCCCCGCCGGAGCTGAAAAAGATCCACCCGCTGGGCAAGTCGCCCGTGATCACCGACAGCGGCGAGGTGATCGCCGAGTCGGGCGCCATCATCGAATACCTGGTGGAAACCTATGGCGCCCAGGCCGGCGGCGACCTGGCCCACCTGCAGCCCGCGCGCGGCACGCCCGAGTACCGCCATTGCCGGTTCTGGATGCACTACGCCGAGGGCTCGCTCATGAACTGGCTGGTGATGAAGCTGGTGTTCATGACCATTCCCACCCAGCCCATGCCCTTCTTCGTGAAGCCCATCGCCAAAGCGCTGTGCGGCAAGGTGCAGGACAAGGTGATCGACCCGAACGTGAACACCGCCCTGGATTTCATGGAACAGCACCTGGCCCGGCATACCTGGTTCGCGGGCGAGCACCTCACCATGGCCGACTTCCAGATGAGCTTCGCGGTGGAAGCCGCGCTCTCGCGCGCCAGCAAGGCCCGCGACTGCCCCAACCTGCTGGCCTACAAGGCGCGCATGGAAGCGCGCCCGGCCTACCAGCGCGGCATCGCCAAAGGCGGACCGGTGGTGATGTCCTGATCAGGGCACACCACAGATGACGCCGCCCGGGTCGTTGCGCGCCAGTTCGCGTTCGTTCTTGGCCTGGGCCACCTCCACATCGCGCGGCAGGGCCACCCCGTTCTTCACGGCCAGGATCTCGGCCATGACGCTCACGGCGATCTCGGGCGGGGTCTTGCTGCCGATGTAGATGCCGATGGGGCCGCGCAGCCGCGCCAGGCTCTCCGCCGTCTGTCCGAAGTGCTCCACCATGCGCGCGCGGCGCGCCTCGTTGTTGCGGCGCGAGCCGATGCCGCCCACGTAGAACGCCTCGGTGTTCAGCGCCTCCAGCAGCGCCAGGTCGTCGAGCTTGGGGTCGTGCGTGAGGGCCACCACGCAGCTGCGCCGGTCGGGCTGGAAGGCGGCCACCACGTCGTCGGGCATGTCACCCACCACCCGCGCGCCCGGCACGCTCCAGTGGCCCCGGTATTCCTCGCGCGGGTCGCAGACCGTGACGGCGAAGCCGTTGAACAGCGCCATGGTGGCCAGGTATTCCGCGAGCTGGCCCGCGCCGATCAGCAGCATGCGGTACTCGGGGCCGAAGGTGTTGGTGAGGTGCTCCGCATCCACCACCAGCGCGGCGGGCGCATCGGCGGACTGCAGCGTGGCCGCGCCGTCGGCCAGGCGCACGGTGCGCTGCATCAGGCGGCCGGTGTCCAGCGCGCGGATCAGCGCGGCCAGGCCGGCGGGGTCGGGGTCGTATTCCAGCAGCAGCTCCAGCGTGCCGCCGCAGGGCAGGCCGAAGCGGTGGGCCTCGTCGGCGGTGATGCCGTACTTGACGAAGGCGGGCGGCCCGCTGGGGATGCTGCGCTCGCCATCGTGCTGTGAGCCCGCAGCGCCCGGCGCCGCCTGCGCGTAGGCCCGCGTGTGGCGGTCGATCAGGTCGTCCTCGATGCAGCCGCCCGACACCGAGCCCACCACCGAGCCGTCCTCGCACAGGGCCATGATGGAGCCCACGGGCCGGGGCGACGAACCCCAGGTGCGCACCACCGTGGCCAGCAGCGCGCGCCGCCCCGCCGCACGCCAGCCGTGCAGGGTGCGCAAGACCATCACATCGAGGTTTTCCATGGCTCCCCCGCCCGGGTCATCCGTTCACCCACCATGCCAGCAGCACCAGGGCCCCGGCGCCCGCCACCCACACCCAGACCGGTATGCCCCCGGGAGGTCCGGCCTCCAACGCTGCCGATGCGGCCAGCGCGCCGGGCTCCGCAACGGGTGCCCCGGCGGCCTGCGGCGGCGGCTCGGCCTCCGCGCGCGGATGGCGGCGCTGCATCTCGTCGTCGAAGCGCTTGAAGAAGTCTTCCGCCATGGTCTTGGCCGCGCCGTCGACCAGGCGCTGGCCGAGCTGCGCGATCTTGCCGCCCACGGTGGCCTTGACGGTGTAGTGCAGTTCGCAGTCCTGCAGCCCGGCGGGCTCCAGCCGTACTTGCGCACTGCCCTTGCCGAAGCCCGCCACGCCGCCCGAGCCGTCGAAGGCGATGGTGTAGCTCTCGGGCGGCACGATGTCCGAAAGCGTGATCTTGCCCGCGAACTTGGCGGACACCGGGCCGATCTTGAGCGCCATGGCCACGGCGTACTGGTTCTCGCCCGTGGGCTCGACCTTGTCGCAGCCGGGGATGCACAGCTTGAGCACCTCGGGGTCGTTGAGCGCGTCCCAGGCCTGCTGCTGGCTCACGGCGAGGGTGCGGCTGGCTTGCATTTCCATGGTGGGTTCCTTGTGAATAGATTCATTGGCGCAGCAGCGCGGCCAGGCTGCCTGCCAGGTCTTGCAGGCGGCCAAGGTTGTGCACGGCCAGCATGCCATGGGCTTGCCGGTGGAGCACGGCGGCGCCGCGCGCCGTGGGCGCGTAGCCGTCGAAGCGCAGCAGGGGATTGAGCCACAGCAGGCGGCCCGCGTGGCGGCGCAACCAGCCCAACTCGCGCTCCAGCGCCTCGGGCGCACCGGTGTCCAGGCCGTCGCTGATCAGCAGCACCAGCGTGCGCCGACCCACCAAGCGGCGGGCATGGTGCTGGCGCAGCGCTGCCAGGCTCTCGCCCATGCGCGTGCCGCCCGCGAAGTCGCGGATGGCGTGGCTGGCGGCGTCCAGCATGGCGTCGGTGTCGCCCAGGCGGAAGGCGGGCGTGAGGTCGGTCAGGCCCGTGCCGAAGGCGAACACGTCGCGGCGCAGGCCGGCGCCTGCATGGCGCGGCGCGGTGGCGGCGTGCAGGAAGGCCAGCAGCAGGCGCGCGTAGCGTTCCATGGAGCCCGATACGTCCACCAGCACCAGCAGCGGCAGGGGCTGCCGGCGGCGCTGCAGCCGGGGCAGGCGCAGGATTTCGCCGCCGTGGCGCGCCGCCTGGTGCATGGCGCCGGGCCAGTGCGGGCGGCTGCCGCGCACGCCGGGGCGGGTGCGGCGGGCCGCGTAGTGCGGCAGCGGCAGCGGGATGTCGCGGGCCAGGCGCTCCACCAGCCGGTATTCGCTGGCGGAGAGCTGGTTGAAGTCGGCGTGGTGCAGGCGCTGCCGGTCGCTGGCGGTCATGGCGGCGTCGAAGTCGATTTTTTCGTCCTCGCGCGCGGGCGGGGCGTTGCGGGCGGCGCGCAGCGGGGCCAGCGCCTCGCTGACGCGGGGGCGGCGCTTTACCGGCTCGGCCTTGGACTCGGCGCTGGGCAGCATCTGGGCCAACAGCTTCTGGGCCACGTCGGGGTTCTTGAAGTAGGCGTCGAACAGTTCGCGAAAGACCAGGCGGTCCTGCTCGCGGCCGACCAGTACCGACTCCAACGCGGCGCTGAAATCCTCGCGTTCCAGGCCCGCGAGCAGCACGGCCTGCTGCGCCAGCGCCATGCGGGCGGCATCCACGCGCACGCCCGCGCGGCGCAGGGCGCGGCCAAAGCCGGTCAGGTTGTCGGCCAGCTTGCCGCTGCGGGCATCGCCCAATTGCGAGACGCTCATGCCTCTTCAGGCTGCAGCAATTGCGCAGCCATGTCCCGCGTCAGCGCGGCCACGTCCTCGCGCTGCTTGAACAGGATGCCCGCCGTGTCGGACACCACTTCCGGGTCCACCACGAGGGTGTCCAGCGCCACCAGCGCCTTGGCCCATTCCACGCTTTCGGCGATACCCGGTGCGCGCTGGAAGGCGTTGGCGAACGGCTGGCTGCGCAGGCGCGCCACGAAGTCCGCCACCTGCCGGGCCAGCGCCGCGCTGGCGCCCGGCACCTGCGCATGCACGATGGCCAGTTCACGCTCACGCTCGGGGTAATCCAGCCAGTGGTAGAGGCAGCGGCGCTTGACGGCGTCGTGCAGGTCGCGCGTGCGGTTGCTGGTGAGCAGGGTGACGGGCGTGGCCGTGGCACGCACGGTGCCGATCTCGGGGATGCTGACCTGGTATTCGCCCAGGTATTCGAGCAGGAAGGCCTCGAACGGCTCGTCGGCGCGGTCCACCTCGTCGATGAGCAGCACGGCGCCGGGCGCGGGCGCCTGCAGCGCTTGCAGCAGGGGGCGGCGGATGAGGTAGCGGTCCTGGTAGACCTCGCGTTCCACATCGCGCACCGGCCCGAGCGCCGCACGGCCGCCCGAAGGCGCGAGAGCCCCCTCGGGGGGCAGCGAGGACACGCCAGTGCGGAGCGTGGGGGCACACAGTTCGGCCGCGCGCAGGTGCAGCAGCTGCGCGGCGTAGTTCCACTCGTACAGCGCCTCGCGCTGCTCCAGGCCGTCGTAGCACTGCAGGCGGATCAGGCTGCGCGCCAGCACCTGGGACAGCGCCCGCGCCAGCGCGGTCTTGCCCACGCCGGGCTCGCCTTCCAGCAGCAGCGGGCGCTGCAGCCGGAGGGCCAGGAACACCGCCGTGGCCAGGCGCCGGTCGGCGAAATAGCCCACGTCTTGCAGGGAACGCAACAGGGCATCGACGGAGTTCGGCAGGCTCATTACTTCTCTTTTGATAGCTTCCAGCGCTTGCTGGACAAGCGCTGGAGGCCGATTTTTATCCAATCATCTGCGCTACGGCCCGCTGCGTCTGCACGCTGATGAGGTGCGCGCGGTAGGCGGCGCTGGCGTGGATGTCGGCGTTCAGGTCGCTGGCGTCGATCTTCACCGCCGCAGCGGACTGCGGCGTGAAGCTCTGGTTCAGCGCCGCCTCCAGCCCCGCGTGGCGGAACACGCAGCTCGCCGCGCCGGTGACGGCCACGCGCACGCCCGCGTCGGTCTGCGCCACGAACACGCCCACCAGCGAGAAGCGCGAGGCCGCCTGCTTGAACTTGAGGTAGGCCGCGCGCTTCGGGATGGGAAAGCGGATGGCGGTGATGATCTCACCCTCCTCCAGCGCCGTGGTGTACATGCCCTGGAAGAAGTCGTCCGCCGCGATCTCGCGCCGGTTCGTGATGACGGTGGCGCCCAGGCCCAGCACGGCGCTGGGGTAGCAGGCCGCCGGGTCGTTGTTGGCCACCGAGCCGCCCAGCGTGCCGCGCGCGCGCACCTGCCGGTCGCCGATGTGCGCGGCCAGGTGGGCCAGGGCGGGGATGGCGGCCTTCACGTCGCTGCTGTTGGCCACGTCCATGTGGCGCGTCATGGCGCCGATGGCGAGGGCGTTGCCTTCGCGGCGGATGCCCGCCAGCTCGGCGATGCCGTTCAGGTCCACGATCTTCTCGGGGTTGGCCAGCCGCAGGCGCATGGAGGGCAGCAGGCTCTGCCCGCCCGCGAGCAGCTTGCCGCCCTGGGCGATGCTCTGCGCGGCGGCGGCGGTGGACGAGGGGTTTTCAAAGGTGAATGCGTACATGGTCAACCTCCTTACGCTTTGGCCGACTGAATCGCTTCCCACACGCGGTGCGGCGATGCGGGCATGTCGAAGTCCTTCACGCCCAGCGGGCGCAGGGCGTCCAGCACGGCGTTGATGACCGCCGGGGGCGAGCCGATGGCCCCGGCCTCGCCGCAGCCCTTGGTGCCCAGCGGGTTGTGCGTGCAGGGCGTGCAGACGTGGCCCAGTTGGAACGTGGGAAAGTCGTCCGCGCGCGGCATGGCGTAGTCCATGAAGCTGCCGGTGAGCAACTGGCCCGTCTCGCGGTCGTACACGCAGTTCTCCAGCAGCGCCTGGCCAATGCCCTGTACCAGGCCGCCGTGCACCTGCCCTTCCACGATCATGGGGTTGATGATGGTGCCGAAGTCGTCCACGGCGGTGAAGCGGTCCACGCGCGTGCTGCCGGTCTGCGGGTCGATCTCCACCTCGCAGATGTAGGTGCCGGCCGGGAAGGTGAAGTTGGTGGGGTCGTAGAACGCGGTTTCGTTCAGCCCCGGCTCCAGCTTGTCCAGCGGGTAGTTGTGCGGCACGTAGGCCGTCAGCGCCACCTGGCCGAAGGGGATCTTCTTGTCGGTGCCGCGCACGGTGAATTCGCCGCCCGCGAAGTCGATGTCGGCGTCGCTCGCTTCCATCAGGTGCGCGGCGATCTTCTTGGCCTTGGCCTCGATCTTGTCCAGCGCCTTCATGATGGCCGCGCCGCCCACGCTGATGGAGCGCGAACCGTAGGTGCCCATGCCGAAGGGCACGCGGCCCGTGT
>Ga0222421_100440_pt1 | contig 13029 bp, 14 predicted proteins | sample 3A1ome_2_FD_182473 | JGI IMG/M metagenome (GOLD analysis project Ga0222421, IMG submission 182473) | Enriched microbial communities from leaf-cutter ant dump, University of Wisconsin, Madison, United States - 3A150A (version 2) | ecosystem: Environmental > Terrestrial > Nest > Insects nest > Nest... | reverse complement strand
TGACATACATCCTGCAGAGCCTCATTCTCTTCATCTGGGGGCCGGCGTTCCAATCCTACAACGTGCCGTCGACGCCGATCTTCATCATGGGTGCGGTCATCACGTCGAACGAAGTGATGATGGTGGTCCTTTCCCTGCTGGCGCTTCTCGGGCTCGACGTCTTCCTGCGCAAGACCAAGCTCGGCATCGCCATGCGCGCCGTCTCAGACAACATGGATGCCGCGTCGATCATGGGCATCAATACGGATCGGGTAATCTCATCGATCTTCGCCCTCGCATCCGGCCTGGCGGGCCTGGCGGGAATCCTGATCGGCCTCGAATTCTATATCCAGCCCACCATGGGTTTCCCCATCATCATCCGTACGCTCGCCGCCGTGACGCTCGGCGGGATCGGCAACATCCCCGGCGCGATCATTGGCAGCTATGTCATTGCAACGGTTGAAAATCTCGGCGTGTGGTTCCTCAGCCCAGCCTATCGGGACGCCTATCCGTATGTGGTGCTGATCGTTGCGCTGCTGCTGCGCGCCAGCGGCTGGCTGGGCAAACGGACACGTGAGCGTGCGGCATGAGACATGACACTATGTTTTTCTCCGCCCTGCCATCAGCTTCGAATATGAAGGGATAGCCAGATGTACGACTATCTCGTCCATATCCTGATCCTCATCTGCATCTACTCGGTCCTGACGATGAGCTTCAGCCTGGCGCTCGGCTATACGGGATTGCCTGTGTTCTCCCAGCCTGCGTTCTTTGCCATCGGCGCCTACGCTGCCGCGTTTATGTCCGCAGCCGGCGTGCCTTTCTGGCTGGAGATATTTCTGAGCGGCGCGGTCGCCGCATGCGTTGCCTTCGTCATGAGTTTCGCCGCCCTGCAACTGCGCGGCGACTACTTCGCCATCGTCACCCTGGGCTTTTCCGAAATCACCCGTCTCGCCCTGCTGAACGAGAGCGCGCGATATAGCGCGGCCGGAGATGTCGGCATCGTCGGCGTCGCCAGGCCGACCTTCGCCGGCCTCGATTTCAACTCGCTGCCGCACTTCCTCATTCTCGCCTTCGGCATCATGCTGCTCACGTTCGTCGTGTTGCGACGCCTGGTGCACTCGCCATATGGCCGCGTCATCCGCGCCATCCGGGACGACGAGGATGTTACCGATGTGATCGGCAAGGACACGCGGCAATTCAAGGTCGAAGTGTTGATGCTGGTCGGCTTCTTCGCCGGCATCGCGGGCAGCCTGTGGGCTCATTACATCCAGTTCGTACATCCCACGCAGTTTACGCCGGACCTGCTCGTCTTCATTCTCGCCTCGGTGGTGCTTTTCAACGAAGCCAGCATAGGGGGCGCGATACTGGGTTCGGCCTTTATGGTCGCTTTCCCGGAATTGATGCGGTTCCTTGGCCTGCCGGAAAGCTCCGTCGGCGCGTTGCGGCTGTTGATCATGGGCCTGACGGTTGTCGTCATCATCCTTCTCAGAGAACACAGGCGAGGCCGCAATGGCAGACGTACCGTTGCAAGCGAGTGAAGGCCGCACGATGGCGTCAATCGGCACGATCCTCGATGTACGCGGCCTATCCGTGCATTTCGGCGGGATACGGGCGGTGAACGGGCTTTCCTGCACCATCAAGGAGGGAACGATCACGGGCCTGATCGGACCGAACGGCTCCGGCAAGACGACCTTCATCAACACGATCACCGGCATGTATGCGCCAAACGCCGGGCAGATCGTCTTCCGCGGCGAGAACATCGCGGGAATGAAACCCTACCAGATCGCGCGACGGGGTATTGGCAGGACGTTCCAGATCACGCGCCTGTTCCCGCAGATGACCGTACTCGACAACCTGCTGATCGCCCAGATGCACCAGAAGGGCGAGAGCGTCTGGTTGGGGGTGATCAAGCCGGCCTCGGTCAGGAGCCAGGAAAGCGAAATCCTGGAGAAAGCGCTTGGCTTCCTCGAATTCGTCGGCTTGACGCGGTTGAAGGACGAGCTGGCGGGCAACCTCTCCTATGGCCAGCAGAAGCTCCTGGAGATTGCCCGGATCATGATGATCGATCCCAGCGTCATCCTGCTCGACGAACCGTTCGCCGGAGTCAACCCGACCAATATCGAGCGGCTGCTCAACCTGATCGTTCAACTGAACGCCGAACGCGGCATTACCATCGTCCTCGTCGAGCACATGATGAAGATCATGATGCGGCTGGCCCAGACGATCATCGTCATGAAGGCAGGCGCCCTGATCGCCGAAGGCACGCCCGCCGAAATCCAGCAGAACGAAGCCGCCATCGAGGCTTACCTGGGAGCCTGACATGCTGAGCATCGAAAATCTCCATGCCAGCTACGGCAAGATTCAAATCCTGCACGGGGTCAGCATTCAAGTTCCGCCCTCCAAGATCGTCTGCATCATCGGTGCCAACGGCTCCGGCAAGTCGACGATCTTCAAGACGATCTTCGGCCTGCTCAAGGTCGAGGACGGCTCCCGGATCATGTTCAACGACAAGAACCTTGCCAATCTGAAGCCGGAGAAGATCGTTCGCGAGGGTATTTCCTACGTGCCGCAGAGCCGCAGCATCTTTCGCAATCTCACGGTCGAGGAAAACCTGGAGATGGGCGCCTATATCCGGACGGACAACGCCATCCAGGACGATATCTCCCGGCTCTACGAAATGTTCCCGGTGTTGAAAACGCGCCGGAAAGTGAACGCCATCAATCTCAGCGGCGGAGAGCAGCAGATGCTGGTCATGGCCCGCGCGCTGCTGCTCAATCCGAAACTGGTGCTGCTCGACGAACCGTCGCTTGGCCTCGAACCGCGCTTTGCCGAGATGATCTTTACAAAGATCAAGGAGGTCAATCGGGACGGCAAGGCCATTCTGATCATCGAGCAGAACGCGCGCAAGGCGCTGGAGATGGCCGACTACGCCTATGTGCTCGATCTGGGCAAGGTGAGATACGAAGGGCCGCCGCAAGAGATCATGGACAACCAGGAGGTCCAGAGACTCTACCTCGGCGGTTAGCGATGCAGAACCTGACGACAACAACGCGGTCCCCCTCGGGGCCGCGGACAGGAAACGACGCCTCGAGGCGCAACATTTGGTTTGAAAACCCATCGGCGATAGCGATGGGAGCAGCTCTTACAGGAGACGGTAATGGACCTTAATCGAATGCTCGTAACGGTCGGCACACACGGCGAAGGCCAGCCGACGAAGGTGCTGCTTGCCGGCATTCCGCATTTTCATGGCGATACCATGAAGGCAAAACGGGACTACATCCAGAAGAACTACGATTTCTTGCGGCTGGCGCTTTGCCGGGAGCCGCGCGGACATAATGACCAGACTGCGGCGATCGTGACGGAACCGGTTTCCGAACAAGGCGACCTGGGATTCATCACCATGGACACCGCCGGCCATTGGGCCGACATGAGCGTGTCGACCGCGATCGCCGTCGTCAGCGTTGCGACGCAATACGGCATTATCGCGGTCGACAAGCCCGAAACCGACGTCAAACTGGATACGCCTTCGGGGCTTGTTTCGGCAAAGGTGAGAGTGAAGAACGGCGGCGTGGAGTCGGTGTCGATCCAGAATGTTCCCGGCTTCTTCGTCAAGTCGGTGAAGATCGATGTTCCGGGCCTTGGCGCGATCCCGGTCGATATCTCGTTCGGCGGCAATTTCTTCGGATTCGTCAAATCGGAAGACATCGGCATCAAGGTCGCCCAGACGAGCAGTTCAAAGTTGGCGCACATCGCCATCGCCATTCGCGATGCGCTCAACGAACAAGTATCGGTCGTGCATCCGGAGTGGACCTACATCAATCGGATCGCATCGGTCATGATCGACGACGTACCCGAGCACCCCGACGCCGATGTCAAATCGGTCTGCGTGTTCGGAGAGGAAGGTGCCTACGGCATCGACCGTTCGCCCTGCGGCACGGGCCTCACTGCGCGCATGGCGATGATGTATGTCCGCGGCCAGGTCAAGCTCGACGAATATTTCTGTCAGGAGAGCATCGTCGGGACCGTCTTCAAGGGGCGGCTGGTCGGCTCGAAGAAGGTTGGCGACTACGACGGGATGATCTGCGAGATAACCGGCAGCGCCCATGTCACCGGCGTCAACATTGCGGTGGTCGACGCCCACGATCCGCTGAGGCTCGGTTTCTCGCTGACTTGAGGGGATCGCCATGTTCGAGGTCGTCAATACAGGCCTTCGCCCACCTGCCGTTCCGGCAAGCGGCACGGTGCGCTCCGGCGATCTGGTTGATTGCGTGGTCATCCCGCGCGACCCGGCGACCGGGAAGATCGTGGAGGGTGGGGTCGAGCCGCAGATGCGGCAGACGCTTTCCAATCTGAAACAGGCGGTGGAGGCCGCCGGAGGCTCTTTGGCCGACGTGACGCAAGTCATGATCTACCTGGTCGATCGCAGCGACTTCGCCGGCATGAACGCCGTCTACACGGAGTTTTTCACCGCACCTTTTCCCACCCGCGCGACGGCGATCGTCCAGCTGGTCGATGAATCCCTGCGCGTGGAGGTGATCGCTCGCGCCAACCTCGCAAAGGTCTGAGCCGGAGACGCCCATGGCCAAGCAACGGAAAGTCATCATCACCTGCGCGGTGACGGGATCGATCCATACGCCGTCGATGTCGCCCAGCCTGCCTGTTACCGCGGACCAGATCGCCGGGCAGGCGATCGAAGCGGCAAAGGCCGGCGCATCGATCGTCCACCTCCACGCCCGCGACCCCGAAGACGGGAGCCCGTCGCCGAGACCGGAACTGTTCAAGCCTTTCCTCGAGGCGATCAAGGCGTCGACCGACGTGGTAATCAACATCACCACCGGCGGCGGCCACAACATGACCGTCGAGGAGCGCATGGCGGCGGCGCTCGAATTCGCGCCGGAAATGTGCTCGCTCAACATGGGGTCGATGAATTTCGGCCTGTTCCCGATGCTGGAGCGCAAACGCGACTACAGGCACGCATGGGAGGAAACCTACCTCGCGAACAGCCGGGACTTCATCTTCCGCAACACCTTCAAGGACATCGAAACTATCCTGCACCGCCTTGGCGAGGAACGTGGTGCTCGTTTCGAGTTCGAATGCTATGATGTCGGCCATCTCTACACGCTGGCGCATTTCCTCGATCGCGGTCTGATCCGTCCGCCGCTCTTCGTGCAGACCATCTTCGGCATCCTCGGGGGAATCGGCGCGGACGCGGAAAACCTCGTCCACATGCGGCGCATCGCGGACAAGCTGTTCGGCCAGGACTATCAATGGAGCGTTCTGGCCGCGGGGCGGCACCAGATGACGCTTGGCACCATTGGCGTATCCATGGGCGGAAACATCCGTGTCGGCCTGGAGGACAATCTCTACACAGGACCCGGCCGTCTGGCCGGAAGCAATGCCGAGCAGGTTGGAACAGCTCGCTCCATTATCGAATCTTTGGCGCTTGACGTGGCAACGCCTGCTGACGTGCGCTCGGCTCTAAATCTAAAAGGATACACAGAAGTCAATTTTTGACGTCGATGTGTGGGGACCTTCTTCCGGCATTCCGTGCTTCGTAGCTGCCAGTCCGCTTCCGGTCCCAGCTTTCCCTCACAGCAGAACTGAACGATCGGGTGGTGGATGGAGGCTTCCGGAGCCGGCGCAAAGAGGCTTCACCCGAACGGCGGCTAAGCGCTGAACTCACCCTGATTGCGGACAGGCGGCTAACGGCCCCATTGCAGTCACCGGCGACATGCGACTGGCAATGTCGCGGAGCTGACCGACCGTCAGACTTCCCGCACCTCTGGATGGCCGGCAGCCTGTGCAGCTTTGACAAACTTGCGGTCGAAGCTGGCGAAGCCCTCGCAATGTGCCGAGCGACTGAGATGGAGTGCGTCCGCGAAATCCATCCCCTTCTCGACCAGATCGAGGGATGCGGCCACCACCGCGCTGTCCTCGACCGTCACGGTCGGAAGCCCCGCGAAAGCCCGCAGCGCGCTCGTCACCTCTTCCGGCCGATAGCCGTAGGTGCTGCGCAATACCCATTCCACTTCCAGCACGACCGTGATCGCGGCAAAGACCGGCCCGCCGTCGATCAGCGCGCGTGCGCGAGGCGACTGCGCCGGATGGTCCCCCGTCAGATATCGGATGATCAGGTTGGTATCAATCGCGAGCATGGCGGCGGCGCGCCTCGGCTAGCACGCCGGCGTCCATCTCTTCGAGCGTCTTCGGCTCGCCCTTGCGGGGCAGCATACCGAACACGTCCTGCGGCCGCGTCTCCGCGAAGGCGGGCGCGGGTTTCAGCAGCACGCCATCCGCCGTCTCCTCGACTGTGAGTCTTGTCCCTGTGCGCCATTTCCGCCGCTGGCGGATGGCGCTAGGCAGGATGACCTGTCCCTTGGTAGACACGGTGGTGGTGAGCTTTTCTGCGCTGGCCATCGGTCGAATCCTTGCAAAGGTAAGACAAACGTAAGATAGCGCCCAAGGATATCGCGTTCAAGAGGCGATACCCGGCCTTGGCCAGGGAGAGACAGAAGGGCTAGCACGAGTTCGAGCCAGAGCGATTGGCCGTCAAAGCCGGTTTCTCGCGCTTCATCCCTCAGTCTTGGTCTCGTCAGCTGATCCGTGGCCTTTCGATTTCAAGTAATCCCGACGGAGTGCCTGATATCGCGCTTCAATCTGCTCCTGCTCCGCCCTGGGTAGCGAGGCTATCAAATCATCCAAGGTGCGGCCCACTTCAGCTTTCATATCGTCCGTTTGCCGCTCTCGTCGGTTCTTTGCGGCAATGCTCAGCCCAGGCATCAAGGTCGGGTATGGCGTAGCGCACATAGCGGCCGAATTTGTAGAAAGTCGGTCCTGTGTCGAGAGATCGGTAGCACTCCAGTGTATGAGAATCGAGCGCCAGATATCTTGCCGCCGCCTCCGTATCGACAAAGCGAACGGAGCCGGCCTTCTCAACGTAGGTCGCGCGGGCAAGAAGGTCTGCCGACGGCCATTTTGCTCGGTTGTTAGATCGCGGCATGGCGCAACTCCGTTCGTGCTTCGATGGAAAGCGACGCGATTTGCGCGGTGCTCATCGTTCCTCCTCCCTGTTTTTGTCGTGCCGGGTGCCGGGTGGAACGGCGCGATTGTCTCCTCTGCGATGACGAAAGGGCCGATAGTTTCCGATCTTTGCGTGACGCGTATTTCCCCTCATTCAAACCAGGCGGAGATGATGCCGTAAAGGCCGCCTCCAAGGTCTCGGTTGCTGCCTCCACCTCCATTTCGGCGGAAGTATCGTCAGCGATCTCCGCCTTGCCGCTGACAACGATACGCCTACGCGCGGCAACAGCATCCGCGGCCATCCGTACGGGGTCGTCCTCGTTGTGGATATAGCGCATGAACATGGTGACGGTCTTATGTGCCGTGAGCGCCATGCCGACCTTCAAGGGCACACCAGCATTCGCGATATCGGTCGCGGCGCGATGGCGGATGCCGTGCGTGCCGACATGCGGGACGCCAGCCCTGGAAAGAATGCGCCGCCATCCATGCTGATACGTATTGTCGGTCATTGGCTTCGAAGGATCGAAGATCGAGGGGCAGACAAACGGAGAATTTTCAAAGCGTGGAGCCTTGCTGAGCAACCGGTGTGCCTCGTTACTAAGGGGTTTCGTCATCCCTCCTGTCTTGCTGTCCGGCCATGTGACGCGCCGGCGTTCCAAATCGATCCATGCCCATTCGAGCATGAGCATCTCGGACTTTCGGGCCGCGAACTCGAACTGAAGCCGAATCGCCAAGGTGATGAAGGGATGCTCCAATCCTTCCCGGTCCGAACGGTCGAGATAGGCGAAGAGCTTCCGCATCTCATCGTCGGTGATGAACCGGGTCGATCCGTTCTCGGCGAATTTCTGAACGTGTCTGCACGGATTGGAGCCGTCCGGGCGATACCCCCACAACTCGGCGAGGTTGAACATCTTCCGCAGGCACGCGAGCGTTCGATTGGCATTGGCCGGCCGTCCCGCGAGGCCCGTCATCAGTTCCGAGATGTGCGCCCGAGTAACCTCATGGGCCTTGAAGTGGCCAAGTCGCGGGAGGATATTCATTTCGTTGGTGGCAACGGTGGAAGGCTTATTGTGCAGCTTTGAGTGCTCCTCGATGAACTTGCTGCACAGTTCCTTCATCGTCGGTGCGGCGCGTGCGGCTGACTTCTCGGCACACGGGTCGCGACCGTGCCGGACCTCCGCCAACCAATCTTGCGCGAGCTTCTTGGCCTGATCGACCGTAAGCTCCCCAAATCGACCTAGCGCGGGCTTCCGACGGACTCCGGAGTTGTTCACGTACGCCAACATGAAGATCTTGCCACCGAACGGTGTGACTTTCAGCATGAACCCCGGTACGATCGTATCGCGGAGTTCGTATTCGCGGTCCTTCGGGGTTGCGGCGTCGACCGCCCTCTTGGTGAGTTTGATTTTGGCCATTGCGGGTCTCCAAACACGTTAGTCATATGAGTCTCACAGGGGCCCGTAGGGGCACGACTCCTGGCTATTGCCGGCAAGTATGGAGAAGTTCGAAGCCTACGAAGGTCAAGCTAAATCATTGATCGTAGTAGGTTCTCGCGCTTTTACTTGCAATCGGCGGTGTTCAGAATAACGTGTTTTGGAGCGCTCAAAATCGAGTTCCGCAAGGAGTGCTGGTTCGATCCCGGCTAGGGGCACCATTTCTCGATCCCGCGCGTGTTCGCTCGCCGCTTTGGCGGGACGGCCGTGCCGAGGGCGGCCTTGGCGAGTCCGGGCCACAGGAGCGCGCCGAACGATCCGGTGCGATGGCAGCGGCGGATTCAGGCCGCCGTTAGCGACATGATGACGATGTCGATCATCGGCTTTCGCGCCATTCCCCAATCCTCGTAGTAAGGCCGGTCGATCGGGTAGGACGTCAACTCGACGATGCCGCTGTGGCGGGGGTCGCGGCAGATCGAGCCGAACAGGGCACGGACATCGTCTTCCGGCCCCTCGAGGATCTGGCACACCATGCCGTTCTCGATTGCCAGCACGCCGGTGATCGCGTGGGCGCGATTGAACACCGCCGCCCTGGCGGCGAGATCGTTGATGTCCGCGTCCGTCACCATGGGGCTGAGCCGGGACGTATAGGCGAGCCTTATCAGGGGCAATGGCGGAATCCTTGGCCGCCGGCGACCATAGACGGCGCGCAGGTGAAGGGCAATGGCGCGGGCGAGGCGTCTACCGCCGCCGCAGCAGGCTCTTCATACGGTCGCGCAGCAGCCGCGCCATGTTGCGGGTCTCGCGATAGAGGTGCAGTTGCGAGGCCGCCTGCCGCGTGGCGCGGTCGGCATCGGGCCTGAGGCCGAGCACGAACGTGCCGACCGGCCGCCGTTCGCTCCACAGCCGGCTCATCACCGGATGGTCGGGCACCGCGCAGGAATCGGTCAGGTCGATGTTGGGATCGTCGAGATGCTGCTTCGTCACCTCGATCATCAGGAGCGTGCCTGGCGAATAGGCCGCCAGCGCCTCGTCATAGGCCGTCTTCCAGGTATAGGCGACGCCCGCCTCGACAAAGACGATCAGGCTGGCGATGGTGCGTCCGTCCAGCGTCAGCGCATGGATGCGGCACATGTCGCGCTCGGCCAGCCGATGCACGGCCTCGCGCGCGAAGGCGGCGCGATAGCGGTCGATCGCCATGGCGGTCCGCTCCCGCCCCTTCCAGCCGGCAGACTCCAGCGACAGGAAGCGCTCGATCGCATGGCGGATCTCTTCCGGCCCGCGCGCCACCGTGTGCTCCAGCCTGCCGGTATCGGCGAGCCGGCGCTTCAGCCGGCGGAACTCCCGATAGTGATGCGCCTTCAGCGCCGTACGCAGATAGTCGTCGCCCTCCAGGTCGCTTTTCAGCATCGGCCGCTCGACCGCTCCGGTCATGGTGAGCGGCAGCCGGCGCATCTCGGCAACCGTCCGCAGCAGCGCGGCGGCGGTGCCTTCCAGCGGCATGTCGGGAAAGACGAAGACGCCAGGCAGGTTGAGGTGCGGCCTCGACAGCATGCCGAGAAAGTCGTCCAGCACGCCGACCGGATCATCGCGGTCGACCAGCGGCGTGCCGATCGGGCCGAACGGGCTCGACCAAGTGCGCATGACCGGCACGCCGAGCGGCATGGCCGGCCGCTCGACCGAGAACGGCACCAGGAAGCGCAGGCGGCTGCGGTATTCGTCGCCGTCGCGGATGACGGCGAGCCTGACCTCGCGATCCTCCAGGCGCGGCATGGCCGGCGCGAGGAACCGCGGATTGAAGAAGACGTTGGGTTCGGCCGTGCGGGCGCTCAGATAATCGAGTTCCTCGACGAGATCGAAGCCGGCCGAGGCGGGATAGATGGCGAGCCGCCGCAGCGGCCGGCCATGCGCCACGAGTTCGAGCTGCGCGGCATCGGCGGCGTCGTGCGCCAGGCCGGCGAGGCCCGACACCATGGCGCCGGCAGGCCCGCTGCTGCTTTCCTCGAGGAGCGGAATGGCTGCCATCAGGCTGGTCTCCGGGCTGGAATGAAGATCGCCATGGCGATGCCGAGCCTTCGCCAGACGGTGAAGGAGAGCGCGGCCGCCTCGAAGACCATGGCAAGCGTGGTCGAGATGGCCGCGCCCCACAGATGGAAATGCGGGATCAGCACGACGTTGAGGCCGATGTTGAAGGCCAGCGTGAGCGCGTAGACGGCGGCGCAGACGTTCTGGTTGCCGCTCATGGTCAGCAGGCTCTCGCAGGGGCCGACGGCCGCGCGCGCCGCCACGCCCAGCACGAGCAGGAAGAGAAGCGGATAGCCGGCGGAGAATTCCGGCCCGAACAGCGAAAGCATCGGCTCGCCCAGCCCCAGCACCACCGCCGCCATCAGCAGCGAGGGCCAGAACGTCCAGGAAACGGTCTCGCGCGCGAAGGCGGCGAGTTTGTCCGGCTCGCCATGCGTGAACTGGGCGTAGCGCGTGGCGGCACCCGCCTTGACGGCGAAATAGACGAAATGCACCAGCGCCAGCGTCTTGACGGTGGCGAAGTAGACCGCGACGTCGTCGGGCCTGAGGTAGAACCCGACCATCAGCACGTCGGCGTTGGTGAGCAGGAAGAAGAAGCTCTCGACCAGGAAGATCGGCAGCGAAACGGCGAACCAGTGGCCGAAACGCATCGTCGTCGGACCCGCCGGCAGGCCGGCGTCGATGCGCTGGGTGATGCCGAGGAGTTGCACGATGCTGGTCGCGTAGGTCGCGGCTATGGCCGCCAGGATGCCGGTGCGCGCATCCGGCGCGAAACCGGCGGCCAGCATCAGCGCCATGAAGGCCAGGATCAGCACCGGCCGCACGATGTATGTCGGCAGCATCGCCGACAGCGCCCAGGAATGGCCGCGCGCTATGCCTTGCAGAAGGTCGGACAGCGCGATCATCGGCAGGCAGGTCATGGCGAGCACGAAGGGCACCACGTAGTAGCTCTCGATCCAGCCGGAGAAGGCCCGCACGCCGAGCGCGCCGGCCAGCGCGAACGCGCTGGAGACGACCAGCACGAACAGCCGGCTGGAGACAAGGACGCCGCGCAGTTCCGCCAGCCGGCCGAGCTGGCGGTATTCGGGAATGAAGCGGATGACCGAGGCATGGAAGCCGAGGCAGGACAGGCCGCCGACGATGATCATCGTCGTCCACACCAGCACCAAGATGCCGTACTGGAAGGAGCCTATCCAGCGCGCCATCAGCACCTGGCTGACGAAGGCGATGACGGCGGAAACGATGCGGGTGGCGAAGGCGATGAGCGACATGCGCCCGGCCTCGCCGCGTTCGTCGGCGGCGAAAAGCAACGCGTCGACGCGGCCGAGCAGCGGACGGGCGCGCAACGCCAGGCGTTGCGGCAGCAACCGTTCGGCCGTGGTCGCCGCAGAAAGACGCACCCTTTTTCTCCGTCTGCCCCTGTCGTCCGTTTCTAGTCCGCCACCCCTTAAGAAACGGTTGGGCAAAACAGTCGCCTTGTCTCCGTCCTCCGCGGTCCGGCGCGTGAAAGCGGCGGTTTTACAGTGGCTTGCCCGTGGATCGCCAGCACGGCCGGATGAAACGATCGCCGCCCGCTTCCGGCACTTCGGCCGAAGGTCAGCCCTGCGAGGCCGGGACCAGCACGTTGAGCGCGCCGGGGTGGATGTCGAAGGCCGTTTCGCGTTCAAGCTCCACCAGTTCGCCGTCCATGACGGCGCGCGGCTTGCGCCGGCCCGGGCGCACGACGAGCATCACGCGGTCGGCCTGATGGATCTCGACGTGCTCGTTGTCGCGCCAGCGGCCGCGCGCCATGTTGAAGGCGTGCCGGAAGAGTTCGCCCGGCTGGCTGGCGACGTTGACATAGATGCCGAGCACCCCGCCGGCGGGATTGTCGGCATAGGGCAGATGGCCTTCGCCGAACAGGTTGTTGGTGATGCCGATGCCGGTGGTGCGCGCCGAGATCTCGGCGGCGCCTATGGTCAGCACGGCATCGAGCGCCGGCGGGTTGCGCAGCGTCATCCAGGCGGCGCGGACGGAAGCGCGCATCTTGCCCAGCCGCGAGCCGAAATCCATCTTCTCGCGCAACTGTACCATCCTGGCGTGCATGCCGATGGAAAACTGATGGACAAACGGCTTGCCGTTGGCGCTCGCCATGTCCACCGCCCTCACCTCGCCCGCCGCGAACGCCTTGACGGCGCCGTCCAGCGTCTGCGGGATGCCGAGGGAGCGGGCGAAGAGGTTCATCGTTCCGGCCGGCAGGACCGCCAGCGCCTTCTTCTTTCCCATCAGCAGCGACGCTGCCGTGGAAATCGTGCCGTCGCCGCCGCCGGCCAGCACCACGTCGATGCCGCGGCGGGCCGCCGCCGTGGAAAGGGCGGCCTCCACTTCGCCGCCGCCGACGACATCGACGGCGACTTTATGGCCCGCCGCCTCGAGGATGGCCTGTATGCGCCGGGACAGGGCGTCGAGGTCCATCGTGCGCAGGGTTCCTCCGTCCCGGTTCAGCACCGCCTGAAATCGCATGCCCTCTCCATGTGAACGCCGATGTGGACGACGGCCGGCGCAATGCCGTCGAAAACGCTGGGAAACGGCG
>Ga0222421_100439_pt1 | contig 13032 bp, 10 predicted proteins | sample 3A1ome_2_FD_182473 | JGI IMG/M metagenome (GOLD analysis project Ga0222421, IMG submission 182473) | Enriched microbial communities from leaf-cutter ant dump, University of Wisconsin, Madison, United States - 3A150A (version 2) | ecosystem: Environmental > Terrestrial > Nest > Insects nest > Nest... | reverse complement strand
GAACGACGCGCCGAGCCTGGCCGCGGCCGACGTGAGCGTGGCGATGGGCGCGCGCGGCAGCGATGCGGCGCTCGAGCAGGCCGAGGTCATCCTGATGCACGACCGCATCGAGAACTTCCTCGCGGCGCAGCGCCTGAGCCGGCGCGCGCGGACGATCATCCGGCAGAACCTCACGATCGCGCTCGGCGTGGTCGTGGTGATGGTGATCTCGACGGCCATCGGCGCCGTGCCGCTGGCGATCGGCGTGGCGGCGCACGAGGGCAGCACGCTCATCGTGTGCCTCAATTCGCTCCGGCTGCTCTTCGGCCGGAATCGCTGAGCGCCAGTCCGGGGAAACGGTTCCCGCGGATCGATGCCGGCCGGGTCAGCGGGCCGGCGCCGGTTTCGCGGCGCAGCCGAAGAGCCCGCGCTTCTTGATCGCGGCGACGACCGACGGCGGGACCATCTTCTCCCAGCTGGCGTCGCCCTCCTTGATCCGGCGGAGCACGTCGCGCGAGAAGATGTGCAGGATGTTCGGATCGTAGCCGACGATGCACTCGATGAAGTGATTTTCGAGCAGGTGATTGTAGAGGTTGCGCAGGTGATCGACGACCTGGACGTTCTTGGCGTTGATCAGCACGCTCGCGGCGAAGCCGCCCGCGCCGGCCGGCGGCGCGGAGTCGGGCGTGCCGGTGGCGAGATAGTGGCCGTAGGCGTCCTGCCGCATCGGGTAGATGTAGAGCTTGACGGAATTGCGGAAGAGCCGGCCGAAGGACTCGAGGATGCCGCCCTCGAGGTTCTCGTAGTATTTCTCGTTGAAGATCTCGAGGAGGTTGTTGATGCCGAGCGCCACGCCGATCATCTCCTTCGTGTATCGGCGGAAGTAGGACGTGAGCCGGTAATACTCCGAGTAGTTGGAGATCAGCACGGTGAAGCCGAGGTCGCTGAGCAGGTCGACGCGCGAGAGGAAGTCCTGGGCGTCGAGCGCGCCGGCGGCGAGGAGGTTGTTCATCGTGATCTCCATCAGCACGACGACATCCTTGCCCTGCACCAGCGGCTCCTGCACGAACTGCGCGGCGGCGCAGTGGAGCATATCGACGTTGACGTGCGTCACCGGGCGGAAGCTGCCGCGCTCGACGAGGATCGCCTTCTTGTGGAGGATCTCGGAGGGCTGCAGCACCTGGCTGTCGGCGCCGAACATCACCGCATTCGTCAACCCGAACTGCACGAGGTAGAGCGAGACGAGGCGGTTGTCGACGTCCGCGAACGCCGGGCCGCTGAACGTGAGCATGTCGACCTCGATGCGATCGGCGCGGAGATTGTCGGCGAGCGACTCGGTGAAGCGCCGCAGATCGTCGCGATAATAGAAGGCGGCGTAGATCAGGTTGGTGCCGACGATGCCGAGCGCCTCCTGCTGGAGGACGTTTTCCTTGTCCCACATCCGCACGTGGAGGACGATCTCGCTCGGCGGACCACCGGGCTCGGTCTGGAAACGGACGCCCATCCAGCCGTGCGCCTCGTTGGTGCCCTTGTAATTCCGGGCGGCGACGGTGTCGGCGAAAGCGAAGAAGGTCGTGCGGTCGCCGCGCGCGGCGGCGAGGCGCTCGAGCAGCAGCTGATACTCGTGGTCGAGCATGAGCGCGAGCCGCTCGCGGGAGACGTAGCGCGGGGCCTTGCCGTAGATGGCGTCGCTGAACGTCATGTCGTAGGCCGAGATCGTCTTCGCGATCGTGCCCGACGCGCCGCCGGCCTGGAAAAAGATGCGCGCGACCTCCTGGCCGGCCCCGATCTCGGCAAACGTGCCGTATTTCGGCTCGTCGAGATTGATCGTGAGGGCCTTGCGGTTCGTGGTGAGAAGGTCCTTTTGGTCGCTCATGCGGGCCGAGTATGCGGAGAGGCGGAAATTGCGCAACTGGATCGTGGCGGGACGGGTGACGCCGGTGTGACAATGACCGACGCGGGAGTCCGTTGGGCGGCGGTTTGTCGCCGTCCGTCCTCATTTGACTGGAGGCGGCGATGAAACCGGCTACGTTGCGCGCACTCTTTCTCCTTCATGAAGAACTTCCTGACATCGATGCTGGGTTCGCTGGTGGCGCTGATTCTCTTCTCGATCGGCGGAGTGCTGTTGTTCATCGGCGTCATCGGCGCTCTCGCGGCGCTGGGCGAGAAGACCGTCGGGGTCGAAAACGGCTCCTACGTCGTGATCGATCTCGCCGACAGCATCACCGATGCGCCGCCGGTCATCGACTTCCGCGCGTTCGGCGGCGAGCGCCACGCCTCGCTCCAGCTGCGCACGATCACGCGCTCGCTGCGCGCCGCCGCGAAGGACGACCGGATCGCGGGCGTGCTGCTGAAGGGCGACGAGCTCTCGATGTCGTCGCCGGGGCTCGGTGCGCTGAAGGAGGTCCGCTCGGCGCTGCTGTATTTCAAGGCGTCCGGCAAGCCGGTGAAGGCCTATCTCACGAACGCGACGACGAAGAACTACTATCTCGCCTCGGCCGCGAACGACATCGTGCTCGATCCCTACGGCATGATCATCATGCCCGGCCTCGCGGCCGAGCCGATGTTCTTCGCCGGCGCCGCGGAGAAATACGGCGTGGGCGTGCAGGTCACGCGCGTCGGCAAATACAAGTCCTTCGTCGAACCTTTCACCCGGAAGGACATGAGCCCGGAGAACCGCGAGCAGCTGCAGAAGCTCCTCGACGATCTTTGGGGCGGCATCGTGCGCGACATCGCCGCGAGCCGGAAGATCACGCCGGCGCAGGTCCAGGCCACAGTCGACGCGGAGGGCATCATCCGGCCCGAGGCCGCGAAAGCCGCGCGGCTGGTCGATCGCATCGCCTATCGCGACGAACTCATCGAGGAATTGAAACGCGCCACCGGCCGCGCCGGCCGGGACTCGTTCAAGCAGATCTCGCTCGCGGACTATTCGCGCATCGCCCGCGATCCGGCCAGCGCGACGGAGACGGACGTGGCGAAGAAGGATGCGGCCAAGGCCGGCCAGGAGGCCGCGGTCGCGAAAGCCGATCCGGCGGCGAAGGAGAAGAAATTCACCGCCACGGCGGAAATCGGCACGGCGAAGAAGGACGGGGAAAAGAAGGACGCGATCGCGTCCGCTGCGCCGAAACCGGCGGCTGCTTCCTCCCGCGGCCGGATCGCGGTCGTCTACGCCGAGGGCGACATCGTCGACGGCGAGGGCGACGAGCCGGGCCAGATCGGCGGCACGCGCTTCGCGCGCGAGCTCCGGAAGTTCCGGCAGGATGACGACGTGAAGGCGATCGTGCTGCGTGTGAACAGCCCCGGCGGCAGCGCCGCGGCGTCCGAGACGATCCAGCGCGAGGTGCGCCTCGCGATGAAGGAGAAGCCCGTGGTGGTCTCGATGGGCTCCTACGCCGCGTCGGGCGGGTATTGGATTTCCGCCTACAGCGACCGCATCTTCGCCGAGCCGGGCACGATCACGGGCTCGATCGGCGTCTTCGGCATCCAGTTTGACGTCGAGAAGCTTTTCGCCGGTTTCGGCCTCACCTTCGACCGCGTGAAGACGGGCAGGTATGCCGACGCGCTCACGATTTCGCGGCCGAAGACGGCCGAGGAGATGGCGGTCTTCCAGCGCATGGTCGACTGGATCTACGGCGAATTCGTCACCAAGGTCGCCGAAGGCCGCAAGCTGCCGCGCGCACACGTCGAGGAAATCGCGCAGGGCCGCGTCTGGTCCGGACTCGAGGCGAAGAAACTCGGCCTGGTGGACGACATCGGCGGGCTCGGGGCGGCGATCGACTATGCCGCGCGCAAGGCGGGGCTCGGCGCGAATTACCGGCTGGTCGAGTATCCGCGCAAGAAGGAGTTCGCGGAGGCGGTGCAGGAGCTGGTCGAGAAGATGGCTCCGAACAACGCCCGGGCGAACAGCGGCCTCATCGGCCAGCTCGAGGCGCGGGTGAAGACGGAGCTGCAGACGCTGCGCGCGTTCAACGATCCGCAGGGCCTCTACGCGCGCCTGCCGCTCGAGCTCGCGATTCACTGAGGGCAGCCGGCGCGGACCGGGCCGCACGGACGCGTCGACCGCTGTCTGACCGTGGCGCCGTGAACTCGGTTCATCACACGGCACGCGGCGCGCGGACGGCGCCGCCGGGTGTGTTCGTAATCGACGACGCGAAACCGCCGCCGGGCTTGCGCTGCGCCGGGCCGGCCGCTCAGCTGGGGAAACGCCCATGTCGACGCACACGCTTTCCCACGACGTTTCCGCCACCGCCATCCCCGCCGGCACGCCGGTCACGCTGCCGGCCGGCGCGGAGGTCTTCATCGCCCAGACGCTCGGCGGCAACGTCACCGTGCGGACCGATCGCGGCCTGTTCCGCATCGCGAGCGGGGATGCCGGCGCGATCGCCGGCTACACGCCGGCCGAGGCGGCGGCGGGCGCGGCGGCGGGTGCGTTCAGCGAGCAGGCGGTCTGGGATGCGTTGAAGACCTGCTTCGATCCGGAGATCCCGGTCAACATCGTCGACCTCGGACTCGTTTACGATCTGTCGGTCGAGAAGACGGCCGGGGAAACCTACGCCGTGGACGTGAAGATGACGCTCACGGCGCCCGGCTGCGGCATGGGCCCGGTGATCGCGGAGGATGCGCGGCAGAAGATCGCGGCGCTGCCGCAGGTCGCATCGGCGCGCGTGCACATCGTGTGGGATCCGCAGTGGGCGCCGCAGATGATCTCGCCCGAGGGCCGGCGCAAACTCGGCCTCGAGTAGGCCGGACTCAGGACGGCGCAGCCGCCTTCAGCCGCTGGCGCACGAAGGCGATGTGGCCGCGCAGCTCGTAGAACTGGTTGGCGAACGAGGCCGGGACCTTGAGGCGGTTGACCGATTCCTCGATCTCGTCGAGGCGCCGGAGCAGCTCCTGCACGCGCTCGCGGGGCAGCGGGCCGAAGGCGTCGCGCTCCAGCCGCAGGAGCGGCCGGTAGCATTTGAAGAAACGCAGCTGGATGCGGAAGCGGTAGGCGAGCGGCAGTATCCGGATGGCCGGGACGAGGACGAGGAGGAGCGGGACGACGGCGACGAGGATGCGGTTGATCAGGCTGGCGAGCCAGAAGGAGTGCAGCGTCCGATAGAGGAGGCCCAGGCCCGACTTGTAGTAGCGCAGCGCGTCGGGGCTGAGCGGGATCTCGTGCTCGAGCGGGGCGGGAAACTCCCCGCGTTTCTGCATCGTGCTGGCGCGGCCGTGGACCGTCTTCGCGACTTCGAGCAGCAGGTCCGACACGGCGGGATTGAGGTCCTCGCGGGCGACGAGCTCGACGGTGGGGCCGACCAGGATCACATCCTGCGCCGGGAGATTCTTGCCGAGATCGAAGGCGCCGGCCGGCAGGATGATCTTGTTGAGATAGGCGTAGCGCCGCACATACGCGTCGGCCTGCGCGAAGTTGAACAGCTGCACGCCCGGGGTCCGCAGGAGATTGCGCAGGGTCTGCACCGGGGCCGAGTCGCCCATGAAGAAGACGGCGTCGAGTTTGCCGTCCAGAAGGGCTGTCGCGGCCGCGTCGGCATCGAGGTCGACGAAGACCGTCGGTTCGCCGGTGATGCCGTTGGCGGAAAGGAGCGTGAGGGCGAGCGCGCGCGTGCCGCTGCCCACGGGACCGACGGCGATGCGCCGGCCGGCGAGTTCCGCCAATCGGGCGAGCGGCGCGGGGCTGCGATAGAACACCCAGAGCGGCTGGTAGGCGACGCTGCCGAGCGAGACGAGGCCGGAGAGATCGGTGTCCTTGGACTGGCCGCCGCTCTGCACGAAGCCGAGGTCGACCTTTGCGGCGGGCGACTTGAGCCGCTGGAGATTGTCGAACGAGCCGTTGGAGGGACTGATCTCGAGCGTGATACCGTGCGTGGCGAGGGCCTTCTGGTAGGCGAGCGCCCATCGCTGATAGGAACTGCCTTCGGGGCCGGTGGTGAGGACGAGATGCCGCGGCGGAGCGGACCGCACGACCCAGACGACGGCGAGCGCGCAGACGGCGAGCAGAAAACTCGCGACGACGGTGGCCAGTGTCGGACTGAGACCGAAGGTCTCGATCAGCGAGGCGACGAAGGGCAGCCGTTTTCTTTCTTTCGGTGCGACGAGGGGGGCGGACATGGAGAAGGAAACGCGAAGCTATGAAGAGACTCGCCGGGATGGCAACGACGCACGGACGGCCGTCGGGATGACGAACCGGGGATTTCCGGCAACCGATGGGAGATGATGACAGGCCGTGCCGAGCGACGGAAATCCGACCGGCGCGACCTGCGCTGCGCGATCACGCGTGACGGCCTTTGAACGTGAGCTCGGCGACGCCGCTCTTGTCGAGGTCGCCGAGACCGAGCGCGACAAGGCGGTCGTATTGGAGCTTGGTGGCCGCGGCCAGCGGGAGATGCAGGCCGGCTTCGCAGCCGAGCGTCCAGGCGATGCCGCTGTCCTTCGCGGCATGGGCGGCGGAAAAATAGCATTCGTGCGCGCGCAGCTGCATGTCCTCGCCGTCGGTTTTCAACACCTGCGAGGCTGCGCCGGTCTGGGAGAAGACCTCGCGGAGCACGGTGACGTCGAGACCGAGCGCCGAGCCCAGGCCGAGCCCCTCGGCGAGCGCGGCGGTGTGGATGTTCATGAGCATGTTCACGAGCGCCTTCACCTGCGCGGCCTGGCCGGCGGTGCCGATGTAGCGGAGCGCGGAGCTGAGTTTCTCGAGGACGGGCCGGGCGCGTTCGAAACCGGCGCGGTCGCCGCCGCACATGAGATACAGCGTGCCCTGGCGCGCCTGCGGGATCGACGAAGCCATGCAGGCCTCGATGCTCGTCGCGCCGGCGGCGCGGGCGCGGCGCTCGATCTCGACATGGGTGCGCGGAGAGACCGTGGCGCAGTTGACGAAAAGTTTGCCGGCGGCGCCGGCGAGCAGCGAGTCGCCGGTTTCGGCGAACACGCCGAGCTGCGCGGCGTCGTCCGTCACGACGGTGAAAACGATGTCGGCGGCGGCGGTGACGGCCGCGAGCGTGGGCGCGTGGACGGTGCCGATCTCGGCGGCGAGCGCGGCGGCGGCCGGGGCGTGAACATCGTAGACGGCGGCGACGGGCAGGCCGCAGTCGTGCAGACGGCGGACCATGGCGGCGCCCATGCGGCCGACTCCGGCGAAGGCGAGGGTGGAGGACATGAGTGGAGGGAAGTGGCGGTGAACGTTGCGGGTGAGGCGAGAATCACAAATGCGAAGTGAGGAAACGGTCGCGAACCGGTCGGAAAGAACGACCGTGGCGGAGCGCGGGTCCGGAGATTTCGCGCGGTGGGGGAAGTGGCGGAAATGGAGCGGCCGACGGGAGGCGAGCGATTCTGGTTGCGCACGGGGCGCGGGTCCGGCGGCCTTGGCGCATGGGCCAGAAATATCTTCCGTCGATCAAGGATCTCAAAGCCACCCAGCGCTTCATGCAGAAGCAGAATCCGTTGCCGAAATTCAAGAAGCCGACCGATCCGGCGCTGAAAAAGGGCCGGAAGGCCAGGTGACGGGCGGGCCGGGCGCCCCTGGGCGGCGTCAGGCGGTGATGGCGTCGAGCGAGCAGCCGTCGGCGTGCGGCGTCTCGCAATTGGGGCGGGCGATCACGCCGGGAAACGGTTCGTCGGCGAAGGGCCGCGCGGGTTCGGCGAGCAGGTGGCGGTCGCAGATCGCGAAGAGCTCCGCCTCGCTCTCGGCGCGGCGCATGGCGTGCAGGAAGGCGCCGTCGGCGTCGACGCCCTGGCCGACGAAGTTGAGGTATTTCTTCATCTTGTTCACGTGCAGCCGCTCGGGCAGGCCGGGCTGCTGCGTGGCGCGATACAGGCGCTCGACGTAGTCGCGGACGTCGGCGAGCGTGGGCTGAAAGACGGCGGGCGCGGCGGTCGGGACCGATGCGCCCGGTGCGGCGGCGAAACGCTCGCGGCACTGGCGGAAGATCCACGGATTGCGGATGGCGTGGCGGCCGATCATCACGCCGGCGGCGCGGGTGGAGGCGATGACGGAGACGGCCTTGGCGGCGGAGGTGATGTTGCCGTTGGCGAGGACGGGGCAGCGCATGCGGGCGGCGGCGCGGGCGATGAACTCGTAGTGCACCTCGCTGCGATACATTTCCTTCACGGTGCGGCCGTGGACGCTGAGGAGGTCGACGCCGTGGTGGTCGACGAGGTCGAGGATGCGCTCGAACGACGACGTATCCTCGAAGCCGATGCGCATCTTGACCGTGAAGAGTCCGGGCACGGCGGCGCGGAGCGCGCCGACGATCTCGTCGATGCGGGCGGGATCGCGGAGAAGGCCGCCGCCGACGTTTTTCTTGTAAACCTTCGGGGCGGGACAGCCGAGGTTCAGGTCGATGCCGGCGACCGGGTGGCGGAGCAGGATCGCGAGGGTGCGCGCGAGATGGTGCAGGTCCTCGCCGATGAGCTGGGCGAAGACGGGGCGGCCGGTGGCGTTTTCGTCGATCGCGCGGAGGATGTGTTTCTCGGGCGTGGACTGGGCGTGGACGCGGAGGAACTCGGTGAAGAAATAATCGGGCGCGCCGTAGTGCGCGATGACGCCCATGAAGGCGAGATCGGTGACATCCTGCATCGGCGCGAGCGCGGTGAGCGGCTGGCCGGGGACGATGGGCGCGGGAAGAGGAAGGGAGGACATGAGGGGCGCACGGCGCGCCGGAAAGGAGGGCGGGGAAACGGAGTGGCGAAACGGATCAGGTGACGGGAGCAGAACGGGCTCCGAGAGCGCAATCCCGATCGTGCTCCGAATCGGGCCGGGCCGGAGGAGGCGAGAGGATGGCGGTCGGGAGCAGGAGCGCGACCGCGCTTGCGGCCGCGACACGCGGGCGAGCGAGGATCAGGGCGTCCCGCCCTCGCCGGATTCGCCCTCCTCGGCCTGCTGCTGGCGGACGCGCTCGAGGATTTCGGTCATGTCCTCGACATTGTCGATGACGGCGCGGGCGACGTAGAGCGGGCGCCGCTGCTGGAGGGCGAGGACGATGGAGTCGCTCGGGCGGGCGTCGATCTCGACGATCTTTTTCGCGATTTCGTTTTCCATCCGGAGCAGGATGCGCGCGTAGAAGGTGCCCTCGCGGGCGTCGTTGATGACGACGCGGTCGAGCTCCGCGCCGAGGCCGAGCAGGAGGTTGCCGATGAGGTCGTGGGTGAGCGGGCGGTCCTTTTTCACGCCGTTCAACGTCATCTGGATGGCGTTGCCGACCGAATGGTCGACATAGATGACGAAGGTCTTGGTGTCGTGACCGAGGAAGACGGCGCACCCGTTGGCGGTGGGCATGACCCCCTTTACGGCGATGGCGACAACATCGTTTTGCATGGCGCAGAAATGGGGCGGCGGGAGCGAAAGCGCAAGCGGGAGAACGGCCTGCGCCCCGGGCCGGCGTCACTCGTCCGCAGGATCGCCGCTTCCCGTGGCGGAGCGCAGCAGCTTGACCATGTAGGAACCGTTGAGCAGCTCGGGGAAATCGGCGTCCTCGGGGCTGAAGCCCATCTTGTCCCAGAAGCCGAGCGGGGAGCCGCCGTCGAGGTCCATCGCGAGAAGTTGGATACGGTTGACGGCGGCGGGCAGCTGGCGGGTCCACGCCTCGAAGATGCGCCGGCCGAAACCCTGGCGGCGCAGCGGAGCGGGAACGAAGAGCACGTCGACCCAGGCGGTGTCCCCGCTCAGGTGCGTCGCGAGAAAGGGCGTTTCGTTGAGTTGCATGGCGGCGAGGGCGCCGGCCGCGCATGACGGTTCGCGGCGCCGTGCAGGAGGAAAAGACTGATCCGGCCGCGGAGGAGTTCCGCAAAATGCGGCGGACCGCGTGACGTTTGGAAGACGGCGCGGCGTCGCGGCCGGTCGGAGAAAACGAGCCCGAAGGCGGCGGAAGACAATCGGGCAAAGCGGAAAATCCGCGGCCGGGGAGAAGCCGCGCCGGCCGGCGCAGCCGCCGGTTTCGGCGCTGCCTATTCGAAACCGAAGAGGCTGATGCCCCAGGTTTTTGCCTGGGCGATGACGGCGGGCCGATCGAGGAGGATGACGCGGCCGGCCTCGAGGGCGGCTGCGGCGAGGCCGGCTTCGCGCATCGTCTCGAGCGTGCGCTGGCCGAAGCACGGCACGTCGAAACGGTAATCCTGGCGGGCCTTTACTGTTTTGACGAAGAGCGTCTGGTCGGTCTTGAAGGCGCCGGCGCGGCGGAGCATCTCGTCGGTGCCTTCGAAGGCCTCGACGGCGAGGACGGTGCCCTTGCGGACGACGCAGCCCTGGCCGATGTCGAGCCGGGCGCATTCGCGGGCGATATGGATGCCGTGCTCGAGGTAGTCGCCGTCGATTGGGAAGGAGCGGCCCGTCATGCAGCCGGGCAGGGCGAGCTGGTCGTCGAGGAAGGCGCGGGCGTCGAGGAGCGTGACGCCGATGGCTTCGATCTCGGCGGCGAGGGCGCCGAAGATCGTCTCGGCATTGCGGCGCTTGAGGCCGGCGAGGATGCGGACGGCCTTGAAGTCGGGATGCAGGCCCTTGAAGAGCCGGCGCGGCGTGATCTGGCCGGCCATGAGGGCGTAGCCGGATTCGAATTCGCGGAGGGTCTTGAGGGCCTTGCCGAGCTGGCCGACGAGGAGCGTGCGGCGGTCGGATTCGGGGAACGAGGCGATGAGGTCGGGGCGCGTTTCCTCGTCGAAGGCGATCAGGCGGATCGGCACGCCGGCGCGGCGGATGGCGGCGGCGACCAGCTGCGGGTAAAGACCTTGTCCGGCGATGAGAGTGACGGGGCGGCGCGGATCGAAGGAGGCGGGAAGAAACGCGGAGAGCGGCACGGCGATGACGGGATGAGTGCAGGAAACGCTGGGCGGAGAAAGCCCAAACGCGAGACGGATCGAGGCGGCTGGCGAGGCGCTGTCGCCGGCTTTCCGGTGGTGAATCGGAGGGAGCGCTGGTGAGTCGTCCGCTGCCGAAACGACGGCAACTCTCGCGACAAAAAACCGCGCCCGGGAAAGGGCGCGGCGGGAAAGCGGAGGCCGGCGAAAACGTCAGCCCTGCGAACCGTAGTATTTCTTGTAGCTGCGGTAGTAGCGGTAGTTCGAATAATACTCGATGCGCCGCGGCGAGAGACCGTTGAGCACGACGCCGAGGACCTCGTTTTTGCCGTTGCGGAGCGCCTTCATGTAAAGGCGGATGTGTTTCCGGTAGGCGCGGTTGAAACGGCAGACGTAGATGACCTCGTCGGCGCGCTCGGCGATGAGGAGCGAGTCGGTGACGGCGCCGAGCGGCGGCGAGTCGATGACGACGAGCTCGTATTCGTGTTTCAGCTTCTCGAGCAGCTGGGCGAAGATGGGGCTCTCGAGGATCTCGGTCGGGCTCTTGGAGCGGCCGCCGGAGCACAGGAGCGACATCGTCTCGCTGATCTTGATGATGCCGAGGGCGGGGCTGGTGGCCAGCTCGCCATCGAGCGGGGCGCCGGCCTCGAACCAGGTGATGACGCCGGTGGTGTTCTGCTGCTTGTAGTGCCGGTGCAGCATCGGACGGCGGAGATCGCAGTCGATGAGGAGCGTCTTCTTGCCATGGCGGGCGAAGCTGCCGGCGAGATTGCAGGAGATGAGGGTCTTGCCCTCGCCGGGAATCGTGCTGGTGACGAGGATGGACTTCGGGAAATCGAGCTTCGAGTGGATCTTGACCGAACTGTAGACACTGAGGAAGGCCTCGACGCCGGGCGCCTGCTTGTTGTTCAGCATCAGCGAATACTTGTCGTCGTCCTTCATCGAACTCAGATCGGGGATGATGCCGAGGAGATTGGCGCCGATGAAGGATTCGACGTCCCAGGCGCTCTTGATGCGGTCGTCGATGAAACTGAGACCGATGGCGACGCCGAGGAAGACGAGGACGCCGACGCCCACGCAGGTGCGGGTGATGGCCCGGATGTTGGGCGCATAGGGTGCGCCGGGCGGGACGGCGGGGTCGAGCGGATGCAGTGGGATCTTCTCGAGGTTCTTGGTCGTCGTCGTCTGGTTGAGACGATCGAGAATCTGGAGGTAGTTGGACTTGGTGACGCCGGCCTGGTTTTCGAGGGATTTGAACTCGACGGACAGGTCGCCGAGGTCGAGCGATTCCTTCTGCGCCTTTTCGAATTCGGCCTGGAGCGTGCGCTCGGACGTGCGGGCCTCGGTGAGACGCGTGCCGAGGTCGGCGACCGCGAGGTCGATGGCCTTGCCGAGCTGCTCCTGGACGACGGCGATGTTGTTGGCGAGATCGACCATCCGCGGATGGCGCTCGAGGTAGCGCTCGGCGAGGACGGATTGCTGCTGCAGCAGGCTGGAAAGCTGGCCCTTGAGCAGCTGGACCGAGCCGTGGTTGGCGATGTATTGGATCTCGATCAGGCTGCGGCCCTCCTTGAGGTAGGCCTGGACCTGATCGTATTGGTTTTCGAGATTCAGCCGGGTGAGCTGGGCGTTGGTGAGGGTGCCGCTGATGGTCTTGAGCCGGTCGCCGACGATGTCCTTGCTCTTGTCGAGCGAGACGAGGTTGTGGCTCTTCATGTAGGCTTGGAGCCGCTGGTCGGCGTCCTCGGAATCCTTGCGCAGCTGCTCGGCGCGGGTCTTGAGGAACTCGACGGCGGTCTCGTTGATGCCGCCGACGTGCTCGATGAGATAACCCATGAACTCCTTGACGTAGCGGTTGGCCACGAGGGCGGCGGCCTGCGGATCCGGATGCCGGACGGTGACATTGATCACGAGCGTGTTGCGGATCGGCTCGACGCTGAGCATGCCGAGGGCGGCGGCGGCGGGCGGCGGCGGGACGCCGGGCGGGAGCTTCTTCAGGAACGGACGCTGGAGGATCTGCACCTCCTCGGGCGTGAACGACTCGACGACCTTCGAGCGCAGCTTGGCGCTGGTGAGGATCTGGAGATTGGTGTTGAGCTCGATGTCGCTGCGGACGGTGGCGTCGACGACGGCCTGGGACGTGACGACGACCTCGGGCTTCTCGAACTGCATGGTCGCGGTCGAGGCATACATCGGCGTCTCACGGGCCTTGAAATAGCCCATGGGGACGGCGACGAGGAGGGCGAGCGGGAGCGCGATCCAAAG
>Ga0222421_100438_pt1 | contig 13041 bp, 11 predicted proteins | sample 3A1ome_2_FD_182473 | JGI IMG/M metagenome (GOLD analysis project Ga0222421, IMG submission 182473) | Enriched microbial communities from leaf-cutter ant dump, University of Wisconsin, Madison, United States - 3A150A (version 2) | ecosystem: Environmental > Terrestrial > Nest > Insects nest > Nest... | reverse complement strand
GCTTGTCCGCATCGAAGCCGAAACGGGAAACCCAGTCCTGCGCGGCCTTGGGCCCCACGGCCTGCAGGACGCGGATCGAGATCATGTTCTTGGACTTGGCCAGGCCGGTGCGCAGGGTCATGGGGCCGTCGTACTTGCCGTCGTAGTTCTTGGGCTCCCAGGGCTGGCCGCCCGTGACGCCGCCGTCGAAGAACAGCGGCGCGTCATTGACGATGGTGGCCGGGGTGAAGCCCTTCTCGAGCGCCGCCGAATAGATGAACGGCTTGAAGCTCGAGCCCGGCTGGCGCCAAGCCTGCGTCACGTGGTTGAACTTGTTCTTGTCGAAGTCGAATCCGCCCACCAGCGCGTGGATGGCTCCGCTGCGCGGGTCCAGCGCCACCAGGGCGCCCTCCACTTCGGGGAGCTGGGTGATTTCCCAGGTGTTCTTGGGTGTCTTCACGACCCGGATCACGGCGCCGCGGCGGATCTTGATGTTGGGCGGCGCCTTGTCGCTAAGCCCGGACTGTGCGGGCTTCAGGCCGTCGCCGGTGATCTCGAGGGTGTCGCCATTGGCCCGGGCCGCGACGATCTTGCGGGTCGTCGCTTCCAGAACGACGGCGGACAGCACGTCGCCGTTGTCGGGATGGTTGGCCAGCGCGTCGTCGATGGCGTCTTCCACTTCCTGGGCGTTGGCAGGCAGGGCGACGAATTTCTCGGGGCCGCGGTATTGCTGGCGCCGCTCGTAGTCCATGATGCCCCGGCGCAGGGCCGCATAGGCGGCTTCCTGTTCCGCGGCATTGAGGGTCGTATAGACATTGAGCCCCCGCGTGTAGGCCTCGTTACCGTACTGGGTGAAGATGAGCTGGCGCGCCATCTCCGCCACGTATTCCGCGTGCACCCGCGTGTTGTCGGGGCCTGAGCGGATCTTGAGTTCTTCCTTCTTGGCTTCCGCTGCCTGCTGGGTCGTGATGAAGCCGTTTTCTTCCATGCGCTCGATGATGTAGAGCTGGCGGGAGCGGGCGCGCTTGGGATTGCTGATGGGGTTGTATGCGGAGGGGGCCTTGGGCAAACCTGCCAGCATGGCGGCTTCGCCCACGGTCACGGATTTCAGCGGCTTGCCAAAATAGGCTTCCGAAGCGGCCGCAAATCCATAGGCACGATTGCCCAGATAAATCTGGTTCATGTAAATCTCGAGAATCTGGTCCTTGGTCAGTAAATGCTCGAGTTTGAATGTCAGTAAGATTTCGTAAATTTTGCGCGTAAATGTTTTTTCGGATGAAAGATAAACATTGCGTGCGACCTGCATCGTGATGGTCGATGCCCCCTGGCTTTTCACGCGCCCCAGATTGGCGAGGCCCGCACGCAGCATGCCCTTGTAGTCCACGCCGCCGTGCTGGAAGAAGCGTGCATCCTCGATCGCCAGGACGGCGTCCTTCATGACCTTCGGGATCTCGCTGATGGGCGTGAGGTTGCGGCGCTCCTCGCCGAATTCTCCCAGCAATGCACCCTCCGATGAATAGACGCGCAAGGGCAGCTTGGGGCGGTAGTCCGCCAGATCGGAGATGTCCGGCAGGTTCGGATAGGCCACAGCCAGTGCCACGGCAATGGTCAAGGCAAGGCCTACCGCCGCAGCTGCCGCCAAGCCCAGCAGCCAGGCCATCACGCGGAAAAACCAGCGAAGCCAAGTAGGGCGGGCGCGAGCAGCAGGGGCACCCGACGGGGCAGGGGGCTTCGGTGGAGAGGAGGGCATATCGCTCCGAAAAGGTAAGACCGTGCATTATAAAAATGCGCGCCTGCTCCTGCCCGGAAACCTGTTTCCCCAACCCATGACCAACTGCCGAAAGGTGCTCAACCCCTGCTGAATGGTCTTGCGCAGACAGGAAAGTCCGTCTGCTTTTGGCAACGCTTCTGCGGCGTTACACGGGGAAAAATCTTTGCTGGAGAACTATCTTACTGATAGCATTCATGTGAAGTGTTAAGTTTTGTTGCCTCATTTTGGCAAGTTACAGGGGACCAATCTTGAGCTCAATGGGGTCTTTGTTCAGTCGCCAGTCTGCTCCGCTACTGGGAATCGACATCAGCTCTTCCAGCGTCAAGCTGGTGGAGCTCGGGCGCGACAAGGCGGGCAGCCTCGTCCTGGAGCGTTGCGCGATCGAGCCGCTGGAGCGTGGCTGGATCACCGATGGAAACATCGAAAAGTTCGACGAAGTCGCAGAAGCCCTGCGCCGTCTCGTGAAGAAGAGCGGCACCCGCACGAAGAATGTGGCCTTGGCCCTTCCCCCCTCGGCCGTCATTACGAAGAAGATCACGCTTCCCGGCGGCATGACGGAGCAGGAGCTTGAGGTCCAAGTTGAGTCGGAAGCCAATCAATACATCCCGTTTTCCTTGGATGAAGTCAGTCTAGATTTTTGCGTGATTGGCCCGAACAAGAACGCCCCGGGTGATGTGGACGTACTGATAGCTGCCTCACGCCGTGAAAAAGTGCAAGATCGTCAGGGGCTGGCTGAGGCGGCAGGACTAAAGCCCGTGGTGGTTGATATCGAATCCAATGCTTCTCGCCTCGCGGCCGGGCGCCTCATTGAGGCACTGCCGAGCAAAGGCGTGGATGCCATGGTTGCGCTTTTTGAAGTCGGCGCATTGACTACTAGCATGCAGGTGATCAGGAACGAAGAAGTGTTGTACGACCGCGATCAGGCATTTGGCGGCGCGCAACTGACACAATTAATCGTCCGCCAATACGGGTTTTCAGTCGAAGAAGCTGAGAGCAAGAAGCGTAGCGGAGACCTTCCTGAGGACTATCAAGCAGCAGTTCTACGCCCTTTTGTGGATAGTATGGCTCAGGAGATCGGGCGCGCCTTGCAATTCTTCTTCACTAGTACGCCTCACAATCGTGTAGATCACATCATGTTGGCTGGAGGCTCCGCGCCATTGCCAGGTTTGACAGAGTCGGTTACGCAACAGACCGGCTTTGCATGCAGCGCGGTCAATCCATTTGATGGCATGGAAATCGGGAGTTCCGTTCGTCTAAAAAAAATGGTGCGTGAAGCACCGTCTTATTTGACCTCTTGCGGTCTAGCTATGCGGAGGTTCCTGCAGTGATTCTGATTAACCTACTTCCTCACCGGGAAGCGGCGCGTAAGCGTCGAAAAGAAACGTTTCAGGCGACGATGTTTGCGTCGTTCTTGCTGGGATTAGTTATCGCTGGTGCCATCTATTGGTGGTTTCAGATGATGATCACTGCGCAGCAGGAAAAAAATGCCTTCCTTCAGAGTGAAATAAAAGTATTGGAAGGACAGATAAAGGAAATTGCCACAATCGAGGACGAAATTGCGGCTTTGAAAGCGCGGCAAAAGGCAGTGGAGGATCTGCAATCTGATCGCAATTTACCTGTCCATCTGCTGAATGAGCTTGTGCGACAAATTCCAGAAGGGGCATACATTTCCAGCATCAGGCAATCGGGGCAAACCATTGCTATGCAAGGCTTTGCCCAATCCAATGAGCGTGTCTCGGAAATGCTCAGAAATCTGACTGACAATACTCCCTGGCTGTCCAAGCCGGAGTTGGTGGAGATCGTGGCGCGTAATATTAATCTTTCACAGAAGGAGCAGCGCCGAGTTTCCGCCTTCAACTTGCGGTTTCGCCTTATGCGCACGAGCGAGGTGAAGGGGGGCAATGAGCCGGCAAGTGCCACCCAGGGGAAGTAAGTCATGGCAAAAAAGACAGAAAAAATTGATCTTGGCGCTTTACAAGAAACTCTTGCCAGGCAGTTCAGGAATTTAGATACCAAAGATCCCTCGCTGTGGCCTACTCTTCCAAAGGCTCTTCTGTGCTGCCTTATCGCGGTCGGTGTGGCTGTTGCTCTTTGGTTCGTGAAGATTAATGAGTACGAAGTGGAACTGGAGGCAGAGGTCGCTAAGGAGCAGGCACTGCGTGGTGATTATGAGAAGAAGTTGGTAAAGGCCGTCAGTCTTGAGGCACTGAAACGGCAGCGTGAGCAAATTCAGCAATATGTAATTCAGCTTGAAAAGCAGCTGCCGAGCAAGGCAGAAATGGCGGCCCTATTGTCAGATATTAATCAAGCTGGATTGGGTAGAAGTCTTCAGTTTGAGCTTTTCCGCCCTGGGCAAGTGGTTGCGAGAGATTACTATGCTGAGCTTCCTATTGAAATAAGGGTAACTGGAAAATACCACGATATGGGGGCTTTTGCTGCTGATGTTGCACATTTGTCCAGAATTGTTACTTTGAACAATATATCAATCACTCCGGCGACTGGAAAAGATAATAATGGACTTACGTTGACTACAACGGCTCGCACCTTCCGGTATCTTGATCCCGAAGAAATTCAGGCCCAAAAGAAAGCGGGTGCAGGGAAATCAGGGGCAGGCAAAAAATGATATCAAAGAAATGGATTTTTCTTGTGCCTCTTCTGGGGTTGCTGGGATGCGGCTCGTCTGGCGATGATGAATTGCGGCAATGGATGGCAGACCTTCGTGCAACAACGAAACCTCGTGTTACTCCATTGACAGAGCCTAAGAAGTTTGCTCCTGAGGCATATTCAATGGAGTTGGGGGCTGATCCGTTCAATGAGATCAAGTTGACCCAGGCCTTGCGAAAAGATTCGACGCAAATGGCATCGAATGCTGCGTTGATCGCTCCCGAGATGGCAAGAAGGAAAGAGCCGCTCGAAGCATATCCTCTAGACTCCATGGCTATGGTAGGAAGCCTAGACAAAAAAGATGTGCCAACGGCCCTCTTAAGGATTAATGGTTTGATATATCCGGTGCGGATTGGAAATTATATCGGGCAGAATTATGGAAAGATAATTCGAATATCGGAAAATACGATCCAATTGCGAGAAATCGTGCAGGATGCCACCGGTGATTGGGTAGAGCGTACGACTTCGTTGGATTTGCAGGAGGGCAAGAAATGAAACATTCGAAAAAATATTTCTCAAAAATATGCCAATGGGCAATTGGCGTTTCGTTGGCATTGCCTTTGTCGTCCGTGGTTCAAGCTCAGGCTGTTCTGCAGTCGGTTGTTGGTAGTGTGCAAAACGGCACGGATGTGGTTCGCATTGAGTTCACAGAACCATTGCAAGAGTTACCTACTGGATTTTCTGTGCAGACTCCACCCCGGATAGCGCTGGATCTTCCGGGGGTCACAAATGGAAGTGGTCGAGGCGCTTTCGATATTAATCAAGGCAATCTAAAATCCGTTAATGTTGTTCAGGCGGGGGGGCGCGCCCGGGTCGTTTTAAACTTGAAGCAAGCCACCTCCTACCACGCGGAACTGGAAGGAAAGTCGCTCCTGATCCTGTTGGGAGCCACCTCGGCTACGAGTTTAGGTGCGCATTCAGCAAACACCCAGGTGTTTGCTGATTCAACCAGTTCCGAAATTCAATCTCTCCGCGATATTGATTTTCGCCGTGGGGCGGATGGTTCTGGTCGCGTAGTTGTCACACTTCCTTCGAACCAAGTGGGGGTTGACATTCGCCAGCAGGGTAAAGGTCTGGTTATTGATTTCCTGAAGTCTTCATTGCCTGAAGGTCTGCGTCGGCGACTGGATGTGGCGGATTTTGGTACGCCTATCCAGATGATTAATACGGTGCAACAGGGCGAGCGTGTCCAAATGAGCATCGATCCCGTTGGTGAATGGGAGCACAGTGCCTATCAGAGCGATAGCCAGTTTGTGGTGGAAGTGCGTCAGAAGAAGGTTGATCTGAGCAAATTGACCCAAGGCCCTGGCTACAGTGGAGAAAAGCTTTCCCTGAATTTCCAGAACATTGAGGTTCGATCCCTGCTCCAGGTTATTGCCGATTTCACTAATTTCAATATCGTAACTTCGGATACGGTCACAGGGTCGCTGACGCTGCGTTTGAAGGATGTGCCTTGGGATCAGGCATTGCAGATCATCATGGAAGCAAAGGGGCTCGGCATGCGTAAGTCGGGTACTGTTCTATGGATCGCTCCGAAAGACGAGATAGACGCTCGGACCAAGAAAGACTACGAGGCAGTTCAGGCAATACAAAAACTCGAGCCATTGCGCACGCAAGCTTTCCAGTTGAATTATGCAAAAGCAACCGAAATGGTGACCCAGTTGACGACAGCAACTGGTGGGTCGGGGAGTGCGAGTAACAATCGCTTCCTGACCGAGAGGGGAAGCGCAATTGCGGAGCCGCGCACTAATCAGTTATTTGTAACGGATACGCCAAGCAAGCTAGAAGAAGTGCGCCAACTGCTCTCTACTCTGGACGTGGCTGTCCGACAGGTGATGATTGAGGCTAGGATCGTGGAAGCGCGAGATACGTTTGGTCGTTCTCTCGGGGTCAAGTTGGGTGCCTCAGATCTGCGTGCGAGCCGGGGTGGGGATGGCGGTTACGGTATTGGCGGCAACAACCGGGTAGCATGGGGCACGAACTATAGCAATGCTGTGAGTTCCAGTGGTGCTGGCGGAACCACCAGTTCGGATGGCACTTTTGTGAATCTGCCTGCGGGGCTCTCCACGACGAGTGCTGTGGGATCATTTGCCCTGTCGATTTTCAATTCTGCGGCCAACCGTTTCCTGACTTTGGAACTCTCTGCCATGGAAGCGGAAGGCATGGGTCGTGTTGTTTCTAGTCCACGCTTAATAACCGCTGACCAGACCAAGGCATTGATTGAGCAAGGTACTGAATATCCTTATACAGTGACGGCGCCCAATGGTGCAACCACTATTTCTTTCAAGAAAGCCGTGCTTAAGTTGGAGGTTACGCCACAAATCACACCTGAAGGTAATATCATTCTTGATTTGGACGTTAATAAAGATAGCCGAGGGGAGACGACTACTCAGGGTGTGGCCATTGACACCAAGCATGTAAAAACACAGGTCTTGGTGGAAAATGGCGGTACGGTGGTGATTGGTGGTATTTTTGAGATGGAAGAGATCAATCAAGAGAACAAAATTCCGTTTTTGGGTGACGTGCCTGTGATGGGTAACCTTTTCAAGAGTAGAACCAAGGAGTCCACAAAGCGTGAGATGTTGGTTTTTATCACCCCAAAGGTAATCTCTGAGAACGGTCCGAAAAGATAATTGACTACTTGGTGAAGCAATGATGAAAAATTTTCTTAAAGCATTGATGGTGATGGCTGCCGTGACCTTGGCCTCCTGTGGTGGCGGGGGCAGCGGTGGCGGGGAGCCCAACGGGCCTTCTGCGACTTTGCGCATTTATCCTCCGATTGAATCGATTTCCATGCCTGTGGGGTTCAGTGGCGACGCGGGTGTGGAGATCCGAGGAGGACGTGGTCCGTACGTTGTGACGACATCTGACAAATCGGTTGATGTGGCCTTAAGCACTGACAATATTTTGTACATTGCAGGCAGAACGGCAGGGACATCGGAAGTCGTCATTTATGACAACAGTTTGCCGGTTCAAACTGTCAAAATATCCATGACCGCTGTAGCCGTTGAGATGGTCAGCAGCATTGGTCAGAGTGTTAATTTGAAGCCTGGCCAAACTCAGCAATTCACTGTGCGTGGCGGTGAGGCGCCCTATGTTGTGTCCAGTGGCGACACGAGCGTTGCCACCGTCAGCGGTTCGGGGGGCAGCTACACCATCACCGGTGGCGGGAAAGCTGGAACGGCTACCATTCGTGTGCTGGATAGCGCCAATAAGTCTCTGGATATTTCGGTGACTGTGGCTGTTGATCCACTCGTGCGTAACCCTGCGACGATTGCCGGGGTTGCGGGTGAGACTGGTAGTATTCAAATTTCCGGTGGTCTCGCGCCTTATACTGTGACGTCCTCTAATTCAGCCGTTGTCACGGTATCGGGCCAAAGCTACACGCTTGCAGGTGCAGGTAGCGCTACGCTGAGCATCCGCGACAATGCGGGGCAGACTGCTTCGATTACTGTGACGGTTACCGCTGCGGCCCCTGCACTGAAGGTGGCGCCGGCAACCCAGACGGTGAAGGATGACAATAATGCAACGATCACTTATCAGATTGCTGGAGGAACAAAGCCCTATACATTTATTGCCAGCGCGGGTGATGCAGACGTAGCGACTATCGCAGTGGATAACTCGCCGACTACTGTGACAGGCTCGTTGACGATCGCTCCAGCTGCTGGGCCTATTCGTTGTGTAACTACGCCTACCCGCACGGTGAGCGTTGATGTGTATGACGCCACGCTGGCCAAGCAAACAGTGACCTTGACCATCACACACGATGCTGGAAGTACTTGCCCCTGATTCGGACTGAAGCAAAAACCACCCTCCTTGAGGGTGGTTTTTTTATTTTTGAGAAATTCCGCCCGGCTATCTAACTAGTGCGGCCAACCTCATGAATGCGCGCTGCGCTCTTTCATCGATACATCGTTGTCACCATGACACTCCATGTCCTCAATAAAGTCTCTATCCAGCTCGGCGATCGCAGTTACACCATTACTATTGGCAAGGGCCTGCTGGGAAGCGCCCAACAATATGAAGCCTTGCCCGCTGCCGCCGATGCATTGATAGTAACCAACAGCACAGTAGAGCCCCTGTACGTGCAGCAGTTGAAGGCCGCCTTGTCAGGGGGTTACGCGCGCGTGCTAGACGTTGTTCTGCCCGACGGCGAGGAATACAAAACCTGGCAAACCCTACAACTGATCTTCGACGCCTTGCTTTCCAACGGCTGCGATCGCAAGACCGTGCTGTTTGCCTTGGGCGGCGGTGTTGTCGGCGACATGACAGGCTTTGCCGCAGCGAGCTACATGCGCGGTGTTCCTTTCGTGCAGGTGCCCACCACGCTGCTCGCCCAAGTGGACTCCTCCGTGGGTGGCAAGACCGCGATTAACCACCCACTGGGTAAGAACATGATCGGCGCGTTTTATCAGCCCCAGCTGGTGGTGTGCGACCTGGACGTGCTTGACACCTTGCCTCCGCGCGAACTGAGTGCGGGGCTGGCTGAAGTAATCAAATATGGGCCGATCGCGGACATGGCCTTCTTCGACTGGCTGGAGTCGAACATCGATGCCCTCAAGGCGCGCGACCGTGCGGCGCTCGCTCATGCGGTGCGCCGCAGCTGTGAGATCAAGGCCTGGGTAGTGGGGCAGGACGAGCGTGAATCCGGCCTGCGCGCCATTTTGAATTTCGGTCATACCTTCGGCCATGCGATCGAGGCGGGCATGGGCTACGGCGCCTGGCTGCATGGCGAAGGTGTGGGAGCGGGCATGGTGATGGCTGCCCATTTGTCGCAGCGGCTGGGCCTCGTGGATGAGGCCTTCGTGCAGCGGCTCACGGCGCTGATAGCGCGCGCTGGACTGCCGGTGCGCGGTGCGGTGATTGATGCGCAGGACAACGCGGGCCGGTATTTGCAGCTCATGCGCATCGACAAGAAGGCTGAGGGCGGGGAGATCCGTTTTGTGCTCATCGACGGGCCCGGCCGGGCGGTGGTGCGGCCCGCGCCGGATGCGCTGGTACGCTTGGTCATCGACGATTGCTGCGCTCCTTGATTGATAGCTGCTGACGCTTGGCGGACGGTCGATAGCCGCTGTATTTCATTCAGATGTCTTCCCTGGCTCCCTATGCCTGTGACCCCGCGCGATCACGCGGGCGCCGCCATGCCGAGGTGCCCGCGCCCACGCGCACGGAATACCAGCGCGACCGGGACCGCATCGTGCATTCGACGGCGTTCCGGCGGCTGGTCTACAAGACCCAGGTGTTCCTGAACCACGAGGGCGACCTGTTCCGTACGCGGCTCACGCATTCGCTGGAGGTGGCGCAACTGGGGCGCTCCATCGCGCGTTCGCTGCGCATCAATGAGGACTTGGTGGAAGCGGTTTCGCTCGCCCACGACCTGGGCCACACGCCTTTCGGCCACGCGGGCCAGGATGCACTGCACGGCTGCATGGCCGCTTACGGCGGCTTCGAGCACAACCTGCAGAGCCTGCGCGTGGTGGACCAGCTCGAAGAGCGTTACCCCGCATTCGACGGCTTGAACCTTACTTTCGAGGCGCGGGAGGGCATCCTCAAGCACTGCTCCCAGGCCCACGCGCGTGCGCTGGAGGCGCAAGAGCCCGGCGGCGTGGGCGAGCGCTTTCTGTTGCGCCGGCAACCGAGCCTGGAGGCCCAACTGTGCAACCTGGCCGACGAGATCGCCTACAACGCGCACGATATCGACGACGGTGTCCGCTCGGGTCTGCTCACGCTCGAGCAACTGCGCGACGTGCCCTTGTTCGACCGCTACCGCAGCGCGGCGCAGGCCGAGTACCCGGGCTTGCGCGCACCCTCGGCGCAGCGCCGCCTGCTCAACGAATCCATCCGCCGCATGCTGAGCGATCAGGTGTACGACGTGATCGATGCCACGCAGCAGGCGCTGGATGAGGTTCAGCCGGCGGACGTGGAGGCCGTGCGCGGCGCCCCCGCGCTCGTGGGCTTCAGCGCGGGGATGCGGGTGCAGTCGCAGGAACTCAAGCGCTTTCTGTTCCGTAACCTGTACCGCCATCCGCAGGTGATGGAGATGACGGGCCGTGCCCAGCAGGTGGTGCGCGACCTGTTCGCCGCCTACCTGGCCGAGCCTGACGAAATGAAACCGCGCTTTGCTGCGCGCGCGCAGGCCGCAGACACCGCGGATGCCCGCGCGCGCGTGGTGGCCGACTTCATTGCGGGCATGACCGACCGCTATGCAGGCCGCGAGCATGAGCGGCTCACGGGCCAGCAGTTGCTGGCTTAGCGAGCGGGCTGGAAAAAGAGGGCGCCGGTAAAATCAGCCCTTTGCTCCGTTTGCCCGTGCCATGTCTCCAGCCCCCGCCTTTCCTCCCGATATCGTGATCGCGGACGCCGTGCGCTGGCTGGAGCGCGCGGTCATCGGGCTCAACCTGTGCCCCTTCGCCAAGGGCGTGCATGCCAAGGGGCAGATCCACTACGTGGTCAGCGAAGCAACCGATGCGCGCGGCCTGCTCGGCGACCTGCAGCGGGAGCTGGCGGCGCTGGCCGACGCGGACCCTGGGCAACGCGACACCACGCTGCTCATCGTGCCGCAGTGCCTGGAGGATTTTCTGGACTTCAACGATTTTCTGGAGCTGGCCGACAAGCTGCTGGAGTCCCTGGACCTGGACGGCATTCTGCAAGTGGCCTCGTTCCACCCCCAGTTCCAGTTCGCGGATGCCGCGTCCGATGACATCACCAATGCCACCAACCGCGCGCCATACCCCATCCTGCACCTGCTGCGCGAAGACAGCATCGACCGCGCGGTGGAGGCCTTTCCCGAGGCCGAAATGATTTACGAGCGCAACATGCAGGTACTCGAAGACCTGGGCGCCGAGGGCTGGAAGAACCTGGATGTGGGCGCGCGTTGCCCCGTGGGGCACGCATGAAGCAGCAAGCCGCCCGTGAACCCGCCCGCGCCTCTGCCGCCGAGCAGTTGGACCTGCGCCCCGGCCAGTCGCTGGAGCTGCTCAAGGCCCTGCACATCCTCACGCGCGACGGGCGCATCAACCAGGACTCGCGGCGCAAGCTCAAGCAGGTGTACCACCTGTTCCAGTTCATCGAGCCGCTGCTGCAGGACCTGTCCCAAGACGGCCACGCGCCGCTGCTCGCCGACCACGGCGCGGGCAAGTCGTACCTGGGCTTCATCCTGTACGACCTGTTCTTCAAGGCCCTGGGCCGGGGCACCATCTACGGCATCGAGACGCGCGCGCCGCTGGTCGAGGCTTCGCAGAAGCTCGCCGCCGACCTGGGCTTCGAGCGCATGCGCTTCTTGAACATGTCCGTGGCCGAATCAGCGCGGGCGGACGCCATGCCCGAGCGCTTCGACGTGGTCACCGCGCTGCATGCCTGCGACACGGCCACCGACGACGCCATTGCCTTCGGCCTGGAAAAGCAGGTCCGCGCCATGGTTCTCGTGCCCTGCTGCCAGGCCGAGGTGGCCGCGTGCCTGCGACAGAGCAAGGCCCTGAGCCTCGCGCGCACGCCGCTGGCCGAGCTGTGGCGCCATCCGATCCACACGCGCGAGATGGGCAGCCAGATCACCAACGTGCTGCGCTGCCTGCACCTGGAGGCCAGCGGCTACCAGGTGACAGTGACGGAACTGGTGGGCTGGGAGCACAGCATGAAGAACGAGCTTATCGTGGCGCGCTACACGGGCCAGAAGAAGCGCAGCGCGCGCGAGCGGCTGGCGGCGATTCTGGAAGAATTCGGGCTCGCGCAGGCGCTGGCGGGGCGTTTCGGTGTGCTTCCAAAAGAATAGCTGCTTGCGCTTGCCAATTCTTGTTTTCAGTATGAAAACTATCTGAAAATCAGACATGGCAAGCGCAAGCAGCTCCTGAAACCATAGTACCCATGGCCCGCCTTCCCCGTCTTGCGCTTGCCGGCTACCCGCACCAGGTCGTGCAGCGCGGCAACAACCGCCAGATCATCTTCTTCGACGCGGCCGACCGCGAGACCCTGTGGTCGCTGCTGGCCGAGCATGCGCGCCGCCACCAAATTGCCGTGCACGCCTACGTGTTCATGGATAGCCGCTTCCACCTGTTGGCTACGCCGCAAACGGGCGAGGGCCTGTCGCTGCTGATGCAGGGCGTGGGCCGCGCCTACGTGCGCTACTTCAACCAGCGCCACGACCGCACGGGCACGCTGTGGGAAGGGCGCTACCGCAGCGCCGTGCTGCAGGCCGAGCGCTGGCTGCTGCCCTGCATGGCGCACTTCGACCTGAGCCCCGTGCGTGAGGGTATGTGCGGGGCGCCGGCGGACTTCCGCTGGTCCAGCCACGGGCACTACGCGGGCCTGCGCAGCGACAAGCTCATCACGCCGCACCGGCTGTACTGGGAGCTGGGCAACACGCCGTTCGCGCGCGACGCGGCCTATGCGGCGCGGGTGGAAGAGGGCGTGGGCAGTGCCGACGAAGTGGCGCTCAACGCCTCGGTCCAGGGCGGATGGGCGCTGGGCGATGCGGATTTCGTGCACGCGCTGCAACAGGCCACGCCGCGCCGATTGACCCGCACGCGGGCTGGGCGCCCCGCTTTGGTGAATCCGCAAGAACCCTGAAACGGCCACTGGCGCATTCTGTGTCTGGGTATTTTGCTATCTTATTTGATATGTCCCCAATAAAA
>Ga0222421_100437_pt1 | contig 13062 bp, 13 predicted proteins | sample 3A1ome_2_FD_182473 | JGI IMG/M metagenome (GOLD analysis project Ga0222421, IMG submission 182473) | Enriched microbial communities from leaf-cutter ant dump, University of Wisconsin, Madison, United States - 3A150A (version 2) | ecosystem: Environmental > Terrestrial > Nest > Insects nest > Nest... | reverse complement strand
ACGCCTTCGTGATCCTGGACGAGGCGCAGAACACCACGCCCGAGCAGATGAAGATGTTCCTCACCCGCATCGGCTTCGGCGCCAAGGCCGTGGTCACGGGCGACGTGAGCCAGATCGACCTGCCCAAGGGCGCGATGAGCGGCCTGATCGACGCCGAGCGCGTGTTGAAGCGCGTGAAGGGCATCGCCGTCACCCGCTTCACCAGCGCCGACGTGGTGCGCCATCCGCTGGTCGCGCGCATCGTGGATGCCTATGACGCCCAACGCAAGCGCGCCGACAACTCCTGATTCGATAGCTGCCAGCGCTTGCTGGACAAGCGCTGGAGGCCCAAATGGCTCTTAATTCCCTGACCCTCTCCCTGCAATTCGCCCGCGACGCCGCCCCGGACCTCGCGGCCCTGCGCGCCGTGCTGCCCCGCCACAAGGTCGCCCGCTGGATACGCCACGCGCTCGCAGTTCATGCTGAAATCACCGTCCGCATCGTCGGCAGCGAAGAAGGCCAGCAGCTCAACCGCGAGTTCCGCCGCAAGGACTACGCCACCAACGTGCTCACCTTCGACTACCAGCAGGAACCCGTGGCCGTGGCCGACCTCGTGCTCTGCGCCCCCGTGGTCGAGCGCGAGGCGAAGGAGCAGAACAAGACGCTGGAAGAGCACTACGCCCACCTGCTGGTGCACGGCACGCTGCATGCGCAAGGCTGGGACCACGAGACCAGCGCCGAGGATGCCGACGAGATGGAAGCGTATGAAACCGAGATCATGGAAGAACTGGGCTACGCCGACCCCTACGCCAAGTAAAACACCGTAACCCCGCGCGCACCCAATCGGGCGGCGCGGCCCGCCTAAGATCGGCCTCGATGCTCTTCGACACCGCCCTGCTCCTCGCCGCCGCCTTCGTGGCGGGCGCCCTCAATGCCGTCGCGGGCGGCGGCAGCTTCCTCACCCTGCCCGCGCTCGTCTTCACCGGCGTGCCGCCCGTGGCCGCCAATGCCACCGGCACCGTCGCGCTGCTGCCCGGCTACATGGCCGGGGCCTGGGGCTTCCGCGAAGACATGCAGCCGCCGCCCGGCCTGTCGATGCGCGCCGTGGTGCTGCTCTCGCTCATCGGCGGATCGGCCGGCGCGGCCCTGCTGCTGGTCACGCCCGACGCCACGTTCAAGAAGATCGTGCCCTGGCTGCTGCTGGCCGCCACCGCCATGTTCGCCTTCGGTCCCAGGCTGCGCCAGTGGGCCGGCGCGTCCAGCCACGGCCCGGCGTCGCCGTGGAAAGCCGCGCTTGGCATGCTGGCCGTGGCGGGCTACGGCGGCTACTTCAACGGCGGGCTGGGCATCCTGCTGCTGGCGCTGTTCGGCCTGCTGGGGCAGACGCAGCTCAATGCCATGAACGGCATGAAGAACCTCGTCTCCGCCCTGCTCACCGCCATTGCCGTTGCCATCTACGCGGCGGGCGGCATCGTGCACTGGCCGCAGGCGCTGATGATGATGGTGGCCGCCACCGCGGGCGGCTACGGCGGCGCGCGCGTGGCGCGCAGGCTGCCCGCCAGCGTGCTGCGCTGGGGCATCGTGGCCACGGGGCTCATCATGGCGGCGGTGTTCTTCTGGCGGCAGTGACAGCGAAGAAGCAACCCGAGCGTGCCCTCTGGCCCATGCTGCTGACGCTGCTCAGCGGCTTCGCGCTCAGCCAGGCATTCCGCACCACCACGGCCATCATGGCCCAGGGGCTGGTGGCGGATTTCGGGCTGTCGCCCCAGTCGCTCGGCGCGTTCGCGGGGCTGTTCGGCCTGTCCTTCGGCGTGGCGCAGTTGCTCATGGGCGTGGGGCTGGATCTGTACGGCCTGCGCCGCACCGTGCTCACCGCCTTTCCGCTGGCCATCGCGGGGGCCGCGCTCTCCGCCGCGGCGCCCGGCTACGCCTGGCTGATGGCGGGCCAGTTGCTCATCGGCGTGGGCTGCTCGCCGGTCTTCCTGGCCTGCACGCTGTTCATCGCGCGGCACTTTCCGGCGGAGCGCTTTGCCTACCTGTCGGGCGTGGGGATGGGCGTGGGCGGGCTGGGCCTGCTGTTCACCGGCACGCCGCTGGCGTGGCTGGTGCAGCACGGCGGCGGCTGGCGCACGGGCTACGCGGTGCTGGCGGCCTTGAGCGCGCTGTCGTGGCTGCTGATCTACCTGCGCGTGCATGAGCCCCCGCCGCTCGCTCCGCCCCCGGCCCGGCGCGAGACCTGGGGCCAGGCCCTGCGGCGCTTCGGCGAGCTGCTGGCCGTGCCGCACACCTGGGGCATCCTGGTGCTGGGCATGTCGGGCTACGCGGCCTTCCTGTCGCTGCGCGGCCTGTGGCTGGCGCCGCTGCTGATGGACCGCTACCACGTCTCGCTGGTGGACAGCGGCAACGTCGCGCTCGCCCTCTCGCTCATCGCGCTCTTCGCGCCCGGCCTGTCGGGCCGGCTGGACCCCGGCACCGCCCGCCGCCGGCCTTGGATCGCCAACGCCTCGCTGCTGATGGCCGCGCTGTTCGTGGCCCTGGCGCTGCTGCAGCATGCGGCGGCCAGCGTGGCGCTGATCCTGCTGATGGGCCTGCTGTCGGGCTACGGCGTGCTGCAGTACGCCGACGTGCGCGCCTCCTACCCGCCCGCGCTGACGGGCCGCGCGCTGTCGGCCTACACCATGGCGATGTTCCTGGGCGTGGCGCTGATGCAGTGGTTCACCGGCATCGTCGCCACCTGGGCGCAGCAGCGGGGGGTGGATGCGCACACGGCCGTGATGTTGGCGATCGCAGGGTGGCTGGCGCTGGCGTCGGTGGCGTTCCGGGTGTTGCCGGTGTCGCCGCTGGTGGCGAACGCAAAATAAGAGTCAAATTGGCCTCCAGCGCTTATCCAGCAAGCGCTGCAAGCTATCATTTTCGACAGCTAATCGCGAAATGCCTCGCGCTGGTCCCGCAGGAAAGGCCGGTCGATCTGCCCCGCCAGTGATTCGATGTCCGCAGCCGCCACGCCAGCGCGCGCAAAGTGCTCCTTCCACCCTGCCACGGCCTCGCAGACCTGCCGCACCTGCAGGGCGGCGTCGCTCCTTTTCAAGCCGAACTGCCCGCACTCCGACAGCGCGTTGTCCAGCGTCGAATCCGCCGCATGCGCGCCCACCCGCATCTGCTGGTAGCCCAGCGCCTGCCCCGAGGGCAATACGTCGAAGGCGGGCGAGAGTTCGTACTCGCCGCTCTCCGCCATCAGCAGCGCATGGTTCTTCTCGTGGTCGTCGGTGTTGTCGATCAGGATGTTGAAGACCATGCGGCGGAACAGTTCGCGCATCTGCGCAAGGTGCCGCCCGTCCGCCGTGACGCCGCGCCTGCGCAGCCACTGGGCCAGCTCGGGGTAGCCCAGTTCCTCACCAGCGGCCTTGAGCGCCACGTTGGCGGAAAGCGCGTGCCTGCGCAGGCCGCCCGCCTCCCGATCGAAGCGCTGGACAGCCACGGCGTGCCCCTGGCGCAGCGGCACGGCCCGCGTGGGCGCGGCGCGGATGCCGGCCTGCGCGGCCAGCGTCATCGTGGCGTGCTCGACCAGTGGCGTGTCGATGGGCTCGCCGGGTTCATTGAACTTCAGCACCCAGGGGTGGCCGTCCAGGTTCAGCAGGGCCTTGGGGCGCGCGCCGCCCAGCGTGGTGCCGGGGGTGATGAGCCTGCGCTGGGCTTCTTCCACAGGCTCGCCGGCCAGGATCTGGCGCACCAGCGCCTCCACCGTCTGCGCATCGGCCAGCCGGGGCAGCGGGCCGGTGTCGCGCGCCAGGTATTCACGGGCCGACACGGAAACGCCCAGGGCGCCAAAGCGCTGGTCGCCCGCGAAGAACAGGAAGTCGAGCACGGCCAGGCGCGGCGGCTTGTCCAGTGCGCGGATGACGCGCTCACCCCAGCGGTCGGGCCGGGCGTCATCGACCGCGCCGGCGGCGGTTTCCTTCTCGGCGGGAAAGAACTCGCCAGCGGCCAGGGGCAGGTCTTCGCTCAGCGCAAAGCCGGATGCGAGCCACTCTGGCGCATAGGCCAGCGACACCCCCTTGAGCGTGCGCGCCATGCGCAGCTCGCCGACCAAGCGCGGCGCGGCGGGGTCGGCCAGCCACCACAGGTACAGCACGTCGCCGGGCTGGTAGCGCGCAAGGTCGAAGGGAATCATGGCGTGCCGCTTTCATCGCCGCTTTCCTTGGCGCTTTCGGCCCGCTGCGCCGCAGCGCCATAGAGCGATGGCCGCTTGCGCATGGAGCGCGCCTTGGCCGCGCGCACCGCCTCTTCCAGCGCGCCCTGATCGTGCTCGGGCGCCGCGCATTCGGGCAGGGCCTGCGCACGGCCCATCAGCCACAAAGCCGTGGCATAGACGCCCATGGAGACGCTGGGGTCGCCCTTTTCCATGCGCATCAGCGTGGGCTCCGACACGCCAATGCGCGTGGCCCAGGATTTCAGCGGCTCGCGCCGGCGCTTGCGGGCGATGGCGAGGTTCTCGCCCAGCGTACGCAGATGGGCCAGCACGGCAGAGGGCATGGCATCGATGGTAGGCGAGCGCTTTGGCATGCAATACATGTTAGCTTATCAACCAAAAAACATATATTTATGTTTGTTTAAGGCCAGTACAGACAGTACGCGCGATACAAAGAAAAGGCCGAACAAATAGGCTCCAGCGCTTATCCAGCCAGCGCTGGCAGCTATGCTTTTTGATGACCAACCGGCTTCGGCTCCGCGGACACGGACCCGGCCAGCGGCGCCGTGCCTTCGGCATGCACCTTGGCAAAAGTCAGGATCACCTCGCGGATCAGCTTGCGCTGCGGGGCGGGCAGCTGCAAGAAAGCATCGAAGGTCTCGCGTTCCAGGTGGCCCACGCCCTCATCCCAACGCTGGCGGTGCTCCTGCACTGCGTGGCGCACTACTTCGCCGAAGCGCAGAACCTCGGGCTCCACTTTCAACCAGTCCGCCAGGATCTGGATCTTGTCTTGCGTGGGAATCGCCTTGCTGTTGAGCCAGTTCCAGGCCGCCTGGTTGCTGATGGAACGCCCGTACCACCGTAAGTTGAACCCCTGCTCCAGCACCGAAGGACTGGCAGCGTAACCCGCGTCCTTCATGGCTTGGCGCAAGCGGTTGCTGAATTCGATCTTCTCGTTCATCCAGCACAAGCTAGAGAACGCTTGTTGAAATATTCCAATTTTGATTGATAATCAAATCAAAAACCAATTGATTTCATGAGCCAACTCTTGCTTGAGATCGCCACGGGCGGCCTCCAAGAACGCCGCAGGCAGTTCGCGAAGCATGTCCTACGCAGGCGCAAAGATTTCAAGAGCAGATCAACAGAAAAACCAACAGAGAGAAAGAAGGAGAATGTGATGAAACAGCTTCCAACGATCATGCTCACTGCCATCCTATTGGCAGCCTGTGGAGGCGGGGGAGGTGGCAACTCCTCCGCGGGAGATGACCCAGGGAATCCGCCGCCGCCCACCAACCCCGCATCGGCTCCTCCCAATCCCTTGCTGTCAGGACAGCAGCTCAAATGCGCCGACTATTCAGGCGCCGCTGCACACCGGTGGAACCCGGGCGAAACGGACGCCAATCTCCAGTTCATCGCCAAAAGAACCGGCCTGAATTGCGTGACGTTTTCCTGGGTGGAGTTCGTAGATCCAGATACAGGCGCCCTTGAGCAACCCCTCGCTCCCTTGTCCGACATCTACAAGACGGCGGAATATGCCCACTCCCTGGATCTGAGTGTCGCTTTCAAGCCCTACTTCCAACTCAAGGGCGCCGTGAGCTTCATGGACCATTTCGGCATGTACGATGCCTTGCGGGATGAGCGCAGGAAAAAGCTGGATGACTTCTCACAGAAATTTCTTCCCAACTACATGGAGTGGGCGGAAAAAGTAGGGAAGATTGCACAGGATACGAGCGCTGTATTCTTGGCCATTGGTGGAGAAATGACGCCTCTGGACTCCAGCGCTTACGACGCATTCTGGCAATCCGTCATTGGCCGCGCGCGCACCACTTACAAGGGGCATCTGACTTACGCCTTCTGGGGCGCTATCTCCACGGATCAGTTCAACCAAGAAAGAGCCGCTGCGCAAGGCGAATCTGCTTGGGACGTACAGCCCTACCACCACATTGACATGTGGAAATATCTCGACCTTATTGGTCCGCAAATACATGATCCCCTTTCTCAGTCGCCTTTCATCAGCTATGAAGAAGCGCTGAATCAATGGAAGGCCAACACGGCATACGGCCAACGGCCGGTCGACATCATCAAGGCGTGGTCCGACTACGCAAAGAAGTTTGGCAAGCCCCTCATTTCTCTCGAATCGGGATTCACCACATCCGCCTTCCCGTACGACCCGCCCAACCCGCAAACCGCAAGGCCAGCCACCGGCGGCCTGAAAACCCAGTACATCCAGCAGGCGGAACTCGCCCAGTCTTTCCTCGCCAACATGGAGCGCTTTGATCAGGCCACTTTGGCAGGATATAGCTACATTGTTTTCGTGAATGACGACAACCCCACCGTTCATTCCGAACCGGAGTCCAGCGTGAACTCCCCACTCTGGTGGCGGCGTTATGGCTGGACGATGTACCAAAAGCCCGCGCTCTATTCCTTCGCGGCGCTCAGTCGCAATGACAACGTGATCGCGGGGGATGACAGTGGCAATGAATTGATGGCCCTTGTAGGCCGGCCGTCAGTCGTTCAGGGCGGATTGGGCAACGACACCATCAATGCCCGGCAGCCCTTTGGCAGCAGCATCGATGGCGGAGCGGGAACCAACCAACTCATCTACTACGGAACCGATAGCCGTGACATATCCATACAGCAAACCGGCATCGGATCAGCCAAGGTATCGCAGGGCAACCTTACGGATACCGTCACAAATATCGCAACGATCGTCTTTCAGGACCAAACCATCAGCCTGAAATAGTGCTTGGACGGGTATTCAAACGGCGCACCGAACTGCAAGTGCTGGTTTACTGGGGCGCAATCCGCAGCGGAATCGTCACCGGCCCATCGTTGACCAGATGCACCTGCATGTCCGCCGCAAACTGCCCCGTGGCGACTTGCGGGTGCGCGGCGCGGGCCTGGGCCACCACGTAATCGAACAGCCGCCGCCCCTCGTCGGGCGCCGCGGCCTGGGTGAAGCTCGGGCGGTTGCCGCCCGTGGTGTCAGCGGCCAGGGTGAACTGGCTGACCAGCAGCAGGCCGCCGCCCACGTCCTGCAGGCTTTGGTTCATCTTGCCCGCCGCGTCGCTGAAGATGCGCAGCTTGAGCACCTTGGCGAGCAGCTTGTCCGCCTCGGCCTCGGTGTCGCCGCGCTCGGCGCACACCAGGGCCAGTAGGCCGGGGCCGATGGCGCCCACGGTCTGGCCGTCCACGTCCACGCGGGCTTCGCGCACGCGCTGCAGGATGCTGATCATCGTTTTTCGTCCTTGTCTTCTTCGGGTTGCGCTTCCACGTCGGTGGGCAGCAGTTCGATGGTGGCGCGCAGGCCGGGCACGGCGGCCATCAGGGCCTGCTCGACCTGGGCGCGCAGGGCGGCGGCGTGGCGCAGCGTCCAGGCCGCGGGCAGGTGCATGTGCAGCGCGGCAAAGCGGCGCTGGCCCGCGCGGCGGGTGATGAGGTGGTCGAAGCGCACGGGCTGGCCCTGCGCGATGCGGCCCAGCACGGCGTGGATGGCGGCCAGCGCCTCGGGCTCCACGGCCTCGTCCATGAGCCCTTGGGATGATCGCCACACCAGCGCTGCGCCTTCCTTGAGGATGTTCAGCGCCACCAGGATGGCGGCCACGGCGTCCAGCCACAGCCAGCCGGTGAGGGCCACGCCCGCGAGGCCGACGAGCACGCCCGCCGAGGTCCAGACATCGGTGAGCAGGTGGCGCGCATCGGCCTCCAGCGCGATGGAGCGGTGCACGCGCGCCGAGCGCAGCATGAGCCAGGCCAGCCCCCCGTTGAGCGCCGAGCTGGCCACCGACAGGGCGAGGCCCCAGCCCAGCTGTTCGAGCGGCTGCGGGGCGAACAGGCGGTGCACGGCCGCCCACAGGATGGCCACCGAGACGCCCACGATCAGGATGCCCTCGAAGCCGGACGAAAAATACTCGGCCTTGTGGTGGCCGAACGGGTGGTCCCCGTCCGCCGGGCGCTGCGCGATGGTCACCATCGCGAGCGCGAACACGGCTGCGGCCAGGTTGACGAAGGCTTCCAACGCGTCCGACAGCAGGCCCACGGAGCCGGTGACGTACCAGGCCAGCGTCTTGAGCGCGATGGTGGCCACGGCCACCGCGACCGAGGCCCACAGCAGGGTGCGGGGCGAGAACATGGCACGATTACACCCCATGACCCTCCACAAGGCATGGCGCCGCCGCTTCGCAGGGCTGTTTCTCTGGGCCCTGGCGGCCGGCGCCGGCGCGTTCTGGCTGGCGCACGCGCGGCTGCAGCGGCTGCAGGCGGATTTCGAGACCGACGCGCGCATCGTCCATCGCCTGCTGAGCCAGCGCGTGGTGCAGCACGACGCGGTGCTGGCCACGCTGGCGCTGCTGCAGCCGCCCTCCGCGCCGGCGGGGGCGGACGCCACCCTGCCGCGCCTGCCCTCGGTGTACCCGCAGATCCTGTCGGTGCTGCAGCGGCCCGCCGGCGGCGGCTGGCCCGCCGCGCTGCAGGGTCCGCTGGCGGCGGCGGAGGCGGCCTCGCGCCAGTCCGGCCACCCCGAGATGGCGCTCGTGGACCTGCCCGCCGGCCGCTACCACCTGGTGCTGGCCAGCACCCCGGCCAGCCATGCGCTGCAGATCGACCTGCGCGCCACCGTGCCGCAGGACGAGTGGCCCATGGACATGGCCGCCAGCCCGGTGCGCGTGGCGCTGGAGCGCGGCAGTGAAGACGATGGGGCCTTCGTGGTGCAGCCGGGCCGCGGCGACGGTGCGGGCGGATGGGGCTGGTCCTACGCCTTCCGCAAGCCGCTGGCCGCGCCCAGCCAGCCGCTGGACGTGGTGGCGCTGCGCCGGGTGGGCCTGGCCGAACTGCCCTGGCTCGCCATGCTGGGCTGGTGCGCGCTCACGGCCGCGCTGTGGGCCGGCGGACTGGCCTGGTGGCGCCAGCGCGTGGCACGCCAGCGGGCCGAGGAGCTGCTGCGCCTGGGCCAGGTGGCGCGGCTGAACACGCTGGGCGAACTGGCGGCGGGCATGGCGCACGAGCTGAACCAGCCACTCACCGCCCTGCTCTCCAGCACGCAGGCCGCGCAGCGCCTGCTGGGCGATGAGCCGCCCGACACCGCCACCGCCCGGACGGCCATGGCCCGTGCAGTGGAGCAGGCGCGCCGCGCGTCCACCGTGGTGGGCCGCCTGCGCCGCCTGGTGGAGCGGCCGGACCTGGCCGGCCAGGCGCAGCCCCTGCCGCTGGCCGCCGCCGTGCAGGACGTGCTGCACCTGCTGGAACCCGAGCTGGCGCGGCGCGGCATCGCGCCCGAGGTGTCCGCCGCGCCCGACCTGCCGCCGGTGCAGGCCGAACCCGTGGCCCTGCAGCAGATCATCCACAACCTGCTCATGAACGCCCTGCAGGCGCTGGAGCAGGTGCCGCCCGCCGAGCGCCGGCTGGCGCTGACCCTGGCGCGGCCGGACGCTGCGCACGTGGCCCTGTCGGTGCGCGACCACGGCCCCGGCGTACCGCCCGAGGCGCGCGAGCACCTGTTCGAGCCGTTCTACACCACGCGCACGGGCGGGCTGGGCTTGGGCCTCACGCTGTGCGAGAGCCTGGCGCAGGCCATGGGGGCCAGCCTGGCGCTTGCGCCCGCCACCGGCCGGGGCGCCGAATTCGTGCTGACACTGCCCGCCGCCACCGCGCCATGAACAACGACAACGCATCTTCCCTCTCGCCCCTGATCCACCTGGTGGACGACGACGCCGCCGTGCGCGAGGGCCTGTCCCTGCTCATCGCCACCGTGGGCCTGCGCGTGCAGGCCTGGGCCGAGCCGCAGGCTTTCCTCGCGGGCTTCGACCGCGCGAGCATCGGCGCCATCGTGCTCGACGTGCGCATGCCCGGCACCAGCGGCCTCACGGTGCTGGAGCAATTGCTGGCGCAGGGCGTGGACCAGCCCGTGATCCTGCTCACCGGCCACGGCACGGTGGACATGTGCCGCCGCGCGTTCAAGGCCGGGGCGGCGGAATTCCTGGAAAAGCCCGTCGATGACGAGGTGCTGATCGAGGCCCTGCAGAACGCCGTGCGCCAGCACGTGCGCTCGCGCGAGCGCCACCAGGCCGACCAGCAGGCGCGCGAGCGCTACGCGCAGCTCTCGGCGCGCGAACGCGAGGTACTGGGGCTCATCGTCGAAGGGCTGACCAACAAGGAGATCGGCCGCGCGCTGGCCCTGTCGCCGCGCACGGTGGAGACTCACCGCGCCAACCTGTTCGCCAAGTTGGGGGCGGAGTCGCTGGCGCAGCTCATACGGCGCTATGCGGCGCTGGTGGATGCTCCGTAGTTCTACGGAGCGCGGCGCGTAGCCGCACGAATGGTGGCAAAACGGCGGAATTTCTACAGTTCTCCCACGGCCCTGCAACGGGCAGCGCCGACCGACAACCACCGGAGAACACCATGCAGAAAATCGCCGCCATCGCCCTCACCCTGATCGCCACCGCCGCCAGCGCCGAAGGCGTGCGCACCGAGCGCAACATCTCGCTGGACCTGGCCAACCAGATCGCAGCACACACGGTGGCCGCCTGCGCCGCCAACGGCTACAACGTGGCCGCCACCGTGGTGGACCGCGCCGGCACCGTGCGCGCCGTGCAGCGCGCCGACAACGCCGGCCCGCACACGCTGGAGGCCAGCCGCCTGAAGGCCTACACGTCCGCATCGGCCAAGAACACCACGCTGGCGATCATGGAAGGTTCGCAAAAGAACCCCGCCGCCGCCAACCTGGGCCAGATCCCCGGCTACCTGCTGCTGGGCGGCGGCGTGCCGCTGAAGGTGGGCAACGAGGTGATCGGCGCCGTGGGCGTGGGCGGCGCTCCCGGCGGCCACCTGGACGAGCAGTGCGCCATGGCCGCCATCGCCAAGGTGGCGGACCAGCTCAAGTAAGCACTATGCCGCGCCGCGCCCTTTTTGCTCCCCTGGCGCTGGCGGCGCTGCTGCTCGCACAGCCCGCCCCCGCCCAGGTGCCGCCAACGGCGGCGCAGACCGCCGCCTACCAGGGCCTGCATGCCGCGGCAGCCCGCGGCGACGTGGCCACCGTGCAGCGCCTGGCCGCCGCCCGCGCCGACCTGAACGCCCGCGACCCGCAGGGCCGCACGCCCCTGCACGTGGCCGCGTTCGCCCGCCAGCGCGAGGCGATCCGCGCCCTGGCCCAGGCCGGCGCGCAGCTCGACCTGCTGGAGAACGACCGCTACGACGCCGTGACCATCGCCGCCGTGGCCGATGATGAAGAAACGCTGCGCCTGCTGCTCGCGCTGGGCGCCAGCGCGAAACAGGTGACCAGCCGCTACGACGGCACCGCCCTGATCGCGGCGGCCCACCTGGGCCACGACGGCGTGGTGCGCCAGCTCATCGCCGCCGGGGCGCCGCTGGACCATGTGAACAACCTGCACTGGACGGCGCTGATCGAGTCCATCGTGCTCGGCGACGGCGGCCCGCGCCACCAGGCCACGCTGGCCGCGCTGCTGCAGGCGGGCGCGAGCCATGCGCTCGCCGACCGGCAGGGCAACACGCCGCTGCAACTGGCGCGCCAGCGCGGCTATGCGGAGATGGTGCGCATGTTGATAGCGGCTGGCGCCAAGTAGAAGCTACGCTATTGATAGCTGATAGCGCTTACCAGATAAGCGCTAGAGGCCGATTTGGCTTGTATTTTCCCCGATCAATCCGTGACCAGCCGCGCCTTCACCGCCTTGCCCTTCACGCGCCCTTGGTTGAGCCGCTGCACGGCCTGTTCGGCGATGGCGCGGTCCACCGCCAAGTACGTGGAAAAGTCGTTGACGTTGATCTTGCCCACCTGTTCACGCGTGTAGCCCATGTCGCCGGTCAGCGCGCCCAGCACGTCGCCGGCGCGGATCTTTTCCTTGCGCCCGCCCACGATCTGGATGGTGGCCATGGGCGGCACCAGCGGACCGTTGCCCGTGGGCGTGAGTTCGGCCAGCGCGTGCCAGCGCGACTCGCGGCCCTGCAGCTGCTCGATGCGGCCCACGTAGCCCATTTCATTCAGGCTGGCGAGGCTGAGCGCCAGGCCTTCCGCATCGCCCCGGCCCGTGCGGCCGATGCGGTGCACGTGCACCTCGGGGTCGGGCGTCACGTCCACGTTGATGACGGCCGCGAGGTTGGCGATGTCCAGCCCGCGCGCGGCCACGTCGGTAGCGACGAGCACCGAGCAGCTGCGGTTGGCGAACTGCACCAGCACCTGGTCGCGCTCGCGCTGCTCCAGCTCTCCGTACAGCGCCAGCGCGCTGAAGCCCTGGGCCTGCAGCACGGCCACGAGGTCGCGGCACTGCTGCTTGGTGTTGCAGAAAGCGATGGACGATTCCGGCCGGAAGTGGCCCAGCAGCTGCGACACGGCGTGCAGGCGCTCGCCGTCCTTCACCTCGTACCAGCGCTGCTCGATCTTGCCCTCGGCATGCTGGGCCTGCACCGTGATCTGCACGGGCGTTTTCATGAATTGGGCGCTGAGCTGGGCAATGCCCTCGGGGTAGGTGGCCGAGAACAGCAGCGTCTGGCGGGCCGTGGGGCACTGGCGCGCCACGCGGGCGATGTCGTCGAAGAAGCCCATGTCGAGCATGCGGTCCGCCTCGTCGAGCACCAGGGTGTTCAGCGCCTCCAGGCTCAGGTTCTGCCGCTCCAGGTGGTCCATCACACGGCCGGGCGTGCCCACCACGACATGGGCGCCGTGCTCCAGGCTCAGGGCCTGGCCGCGCAGCGGCACGCCGCCGCACAGGGTCACGACCTTGGTGTTTTCCTCGGCACGCGCCAGGCGGCGGATCTCGGTGGCCACCTGGTCGGCCAGCTCGCGCGTGGGGCACAGCACCAGGGCCTGCACCGCAAAGCGGCGCGGGTTGAGGTTGGCCAGCAGCGCCAGCGCGAAAGCGGCCGTCTTGCCGCTGCCGGTGCTG